>Ga0307373_10004430_pt1 | contig 23628 bp, 23 predicted proteins | sample OX2MG_FD_202534 | JGI IMG/M metagenome (GOLD analysis project Ga0307373, IMG submission 202534) | Soil microbial communities from Risofladan, Vaasa, Finland - OX-2 | ecosystem: Environmental > Terrestrial > Soil > Coastal area > Acid sulfate soil | place: Finland: Risofladan, Vaasa | collected... | reverse complement strand
GCGGGATATCGTCGATCGTCGCATCCTGGATCAAGCCGCGATAGGCGGATTGCCACACCGCGACATGGACGCGCGCGATCGCCGGCGCATCCCCGGGACCGGCGACGCGAATGTCAACCATCGCCGCCCTCGTCCGCGCTTTCCGGCGTGGGCGGCATTTCGGGCTCGGGCGTGGGGTTTTCGGACTCTTCGCGCACGATCCCCTTGACCGCGAAATGCCGCTGCATCACCGCGACGAAGAACCCGTCGGTGTGGTGGCGGGCGGGGCTGAGCCGCAGCGTGTCGCCGCGCCCGGCTTGATGGGAGACGGGGCAATCGCCGCCGATGACCGCGCGCCACACCTCGGCGATCGGGACCAGCGCGAAATCGGGATGCGTGCCGAGAAAATTCGCCACCTGATCCTCGTCTTCCTCCATCAGCAGCGAGCAGGTCGCGTAGATCAGCCGCCCGCCCGGCTTCACCAGCCGCTGCGCGCTGTCGAGGATCTCGGCCTGGAGCGCCGGCAGCTCCGCGATGTCTTTCGGCGTAAGCCGCCATTTGGCATCGGGGTTGCGGCGCCAGGTGCCGGTGCCGGTGCAAGGCGCATCGACGAGCACGCGGTCGAAGCCGCCGATATGGCGCTTCACCCATTTGTCGCGCGCATTGGCGAGCGGCACCCGCTGCACGATGCTGGCGCCGGCGCGACGCAACCGCATGGTCGCGCGCTCGAGCCGCTTTTCCGCGACATCGGCAGCGACGAGATGGCCGCGATTCTGCATCGCCGCCGCCATCGCCAGGGTTTTGCCGCCGGCGCCGGCGCAGAAATCGACCACCCGCATCCCGGGCTGCGCATCGGCGAGCAGCGCCGCGATCTGCGAGCCCTCGTCCTGTACCTCGATGTCGCCGTTCTTGAAGAGATCGAGCTGGCCCAGCGGCAAGCGCGCAAAGAGGCGCAGCCCGATCGGCGACAGCTTGGTGCGCGCGGCCTCGATCCCGGCCTTGGCGAGCGCCGCATAGACCGCCTCGCGCTCGGCCTTTAGCGCGTTGACGCGCAGATCGAGTCCGGCCTCGCCATCCATCGCCGCCATCTCGCGCGCCAGCTCGCGGCCGAGCGCGCGCTCCAAATGCGGGCTAAGCCACGCCGGGTAATTGCCGCGCGCATAAGGCGGCATGTCTTTGGGATAAGGCGGCTGGCCGGCGAAGGCTTCGAGCAGGCGCTTTTCGCCGTCCTCGAGCGGCAGCGGCCGAAACGGGTCGCCGTCGCAGGCGCGCGCGACCTGTTCGGGCGTCCATTCCTCGAACAAGGCGAGCTCCGCGAGCAACCGGCGCCGCGCGTCGATCGGCGCGCCGAACCGCTCCAGCCAGAAATCGATCGCGCTGCGCCGGCGCAGCACGCCGTAGATGTGGCGCGAGATCGCCGCACGGTCCTTCACCCCGGCAAAACGATGCCGGCGGAAATACTCGGCGACGATGTCGTCGGCGGGCGCGCCGCCCGCGCCGATCGCATGCAGCAAGCCGATCGCAGCCTCGAGACGGGCGCCGGGGGTCATGAGAGGAGGAAGCTGTAAGCCATAAGCCGTAAGCGTTAAGCCGCAAGCTGAAAGCCGAATAAGCATAGAGCTTATGGCTTAGAGCTTAGAGCCTCGCGCTATAAATCCTGACGATAATTCGGCGCTTCGCGCGTGATCGCGATGTCGTGGACATGGCTTTCGCGCAGGCCCGCCGAAGTGATGCGCACGAATTTGCAGTTCTTTTGCATGTCGCCGATGGTGCGGTTGCCGGTATAGCCCATCGCCGCGCGCAAGCCGCCGATGAGCTGGTGAACCACGTTCGCAACCGGCCCCTTGTGCGGCACGCGGCCTTCGACGCCTTCCGGCACCAGCTTCAGCTCGCTCTGCACCTCAGCCTGAAAGTAGCGATCCGCCGAGCCGCGCGCCATCGCGCCGACCGAGCCCATGCCGCGATAGGATTTGTAGCTGCGGCCCTGATACAGGAACACCTCGCCCGGCGCCTCGTCGGTGCCGGCGAACAGCGAGCCGAGCATCGCACAATCGGCACCGGCGGCGATCGCTTTGGCAAGATCGCCCGAGAATTTGATGCCGCCATCCGAGATCACCGGCACGTCGCGCTTGCGGCACAGCTCGACCACGTCGGCGATCGCGGTCAGTTGCGGCATGCCGACGCCTGCGACCATGCGCGTCGTGCAGATCGAGCCGGGACCGATACCGACCTTGACCGCATCGGCGCCGGCCTCGATCAGTGCCTCGGCGCCTTCGGCGGTCGCGATGTTGCCGGCGATGATCTGGGTGTAGTTCGAGAGCCGCCGGATGCGATTGACGGTCTGCAGCACGCGCGAGGAATGGCCATGCGCGGTATCGACCACCAGCACATCGACGCCGGCATCGAACAGCGCCTCGGCGCGCTTCACCCCGTCCTCGCCAGTGCCGGTCGCGGCGGCGACGCGGAGACGGCCCTGGCCGTCCTTGCAGGCATTGGGAAAGCGCTGCGACTTCTCGATGTCCTTGACGGTGATGAGGCCGACGCAGCGATAGGCCTCGTCGACCACCAGCAGCTTCTCGAGGCGGTGCTGGTGCAGCACGCGCTTGGCGTCGTCGCGATCGACCGTCTCGCGCACGGTGACCAGGTTCTCCTTGGTCATCAGCTCGGCGATCGGCTGCTTGGGGTTGTTGGCGAAACGCACGTCGCGGTTGGTGAGAATGCCGACCAGCTTCTTCGAGCCGCGCTCGACCACCGGAAAGCCCGAGATGTGATGCAACTCCATCAGCCGCAGCGCATCGGCCAGGGTCTCGTCGGGGTGGATGGTGACCGGATTGACCACCATGCCGGCCTCGAATTTCTTGACCCGGCGGACCTCGTTCGCCTGCTCGGCGATGCCGAGATTGCGGTGGATCACGCCGATGCCGCCGGCCTCGGCCATCGCGATCGCGAGCGCGCTTTCGGTCACCGTATCCATCGCCGCCGAGAGCAGCGGAATGCCGAGCGACACCTCGCGGGTGAGGCGCGTTTTCGTGTCGGTTTCGCTGGGGAGGACCGTCGAGGCCGCAGGGACCAGCAAGACGTCGTCGAAAGTGAGCGCCTCGCGGATGTCCATGCTGCCTCCCAGTTAAGGTTGGCGACGAAATATAGAGTCGATGGGCCCGAAAGGGAAGCCCCGGGCCGGCGTTAGACACGCGGATCAGCCCTGCAAATCCTCGCGAGCGGCGAGTCGTTTGGACGATCCGAAGCCCTGGGCGACGACATAGACCTCGGCCGATTCGGCGCGGCTGGCGGGCGGCTTGGCGTGGCGCAGCGTTGCGAAATCGCGCTTCAGGCTGCCGAGCAGCTCGCCCTCGGCGCCGCCCTGGAACACTTTGGCGACGAACGCGCCCCCCGGCGCCAGCACGGATTTCGCGAACTCATAGGCGGTCTCGGCCAGGGCGACGATACGCACATGATCGGTCGCGGCATGGCCCGTGCTGGGCGCGGCCATGTCGCTCAGCACCACATCCGCGCGGCCGCCGAGCGCTGCGACGATCGCCGCCGGCGCTTCTTCGGCAAGGAAATCCATTATCAGGATCGCGGCGCCAACGATCGGCTCGATCGGCAGGAGATCGAGCGCGACGAGCCGGCCCCGGCCCTGGCCCCTGGTTCCCTGGATGGGGCCGATACGCGCCGCGGCGACCTGGCTCCAGCCACCGGGCGCCGCGCCGAGATCGATCACGCGCGCGCCTTGCCGCAACAAATGGAACCGGTCGTCGAGCTCGATCAGCTTGAACGCCGCGCGCGAGCGGTAGCCGAGGCGCTTGGCTTCTGCGACGTAAGGATCGTTGAGCTGGCGCGCGAGCCACGCAGCCGAGGACGCCGAGCGGTTCTTGGCGGTCTTGACCCGCACGGTCACGCCGCGCCGCGCGCCATGCGTGATCTTCGCCGCCATCAGGCCCCCTGCACGAGGCCGAGCAGGATGCCCTCGCGAATGCCACGATCGGCGACGCGCAGACGACCGACCGGCCAGAGGCGGCAGATCGCCTCGAGGATGGCGCAGCCGGCGAGCACAAGATCGGCGCGCTCGAGGCCGATGCAGGGATTGCGCGCGCGCGCGTCGTGGCTTTGCCCCGCCAGCAATTGCGAGGCGCGCCGCAGATCGTCGAAACGGATCACCACGCCGTCGATGCGGCGGCGGCTGTAGCGTTGCAGGCCCAGATGCACCGCAGCGAGCGTCGTCACCGTGCCCGAGCTGCCGAGCATCTGCACCTCGCCGGCGGCGATGCGGCGGGCGATGCCGTGCTTTTCCTCGATCCCGTGCAGCGCGGCGTCGATCTCCGCGACCATCGCGGCATAGGTCGCCTCGGACACGTCGCAACCGCCGTAGCGGTCGCTCAAAGTGACGACGCCATGCGGCAGCGATAGCGAATCGATAATCCTGGGCTGACCCATTCCAGGATCGATCGCCAGCCAAACCAGCTCGGTCGAGCCGCCGCCGATATCGAATACCAGCGCGAGGGGAATGCGCGGGTCAAGCAGCGGCGCGCAGCCGACCACCACCAGCCGCGCCTCTTCCTCGGCCGAGATGATCTCGAGCGCGATGCCGGTTTCGCTTTTGACGCGCGCCATGAACTCGGCGCAGTTGGCAGCGCGGCGGCATGCCTCGGTGGCGATCGAGCGCGCGCCGGCGACGCGATGCGCGGCGATCTTCTCGGCGCAGATTTTGAGCGCATCGAGGGTGCGCGCCATCGCCGCCTCGGACAGCACGCCGCTGGCGGCAAGCCCCTCGCCCAGGCGGACGATCCGCGAGAACGCATCGACCACCCGGAACGACGCGCCCGGCGACACATCGGCGGTTGGCCGCGCCACCAGCAAGCGGCAATTGTTGGTGCCGAGATCGAGCGCCGCATAGGCCGCATCGCCGCTGCCGCGCCGGGACCGATCAGCGGAAGGGGGAAACGGCTCTGGCACGGCGATGACCGGGTTCGCGACGGGGATCGGATGCTAGCCCAGCATGCCGCCGATGATAAGACCCGACCGGCCGATCGTGGCGGCGGCGCGGCGCCGGCTGTCGCAAATCGCGCCGCCGTTCACGGCAAAAGCGGGGCGCGACCGCCGCCTCCGTCTCTACCAAAAATCCGGCATTCGTGCTATTGAACCCACCGCAGATGTTCCCGTGTTGGGGGATCGTCTAACGGTAGGACAGCGGACTCTGACTCCGCCAGTCTAGGTTCGAATCCTAGTCCCCCAGCCACCCAGGCCCGGTATTATGGCGCAATTTCGCGGCCCCGGCCGGCTCGGGCCGTCCTACACCGAGCATGATGCGATCGTGCAAGCGATCCTGCGCGGCAACGGCGATCAGGCGTATCGCGCCACGCTCGCCCACGGCTCGAGCATCAGCCGCGCCTTCGCGGACTATGCGGCAACGCATGCCGGTCTCGGCACGCGGGAAGCAGCCGAATAGATCAGCATCCGCGCGCGGCGAGGAACTGGCGCCAACCGCCGAATGCCGAGATATCCTCGGCATCGTGTGTTGCGTCGGCTTCGCACAAGAAGCCTTTGACACGGCTGCCGTCGCTCAGAATGAGCGTCCCGATCGTCAGCGGCGGCGGAATCTGCGCGACGAACGCGCCGAAGGCGGCAGGATCGAGACGCCAAATCTCGACTTCGATCGCTTGGCCCGCCGCGCCGGCGCGAAGCACCCCCGGCCGGCGCGGATCGCCTTCCAGCAAATACATGCGATAGATCGGCGCGGTTTGCGCCGAGCGAACCAGCCGCGCACCCTTGCTCGTGAGCTCGTGATTGAGCGCCATCCCGGAGAGATGGCTGCCCGCCACCGCCAGCTCGACATCGCAATCGGGAGCGGTGCCCGCATCTCGCGGCGAGTTCGGCGCCAGGCGATGCGGCGTGGCACCCAAGGGCAAATCGAGCTTCCGCTGCAGCGCCGCGCCAAGGATGAAAAGGCAATCGTCGCTGAACGCCGGCCCGATCAGGCTGACACCGATGGGCAGGCCGTCGGCGCGGAACCCCGCCGGAATCGCAATCGCTGCGAGATCGAGCAGATTCGCAAACGTCGTATAGCGGCCGAGACGCGTATTGAGATCGATCGGATCCGCTGCGACGGCCGCGACGGTATAGATCGTCGCGGCCGTCGGTAGCAAAAGAATATCGGCGCCGTCCCAAACCCGTTCGGCTTCGCGGCGCAGAGCCGCGAGCCGATATTCGGCTTTGAACACATCGAGCGCGCTCCAGCGATCTCCCGTGGCAATGATTTGCCGCGTCACGGGAAGCAATTGCTCGGGATTTCCGCGGTACAGCGCTTCGATGGCGGCCAGGCGTTCCGCCACCCAGGGCCCGCTGTAGAGCATCTCGCCGGCGGCGCGGAACGGCGTCAGATCGAATTCGACGCAAGTGCCGCCGAGGGTTTCCAGTGCGGCGCCCGCGCGCGCGAAAAGCGCGGGACTCTCGCGATCGCCGAAGAATTCGAGGTCGGCCCCGCGCGGCACGGCGAAGCGGAACGGCCGCCGGAATTCCCCGACGGTACTCGGTGCCAGCCGCGCCAACGGATCGTCGCGGTCGAAGCCGCCGCAAACGTCGAGCACGTCGATGGCATCCTCGCTGCTCAACGCAAAAATCGAGACGCAGTCGAGCGAGCGGCAAGCCGGCAAGACGCCGCGCGTACTGATCCGCCCGCGCGTCGGCTTGAGGCCGACGATGTTGTTGAAGGCTGCGGGGACACGGCCCGATCCGGCGGTGTCGGTGCCCAACGCGAAGCTCACCAGCCCCGCCGCCACCGCGACCGCCGAGCCGGAGCTCGATCCGCCGGGAATGAAGCGCGAATCGAAAGGATTGCGCGGAACGCCGTAGGGCGATCGGCAGCCGACGAGGCCGGTCGCGAACTGGTCCAGATTCGTTTTGCCGAGCAAAATCGCGCCGGCGTCCTCGATGCGGGCGACGCAAGCCGCGGTGGTCTCGGGCGTGTAGGCGAAACCCGGGCAAGCGGCCGTTGTCGGCAAGCCGGCAACATCGATGTTGTCCTTCACCGCAAACGGCATCCCGAACAGCGGCCACCGGTCGGCGATGGCATCAGCGCTCATGCCGGCAGCGGCCGCATCGAGGCCCGCGGCGCGCCGCCGCAGCGCTTCCGCCGGCACGCGGCTGATCCAGACCTTGTCGTCTCCCGCCTTGTCGATCCGCTGGAGCAGCTCGTCGACCAGCGAGACAACACTTAATTCGCCGCGACCATACCGCGCTCTCAGACGAGCGAAATCGAGGCTTGGGTCGTCGGCATCGGTCATCGTGCTACGGTTCTCTGCGTCGGGCTCATCGGCGCTCTTGCAAAGTTGATGCAGGTTTCCTGCAGCCCGTGGGCGCATGCGGTTTCCGCGAAGAATTTCCCGGACCAGCCGGGCGATTGCATACAATCCGCTCAATTGTGACTAATTTTTGACCAGAGATGCGATCTACCACCGGCATGGGAAGCCGTGAGCTCTCGGTCGTCGGCCGGCAATGGGATGGCGGCGCAACCCCGCAAATGCGCGCCCGGGACCATCTCCTCCGCGCTCGGCCCAAATCCCCGATGCGACTGGCACAGCGCTTGCGATTAATGATTCGAACAACCAAAGCAACTCGTGCGTCGCGGCGGCGACCGCCAACGCGACAGCGAGGGGGAGCACCCGATGGCCTTTGATCGCTTGTCACGTCGCCGCGTCCTTACGAGTGCCGCCGCGTTGGGGGCGACCACGGCGCTCGCCACCTCCTGGCCATTGCGCCGCGCCTTCGCCGCCGACACCGTCGTCGGCTTCGTCTATGTCGGGCCGCATGATGATTTCGGCTACAACCAAAGTCACGCCCAGGGCGCCGCGGCGGTGAGGAAAATGACCGGGGTTAAAGTTCTCGAGGAAGAGAACGTCCCCGAGGACGTCGCGGTTGCCAAGACCATGGAATCGATGATCGAGGAAGACGGGGCGAGCCTGTTGTTCCCGACCTCCTTCGGCTATTTCGATCCCTACATTCTGCGCGCCGCGCCGAAATTTACGAAGGTCCGGTTCGAGCATTGCGGGGGCCTCTGGACGCCGCAGAACCCGATGAACATTGGGAGCTATTTCGGCTACATCTTCGAGGCGCAATACATCAACGGCATCATCGCCGGCGCCGCCAGCAAGACGGGCAAGCTCGGCTTCGTCGCGGCCAAGCCGATCCCGCAGGTGCTGCAGAACATCAACGCTTTCACGCTCGGCGCACGGCTGGTCAATCCGGCGGCTTCGACGCAGCTGATTTTCACCGGCGACTGGTCGATGCCGATCAAAGAGGCCGAGGCGACGAACAGCCTCATCGATCAGGGAATCGACGTCGTCACCATGCATGTCGACAGCCCGAAGGTCGTCGTGCAGACGGCCGCTAAACGCGGCGCGATGGTATGCGGCTATCACTGCAGCCAAGCGGCGCTCGCGCCTGACGCGTATCTGACCGGCGCCGAATGGAACTGGACCGACCTCTATCCAAAGTTCGTCGCGATGTGGATGAAGGGCGAGCCGATCCCAAATTTCTATCGCGGCGGCTTCAAGGAAGGGCTGATCAAGCAATCGCCTTACGGTCCGAAGGTGCCCGCGGCGGCGGCGAAACGCGCCGACGAGGTCAAAGCCGCGCTCACGGCCGGGGATTATGTGATCTTCAAAGGCCCGATCCAGGACAACACTGGCAAGACCGTCATCGCCGCCGGCGACGCGCTGATCCAGACCAACGGCACCGACATCAAGCTCGAAGCAATGGGCTTCCTCGTCGAGGGCGTCCTCGGCAGCCTGCCAGCGTAACGGGAGGCGCGATCGAGGCGTGTCCCAAATGGCCGAAGAGATCGCCGCGGCCGTACCGGCGCAACGACTGAACCCGCATACCCCGTCGCGCCTGCTGACCGGCGCCCGTGCCGGGGCGCTGCTCGTGCCGACGGGCGCGATCGCGGTGTCGCTGCTGCTGTTCGGAGTCTTCGTCGCCTTTGCCCGGATCAACCCGCTCGCGGTTTACGGCTACATGATCGAAGGCGCGGTCGGGTCGTGGTTCTCGATCCAGAACACGTTGATCCGCGCCGCGCCGCTGGTTTTGACGGCGCTCTGCACCGCGCTGCCGGCGCAGGTCGGCCTGATGATCATCGGCGGCGAAGGCGCCTTCGTGGTCGGGGGGCTGTGCGCCGCGATGGCCGGCGTGGCGCTGCTCCATGCGCCGCCGCTCGTCGCGCTATTGGCGATGGCGGCCGCCGGAATCGCCGCCGGCGGTTTATGGATCGCGCTCGTCGGCGCGCTGCGCTACTGGCGCGGCGTCAATGAGACGATCTCGAGCCTGCTGCTCAACTACATCGCGATCGCGATCCTGAACCAGCTGGTCGAAGGACTATTTCGCGACCCGAGAAGCCTCAACAAGCCGGCATCGCCGTCGATCGGCGACGGGCACATGCTCGGCAACATTCCCGGCACGGAAATCCATTGGGGGCTGGTCATCGGCATTGTCGTCTGCGTCCTCGCCTACATTCTCATTCGCCACACGACCATCGGCTTTGCAGCGCGGATCGCCGGCGGCAATCCGCGCGCCGCGCGCATGGTCGGCTTGCCGATCGGCAAGCTGATCTTGTTGACCTGCTTTCTCGGCGGCGCCGCCGCCGGCCTCGCCGGTGCGATCGAGATCGCCGCCGTGCAGGAAAGCGCGAGCGCCGACCTGATCGCCGGCTATGGCTATACCGGCATTCTGGTCGCCTTTCTCGCTCGGCAAAATCCGCTCGCCGTCGTTCCGGTTGCGATCTTGCTCGGCGGCATTAGCGCGAGCGGCGGCCTCTTGCAGCGTCATCTCGGCCTGCCCGATGCCGCGACCGTCGTTCTCCAAGGCATGATCTTCGTCTGCATTCTCGCAAGCGATACCGTTTATGGACGTATCGCGTGGTTCAAAACCGCGGAGGCGGGTCGATGATCGGCGAATCGATCGGCTTGTGGAGCGTTCCGCTCGCGGTGCTGGGCGGCGCGATCCGCGTCAGCACGCCGTTTCTCTTTGTCAGCCTCGGCGAATGCATCACCGAGAAAGGCGGACGCATCAATCTCGGCCTCGAGGGCACGTTGGTGATGGGCGCGATGAGCGGCTACGCGGTCGCCTATCTCAGCGGCTCGCCGTGGCTGGGCGTCGCGGCGGCCGGCATCGTCGGCGCGCTCATGGGCTTGCTTCACGGCACGATTTGCAGCCTGCCGCGGGTCAACGACATCGCGGTCGGCATTGCCCTGATGCTCTTGGGCGTCGGCTTGGCAGATTATTTGGGAAAGCCGTTTATCCAGCCGGCCGCGCCGCAGCTGCCCGCCATCGATTTCGCGTGGTGGAGCACGTCCTCGCAATTGCGCGAAGCGCTGCAAATCCCCGGGCTGTTCCTGATCGGCGCGGCGCTCGCGCCGCTGCTGTGGTGGGCGTTGCGCGCGACCCGCTGGGGACTCATCCTGCGCATGGTCGGCGAGAGCACCGATGCGGCGCGCGCCTTGGGTTATCCCGTCATCGCGGTGCGCATCATCGCCACCTGCGTCGGCGGATTCCTCGCCGGCATCGGCGGCTCGTTCCTGTCGCTCTACTACCCGGGCGCCTGGAGCGAGCGGATTTCGTCGGGGCAAGGCATCACCGCGGTCGCGCTGGTGATCTTCGCACGCTGGAATCCGGAGGCCTGCTTCTATGCCTCGCTGCTCTTCGGCGGCGCCGGCGCGCTCGGCCCCTCGCTGCAATCGGTCGGCGTGCATGCCGGCTATTACTTGCTGAATGCTGCGCCATACATCCTGACGCTGCTGATCATGATCGTCACCTGCTCGCCCAAGCGCACCCTGATCGGCGCGCCGGCCGAACTCAGCATCACGCGCTAGCCAGCCATGACGCCGAAGCCGATTTACTCAAGGAGCGTCGGATGACGGAGCGATATATTCCTGCCGATCCCTACCCTTGGCCCTATAACGGCAATCTCTCGCCGCGCAACACCGCGCTCATCGTCATCGACATGCAGACGGATTTTTGCGGCTTCGGCGGTTATGTCGACAAGATGGGCTACGACGTCGCGCTGACGCGCGCGCCGATCGCGCCGATCGCGCGGCTGCTGGCCGAGATGCGCGCGCAAGGCTTTCATATTTTCCATACCCGCGAAGGCCATCGGCCCGATCTCGCCGATCTGCCGGCGAACAAGCGCTGGCGCTCGCGCCGGATCGGCGCCGGCATCGGCGATCCCGGCCCGTGCGGGCGGATTCTGGTCCGCGGCGAGCCGGGCTGGGAGATCATCCCCGAGTTGGCGCCGACTCCGGGCGAGACGATCATCGACAAGCCGGGTAAAGGCTCGTTTTGCGCCACCGATCTCGAGCTGATCCTGCGGCTGCGCGGCATCGACAATATCGTGCTTACGGGCATCACCACCGACGTGTGCGTTCACACGACGATGCGCGAGGCCAATGACCGCGGCTTCGAATGCCTGCTGTTGCAGGATTGCTGTGGTGCCACCGATCAGAGCAATCATCTCCACGCCATCAAGATGATCAAGATGCAGGGTGGCGTCTTCGGCGCGGTGTCGGATTCGGGAGCGTTTATCGAGGCGATCGCCGGATGACCGACACCAACGCGTTCGGCATCGAGGTGATTGCGATGACCAAGCGCTTTGGCGCCTTCACCGCGCTGGATGACGTCTCGTTCAAAGTGGCGGCCGGCAGCTTCCACGCACTGCTGGGCGAGAACGGCGCCGGCAAAAGCACGCTCGTCAAATGCATCATGGGCTTTTACCGTCCCGACGAAGGAAGCGTGATGGTCGGCGATCGCGAGCAGATCATCGCCAATCCACGCGCCGCGCACGCCTTGGGGCTGGGGATGGTCTACCAGCACTTCACGCTCGTGCCCGCCATGACCGTCGCGGAAAATCTCGTGATGTCGCGGGCCGAGCTTCCGCTGGTGATCGATTGGCGGCGCGAGAATCGTGCGCTCGCCGAATTCCTCGCGCGCATGCCCTTCAAGGTTCCGCTCGATGCGAAGGTCTCGGCGCTGTCCGCCGGCGAGCGCCAAAAATGCGAGATCCTGAAGCAGCTCTATCTCGATCGGCGCTTTTTGATCCTCGACGAACCGACCTCCGTGCTGACGCCGCAGGAGGCGGACGAAGTGCTCGGCCTGCTGCGCCACATGGCCGAGCGGCACGACATCACGGTCTTGATGATCACGCACAAATTCCGCGAGGTCATGGCCTTCGCCGACCGGGTGACGATCCTGCGGCGTGGACGGATGGTCGGCGAGGGTCGGGTCGCCGATCTGACCCCCGACGACATGGCGCGGGTGATGATCGGCGCCGAGGAGCTGGCGGCGCAGCCCGCGCGCGTCAGCCGACCGGGACCCGAGCGCCTCGACATCCGTTCGCTCAGCGTGACCGACGATGCCGGGCAGACAGCCGTCCGCGATCTATCCTTGACCGTTCGCGGCGGCGAGATTGTCGGCGTCGCCGGCGTGTCGGGCAACGGCCAGCACGAACTCGTCGAAGCGCTCGCCGGGCAACGCCAGGCGAGCGGCGGCGAGATTCGCATCGCCAGCGAAGTGTTTCATGCCTCGCGCGCCGAAATGCACCGCCATAAGATTTCATGCCTGCCGGACGAGCCGTTGCGCAACGCCTGCGTCGGGCGGATGAGTGTCGCCGAGAATTTGGCCTTCCGCGCGTTCGATCTCCCGCCCTTTTCCGCTGCCGGCATCTGGCTGCGACCGGCGAACTTCGCGGCCGCAGCCGAGGAAAAGATCGCGCAATACCGCATCCGCACACGCTCGGCCGACACGCCGATCGCATCGCTATCGGGCGGCAATGTGCAGCGCGCGGTCCTGGCACGCGAATTAGGCGAGCACATCGAGGTCATGATCGCCGCGAATCCCTGTTTCGGACTCGATTTCTCGGCCGTGGCGCAAATCCATGCGGAGATTGTCGCGGCGCGCAATCGCGGCGCCGCGGTGCTGCTCGTGAGCAGCGATCTCGACGAGATCCTCGAAATCGCCGATCGCGTCGTCGTGATGTTCAATGGCCGGCTGGTCCACGAAGTGCCGACGGCCGAGGCGAACCTTGCCGAGATCGGCCGCCACATGGCCGGGCACTAAGGCATCGAGGAAATCAGTTGCCGAGAATCCAGGCTGCCCGTCCCTACCCCTATGAATTCACGCACGCCGAGGTTGCGTTGCTGCTCATCGACATGCAGCGCGACTTCATCGAGCCCGGCGGCTTCGGGTCGGTGCTGGGCAATGACGTCTCGCGCCTAGAAGCGGCGATTGCGCCGGCCGCCCGGCTGCTCGCGGGCTTCCGCGAGGCCGGGCTCACGGTCTGCCATACCAAGGAGGCCCATCGGCCAGACCTCTCCGACTGCCCGCCCGCGAAATTGCGGCGCGGTGGCGGGGGGCTGCGGATCGGCGATGCGGGTCCGATGGGCCGCATTCTCGTCGCCGGCGAGCCAGGCAACGATTTTATCGCGGCGCTGCGTCCCGTCGCGGGGGAGATCGTGATCGAGAAACCGGGCAAAGGCGCGTTCTACGCGACACCGCTCGACGCGATGCTGCGGGACAAACAGATAACCCATCTCGTCATCGGCGGGGTCACGACCGAGGTTTGCGTGCAAACGACGATGCGCGAGGCAAACGATCGCGGCTATGAATCCGTGCTGATCGAGGACGCGACTGAAAGCTATTTCCCGGCTTTCAAACAGGCGACGCTGGACATGGTGCGGGCGCAAGGCGGCATCGTCGGGTGGACCGCAACGGTCGATCAAATGCTCGCCGCGCTGATGCAGCCATGATCGAGCGTGGCGTGCTTCGGCACCCATTCGCCGCGGAGCTGGAAGGGCTGGCGTGGGAGCCGTTCCGCGACGGCATCGAGGTGTCCTGGCTCTATCGGAACGGCACTCACGGGCCGGCCGCGGCCTATCTGCGGTATTCGCCCGGCGCACGCGTGCCTCGGCACTGGCACGCAGGCTATGAGCATGTGCTCGTGCTGCAGGGATCGCAATCCGACCACAATGGTCGCCACACCGCCGGTAGCCTCGTGGTGAATGAGCCGGGATCCGCGCACGAGGTGGCGAGCGAGGAAGGCTGCGTCGTCCTCGTCGTTTGGGAACGGCCCGTGATCTTCGACCGATTGGGCGCGGACAAGTAAGTCTCGAGCAACCGAGGACCTATTGTCAGCCGCCGAGAAACGATTTGATCGGGTCGCGAGGTCCGCTTCTGGCACGTAGAGTCTGTCCGGGAACATCAAGCGGGATTGCAAAGTTTTCGGAGCATGAGGCCGATTGAGGCGAGACGCAGGAATGCGAGCGCCTTGCGAAATCCCTTGGCGTGGTCGCAGCGTCTGACGATTTGAGTTTCGAGGTGCGGCAGGACCTTGCGCCTCGTCGACGTCATGAGTGATCCGGCGCGCCGCGAGGATTCTTGATCCAAAGAGCCGTGGGAGTGATCACTGACGAGGAAAAGGGACGAGGAGATTGGGAAGACCCGAGGAGAGACCGTGCTGGTCAAAACCCATAGGTACGGCGCTTCATCTCCAGGATATGTTCTCCCGCCGTGATTGGCGAGTAACGCGCCGGCCGATCCGCGCCGCAACATGTGGCGAAACACTCGACCTGCGTGTCGTAACGTGGATCGACGAAGAACGCCGCGGAATGGCGGTCCGCATCCGAGCGGTTGAGCACGCGATGCGGCGTCGAGGTGTAGAGATCGTTCGTCCAACGCGCCATCATGTCGCCGATATTGACGATGAAGGTATCGGGCACGGGCGGCGCTGCGACCCATGCACCGGACGGCAATTGAATTTCGAGCCCGCCGGTTCCGTCCTGCGCCAGGATCGTCACCGCACCCCAATCGGTGTGAGCGCCGATGCCTACTTCGCGTTGCGGATCGGCCGCGGGGTGAGGCGGGTAATGGAGCAAGCGAAGCGCGGACATGTCGTCCGTCATGGACGCATCGAAGAAGCCGCGGGGCAGATCGAGCGACAGCGCCAGCCCGTCCAAAAGCAGCCGCGCGAGTTCCTCCATCGCTGCCATGTAAGCCCGGACTGCCTCGTGCCAGCCCGGGAGAAAATCGGGCCAGCGGTTAGGACCGTGCAGAGGCGTCCCGGCGAGAGCCGACGACCGATCGGCTGCGTGCTCGACCCCGATATACATGCTCTCCTTGTTATCGGCCGCCATGGCAGGATCGAAACGCTGGCTGCCGATACCCGAATAGCCGTTCTGGCCTTCGCCTTTGACGATGGCCACGCGCTCCTTCACCACGAGAGGCTGAGCGAAGAAGCGCTCCACCTCGACGAAAAGACGCGCACGAAGCGACGCGTCGACGCCGTGATTGGCGATATAGAAAAAGCCGGTCGTCATGCAAGCCTTGCGGAACTGCTGCGCGATGGTCTGACTTCCTTGCGGATCGTCCTGACGCAGCAGCGCGATATCGATGATCGGCACCGGTCGATGGGCTGCATCCTGCAAAAGCAATTCAGTCATCGCTTTCCTCCTTCGCTTGCGAGAGCGGCAACGCGCCAGCACGGGGCCGGCACCGCAACGCGCATCCCTGTCTCCTCAGAGTTGATCGAGTTCCGCATAATCCGGCAATTCCTCCGCGACCTGCCTGCCGCGATCGATAACGAGGCGATCCGATTGTGGACGGCAAATGAGCTCGTTGAGGGTACGCGCGCTGAAAAGGATGAGTCGCGCCGGACCGCCCACGCGAATATTCCCGAGCGGTGCGGCGCCGATGATCGCGGCGGGTACCGGGCCGGCAAGGGCGGGCACATCTCCAAAGGGATGATCAAGATGCATGATCCTCACCGCTTGGCGGAAGGTCTCGACCATGTCGTGATCGCCATAGGCATGGAACGGGTCGCGGCAATTGTCGCCGCCGATGGCGACGGAAATCCCGCCGCGGCGCATTTCTTGGATCGGTGCGACGCCGCGCCAACGCGGTGTCCGACCGCCCTCGCGATCCTGAAGATAAAGGTTGACCGTCGGCAGGGTCACCACGGCGATCCCCGCCTCGGCGCAAAGATCGATGGTGCGGCGTCGTTGCGCTTCGGGTTGAACCGATAAGCTGCAGCAATGTCCGCAGACAACGCGGCCCTTGAAGCTGTTGCGCAGCACAGCCGCGGCGACACGTTCGAGCGCGGCCGCGCCCGGATCGCCGGATTCATCGACATGAAGATCGACATCGAGATCCCGTTCCGCGGCGAGACGGAGGATTGTATCGAGAAGCGGATCGATATCCTCGAGCACGCCACTATGGACGCCGCCGCTGGCACGCGTCACACCGCCAAGCACCCCACCCGATTCCGCAACGAGATCGGCCAAAGCCATGCCATAAGGCGTACGAAACGCATCGATCGGCACCAACGCAACCGCCTGAAGCGCAATCCGCCCACGCCATTCCTCGCGCGTCTCGCGAAACACCCCCCAACTGCGCTGTGCCAGATCCGGCTCTTGCGAATCGAGATGTGTACGGATCGCAGCGACGCCATGGGCATAGGCGCAACGCAGGCCAAAATTCATGCGCTTGCGGATGTCGGCGGCGGTCCAGTGCCGGTTACGATCATCGGTCGTCGCCTCGCGCGCACCGGCGAAAGAACCATCGGGATTCTCGATTCGCGTGACGACATGCCCTTTATCCAGATGCGCATGCATATCGATGAGAGCAGGCCACACCTGACGCGCTTCGAGATCAATCGCCGGAAGCGCGGCGGGCGCGGGCGCCCTTGAGGGCTCGATCGCGGCAATCGATTCCTGATCGATCAGGAGATCAACCAGGACGCCGTCATCCTTTGCCGAGACGGCGCGAAACGCGTCCGGCAAGAAGCACACGGGAATGCGGGCTTGCCGGATCCAATACCGTTGCGCCTGCGGAGGTACCTGCAAACTTCTGAACGGAATCATCGCCTGGGGTTCCCGCCTTTCTCGAAATCCTTGCAAGCGCCGCGCCAGGACTGGCGCAGCCTTGCAGGCAACGGGTGGCACATTCATTGCATTCTACCAAGCAATCTGCCGGTAAAAACGGCAACCTGCGCCACCCGACCGGATGATTGGAGCAGCCTTGCAGGCAAAGGGTGGCACGTTCATTGCCTTCTACGAAGCAATCTGCCGGTAAAAACGGCAGCCTGCGCCGCCCGACCGAATGAAAGGACCGACCGTGACACGCCCTGCCAATCTGTTGCTGAAGACCCTTGTCGCCCTCCCCTTGGCCCTCGGCCTTACCGGCACGCCGCACGCCGCGCATGCCGATGACAAGGTCAGTATCATCACGAGCTGGACCGCCGAAGCCGAGCATGGCGGCTTTTATCAGGCGAAAGCGACGGGCATTTACAAGAAATACGGTCTCGACGTCACGGTGCGCCAAGGCGGCCCGCAGCTCAACACGGCGCAGCTTCTGACCGGCGGTGCGGTCGATTTTCGCGTCGGCTCCAATAGCGGCGGCGATTTCAATTTCGTGCACGAGGGTGCGCCGGCGGTCGCCATCGCGGCAATCTTTCAGAAGGAACCCTCAGTTCTCATTGCGCACCCCGATGCCGGCATCAACAGCCTCGCCGATATGAGGGGCAAGCCGATCGCCGTCTCGCAGCAGGTGGTCGATACCTGGTGGAAGTTTCTCGTGCAAAAATTCGGCTTCACGGACGCGCAGCGCCGGCCCTACACCTTTCAGATCGTGCCATTTCTGGTCGACAAGAACCTGATCCAGCAAGGCTATGCCACCAGCGAGCCGTATGCGATCCAGACCAAGGGCGGTTTTACGCCCAAAGTCTTCCTCCTCGCCGACGATGCCGGCTATGACTCCTACGCGACCCTCATCGAGACCACGCGCGCGATGATCAAGCAAAAACCCGACGTGGTACAACGCTTCGTGAATGCCACGATCGAGGGCTGGTACAGCTACCTCTATGGCAATCCGGCGCCTGCCAATGCCCTTATTACAAAAGATAATCCCGATATGACCGCGGGCCAGATCGCCTTTTCGATCGCAAAAATGAAGGAATACGGCATCGTCGATTCGGGCGACACGCTTGATCTCGGCATCGGCGCGATGACGGATGCGCGCTGGAAATCCTTTTTCGACAAATCGGTGTCCGTCGGCCTTTACCCCGCCGACCTCGATTACAAAAAGGCCTATACCCTGCAATTTGTCGATAAAGGCGTCGGGCTTGCGATGAAAAAAGAACTCGCGGCGAAAAAATAAGACCAAGCAGCGATCTCCCGTGATTATTAATTGGGCATCTCCACCTCCACTTGGTTCGCCGCGGCCCGTCTTCATTCTTGTCACGCCGTTGCTGCCGGGAAAGCGGCGCTGTTGACGAAAATCGATGCTATTCGCTGTCCGCGGCCTGGCGTCCAATGGATACGGAGCCCTGGGCCAAAGCCTCACGATGAAGGAGCGGAGCTGCCATGCTGGTAACGAAGCAACACGTCTTGCGCCGGTTCTGGTATCCGGTGATGCCGCTTGCGCATCTCGCGGAGAGCCCGAAGCCCTTCACGCTTCTCGGCGAGAACATCGTTTTGTGGCCGGACAGCGATGGTGGCATCGCCTGTCTCAAAGATCGTTGCCGTCACCGCACGGCGAAATTATCGGCCGGCTACCTTGAGAATGGCAATATCGTCTGCGGCTATCATGGCTGGACCTATGCGCCGAATGGCGCCTGTGCGCGCATCCCGCAAAGCGTCGAGGACGAAAGAATGGCGGGCAAAGTGCGCGTCGATTCTTATCGCGCCGTGGCAAAATACGGCTATGTGTGGGTCGCGCTCGACGAGCCCTTGATCGACATCCCGGATCTGCCCGAGGCAGCGCTGCCCGGCTTCCGCCAGATCGATCAGTTCTATGAGACCTGGCAGATCGGGGCATTGCGTTTAATGGAGAATTCCTTCGATTCCGCTCATATCGCCTTCGTGCACCGCGGCACCTTCGGCAACGTCGAGCGGCCGCAGATCGCTCGGCGCGAACTGATGCAGGGGCCTTGGGGCTTCGACAGCGTCGCGATACAGCCCGTGAAAGTGCGCGGCGACCTGGCCCGCAAAGCGGTTCATACGGGCAGCGAAGAAACGGTTCGGCGTACGGAGTCGAGCTGGTATATGCCTTTCGTGCGGCGCGCTGCAATCCATTACCCCGAAGGTCTTGTCCACGTCATCGTTACCTGCGCGACACCGATGGTCGACGACAAGACGATGGTGCTGCAATGGGCGTATCGCAACGATACCGAGGCCGAGGTCAGCCGCGCCGACGTGATCGCCTTCGACCGCGCCATCACCTTTGAGGACCGCGCGATTCTCGAGACATGCGATCCCGATGTGCCGCTCGCGGTGATCGATGGCGAGGAAATGCATATGGGATCCGATCGACCAGGCTTGGTCATGCGCCGGATGCTCGCTCAGCTCCTCAGCAATCATGGCGAGGTGGAAGCGCGCCTTGGCGCGTGAGGCTACCCGAAGCTTTCTTCACCGCCGCAAGCTGCATCTGGTCTTCGATCGGCAGATCAAAGAAGCTCTTCGCGAATTCGAACTGCTGATCGACGATGGCCTGGTCGATCCCATGACCGGCCACATAGAAAAGCCCGGTTTCACGGCAGGCGCGATGGACGACTTCGGCGGCGCGGGACGCGCCAAGCGTTGCGCGTCCCCTTGAGATCGATGACCGGGATTGATGTTGCCGGTTTCGCCGGCGTGTAAAGATGCATCTTGCGCGCTCTAAAGATCAGTTCTGCGGCAGCGATCGCAACTTCCCGGGATTGAGCAGACAGTGAGGATCCACGCGCTTCCGGAAAGCCATTTTCTGGCCTTCGGGATCAAAGCGCCCACCATCTTCCAGTTTGAAGATATGCGGATTGTTCATGATGCAACCGTCGTCCTCGAACGATCGCATGATTTCGTTGAGCCGCTCTTCGGTCGTAAAGCGCACCAGAGGTAGACCGCCGATCCGCGGCTTGTTGTGCTCTCTCGTATATTCATGATGCATCAGAACTTCGTCGCCAAACCGCGCGAGTTCTTCCTCGGCCAACTCGGGCGGGAAGGGCGTAGGCATTACGACTTGCAGATAAGTCCATTGGCGGTCGACTTGAAGCGCCATCAGCGTCGTATGGTTGAAGGCGGTCTGATGAATCGGACGAAGTTTCGCTTCGGCGCTTTCCTGTTCGCTGATGGCCATGGAGCGCCGACCGCCAAACCGGGCCGCGAGTGCGAAGAACGAATCCACGTCCTTGGCGTTCACCATCGAAAACATGGCGTCGCGGGTTCCGTCGAAATATTTTTGGGTCCGCTTGTAGAAAGGCGCGAACCTCTTTTCGACAGCGCTCAGCAAAAAGATATCGAGACCGCTATCGAAGGCCGCGTTGCCGAAGGCGATGGTGTCGCCATAGGTTGGAAACGTGGCAATGCAGTCGATCCACGTCGTCGCCGGCACGAGCTTCAACGTGGCTTCGACAATGACGCCCGTCGTACCCCAGGAGTGAAAGATGAAGCCGACGTCCGGCCCGAACAGCTCGATGATCTGCGGCTCCGCTTCGATTGTCATAATCGTAAGCGCCACGATCATGCCGGAATCGCGAATAATGCCATGCTTGACGGACCCGATGCCCGCGAAGCCTCCGCCCAGATAGCCACCCACCGTGGCCGAGGTCATCGTCGACGGGTACATCATGAGTTGCTGTTGAGTCGCCAACGCTGCATCGAGCGCCGTCTTGAGAAGCGTCCCGCTTTGAACCCGAATTTGTCCGGGCTCAACCGCAACCACTTGATTGAAACGCGTCATATCAACGAGAATGCCGCCGTGAAGCGGCACCGATTGGCCATAGTTGCCGGTGCCGCCGCCTCTGAGCGTGAGCGGGATATTGTGTTTAACCGCAGCGACCACGACCGAGCGGATTTCTTCTTCGCTTCGGGGGCTGACGATCACATCGGCGACGCAGCTTTGGAGCTGGGGCGTGAGAATAGGGCTATACCAATGGAAGTCCTTGGATTTGATCTCACGCTCTCGAAGTTCTGTCGAAGCAAGAACGCCCGAGATGTCTTGGCAGAATTGTTCGATGTTGTGGGCCGTCATGGATAATACTCGTCCCGATGTCGGATTAAGTGTCGCGTTTTGGAAGCGACCCCGGCGCGAGCAAACGCTGCAAGATACCGATCGCCCTCATTCATTCAGCATATCGGCCATGCGATCGGCTACCATTCCAGCGTCATTACCGGACAGGTCGTTGCTTACCAGCGCCAAATATGCAACCGGTTGTTGCTGTGGAAGCAACAGTCGCTTTTAGCCTACCAAGTCTGTAGGTCCGGGCTGTCCGGCTCGTATTCGAGGATTTGGAACTCGACGTCGTCCTTTACGAGAAACGCACTTTTGGCCTTAGCGGGCGGGATGAAATTGGGTCCTCGCAGAACACTCCAACCCGCGTCCTTGGCTTCCGCAATCGACGTATCGACATTATCGGCGCTAAACGCGATGTGCAGAAAAGTGACCGAGGTCGCGTTCGGATTCTCGATCAACTCGATTTTCATCCCGGTTCGGTCGCCGAGCATCGCGATCGGAACACCCGTCGCGGTCGCGGTACCTCGCCGCAGAAGCTTGAGGCCTCCCGTGCCCACGAATTTTTCGATGAAGGCATTAACGCTCGCGACCTCGATCGCCACGTGATCGATTTTCGTCAATGACATGGGGCACCTCGAAGGTTTATGTCTCGGCAAAAGGTCAGGCTTCAACAATGGCTAAGCGCAAAGACGATTTTCAACCAACATTTCGCGAAAGCGCGCGGCCCCATCCCCGTTTCGTAACGCCCGCACTTCGCTGTTTCCTCACTCAATCTCGCGCCTTCCGCGGTCAGCCTGCATATCACCAAGCTTGAGCCTGCGCTGGGCGCCGCCTTGTTCGAAAGATTGCCGCGCGGTCTCCGCTTGAGCAACGCTGGAGAGCTTTTCTTGTCTCATGTGCGCGAGAGCTCGAAACAAATCGATCGCGCCCGCGAGTTCAGCCGTGTAATTGCTTATTAATTGGACGAGCTGCCGCGTCCTGGATTGCGTCTTGGCATTTTTCCTGCATAGCTGCAAGAGCTGAAGCCGAAACGGAGCTGCTGAGCCATGACCGAAACGATAGTGCCCAATTCTTGTGCGAAACCGAGCGATATTTTTTCTTCTTCGACAGAATTGGTCGAAAAATCACAGCGCGGTGCTTCCGATTCGCTCATCATTGACCTCGCCGAGGTCCGACATGCCAAACGGAAGGCAGGCCGTCGCTACATCGATGTCATGACAGCCCGGGCAAAGCTGCGTTGGACGGTCGAAACGGTAATGGAGAGCTTAATCGCCGGCCTGGGCGCTCCGGGGCCGTTCTGAGACGTCATCGACCTGCGCGTTACGCCAGCTTGAGGCAAACAATTGATGCCAAATGGGCAACGGTTTGCTCTGAATTCGATGCTTTTCAGCATCGGTAACAGGATTAGAGTTTCCGTGATCGGCACCGATCTGCCGCTTAGTGGCTGCCCAGGAGCCTCGCATTCGCGAATGCCGACCGACACGCATTTTAGCCGTCGTCAAATGCCGAAAAATGATCGGCAGCGATCGTGACCGACGCGATACCCATTGAAGTGACGACGAGCGTCGACACTCCAGTGGCCGCGGATGCTCTGTCTCCCTCCGTTGCGGGCCAGACCAAACGCCGTCCCCTCATCACGCTCTCGGACGTCAGGAAAATCTATCGTGGGGGCACCCTCGCCCTCGCCGATGTCAATTTGACGGTTGGGAACGGCGAGTTCATCAGCATTCTCGGCCCCTCGGGTTGCGGCAAATCGACCTTGCTACGGATGATCGCCGGGCTCGGCGGAATTTCGGGGGGCGCGATCGATTGGCCGCAATCGCGCTACAACGCACATGGCGAACCGATCCGCGATCTTGGCTTCGTCTTCCAGGAACCAACGCTCATGCCCTGGGCGACGGTGTTCAACAATATCTATCTGCCGTTGAAACTCAGCGGCGTCAGCCGCCGGGGCGCCGAGGCGCGGGTCAAAGACGTTATCGCCATGGTCGGCCTCGAAAAGTTTGCCCACGCTTATCCGCGGCAACTGTCGGGGGGCATGAAGATGCGCGTATCGATCGCGCGCGCCCTCGTCGTCAAGCCACGCGTTCTGTTGCTCGATGAGCCCTTCGCCGCACTCGACGAGATCACCCGCTTTCGCCTCAACAACGATTTGTTGCGGCTGTGGCAAGACCAGAAATGGACGGTGATCTTCGTGACCCATAGCGTCTTCGAGTCGGTCTATCTGTCCAACCGCATCGTGGTCATGAGCGCGCGGCCGGGGCGGATCATCGCCGACCTGTCCATTCCGGTGCCGTATCCCCGCGGCGAGGCGTTCCGCATGTCGACCGATTACAACGAATTCTGCCGCACGACCTCAACCGAGTTGAGCCGTGCCATGGTCGGCGTCGCCGAAGAGGAGCATTGAGCATGGGGGAAACCAAGACCGCGACCGCCGCTGCGCCGGGCGAAGTTCCGTTCTCCGTCCGCCTAATGGTGCCGATCATACTCGGCATCTGCATCATCGCGTTTTGGGAATTCGCCGTCTATTACTGGAAAATTCCAAAATTCATCTTTCCGGCGCCCTCGATGATTGTTCAGGCACTGATCGCCGATTTTCCAACCTTGATGGCATCGCTCTGGACGACC
>Ga0307373_10004428_pt1 | contig 23630 bp, 21 predicted proteins | sample OX2MG_FD_202534 | JGI IMG/M metagenome (GOLD analysis project Ga0307373, IMG submission 202534) | Soil microbial communities from Risofladan, Vaasa, Finland - OX-2 | ecosystem: Environmental > Terrestrial > Soil > Coastal area > Acid sulfate soil | place: Finland: Risofladan, Vaasa | collected... | reverse complement strand
GACTACCTCTCGGTCAAGCTGGACGATCCTTCGTTCAACGCGCCGATCTACGCCAACCTCTTCGATGACGAGGACGGCGAAGGCTACACCCTCATCTGGTCGCGCGCCCGCCGGCAGAACGGGGAATGACCTGAGCCCGCTGCACCACCCCGCCCGGCATCGCCGGGCGGGGTGCTTGCTTGGCGCGAGCGCTCTATGCCGCCCTATCACAGCTGCAGCACGCTAAGAGCCGATCCTAAAAGTTGTTGAGTCTGAGGAATCGGTTGTGATTCATTGTGAAGCACCTTCAGAGATGGGGGAAGGTGCCAGATGTGGAAGCCAGAACATCGCGCGGCGGCCGACCGGCAGGGGCTGCGCTATCCCAGCGATTTGACGGACGCGGAGTGGGCGCTGATCGCGCCGATGATTCCTCCCGCCAGGCGCGGCGGTCGCCCGCGCGAGGTGAACGTGCGGGAGGTCCTGAATGCGATCTTCTATGTCCTTTGGACCGGCTGCCAATGGCCGGCGTTGCCGAAAGACCTGCCGCCCAAGAGCACGGCGCACAACTACTTCATGCTGTGGGAGTGGGACGGCACGCTGGAGCGCATCCATCACGCGCTCTATGTCGCGACGCGCGAGCACGAGGGGCGCGAGGCGAGCCCGACGGTCGCGATCATCGACAGCCAGAGCGCCAAGGCCGCTCAAAAGGGGGCTCGACGCTCGACTCGCAGGGCTTTGATGCGGGCAAGAAGGTCACGGGCCGCAAGAGGCACATCCTCGTCGATACGCTCGGCCTTCTCCTGAATGTCGTCGTCCACCCCGCCGATGTGCAGGATCGCGACGGAGCGCGGCTCGTGCTCGATCAACGCACGCGCCGCCTCTTCCCCTTCATCGAGCGCATCTTCGCCGACGCCGGATATCAGGGACCACGCGTCGCAAACGCCGCTGCCGGCACCGGCCGTTGGGTGGTCGAAATCGTCAAGCGAACCGAACTGCACAAGTTCGTTGTCCTGCCCAAGCGCTGGATCGTCGAACGCACGCTGGCGTGGATCAGCCGCAATCGTCGCTTGGCACGCGACTTCGAGCGATACGCGCGCACCGTCGTCGCCTTCATCCGTCTCGCAATGATCCGCGTAATGCTGCGCCGCTTGACCCGGCCAATTCATTCAGCCTGAATCCCAACTTCCTGGATCGGCACTAAGGCGCTGCGCGCCGCCTGAACCGGCGGCCACGGCATGGTGCCGTAGGAGAGAAGACGCAGCAGTCTCCCGCCTTGGGCTTCAGGCGGGCGCCGCAACTCATGCAATCGTAGAAGAACATGCTGGACGCCGTGAGGGAGGGCGCCGATTGCCAGGAAAGTTGCGAAGCCGGTGTTGCGGGATTGATCCCTCATCGGAGTCGGTTCGAGCTCGCCGCGCCTCGGAGGACGCGGGAGCAATTAGCTGGGCTCGACACTCAACACCCTATGTCGATGGTTGCGCTGTAAACGCCGCGCTCGAGCGCGCTGATATAGGTCCGGACGATGCTCGCAATCATGCGCCAGGCTTCCCGGGACAAGCCCTTGACGGCGCAGGCCCTCCGTAAATTGCGGGCGACGCAACCGCTTTGCAGAGCATTTCAAGACGGAGTATCCTCGACAATCGGCGTGGTCCGGACCGCGGCGTGCTGCGAACGCACGTAGCCAATCGTTTCGGGGCGAATACGGGCTACGGCCGTCAACCGCGATGAAACATTTCGGCACGAGCCCATGCGGAACGAACTGCGGATTACAAGAGACCTCCATGGCGCCGGCGCGCGATAATCCACCGATTGCCGACGAGGTTTCTTGGTCCGAGACCTCATACGATCGTTATCTGAGCGGTCAAGCTGACTCATCTCACGAGGATCGCCCCAAGTATTCCTGTTCTGCAGTAACTTCGACCATTGGTGGCGATGAGATAGATTTTTCGCCGTCGCGCTGCGGAGGCTGCAATGGTCAAGCGGCCTAAGCCGATGTTCGATCCCACGATCGCGAACGAAGCCCCTACGGTTCAGGAGCTCACCGACTACGACTATCGGTTGTTCATCATCTATATTCGCCTGCTCGATGCCGAGGCGGACGGAGCGGATTGGCGCGAGGTTGCCCGCGTCGTGCTCAAGATAGATCCCGACAAGGAATATGTTCGCGCGAAGCAGGCCTATGATACGCACCTGGCGCGCGCTCGCTGGATGACGGAGCATGGCTATCGTCATTTGCTGGAGAAAGCCAACGGCAAGTAGTGAGCGTCTCTGTCTCCGGCGCACGCGCGGCAATTCATCCGCATCATCACGACTTTGCCCTGCCGCTTAGGTTCAGCGCGCAGTCGCGCGATCTCGCGTGCGTGCGCGGCGCAAAGAGTGAGCGCCTGAATGTGTTGCGTCATCTGCTGGCTTGTCGCGCGCATGGTGCAATCTCCTGCGGTGAAACCTTGCGCCGCGCGATGAGATCGGCTTCGGCTTGCGAGGACGGGCGCAAGTGCTTCTGGTCCCTGTTGCCTGTCCTGTTGATTGGCGTTGCCGTCCGAAACTCCACGAGCAGATTGGCTGCACAATTGAGCGCCTGTCCAAAATTTTCCGTGTCGAAGCGGGGAGTGGCAAACCAACAGCACCTGCTATCTCGGCAGCGGATCCATCAGGGCGCCCAGCAGCAAAAGTCCTTAGGGCGTGAACTCATAAACGCGCCCCGGACCAGCTTGCCCGAGTCCGCCTTGGGATCGTAAGCGGCCGTCACTCACCACGGGCGCCACTTCAGGAATGTGCCAATAGCGGCCATTCGTGCATGCGGTCGGCAGCAACCGAATTTGTTAAGGGTTCTCGGATGCCTGCCGCTCAAGAACGGGACGGCTTGCACGAGCGGCAGGCATCCGAGAAGCCTCAGGGGAGGAAACCGCGGGCCGGGGTGGCAGGGCGGTGCCGCGCGCTCGGCCTATCTATGGGGATTTGAGGCCGGTGTGCGGCGGATGTCGTGACGGCGGCGGGGTCGCGCGATGAGGTGCGGTTGTGAGATTGCGGTTGCGGGAGTGCGCCTGGACGATCGTTGAGTTGGGCGTTGGATCGCCGAGCGTGACAGATGGCGCATGACGCCGATGATCGGCGAAGCACCATCGTCGCCGGTCGATTGTTCCCGACAAAGGTGAGCGGCACTTAGGCGCAGTGAGCGAGCGACGGCGCTCATGAGCTGTCGATCGGGTTGGGGGCCGGCGGACGATATCGCGGTGTGCATCCGCGCTCGAAGGTCTCGATGATGATCATGCGCCCGCCGCAGCAGGGGCAAGGATGCGAGAGCGTCTGCGGCTCGGCGTCGCCGGTGGCGCCAGGGTAATCCGGGTCGACGTGTGCGGTTGGGACGTTGAGCAACTGACGCGCCCGCTCGATGTTGGGGGTGCGCCCGCCGTTGGCGAAGAGGCCGTAGTGGCGGATGCGGTGGAAGCCGTCGGGCACCACGTGGATGAGGAAGCGGCGGATGAACTCGCCGATGGCGAGCGTCATCAGCTTGGCGCGGTCGCGTCCCTTGGCCCGGTAGTCCTTCCACTTGAAGGTTACGCTGGTGTCGTCGAATGCGACGAGGCGGCTGTTCGAGATCGCGATCCGGTGGGTGTAGAGCGACAGATAGGCCAACACGGCTTCCGGTCCGCCGAACGGGCGCTTGGCATAGACGACCCACTCGGCCTTGCGCAACGGCGCGAGATAGGCGGCGAAGGCGGCGCGCTCGGCGAGGCGGGCGTGATCGCCGAAGAACCGCAGGCGGCCGGCGGCATGGAGGGCGTCCAGCCGCTCCAGGAACAGGCGGCGAAACAGCCGCGAGAGCACGCGGACGGGAAGGAAGAAGCCGGGCCGGCATGAGACCCAGCGTTGTCCATCGAGCGAGGTGCCGCCGCCCGGCACGATGATGTGGACGTGCGGGTGATGCGTGAGCGCCGAGCCCCATGTGTGGAGCACCGCGGTGAGGCCGATCCGGGCGCCGAGGTGCTTCGGATCGGCCGCGATGGTGACGAGCGTCTCGGCGGCGGCCTTGAACAGGATGTCGTAGATCACGGCCTTGTTCTGGTAGGCGATGTCGGCGATCGCAGCCGGCAGCGTGAACACCACGTGGTAGTAGGGGACCGGCAGCAGCTCGGCCTCGCGTTCGGCCAGCCATTCCTTGGCGGCGAGGCCCTGGCACTTGGGACAATGCCGGTTGCGGCAGGAGTTGTAGGCGATGAGTGTGTGCCGGCACTTCTCGCAGCGCGCCACATGCCCGCCGAGAGCCGCCGTGCGGCAGCTCTCGATGGCTGACATGACCTTCAACTGGCCGAGGCTCACGTGACCGGCGTTGGCGCGGCGCCACGCCAGTCCGTGGCCGCGGAAGATATCCGCGACCTCCAGCGATGGACGGGACAAGAGCGCCGCGCTTTACGCGGGCGGCCTCATCCTTGCGACGAGATGCTCGAGCGGGCTCGTGACGTCGCCGAGCGCCTTGAGGGCGACGCGCGTATAGAGCGCCGTCGTATCGAGCTTCTTGTGTCCGAGCAGCACCTGGATCACGCGAATGTCGGTCTTCTGCTCCAGCAGATGCGTGGCGAAGCTGTGCCGCAGCGTGTGCAGCGAGACGCGCTTGTCGATCTCGGCCATCTGTGCCGCGGCATGACAGGCTCGGTTGAGCTGGCGTGTCGTGAGCGGGTTGACGGCGTTCTGCCCTGGAAACAGCCAGCCCTGCGGACGCGCCGCCTTCCACCAGGCGCGCAGCAGTTCGAGCAGGTGCTCGGACAGCATGACGTAGCGGTCCTTGCGCCCCTTGCCCTGCTCGACCCGGATGACCATCCGGGCGCTGTCGATGTCGCCGACCTTGAGCGAGATCACCTCGCTCGCGCGCAAACCCGCCCCGTAGGCCACGCTCAGCGCCGCCTTGTACTTGAGACCCGGTGCCGCATCCAGGAGACGCGCGACCTCCTCCGGGCTCAGGACGATCGGCAGCCGCCGCGGTTCGCGCACGAACGGCATGCCGGCCACGACGGCGGGCTTGCACAGTGTCACCATGTAGAGAAACCGCAGCGCCGTCAGGGTATGGTTGATGGTCGGCACGCCGGTGCCGCTTGCGACCAGATGCAGCCGGTAGCGGCGCAAATCCTCGGCGCTCGCCGTGTCCGGCGAGGCCCCGAGGAACGCGCTGAAGCCCTTGACGGCGCGGATGTAGCCTTCCTGCGTCCGCGGTGCGAACTTGCGGATCGTCATCTCTTCGATCATCCGCCGGCGCAGCGGACTGACGGGTGCTTCGGTCATCGGATGCTCCTGAGGTCAGGGTGAACACCCCGATCCTCAGACAGCACGCTCCCATCCCGTTACAGCTTGTTCCCAGCAGCACCCGGCGCGCAGCGCTCTACCGCGAGAGCGGTTTAGTCCTCTGGCCGGAAGCGGAATGGCGGGTTTTGAGTGATAACATCAGGAAAGCCGCCATCTAGCGGAAGGGCTCCCGCTGAACCTGCGCACCCATCCGTCTGGCCTTCTGACCACGTGCGGTGCCGAAACTCTCCTTATGCTACAGCACGCGTAGAATTTTGGCCGACCAAGCCCCGCCATCTGGCGCGCCATATGGCTGCCGCTGTCACCACTGTTTAGGTTACCCCTTTTGGTTGCCGCTCAGGAAAAGTCGCCGAAGACCAGCTTGCTTGTGCCCTGCCGGGGGTGCCAGAGATGCTCCTTCCGCACGAACAGGTCGTTGTCCGGCACGTACGCGACGAGCGCGCATATTCCGTTGACGTTGTAGAACCAGGTCGCGAGTTCACATGTCCCGGTGGAGGCATCGGACGTAATGCTGAGGTCGGAGGCGCTCACGACGTCCAGGCCGCCCGGCGAGGCGATGACGCCGAACCGGATATAGAGGTCGGGCTGGCTGCGCCCCGCAAGGATGGCGTTGGCGAACCCGGCGAGGTCGATGTTGACCGACGCTAGATTAACGGCCGCCTTGATCACGCACCCCAACGCTTTGACGAAATACAGGTGGACGCGCTGCATCGACCTCGCGGTGTCGCACCGGAAGATGCTGCTGGCCCGGACGACGTCTCCGGGTTTCAGCCCCGGCCGACGGTCGCGGAGCGCCTGGGACAGATGTTCCCAGGCGATATCGTACGGTTGCGTGCGCGTGCCGTTGCAGTGCGTGCACATGGACCTCGGCCATTTCAACCGATCGGACTTGAGGCTCCCGACGACCTTGTTCTTGTTGTTCGCGTCGTTCAGGAACAGCGGTCGGACCTGCGTCACGGTCCCGAACTCGCCCTTCAGGTCCGACTTCTTCGCCTTGTGCTCGCCGCTGTCCGCGGGGCTGCCGCAAATCCAACATGGATCGGCCATCTCGGTCGCCTTCATCGCGAGTTCACTCATCGAGCGGATGGTAGCAGTATGGGCTCGCGAAACTGAACAGGCGGCTTCAGGAATATCTCCGGATCGAGCAGACGACGGCGGGACCGCCAATCGGTGACCTGCCAACGCTCTAACCATCGTGGCGCCTCCAAATTCGGGGCTGGCACACCCCTCAGTCATGAACGCGACCGCGACGCCTTTTTATTGCGTTTGAGCTCGTCTTGCCGGCGCTTAATCTCTTTGAGCATGGGCACCTGTTCCAGAGTCCGCGCCAGCGCCCTGTCTTTTGCATCGCCCTCTACCCACCCAGACCCAAAGTCCTGTCCGGCTGCGACCAGAGCGTTACGCATCACCTGGATTTCTTCTTGGCTGACGTCACGCCCGAATATTATCCGACCAATTTCCTCCGGCTCACTGGAGAACCCGCCCATCGCGTAGATGTCAGAGGGCAGCAGCCGATCCTTTTCAATTACTACCTCAGCCTGGGTGGCGCCATATCGTCCCATTCCATTGGAATACCCAGATATCTGCGGGCCACATATGGTCATGGCCTGTCTATAGGCAGGCTCAGCATAGAGCGTAACCAGATTGACGATGACGCCCTCGGGTGAGGGATCGCGTTGGAGGATCACCCCCTGCGAGCCCGGGGCTGGAACGCCATTTTTGAACCCTTTGGCGACTTCGATGCTGGACGTCCACGCCGAGATCGTTTCGGGCAATTTCTCATCGGCCAAAAGCTGCCATAGCGGCTGCTTCTTGAGGTCGATTTTGCGGAACGTGACCAGGCCACATTGCCGGAATTTTGGATCAAGCGAGGACGCGACCTCCTTGAGCTGTTTCCCGCGGCGATGCTTTTCGCGAGCATTCCCACCCTGCTGCCAATCCGAAATTGCCTGAAGCAGCTCGAGATCAAACTGCATCGTCAACGCATTTGGACTCCAAAGCTGCTTCCATCCATGGCGGGGAAGCCAAGCCGCCAGAAGCATCTCCAAGGGATGCTCCCGCTACCGTCCGATCTACACTTCCTACATAGCAGAAATCCGGACGGGGTTGGCGATCGGGCCTTCATTGCTGGTCTCATCGGGAAAGGTCCGCTTACCCATCGTGCCACTCCAGAGCCGCCAATCCGCTTCACAGCCATCTTCGTCACTCGGGCCAGCACGTCCGCTTCGGAGACGTCGGCCCGCTCGCTCGGCTGAAGGACTGACATGGGCGCAAACTGGCCGGTTGCGGACCCACTGCTTCTCAGCAGCCAAACAGTGGGAGCGGACATCCGCCTCGACACAGGCGTCGCATCACTCTGACCCGTAACAGACCTATGAAATGCCCGAGCAAAAGGACCTGCGCGAAACTTCCGTTGACTGTGTTGCGCAATACCTGAAGCCGAAACCGGCCGGCAATCGCCTCTCTTTGCCGGCTGGTCGCTTCGTGCGACACTGCCTAGCATGACAATGTTCGAGTGGCTCAATGCACATGCGCCGGGTTTTGTCCACCTCACGCCGGAGGAACGGCGGGCGATTGGGCATTTCACGATGGTGTGGGGGTCCCTCGAAGGCGTGCTATTTCAGAACAATGCGACGGAAGAGAAGGCGTTCGATGTCGCTAGGGACATTGCAAGCAAGATCGTACTGGCCGACTTTGAACACCACCTCGACTATTTTCGACATCGGTATCTGCGCGACGAACGCGCAGAATATTATTTCCGCACGCTCCATCTATCGCACACCGGGGAGCCTCGGGTTCTGCGCGTTTTGCGAGGCGAGGTCACTTATCCGGCGGAAATCGTCGGCGCCCTACTTTTGATCGTATATCGGTTTCGCAACAACCTGTTTCATGGATTGAAATGGGCTGACGATATCAGAGGCCAGTACGATAATTTTCTGCATGCGGGTGACATCCTCATACAAGTTTTTGCGCTTCGATATCCTTAGGGACGCTTGCCCTCGGCGCTCTTCGAGTGGCTTCGACGCAAGACGATAATGTGATCGCACATAGCTTCTTCCCAGAGAATCGGGGCAAGCATATGCCTGCGAGAATGGTGCTTTACGGCGGGTCGAACATCTACAGCATCGACGGCGTTCGGAAGCTGGGGGCTAATTTTCAGACAGTCCGCGCATGCCTCGAGGAACGGCCAAACCCTTGACTACCATCACCGTCGCTTTAGCGCCTTTGGCAAGACAACAGGGAGGTTTGCTTGGGCGAATTCGCTGACCCGTCACTGCCCAGGCCGCTCGCCAGCGCCGTCGACGAGTTCTGTGCATGGACGCAGGGAGAGCTTCTTGCCGATCAAGCGCGATCGACACCGCGCGACCCGCTATACCACTACACCGGCGAAGCGTCGCTGCGCGGCATCCTGGAGCATCGCAAGCTTTGGTGTTTCAGCCACAGTCAACAATCGGACGATACGGAAGTTAGCTATTCGCTGGACATAGCCCGACGGGTAATTCGCGAGGAAGCATGGGGAGGGAAGCCAAGCGCCGAATCACTGCTACTCGGGCTCGACGGCATTCTCGGGAGCAATCCGATGGGCGGAACATTTGATTTTTACTTTTTCAGTTTAAGCGGTCACCGTGACCATGCGAGCCAATGGTCCGAATATGGTGGCAAAGGAACGGGATTCGCCATTGGGTTTTCCCCGGTGCTTTTTCAACCTGACCGCACCGATCTGGCTCCGCTACCAAATGAGAACGTCTTTGTCGGTAAGGTTATATACGGAAAGGACGCGACACGAACCAGGCACCGCAAGGGCATTCGCAAGCTTGCCAAGATAGTCACTCGTGTATTCGAGCAGAACCGTTCTCTTGTCCAAGGCAGGAACCAACAAGTGTGGTTCGACGACATGAACAAATCATTCATCGCCATGCTACTGATTTGGAATTGCCTGACAGCGAAGGCCGACCGTTTCCGAAGCGAGCGGGAGACGCGATACATCATCATGGGGGTGCGTGCGATATTCGATTGCTGCCGCAAACAGCATGCCGGCCGGGATTACATCGAAACTCCGCTGCCATTGAGAGAACAGGGAAATATCACCGAGATTCTTGTCGGCCCAAATGCCCCGCATGGTGCGGAGGCGATGGTGATGAGCCATCTTCGTAACCACGGCTACCCGAACGATATTCCGGTAATTCGGTGCGGCCACCCCGTCAGTTAATGTTGGCGCCGACGAGGTCCCGAAATGCCCTGTCTGCTTTCGGGAGATCGAGGAGGTCACCCGGGTCACCGACATGGGCGCAAACTGGCCGGAAGGCGCCCGTCCGCTTCCGGGCAGGGAGAACGGAAAGCTGACGCTCCCCCCGCCAGACGCTTCGGCAGAGACCGACATGGATCGAAATAAGCGCCCGTCTAGGGAGCGGCCATCCCGAGCCATTCGGGTGGCTCCGGGTCAGGCACACCGTTGGCGAAATAATCCTCCACCGCAATGTAGCCCTTGCCAAGATCATTGACCCGAACGCGCAGCACCACGACATCGATTTCGATTGACGCAGTGTCTCTGGTCTCAATGTGCTCATAGTCAAGCCATGGGAACCACCACGCCATCAGATACTCGTGGTTCCTTACGGGATACATCCAATCGAGTTCGAGGTCTGGCGGGTCCTTTTCGGTTTCATCGAACATGATCTCGATGCCGCGGATGCCGAGAGACTTGCTCGTCCAATGCTCAATCTCGAAATAGACTTCTTCCTTCTCCGCTAGAAGCTTTATGAGGTTGAGGTCCATCGCCATGCGCGCGCGGCGTATGGACGGAAGGTCGGTTGGGATGCGCGCGGCGATGGCTTCGAAAGCTGGCTTCGCGCCGGCCGACAGGACGTTAGCGGCGGGTATAATGATCGACCAACCCTTGTCGGTAACATGCGCCAAGCCTTGATCAATCCTTTGCCACAGCGTCAGGTCGCGCTCCGGGTCGTGCAGGATCAGGAAGACAGGCAGGCTATGGCCAAGCCAATATTCGAAATGGCGCTTCTCGCCGTAATAAATGTAATTCGCTCCGTGCGACCGAAAATACGAAGCGCCCGCCTTGATTTGCAGGGCAATCAGCTTGCCGGTCAGTTTGCCATCCTCGACAACCTCGGCCTGCGCATCGATGCCGAAGTCGCTGACCGTCTGCTCGCGGAACGCCCAATCGAACTCGTTGAGGAAGACGGCCTCGACGGCATTGACGCCGCGCCGGTCTATCAGCGGGTCAGGCCTGCGGCTGCTCATGGGGCTATGGTACGTCCTTGATCGAAAACTCCAGAAGGAGCGACGAATCCGGGTAAGTGCCTCTGCGCCGGTTGGGCGGCGGATTGACCGGCATCAGCTCGCCGTCCTTCTCCATTGCCGCCAGCACCTGCCAATTCCCAACTGGATGCTATCAGATCATCCGACAATGCGGTTATCTCTTCGGATGATGACCGAACTCAACCAGGTCGGCGCTTCACCGATCCTAGCAAAATCTTGGGATGTCCGATTCGGGGTATCGACGATGAGCGATCGAGCGTCTGCGATGGACCCGAAACAGCAATGACTGGCCGGGACCCGAATGGCCAGCAGCGGGGCGTGGAGCACGAGAAAGCTGACGCTGCGGCCGCGGGGTGCTCCGGCAGCTTGCGACCTGTTGCGGACTTTCAGGCACCCGACTCCTAATGACAGGTTTGCACCTTTTGCAGACGTTCGGTTTTGTGCGGAAAGCGGACTTTGCTTCCACTTAAGATAGTTCGCTTAAGCATGGCTCTTTTGGGAAACTCCCAGCTTCAGAGGCGTGAGCTTTTTACTTAACAACGGTCGCTGAAGACATGAACGAAGCGTTGAAAACCTGAAGGGTGCGCGTCGGCAGGAATACCAGACGTCGCTAACGTAGCTTATACTGGAGCGGGGCGTCCGAATCATCCACGCGCCGCTTGTTGGAATAATAGCTCTATGGCACGGCTGCCAAAGACCGACAAAACCACGCTCGATGCCCGGTTTCGGTTCGCAGAGGATTCGTTCCCCGGTGCGGCCTGTGCATGGGATTCGCATCTTCGCTTTGGGATCAGCAACGACGATGGCGAGCGTTATCTGCTTCGCCTGTTCAAGAAATCCGGGACCGCGCTTGACGGTGATCTCAGCCGTCTGATCGCTCGGGGGCTGCGTCGTATGCGTCGCGTTCTGTCATCCCATCGATCTCGCGACCTACTGGTTGAGGTGCGAGAGGTCGTGGAGGACCGCCAAGAGCTCGCAATCGTTATGCTCGATCCCGGAAGCCCAATTGCGGGATCATCGCGTGCTATCCGCGCCAGGCAAAATCTGTTCCTAACAGGAGCAGGCCGTAAGATATTCTGGCGCAATATCACGCGCGTCGCCGAGGCTTTGGCGATTTGCCACGCCGCGGGGATCGTTCACGGCGCCGTCAGCGAACACGCGATTTTCTCACACAGCGAAGACAAGGCGGACTATAGCCTTGGAGGATATGAGTCCTGTGTGCATATCGGTGACGGCGACCTTGGAGGCGCCGGCCATCCACTGCGGCCATCTGGAGCAATCTCTTTTCGACAAGACTGGATCGACCTTGGCCGAACCGCTTCTGCGATCCTCGGCGTGACGAGCGACGCAGGCCCGGCGCTGCTCGCGATCGAGCGACGGATGTTGGATCGCCTCGCCAAACCGCCGCAATATCAGTTGTTCGACGGCGCGGTCGTCCTGCGGGAGTTGGCGGAAGTCGCCGACGAGCTTCAACGGGTAGGATCGAGCTCGGAGGGCGAACTTGTTCTCTATCCTTCCTATCGCGTTACGCAAAGCGACCTACCGCAGCTGACGTCCGGCGCCGTGGCTGCCGATGATACGCAAGCCGTGCTGCAATTCGTCGAGGACGATTTGCTCGGCTCGGATATTCGGGCGGTTGTCACCGGCGGGGATTATGTGAAGATCGTGACCGATCTAGCGATCTACGGCGTGAAGATTGTCGATGACCGTATCGGTATGCTCGAGAAGGCCGATATTCGGCGGTCGGACGACCCGGTCTACAACGCCGTCGAGGTAAACCATCGGCTTCATCTCTCGCGGAACCGCGGCAGTTCCGCGGAACGCGTGCGTAAGCTCGGTCCTGGCGCGATGCGCTGGGCGGACCTCGGTGGGCAAGGTCCTTCGGTCGACGCCGCGCGTGATGTGACACCTTGGTATGCGCTGGTCATTCTCGAGGCGTTCACGTGGCTGAGGGAGCAGTTCCGTTTCTACCCCGTCGAGGTCGTTCCGACCACCGCGAATGAAGGAAATCTTGTCTGGCTCCTGTTGCGTGAGGAGGCCGACCGGGATGAACGGCGGGAACGGATGGGCTTCCGGTCGGCTGCAGAGGCAACGAGCCGCGAACTGCGCCACGATGACGGTAAAGCCGCGTGGACGATCACACGATTTGCCACGCTTTCGGGCGGGCGCGAGCGGCTACCTGACCTTCGCTACCTCGGGACCGGCGAATACGATGGTCAGCAGGCCTTCGTCTTCGCGTCAAACCAAGCAGTGGTTCCGGGACCTGGATACTATCTTCGGCCAAGGAGGGATACCGGCTTTGAACGTGCCATCAGGCGTCGCCTTGAGAACATCGTTGCGGCCAGGAGCAATGTTGAGCTCTTGCGGGCACTCGATGACCCCGCGCAAGTTGCGTTGGACGACGCGCTTCGTGATATAGCCGCGCCAGGCGATCCGCCAAGTGATTTGGATGACACGAAGAAGCTCGCGTGGGCGTCGATCGCAGCCGGCAGGTCCATCAACATCGTCGTTGGTCCACCCGGCGTTGGCAAGACCTATCTGATCTCGCATTTGGTGAAGAGCATCCTGGGGATAACCCCCGATACTCGGGTACTGATTTCGGCGCAAAATCACGAGACGCTCGTTCAGATGGAAGATGAGTTAAAAAAGACGTTTCCAGCGCAAAACTCCATCGTCGTTCGCGTCGAGCGCTCAAGCATCGACGAAAAGGTCAGCGCCTTAAGAAAGGCCTCAGCCGCTCTCTTGCGATCGGCTTCTCAATTGAAAGTCCAGAGCGCAGCCACTATGGCGAGCCAGCGCTATCGGATCCGGCAGGCTCTCAAGCCCGTGGACGAAGCAGAACAAGCGATTGGCGACCGGATCTTTCGCGACACGGACAATCTGTTGCTGCGTTCATCCGACGTCACCCTCGCCACGACGTCGTCGTACGTCATCGAAGAGATGATCGCCGATGGTGAACAGTTCGACTGGGTCATCATAGAGGAGGCCGCGCGGGCGAATGGCGCAGAGCTGATAGGTGCTCTCCTGCTCGGCAACCGACGGGTGATGATCGGCGACCATAATCAGCTTTCGCCGTTCGATGTCGTCGATCGACAGAAGTTCTACGATATCGCAGTCGCGGCCGAGTTATTGCGGGATGCCAAGGATCAACTATCGTCGATCTCCGATCTGCCGGCGGAAGTCGACGCGACGCTTGAGCTAATCAAATCCGATCAGGTCCTTTTAGCGGACGTGCTCGCCACCGCTGCGCGGCTCGAGGAAGCGTTCCGATCTATCGCCGAGCGTGAAGAGGATCGAGAGAAGACAACCGGTCGCCGGAGCTCGATCGCCAATCTCCTGCTCGAGCAGAGCCGAATGCATCCCGCCATCAGCGAGCTCGTTTCCAACACATTCTATAAAGGAAAGCTCACGCCGTCGGACCGCGTGAAGGAGCGCGAAGTAACGGTCAGGTCCAACGGAGGCTTTCCGACCTCGCCGATCGTCATTCTCGACCTGCCGGCGCTCAGCACCGTCAGGAAGCGTTCGTTTGAGCAGCAGGTGAAGCACTCGTATCGCAATGACACCGAGGCGACGGCGCTTCTGGCGACGTTGAGAAACCTGCACGCCACGAGAGATAAGGACGGACGTCTCCCAACCCTCGTGATCCTCTCACCCTACCTTGCCCAGGTTGGTCACCTGGAGCGTCTTTTCAAGAGCCAGATCGATCCCCAAACCGGAACGCTTTTCGGGTTCGAAAGCCCGCGAACGAACGGGAAGTTCATCTACACGAGTGATAGTTTTCAAGGCGACGAAGCCGATCTCGTAATCGCCAGCCTCGTCCGGAACAACACGCTCGTCGGGACGCGCGCCCTCGGTTTCATCAAGAACCCACAGCGCATGAACGTTCTCTTGAGCCGTGCCAGACAGAAACTGGTGCTGGCTACGAGCCGGCAATTCATAAACGATGCCGTGAATGGCGTTGACCCTGATCGCCGGAAGGAAGAGCTAGAATTCCTTCGAACGATGCTCAGCGAGATAGATCGCCTGACCGAAGTGGATTTTGGCCGCGTTGGCAAAGGCGCCGCGATTGTCAACGTTGACGACCATGGGAGGCTGCTCCCGTGAAGATCTTTCTTCCTGCATGGCACTACCGGGCTCGCGCTATAGTCCAACGGACATGGGGCTGGAGTCCGATTGAGGAGATGGTGTTGCTGGCACTCGATCAAGCGCCGGGGACGATCGAACAGGTGGCGGCATCGCTTGCGATCCCAAAGCAAGTAGCAAGCTCAACGGTCGCGCGATTGATGCAGTTCGGATTGATCGAAGTTCGCCTGTCTCCCGTGCCAGTGCTGACGACCAGCAGCGTGGGCTACGAATTCCTGCGATCCGACCGCGCACTCCCGGAGCGCACCGAGGACAGGGAAGTCGGCATCAGCCTCATTTTCGAGAAAGTCGGCCACTCGGTTCTTCGAAACCGGGACGTCATTACCATTCCTATCAAGCATCTTCCGTCTTCCGGACGCTCCGTGCCATTCCCACTTGGAGAGGCGCCTGAGACGGACAGCACAATGGCGCAACGTGTCAGTCGCTTCATGGCCGGCACGCTTCGCCCGGGTGAATGGTTGCGCGGTGTTCAGGCGATCAGCTCGGTTATCGAGCAGAGGTATCTGGTTCTCGATCTCGACGACGTGAGAAACAGCATCCTGCCGCCGGGAGCGAGCGAACGGCTTGTTGGGGCGCTGCAGGCGACCATCGCGACGGGAGAGCTTCCGCAAGCCTCGAGCTCGGAGCAAAGTCGCGCCGAACCGGCCAAGATTGCATTCGACGCTGATCAGCTCATCGTCGGACCGGAACAGCATCTCGAAACCTTCGAGCGAATTGTCGGCGCCGCGAAATCCGATGTCTTCGTCCTCTCAACCTTCGTCGCTTCGCAATCGGACGAGAGAGGTAAGGAAAAGCGCGAGCGAATCTGGAAAGCACTTGAGCGAGCCCTTGACCGCGGTGTGCGATGCCACCTGTTCTATGGAACATCGCTAGATAAGCGTGCGGAAAACGCGATTGCGATGCAGGAACTCAACCAGCGTCTCTCGGCGGTCCGCGTGACGCGAGGCAAGGTTCTCGTGCACCGCGATTCCGTTCGAAGCCACGCAAAAATCCTCGCCGCCGATGACGGACAAAGCGGAGCCGTAGCTCTTCTGGGATCTTGTAACTGGTTGTCATCACCGTTTTCGGCAGTGGAAGCTTCGGTGGAGTTGCGCGACAGCCGGGGGGCGGCCATCGGACTGGACCTCTTGCGGTCGATCGTGTCGAAGCTTTCAAGTGCCAGCCGCTCCGTCGAAACGCTGCAGTTCATGTCGTCCGACCTTCGGCGGAGCAAAACCTTGTCGGCTCTCACCGGCCACGCCGCGGAGCGTGCGAATGCAGAGCTGACAGTGCTCTATGCCGACGATCATGAGCGGTTGCTGCGAACGGTGGCGCACGAAGCCAACCAGAGCTTGGTATGCTGCTCCAACAAAGTGGGTGCCCCCATGGTGCCGGGACTGTTCAATCCCGCTGAAGTCGCGGGACGCCGCCTTGAGGATGTCAGAGTCTACTACTCGCGTGAAACCGGACCCACAAAGAAGCGGCACGTCAGGGCACACCGCGAACGGTTGCACGGTGTAATCGACCTCCTCAAGGTCAGTGGGCCCCAGCTCCACGCTAAATTCCTGGCCTGGGACAAGGACAACGTCGTTGTCACCAGCATGAACTGGGGCTCCCAATCAGGCTCTCCAGACGACCGGCTGGGTGAGATCGGTCTCTACCTGAGTGGCCCCGATCTCGCGACCATCTTTGTAAAGAAATTCGAGGCCCATCTCGAGGATTGAGACACCGTCTTTGGCGCGATGAAATTTCCTTCTTGGCCATCGATGAAGATTTCAAGAGATCTGACTTGGCGCAAGGCCAGAAAGCCGACCCTTCTGACAGCCGCTAAGAGTGGGAAGCCGACATCGCGGTGACGTTTTTCGAATGACCGCTTTCCACCCAAGCCCGTCTTTCGACCGGATCGCAGATACGTCTGCTTCTGAGAAGCGGCAGGTGCTGGCCGTAATGTCTGAATCAGGCGCAAGACAGACACCAGAATTTCAATCGTCGACTTCCGTTTTGGGTCAATCGCGTTGTTTGGATCATGTCCGCGACAGGTCCGCTTACCCTTCAACAGCAGATGTGCTGTTTGGCTGTTGATATCGTCGCCCTGGGCGTGATTCAAGCTACCAAACCGGAGCTTCGATTCATGCGCCTGCGATATACGATGGTCAATAAATTCGAGCACTGTTTGCGCAGCGCCGAAAACAGGGACCGCAGGAGCTGCTATCGCGCGGTGAAGCTGAGAGGCCGCGTCGGGCGGGTCGTAGTTAAGAAAGCATCAAGAAATATGATGCAGTGGCAGACTTCTGACGTTCGAGGCGTGATGCCCGGGGTTGTCGGCTGAATCTCTAGAAAAGCGCAACACATACGGAAGAGCGATTCTCGCGGGCGAAGAGCCTGGGGAGCGGCGAGTTGAGTTTGATTCGGCGCACTCAACGGCCCTGAATGTTAGTCTCCATTAATGTTGCGATGGTAACCTTAGAGTCCAACACGGTTGTAAAGGTGGCAAGAGGACACGCATCGGCATAACCCGATCGCCGAGCGCTGATTGTTCTTCAGCTCATCCGATGGGCCGCAAGTACGGGAGAGACGGACGTGGGCCGCACGCTCTTGGATTTCTTAAAGTTCACCTTCAGCGCTCCCGATCGGTTCGAACCGAAGGCTGCTGAGGAACAATTCCTCGAAGATTATGCCAACCGGTTCCTCGCTCAACGGCGTGCAATTTCAATCCTCGCCGTCGTGTATTGGTCTGCATTCGCCGTTTGGGACATCGCCCAGGGACTGCGGAGCGATCAATTCCAGCACGTCCTTCCCTATGTCTTGGCTCTTCGTTTTCTCGGCATCGTGGGCCTGGCTGGCTGCGCTTGGTTCAGTTTTCGGAAGTCCTTTGTAGATGAGCGCTATGCAACGCGCGTGCTCATTACGATGGCGGGAACAGCGTATCTGCTTCTGGGATTGATGCTCCTGCTGGTCCCGTTCCCGACAAATTACATGTACTATTCGCCTGGCCTGTTCATGGTCATGATCTTCGCCTATGGCATGTTTCGCTTGCGGGCGGGACCCACCATTCGTCTCACATTTGCGTTCGTCCTGTTCAGCGAATTGGTCTACGCATTTATGGCCAATGATGCGGTCGACGATACGCACCGGTTTTTCTCTTTCTACTATTTCCTTTTTTCCAGCCTGTACCTCACTTCGTTCGCTGTCATCGGGTGCGCCATCGTTGTCGAGCTTGAGCGTACGGCTCGCAACGCATACGCCAGAGAACGTCAGCTCGCCGTTTCGAACCAAGACATCACCACAAAGAACGCGCAGCTCGAACGGCTCAACGACGCATTAGAAGAATCGAAGCACGACACGGAGATAAAGACGGCCGCTCTTGTTGCCATGAAGGAAGAAGCGCAGCTCGCAGCAGAGCATTCCAATCTGGACAAATCCAAGTTCCTCGCCGATGCGGCACATGACCTGCGCCAACCGATGCAAGCCTTGAGCAATCTACTCGAGGCGGCACAGCATGCCCTGGTACGGCAAGACCATGCTAGCAGCGGCAAGCTGCTGGCGAGCGCCCAGACCGCGTTACGGCTGGCGCGGTCGTCGTTCAACGCAATTCTGGATATATCCCGGCTGGAGTCCGGATTTGTCAGCGCAGACTACAGCTCATTTCAAGTCGACGAGTTCGTGGCAGAAGTGATTGGACCTCTGCGCGCAGCCGCAAGCGAGCGGGGTGTTACGCTGCGGACGCACTTTGGCACCACGAAGACGATCGTGCGCAGCGATTGCCACCTTCTTGCCAGAGTTCTTGCCAACATCATAGGCAATGCGATCAAGTACAGTGATCCGTCTAAGCCCAATGCCATGGTCTTGGTGGGGATTGTAAGCCTGCCCAATCGGGCCCGTATCGACATCATCGACAACGGCATCGGTATCCCGTCGCAGCACTGGGAAGATGTCTTTCGGCCGTTCTTTCAGCTCGGGAACGCGGAGCGGGACCGGGAGAAGGGTCTCGGGTTGGGATTGTCCATCGTCAAGTCCATCATGCAGTTGTTGAAAGAGCATCGGATCGGTATGCGATCGACCGATGGACAGGGGACGCGTTTTTCCTTGGATATTCCCCGCGCGGATGATGTTCGTGAACGGGTAGCGACCAAAGAGCTACAGCAGAGGGCGATCCTGGAGGATGTCAGCGGCCTTTATGTAATTTGCGTCGAAGACGACACTCTCGTGCGCGCATCGATGGAGGCCCTGTTCCAGGAATTTGGCATCCTCTACGAGGCCGTCGGATCGATGCAGGAGCTTAACGAGAGACTTCATCTGATGGAGCGGCTGCCTGACCTCGTGATTACGGATCATCGGCTTCCGGGCGGCTGGACTGCAAAGAATATCGTTGACGCTATCTTTGCACATCTCGACGCGGAGACGCCGGTTATCATCGTGACGGGTGAGGTAACTTCTCTCGCGGAGATTCCCGGAGCGCAGTTGCTTGCGAAGCCGGTCGCGCCCGAAGCGCTGCTCTCTGCTATTGCCGCGAGCTGCCAGAGGCAACCGGCGATGGTGCCGGAGCTGGCCTAGGAACCGCGAGTCCGCGCCGCGAGATTTCCACCAACAACTCCGTTCGACGTGTGACCCGAAAAAGCCTGAACAGCTTTGGCACGTAATCCTTGCGCACGGTCGCTTCCTCGATTCCCATGCGGTTGGCGATCGCTTTGTTGGGCAGGCCCTGGCAAAGATAGTACAGCACCTCCAAAGCCCGGCCGGTCACGCCGATCGATTCGGCTGACACGCTGGACGGCGCCACGGCAGGCGTCGGGCTGAATCCGCCGCGCCCGATGACACTTCCGGGCAAGAAAATATTCCCTTGGAAGACAGTGTCGAGAGCCCTTCTAAAAAGTCCCTCGCTGTCCATGTCCTTGAGAATATACCCGCTTGCACCCGCTTCTATGCAGCTCATGACGAGATCTTTTTCCACCCTGCCCGAGAGCATGATGGCACGGGTGTCGATATCATGCGACCGGATGTAACGAAGGAAGTCCAGACCGGACCGCTGTTCCTTCAAATCAACATCCAGAAAGGCAATGTCGAAATTAGCGTTCCTTATGGCCTCGACGCCCTCCTCGTACGATGCCGCCTCGCGGATGGTGGCGAGCGGCTCGGAAATCTGGATCAGTACCTTCATGCCCGCGCGGACCAGAGCCTGATCTTCCAAAAGAAGGATGCGTAATCGTCGTGACGCGTTCATGCTTCTCGCCCTGCCGATTAAGCAAAACTAGCCTGTTCTGCGGCAAAGCGATATCCGACACTTGTCGGGTCTTCGGCTTTCGTCGCGACCCATCAGCGCTGCGCGTAGCGTCGTGGCTGCGTCTCAAGACACTAAATAAATGGTAAAGGCACGCGGGCAGGAAACACCGCGCATATGCCGCGGGTTGGAGACCTTCCGACATTAGTCAGCGAAAGCATAGGGCATCTGTCCGCGTCGTCAGGACATCTGCGGGAATTCCCTGCGCGCAATTCGTCGGCCATGCTTGGCAAAGGAAAAATGAACTTTGCCTAAGAGTTTCTCAAATGGTCAGGGAAAGCCCAACGAACGTCGATAACGTCCATGCTTCGCGATGGCGTCAAGCGGCTAACTATGCCTTTGTAAAGGCACTGCCGCCTGCCGGATGCGCCTGGGAGTTTCTTCGGCGCAATCCCGATTATCGAAAAGCATGGCGAGCCTTCAGTTCGGATAGCAAATCTTTGTCCAAAGAGAACTTCGACGCCGCAGTTTGGGGACTTGTGCGCTTCGAATCTCCCGAACGCGACGCCCGCTCAGTAAACGTGTTTTGGACGCCAGCGAGCCTCCCGAGCGTAATCCCATTAATCTCACTTCCACCCGAGCTCGCAGACCCGAACCGCAAACGTAATACTGTCTCGCTCGAACCCGCTGTAGCCCACCATGGACCGGCGCGACTGATCCGACGGCAGGGTACTCAGTTCCGCCTGCACATGCTCGATGGCCCTGGCGAGCAAATGTCCTGCGCCGTTCTGCCACTCGACCAGCTTTTCGAAATCCGCGCAGCCGCTGCAATTCGCCTGTGGCGTGGTTTGACGGGACGTTCCCCGGGACGGGACCCGGCGGAATTGCCTGCCGCTCGCCGCGAGCGCCTGGTTCTGGCGCTGCGCGCGCTCGATGGCCGGCTCGAGAAGGCGAGTTATCGCGATATCGCCGAGGCCCTCTTCGGGACCACTCGAATGCCGGATCGTGGCTGGAAGACTCATGACATTCGCGATCGGACCGTGCGTCTCGCGCGCCTTGGCTTTTCGCTGATGCGGGGCGGCTACCGCCAGCTACTGCTCTATCCTTTCCGCGGGCGAATCTAGCTCGCGGCCGACAGGGGTGGTGATCTCACTGCCCCGCGAGATCGCCATCCCCCTGGGCGCACGCCGTCGGCCACCGTGATCCGAGACAGCCGCCCTCATTCGGCGGCCCTCGACACGATCACGGAGGTATCCTTTGTCCACCAATCTCGCCGGCCTGCCGCCTCGCTACCTGCGCACACCCGAGGCTGCGCGCTTCGTCGGCCTCTCCATCCGCACGCTCGAGAAACACCGCATCTACGGCACCGGGCCGCGCTATTCGAAGCTCGGCGGCCGCGTCGTCTATGCGGTCGAAGACTTGCAGAGCTGGGTTCAATCCGCCGCCAAAGCGTCGACTTCCGACCCCGGCATGGTCGTCGTGCTGCCTGCGCGGCGCCACACGCCGGCCGAGCTCGAACAAGCCCGCCATCCGCGCCGCTGACCGCACTCATGTCGCGGCGGCACCGCGCACGATCAGAGCGCGAGCAGCTCGAATTGTTTCGGGCGCTGCCGGGCGATCTCGCGCCGCGCGACGCCCAGGACCTTATGGCCTATCCATTCTTCTCGCTCGCCAAGACGCATCGCGTCACGCCGATCGATTACCGGATGAACGACATCGCGATCCGCGTCGAGGCGGTGCCCGCACACGGCATGGCGACCATCTGGGACGCGGACGTGCTGATCTGGGCCGCCAGCCAGATCGTCCAGGCGCGGGACGCCGGACTGCGCACATCCCGCCTGATGGCGGCCACGCCCTACGAAATCCTGACGTTCATCGGCCGCGGCGTCAGCGTGCGCGACTATCACCGCCTGAAGGCTGCGCTCGACCGCCTGCAATCCACCACCATCGCTACCACGCTGCGCCAGATCAGCGAACGGCGGATGCACCGCTTCTCCTGGATCAATGAGTGGACCGAGCGGGCCGACGCGCGTGGCCGCGCCGATGGCATCGATCTCATCGTGCCGGACTGGTTCTATCGCGCCGTCCTCGACGACGCGCTCGTGCTGACGATCGATCGCGAATACTTCAGGCTGACGGGCGGCCTGGAGCGCTGGCTTTATCGCCTGGTCCGCAAGCACGCCGGCAAACAGCGTGCGGGCTGGCGGTTCGACTTCCGGCATCTGTACGGCAAGTCGGCGAGCCTCTCGCCGTTCAAGCGCTTTGCCTTCGAACTGCGAGATATCGCCCGCCGGCAGCCGCTGCCCGGTTATCGCCTTCGCGTCGAACGCGACCGCACTGGGCGCGAACTGCTGGTTTTCGTCGCCGGCCGCTTATCCACAGGGCTCTGTGGACAAGCTGCTGAAGGCCTCGTGCTTTCGGGAACGCGAGATACCGTGCCATCGGGAACCGGTGCCACGTGCCATCAGGAACCGAAAGCGGTCTTTTCTCTGAGCGGATCAACCACTTCCGAGCCACCTAACTTAGAATCTAACGGAGACTCTAACTCTTCTGTTGTTGGGGGCGCGCTCGACCGGGGGATAACCGGGAGGGGAGAGCGATGATCGTCGCCCTCCTCAATCAGAAAGGCGCCGTCGGCAAGACGACGCTCGCCCTACACCCGGCCGGCGCCTGGGCGGCTCAGGGTAAGCGCGTGGTCGTCATTGACGCCAATCCGCAGGGCTCGGCGCTCGATTGGTCCGCGCGCCCATCGAACCGCGGATTCGCATCGCGCCCGGGCGACCCCGAAGCCTGGATCCGCGCGCGCAAGCCTTCGGCGACGGCGCAGAGCGCCAGCGACCTCTTCACGGCGCGGCTGACCGTCGATGTGACGCCGGAACTGCGAGCCCGGATCAAGATTACAGCCTTCCAGCATGGCCAGACCGTCGCCGACATGCTGCGCGATCTCTTCGCCCGCGAATTCCCGCAACCGATGAAGGACAGACATGATGGCGAATCCCGCCTTCGCGGAGGCACGGCCTTGTTCGCCCGACGCCCTCACGGCCGTCGAGCTGACCTGGCTCGAGAAGCGCGTCGAACATTGGATCAGGTTCGGCCGCGATGTCGGCGAGACGATCATCGACCGTCGCCGCCGAGTGCTGAGCTTTGCGCCGAACACGATCTTTGCCTTCGTCCGCTGGGCGTCGAATGACTTTGGGACCGTCGTCTCGCGCATCGATATCGTTCGCGCGATCGCGCCGGGCGAGACCTATCAGACGCTGCCCTTCGTCCGTCCCGGCGGCGAGATCCTGCTGCGCATCAGCGGCTGGCCCAAGGTCGAGCGTGTCTTCGCCGCGATTGACACCATCGAGGCCCTCGGCATCGACCCAGCCGACGCCGCGCCTGATCACTGGCGGCATGTCCACAATCGACTCGGTGCCGGATGTGAACCGCGTCCCTATAGCCGCGACCGGCATCGCGCTTGGCTCTTGCGGCGGAGGGTGCTGTCATGACGCGCTTCGGCTACGTCATGACGGCGTATTTCGCCTCGCTCGGCATCGTAGCATCAGCGCTCTTCCATCCGCTGCCGCGGTTGATCTGGAACGCCAGCGCCAGCGTGCCGATCGGCCTCTACGCCGTGCATCCGGCCGGCGCGCTGCACGTCACTGAACTCGTGGTGGTGCAGCCGCCCGAGGCCCTCGCGAGCTTCCTCGGCGAGCGCCGATATCTGCCCAGGGGCGTGCCGATGCTGAAGCGT
>Ga0307373_10004427_pt1 | contig 23635 bp, 24 predicted proteins | sample OX2MG_FD_202534 | JGI IMG/M metagenome (GOLD analysis project Ga0307373, IMG submission 202534) | Soil microbial communities from Risofladan, Vaasa, Finland - OX-2 | ecosystem: Environmental > Terrestrial > Soil > Coastal area > Acid sulfate soil | place: Finland: Risofladan, Vaasa | collected... | reverse complement strand
GCCGGCTTGCCTTCATGTCGAAAAGAGGCCCGGAGGCACATCCGGTCAACTTCAGATTCACCGGGAGCGACGTCATCGTCAGCACCACCGTGATCAAGGCCGCAGCTGTGGAGGCCCAACCCGTGGTCGGATTCGAGATCGATCAGGTGGACGATGCCATGAGTGAGGGCTGGAGTGTGCTCGTCACCGGCCGGGTCCGACGCATTGACGATCCCGACGAATTGCTCCGACTGGCCTCACTCGACCTCGAGCCCTGGGCCGGCGGTGACCGTCACGCCATTATTGCCATCCACCCGGATGAGATAACCGGACGGGTCATAATCCAAGAGATCTTGCCGTAAGCGAAATGGGTCGAATCGGGTACCGGGCGCGGCGCCCGGGCATTGAGTCAGACGCCGGCCACGTGCACGAGCAAGCGGGCGTAGTCGACCAGATGGCGGTCGCTCAGGAAGTGAGAGCGTATGCGGCGCCGGGCCCGGCGGCCCATGGCCGCCAACTCGTCCGAGCGCGCCAGCAGGTCGGCCAGCGCATCGCCGAAGGCGACGAGGTCCGACGGGTCCGCCAAGAGAACCCCCGTGCCGGGCGCCACCTGATCGACGATGCCTCCCACCGCAGAGGCCACGACCGGGCGGGACTTCCACATGGCCTCGGCCACGGTGAGGCCGAATCCCTCCTCAAGGCTCTTCTGCACCACCACATCGGCCCGGCGCTGAACCGCGTTCACCATCAGGGCATTGAGCTCAAGGTCGTCCATGGGCAACGTGACCAGCCGAATAGCGTCGCGTTGCCGTGTCGGCAGCGACTCCCACGCGGCCACACACTCGCCCAGCACGGCTGCGCCTTCGGGGTCATCGGACACCTCGGCGACCGCGGGGCCGACGAGGGCCAGCCGGCAATCCGACCGGCCCGCCATCCGGTCGGCGAAGCCTTCCAGCACCCCTTGCATGTCCTTCAATCGGTCCCAGCGCGACACCTGGACGACCAGCCTTTCCTGCGAGGCCACCAGCCCCGCACCTCTTGTCGACGCGGAGCCCATGGTGCCTGCGCCATCGGGTCCGGGCGCCAGGTCGATGCGTCCCAGCAATGCGCGCACGGTGGCAGCGGAAAGCTTCGGGTTCTTCGGGGAGAGGGGATCGATGGAGGGAGGAATCACCCAGACGTCCTTCCCACCCAGGTGCCGAGGGACAAAGCCCCGGTGGGAGAAGACGAAGGCATGGCTTCCCTCCAGCTGGGGTGTCAGGAAGGCCCAGGCCTCGTCGGTGAAGCCGTTCGTCCTCTCGGTCCCTACGTGGCACCGCCAGATCACCCGGACCCCGAGCTCCGACAGCGCGCCAGCCAGTCCGGCGGCCTGGGGGTCGTGCAGGACGGCGACATCGTCGCGGCGGACGCGTTCCGTCAGCGCTGCGGCATTGGCCGCCATGACGGCGCTATAGCTCACGGATTCGGTCCGACCCAGGGCACCTCCGTCGCCGGTGGCTCCGTGGAGCCGGTTGTGCAGCCGCTTGGTGATCTGGAAGAACGCTTCATCGCAGTCGAGGACCACCCAGCGGGCATCCACTCCGCTCCCCCTGGCGTACCCGACCAGGAGGGGCAGCATTTCTGCCACGCCTCCGCCGGCTGCGGTCGAGCTGATGTTCCACACCGTGGCACCACCGAGGGCGTGACGCGCCTGTGCCGCCGCGTCAGCGAGGGCGCCCAGGCGTTCCCGTCCTATGAAGGGGAGGAGGCTCCCGGCCTCAAGCGGTGGCACCTCCATGTCACAGGGGTCCGCCACGCCTCCATACTCTCTCCCCGGGCGGTGGGCGCTGGACCCGGATGGCGCCCTGGGCGTACATCGCGAACGAAGCCGCACACAGCGTGTTTGTTGCGCTCGGAGCTCTCACGGCCGGGAAGCCGTGCGTGTCCTCGCACCAAGGGACTGATTTCCCGCTCCATAAAGGCGTGATGTGGTCTCCTTGGGAACATGACGACGATCACGCTCCGTGGTCTGGAGGGGGTGCATCATGACCACCGTGATGGCTAGGTCCGAAGTGGACGCGCCCAGAGCGACAGAGTCCGCCGGGTCGCCGGACCTGGTGCAGCTCATCGACCCCGAGGGCCACCGGACCCCGGGCTCCCCCTTCTCCGAATTGGTCGCGGACATCGGGCCCGAGGAGTTGCGATCCCTCTACCGGGACCTGGTGGTGGTGCGCCGAATCGATGCCGAGGCGACCGCGCTGCAGCGACAGGGACAGCTCGGCCTCTGGGCTCCGCTTCTGGGCCAGGAAGCAGCCCAGGTCGGGTCCGCCCGGGCCTTGCAGCCGGATGATTTCGCTTTCACCAGCTACCGCGAGCACGGTGTGGCCTACTGCCGTGGTGTCGAGCCGACGATGATGATGCGCTTCTGGCGGGGCTCCACGCAGTCGGGTTGGGACCCCTACGCGTTCGGTGTCACCACTCCCGCCATCGTCGTGGGATCGCAGGCGTTGCACGCCGCGGGTTACGCCATGGGGATCCAGCACGACGGGGCGAACTCCGCCGCCATCGCCTACTTCGGTGACGGAGCCACCAGTGAAGGTGATCTTTCGGAGGCGTTCTGCTTCGCGGCCAGCTTTCAGGCTCCTGTGGTCTTCTTCTGCCAGAACAACCAGTGGGCCATCTCCGAACCGGTGCGGCTCCAGGCCCACCTCTCGATTGCCCGACGCGGTGAAGGTTTCGGTGTCCCCGGCATTCGGGTCGACGGGAACGACGTCCTGGCCGTGTACGCCGTCACCCGTTACGCGCTGGCCCGGGCCTACGACGGTGAGGGACCGACCCTGATTGAGGCCGTCACCTTCCGCATGGGCCCGCACACGACATCCGATGATCCCACCCGGTACCGGGCACCGGCCGAGGAGGACGCCTGGAAGGCCAAGGACCCGCTGGCCCGGGTGCGCGCGCTCCTCCAGGCCGAAGGGCTCCTGGACGACCCCTACCTGAGGCAGGTGGAGGCGGCGGCGGATGAGACGGCCTCCGCGCTCCGGGCCGGGTGCCTCAGTACCGTCGAGCCGCTCGCGATGACCCTCTTCGAGGAGGTCTATGCGGAGCCGCACCCCCTCATCGCCGAAGAGCGCCAGCAGTACACCGAATACCTGGCCGGGCTGGAGGAGGTGCTCTAGTGGCGACCATGGCCCTCGGCAGGGCGATCAATGCCGGACTGCGATGCGCCATGGAGCGTGACCCGAAGGTGGTCCTCATGGGGGAGGACATCGGAAAGCTCGGTGGCGTCTTCCGGGTGACCGAGGGGCTCCAGAAAGATTTCGGCGAGCATCGGGTCATCGACACCCCCCTGGCGGAGTCCGGCATCATCGGAACCGCGGTGGGCCTGGCCATACGAGGGTACCGCCCGGTCTGTGAGATCCAATTCGACGGCTTCGCCTATCCGGCCTTTGATCAGATCGTCTCCCAGGTGGCGAAGCTGCACAACCGGACCAAGGGTGCCGTGATCATGCCGGTGACCATCCGGATCCCCTACGGGGGCGGTATCGGTGCCGTGGAGCACCACTCCGAATCGCCGGAGGCCTATTTCGCCCACACGGCCGGCCTCCGGGTGGTGACCTGCAGCAATGCGGCGGACGGTCATCTCATGATTCAGCAGGCCATCGCCTCGGACGACCCGGTGATCTTCCTGGAGCCCAAGCGTCGCTACTGGGAGAAGGGAGAGGTCGACGAAGAAGCATCCCTCGGGAGTACTCCGATGTACGGGGCCCGGATCGTCAAGGAGGGGACCGAGGTCACCATTGCCACCTACGGCCCGCTGGTGGCCACCGCCCTGGCGGCGGCGCACACCGCGGCCGAGGAGGGCGTGTCTCTCGAAGTGATCGACCTGAGGTCCCTCTCACCCATCGACTTCGACTGCCTCGCCACCTCGGTGGGAAAGACGGGGCGTCTCGTCGTTGCCCACGAGGCGTCCGTGTTCCTCGGCCTGGGAGCGGAGATCGCGGCGCGCATTTCGGAACGATGCTTCTTCTCCCTTGAGGCCCCCGTTCTCCGGGTCGGCGGTTTCTCCGTTCCCTACCCACCGGCGAAACTGGAGCAGTACTTCCTGCCCGACGCCGACCGCATCCTTGACGCGGTGGACCGCTCCCTCGCCACATGACGACGGTACGCGAATTCCTCCTCCCCGATCTGGGTGAGGGCCTCACCGAGGCGGAGCTCGTGCAATGGCGCGTGGGCGTCGGCGACACCGTCGAGCTCAACCAGATCATCGCCGAAGTCGAGACGGAGAAGGCGGTGGTGGAGCTGCCGTCACCGTTCGCGGGGACGGTGGTCGAACTCAAGGCCGTCCCGGGTACCACCATGGTGGTGGGGAGTCCGCTGATCACCATTGCGATGGAGGGTCCCGCTGACGCCCCCGCTGAAGCTCCCGCCGATCTTCCCGCGGATTCGGCCGAAGGCAAGGTGGCGGTGCTGGTCGGGTACGGACCTTCGGAGGCGCCTCCCAGCCGGCGTCGCCGCTCCCGCCGCCATGCCGCCGACGATCCGCCGCCTGGCGCTGGTGCCTCCCGGGCGCCGCTGGCCAAGCCACCGGTCCGCTTCCTGGCCCGGCAGCTGGACGTCGACCTGGCCGATCTGCAGGGCAGCGGTCCCGGCGGCGTCGTCACCCGGGAGGACGTCCGGGCCCACGCCACCGCCCCTGCCGATGCCGCGGGGCGGCCGCACCGCGGCCGGGGAGCTGACGGCGAGGGGGGAATGAGAGAGACCCGGGTCCCGGTCCGTGGCGTGCGCAAGCACACGGCGGATGCCGTGGTGCGCAGTGCTTTCACGGCACCCCACGTGACCGAGTTCGTCACCGTCGATGTCACACCGACCATGGAAATGGTCCAACGGCTCGGGGAGACCGCCGTGTTCACCGGCGTGCGGGTGACGCCACTCCTGCTGGTGGCCAAGGCACTGCTTCTCGCACTGGGGGAGCACCCGAGCCTGAACACCTCATGGGACGAGGCCACCCAGGAGATCGTGCTCAAGCACTATGTGAACTTGGGCATCGCGGCGGCGACGCCGAGGGGACTGATCGTTCCCAACATAAAGGACGCCCACCTGCTCTCCCTGCGAGAGCTGGCCGAGTCGCTCGCCGCACTGACTGCGACGGCTCGGGACGGGCGGAGCACACCGGCGGAACTGAGTGGTGGCACCATCACCATCACCAACATCGGTGTCTTCGGCGTCGACTCCGGCACGCCGATCCTCAACCCCGGGGAGGCGGCGATCCTGTGCTTCGGCGCCGTGCGGCGGCAGCCCTGGGAGTTCCGGGACGAGGTCGCCTTGCGATCGGTGTGCACCCTGAGCCTTTCGTTCGATCATCGGCTGGTCGACGGGGAGGAGGGGTCGCGGTTCCTGGCCGACATCGCCCGGACGCTGGCCGACCCCACCCTGCTCGTCGCCTTGAGCTAACGCGGTGCGCCGAGGCGTCTCTCCGGACCCACGACCCGCGCCCGATGGAGTACCGGGCAGAATGAGCACAAGCAACCCGAGAGGAGCATCCAATGCCCGAGAAGTCACCGCAGAAGCCGGCCGGCAAGAAGCCCGGCAAGTCCCTCAAGGAGAAGCGTGACGCCAAGAAGGAGAAGAAGGCCAGCCGCGGTGGGTTGGGCCACTGAAGCTCCCGCCGCCCCTGTGGCCACCACCGCCGGGGGGAACGTGGGTCATCGACCTCGATGGCGTCATTTGGCTCACCGGCCATCCGATCCCGGGCGCCGCGGAAGCGGTCACCCTGCTGCGTGGAGCCGGGGTCCGAGTTCTCTTCGCCACCAATAATTCTGCGCCCACGCGGTCCCAGCTGCACCGCCGGATGGCCGACTGCGGGATCACCGTGGACGACGGGGACGTTCTCAGCTCGGCCGACGTGGCCGCCTCCATGCTCGCCCCCGGATCGACCGCCCACGTCCTGGCTGAAGAAGGGGTACGCGAGGCCTTGACCGCCCGTGGCGTGCACCTGGTTACCACCGGCCCGGCCGATGCCGTCGTGGTGGGCTGGACCAAGTCGTTCACCTTCGAGGCCCTGGACGCGGCCGCAGGGTCCGTGCGTGCCGGCGCCCGACTCATCGGCACCAACCAGGACCCGACCCTGCCCACCCCCGACGGGCCGGTCCCGGGTGCCGGGGCCCTCCTGGCCGCGGTGGCCACCGCCGCGGAGGCCACCCCCGAAGTGGCCGGCAAGCCGCACCGGCCCACGGCCGAGGCCATCGGCGTCCGCGTCCCGGCCGGGGAACTGCGTGTGGTGGTGGGTGACCGCCCGTCCACCGACGGCGCCCTGGCGGCCCAGCTGGGCATCCCTTTCGCGCTGGTGCTCTCCGGCGTGACGAAGGCCGACGGCATCCCTCGGGACCCTCAACCGGCCACGGTGGCCGAGGACCTGGCCGCGCTGGTGCGAGCGAGCCTCGACCACGGATGAAGTAGTGCTTGCTTCCAGCTAGCAGTTCAGATACTCTTGTTGCATGGCAAGCAATGAACGAATCAAGAAGTACCTAGATGCAGGGAACGTGTTCAACAAGGTCACCAGAGCCCGGGCCGAGGAGATCGTGCGGGAACTGGCGGGCGCCGGAGATATCCAGCGGGGCCAGGCCAGGGAGTGGGTCGACAATCTGGTCGAGCAGAGCCGCAAGTCGAGCGAGCACCTGCTCGAGCTGGTGCGCCGCGAGGTGTCGTCGCAACTGAACAGGATTGACGCGCCCTCCCTGGAGGCGATCGCCCACCAGGTGGCCGACATCCTTAAGCGCTCGGCCGAAGTCGGTCGTTCCGCCACATCCGATGTGTCCAAGCAGGCGACCAAGACGGCCCAGGCGGCCCGCAGCGCGGCTCAGAGGGTGGCGCCGGTGGGCCGGAAGAAGCCGGCGGCCAAGAAGGCCACCGCCGCCAAGAAGCCGGCGGCCAAGAAGGCCACCGCCGCCAAGAAGGCCACCGCCGCCAAGAAGGCCGGCAGCTGAAGACCGGGGCCCGCCGTCGGCTCGACATCGAGCTCGTACGGCGCGGCCTCGTCGCCACTCGTCAGGATGCCCAAGCGGCCATAGCCGCCGGCACGGTGGTCGTGGCCGGATCGACGGCCGCCAAGGGAGCGCGCCTGGTGTCCCCGGCCGAGCCCATTGTGCTCCTGGGACCACCGTCGCCGTTCGCCAGCCGGGGTGGCCACAAGCTCCATGCCGCGCTGACCCGCTTCGACGTCCCGGTTTCCGGCCGGCGTGCCCTCGACCTGGGCGCGTCCACCGGGGGCTTCACCGACTGCCTCCTCCAACACGGGGCCGCCCACGTGTACTCCGTCGACGTGGGACACGGCCAGCTGGACCAGCGCCTGCGCGCCGACTCCCGGGTCACCGTGCTCGAGCGGGTCAACGCCCGCCTCCTGACCCCTGCCCTCCTCCACGAGGCCGATCCGGACTTCGAGCCCTGCGCGCTGGTGACCGCCGACCTTTCGTTCATTTCGCTGCGCACGGTGACGCCCACACTGTGTGGCCCGGTGGGCCGCCCCGACGCCGACCTGGTGCTCCTGGTCAAGCCCCAGTTCGAGGCGGGCCGGGGGGTCGTGTCCCGTGGAAGGGGCGTGGTGCGGGACCCCGAGGTGTGGCTGGACGTGCTGGCCGGTGTGACGTCCGCCCTCCGGGACGCCGGAACCGGCATCATGGGGGCCATGATGTCCCCCCTGACCGGCCCGGCCGGCAACATCGAGTTCCTGGTGCACGCCCGCAAGGGTGCGGAGGGGCGCCCCTCGGGAGGGATCACCGCCCTCCTCTCCGATGCGGTGTCGGAGGCGGGAGGCCACCCTCAGCCCGCCGGCGACCCGGACTGACGGGAGAGCAACCATGGCGACGGCGACCTTTCTCGTGCATCCCGGTCGGCCGGATGCCCTGGCGCTGGCTCACGAGACGGCCGACTGGCTGGCTAGCCGGGGCGACACGGCGCGCATCCTGAGCTTCAGTGCGCCCGACCGGGTCACCGAGGCCGGGGTGGAGATCCCCTTCAATTCCGTCGACCTGACCGGGACCACCGTGGCCGTGAGCATGGGCGGTGACGGCACGTTCCTGCGCGTCGTGCGCCTGGCCTCGGCCGGAGACGTGCCCGTGTTGGGCGTGAATTTCGGGCGGCTGGGCTACCTGCCCGACCTGGTGCCCGATCAGGTGCGCGAAGCGCTGGTCAAGGTCTTCGAGGGCAACGCGGTGATTGAGGCCCGCTGCGCGCTGCAGGTAAGCATTGCCGACCGTTCTGCCGGTGATGACGTCTCGGTGCTGCTGGCCCTCAACGAGGTCGTCCTCGAGAAGATCGACTTCGGTCACACCGTCCGCCTGGCCACCTCCATCGACGGGGAAGAGGCGCTGACCTACTCGGCCGACGGGCTCATCATCGCCACGCCGACCGGCTCGACGGCCTACAACCTTTCGGCCGGTGGCCCCATTCTCTCTCCCGCCCTGCGGGCCATGGTGATCACGCCGGTGGCCCCGCACCTCTCCCTGGACCGCAGCCTGGTGCTGACCGACGAGCAGAGTGTGCGGATCGCCATCGTGCCCGACCGGGCCGGCGTGCTGGTCATAGACGGTCAGGAGATCGGACGCCTCCAACCGGGAGCGACCATCACGTGCCGGGTCGATCCCCAACCCGTGCGGGTCGTGCGGAACGAGCCCCAGAAGTTCGGTGGCATCCTCCGGGTCCGGCTCCTGGCCGACCGGGGACAATAGGGCGCCGGACCTCCCGTGCTGACCGAGCTGCGGGTGCGCGATCTCGGGGTGATTGAGGATCTCTCCCTCACCTTCGGACCGGGCATGACCGCGCTGACCGGGGAGACCGGTGCCGGCAAGACGCTGCTCGTCGAGGCCCTGCAGCTGATCCTCGGGGGAAGGGCCAACCCGGGATTGGTGCGGGCCGGGGCCGTGGAGGCGGTGGTGGAAGCCCGCTTCATCGCTGGGGGCAACGGCGGCGAGGAGATCGTCATCACCCGTTCGGTACCTGCAGCAGGTCGCTCGCGGGCCTGGGTCAACGGCCGCATGGCGCCCGTCGGCTCGCTGGAAGAGGTGGTGGCCGAGCTGGTGGAGATCCACGGGCAGCACGAGCACCAATCCCTGACCACGCCGGCGGCGCAGCGCAATGTGCTCGACGCCTTCGCGGGAACGGACCTGGCTCCGGTCCTCGCCATCCGGGACCGGCTGCGGGCGCTCGGCGCGGCCCTGGCCGACCTGGGCGGCGACGAGCAACAGCGAGCCCGGGAGGCCGACGTCTTGCGCTACCAGGTGGACGAGATCGGCGCGGCCAAGCTCTCGGACCCCGAGGAGGAGACCGCCCTACGTCGGGAGGAGGCCCGGCTGGCCGATGCCGCGGCCTACCGTGAGGCGGCGTCCCTCGCCCTGCAGCTGCTGGACCCGGCGGGACCCGACGGCGCCGGCGCCCTCGACCGGCTCGGACGGGCCGCCGGCGCCCTGGGCGGCCGGGAGCCCTTCGACGAACTCAGGGAGAGATTGGCCGTCGCGGCCATTGACGTCTCCGACGTGGCCCGGACGCTGCGGGATGAGGTGGAGGGCTGGCAGGACGATCCTCTCCGGCTGGGCCAGGTGCAGGAGCGCCGGCGCCTGCTGGCTGAGCTGCGCCGGAAGTACGGAGAGGACCTGGACGCGGTGATGGCGTTCGCCAAGGAGGCTTCCACCCGACTTGAGACGCTGCGCGACGCCGAGGGGGCGGCGGCCCGCTTGGGGGCCGAGCGGTCCGAACTCGGGCAAGAACTGGTCCGGGCCGAGGCCGAGGTGCGCCGCGTGCGGGCCCGTGCAGCCGGGGCGTTCGCCTCGCTGGTGGGGGAGCGCCTGGCCCGCCTGGCCATGGCCGGCGCCCGCTTTGAGGTCCGGGTGGGCGCCGAGGGCGCCGGCGAGCCGGTCGAGCTGGCCCTGGGTGCCAACGTCGGTGAGGCCGTGCTCCCCCTGGCCAAGGCGGCCTCAGGGGGCGAACTGTCCCGGGCCATGCTCTCCATCCGCCTGGTCGGGCCCGGCGGTCCCCAGACCATGGTCTTCGACGAGGTCGATGCCGGTGTGGGTGGGGGTGCCGCCCTCGCGTTGGGGCATGCCCTGCACGAAGTGGCACGGACGCGCCAGGTGCTCGTGGTGACCCACCTGGCCCAGGTGGCGGCCCAGGCCGACCAGCAGATCGGCGTGGTCAAGTCCGAGGTGGGGGGGCGGACGGTGACCTCGGCCTCGCCGGCGGTGGGGGAGGAACGGGTGATTGAGCTGTCGCGCATGCTCTCCGGCCATCCCGACAGCGATGCCGCCCGAGCCCATGCCCGGGAGCTGCTGCATGCCCTTCCCGGGACGTAGGGACAGAAATTCTTTCCCGCAGTCCACCACAACGTCTCCCGAGTTCGATTACCGTGGCCCGGTGCACCGATCATATGCCGCGACGTTCGGCGTCCCGCAGGTGGCGTGACCAAGTTCATCTTCGTCACCGGTGGCGTGTCGAGTTCTCTCGGCAAGGGCCTCACCGCCTCCTCGCTCGGCCGACTCCTCAAGTGCAGAGGGCTGCGCGTCACCATGTGCAAGCTGGACCCCTACATCAACGTCGATCCCGGGACGATGAACCCGGGTGAGCACGGCGAGGTGTTCGTTACCGAGGATGGTGGTGAGACCGACCTCGACCTCGGTCACTACGAACGCTTCATTGACGAGAACCTCAACAAGAGATCCAACACCACCACCGGGTGGATCTACCGTTCCGTCATTGAGAAGGAGCGCCGCGGTGACTTCCTCGGGCGCACCGTCCAGGTCATCCCCCATGTGACCGACGAGATCAAGGATCGGGTCAAGCGCCTGGCCGACGAGGACGTCGACATCGTCATCGTCGAGATCGGCGGCACCGTGGGGGACATTGAGATCGTCCCCTTCGTGGAGGCCATTCGCCAGTTCCGCCGCGACATCGGGCGGGACAACGTCTGCTACGTCCACCTCACCCTGGTGCCCTTCCTCGTCTCGGGCGAGCAGAAGACCAAGCCCACCCAGCACTCGGTGACCGAATTGCGCAGCCGGGGGATCCAGCCCGACGTCATCGTCTGCCGCAGCGACAAGCCGATCTCCGAGAGCCTGAAGCGGAAGATCTCCCTGCAGTGCGACGTGCCCATGGACGCCGTGGTCTCTGCGGTGGACGCCCCCAGCATTTACGAGATCCCGCTCGTCCTGCACGAACAGGGGCTCGATGCCTTCGTCTGCCGTACCCTGGGCATCGACGAGGCGCAGTATCCCATCGACCTGACCCAGTGGGAGCGCCTGGTGCGCCAGGTGGAATCACTCTCACGGCGGGTGAAGGTCGGGATCGTCGGCAAGTACGTGAACATGCCCGACGCCTACATGTCGGTGGTCGAGGCGCTGCGCCATGCCGGCTTCCACCATTCGGCGGCGGTGGAGCTGGACTGGATCGATGCCGAACTGGTACCGGGGCTCCTGGGGACCGACCGCCTGCGCGGTCTCGACGCCATCGTCATCCCCGGCGGCTTCGGCGAGCGGGGGGTCGAGGGAATGGTGGCCGCCGCCGGCTACGCCCGGGACAACGGCATCCCCTGCCTCGGCCTCTGCCTCGGCCTCCACGTGATGGTGATCTCCATCGCCCGCGACTGGGCCCAGCTCGACCGGGCCAACTCCCGGGAGTTCGACAGCCTGTCGCCCCACATGGTCATCGACCTCATGCCCGACCAGGCCGAGGTGACGGAGAAGGGGGGGACCATGAGGCTCGGGTCCTACCAGGCCACGCTGGTGCCCGAGTCGAGGGTGGCCCGGGCCTACGGGACCCTGGGCGTGACCGAACGCCACCGCCATCGCTTCGAATTCAACAACCGGTACAAGTCCAAGCTCGAGGCGGTCGGCCTGGTGTGCTCGGGCAGCTCGCCGGACGGCCGGCTGGTCGAGTTCGTGGAGCTGGCCGACCACCCGTTCTGGGTGGCGACCCAGGCCCACCCGGAGTTCAAGAGCCGGCCCGACCGGGCCCACCCGCTGTTCCGCGCCCTGGTGTCGGCCGCGCTGGAGCGGGCCGAAGGGCGCGAACCACACCTGCTCGACCTCGACGCCGTCCCGTAGGGGACGGTGCCGCCCTTCCGCCGCGTCGGAGAAGAGGAGCTCCTGCGGGCTTGGCTCTTCCGGGTGGACAAGTTTCACCTGCTCGACCCTGACGGGCGGCCCTTTGACCGCTTCGTCATCCGCCATCCCGGTGCGGTCGCCGTCGTGCCGCTGCACGACGACGGCCGGGTCACGCTGGTGCGCCAGTACCGGGCGGCGGTGGACTCCATGGTGCTTGAGATCCCGGCCGGCACCTGTGACCTCCATGGGGAGTCACTGGAGGGGACCGCCCGCCGTGAGCTGGCCGAGGAAGCGGGGCTGGAGGCGGGGACAATGGAGGTCCTGACGGGAATTTGGAACACCCCCGGGATCAGCGACCAGCACACCACCATCTTCCTGGCCCGCGGTCTCGTCCCGTGTGCCAGCGCTCCCATCGGCGTCGAAGAGGGCTTCCTGACGGTCGAGACGATCAACCTGGACCAGGTGGACGGGATGGTGGCCGACGGCTCCCTGAAGGACGAGACCACCATCCTCGGCCTCTACATGGCGCGGGCCACGCTCGGCCACGGCCAGGGGCCCCGGTGACGGCACCCCTGCCCCGCGACGCCGAGGAGTACCTCTCCTGGCTCCAGGTGGAACGGGGACGCTCAGCGCGCACCCTGTCGGCCTACCGCCGGGACCTGGCGGCCTACGGGGAGGCCGCGGCGGGCTCCGGCATGGAGGCGGCCACCGCGGCCGATGTGGCGGACTATGTGGCGGCCCACCGGCGCACGCACGGGGCGGCGTCGACTGCCCGGGCATTGTCGGCCATCCGGGGGTTCCATCGCTTCCTGGTCGAGGAGGGGCTGCGGGGCGACGACCCGACCGGGGAGCTGTCCGGCCCGTCGCCGCACGACCTGTTGCCCAAGGCGTTGACCGAGGAGGAGACCGAGCAGCTGCTGGGTGCCGTGATCGGCACCGGCCCGGCCCACCTGCGCGACAGGGCGCTGCTTGAGGTGCTGTACGGAACCGGGGCCCGGGTGAGCGAGGTCGTCGGTTTGAACCTGGGGGACGTGGCCGAGGCGGCGGAATCGGACGGATCCACCGACATGGCGCTCATCCGGGTCCTGGGCAAGGGGGACAAGGAGCGCCTGGTCCCTTTGGGTCGGATGGCCCGGGATGCGCTGGCGCAATGGCTCTCGGGGGAGGGCCGCCCGTGCCTGGTGCCCGCCCGGTGGAAGAGACGCAGCGACGCCGACGCCGTCTTCCTCAATCTGCGGGGCGGCCGGCTCTCCCGGGTCGGCGCCTTCGGGGTGGTCAAGAAGTACGCCAGCCGGGTGGGACTGGCCGAACGGGTGAGCCCCCACGTCCTGCGCCATTCCTGCGCCACCCACATGCTGGCCCGGGGAGCGGACATCCGGGTGGTCCAGGAATTGCTCGGGCATGCCTCCATCGCCACGACCCAGCGCTACACCAAGGTGTCGACCGAGCACCTCAGGAGCGCCTACGAGGGAGCACACCCTCGGGCGGGAACCAGGAGGGGGGGCGACCGCGTAGCATGAGCACCATGCCGAACGAGGCCCCTACGGCGGAGACCGCCGCCATCGACTACACCGCCCTGTTGCTGGCCGAGCAGGCCGGGCTCCGCGCCGAGCTCACCGAGCTCGGATTCGCCGGAGACGGCAGCGGGCTCAACTACGACTCCAACTTCGCCGACTCCAGCCAGGTCAGCGCTGAGCGGGGTGAGGCCGGGCGCCTGGCCACCGAGCTCCGCGAAGCGTTGGAGGAGGTCGAGGCCGCCCTCGGACGACTTGAGAACGGGACCTATGGCAACTGCGAGGTCTGCGGCAAGCCGATCGGGGCGGCCCGTCTTGAGGCGATGCCAGCCGCCCGGCTCTGCATCGTCGACGCCGCCAAGCAATAGGTGCCGACGGCCTACGGAGGCCCGGCAGGGGGGCGTCGCCCGCTGGATCAGCGCACCAAGCGGACCCTGTGGGTGGTGGCCGCGGCGGTCGTCCTGGTGGCGCTCGTCGCGCATCACAACATCTCAACGGACACCATCATCCTGTTCCTGGTCATCGTCCCCTCCATCATCCTGCACGAGATCTCGCACGGCTGGGTGGCCAAGGCGTTCGGCGACGACACCGCGGCGCGCGCCGGCCGGCTAACGCTCAATCCGATGAAGCACGTGGACCCGGTGGGAACGCTCATTGTGCCCGCCTTGCTGGCGCTGGGCGGGTTCGGCGTCTTCGGTTGGGCCAAGCCGGTGCCGGTGAACGTGAACCGCCTGCGCCACCCGAGGAATCAAGGTGTGCTCGTCTCGCTGGCCGGCCCGGCGACGAATGTGGGCCTGGCCGCCATCAGCGCTCTCGTCTTCGTCATCATGTTCAAGACGACGCTGCTTCGGACGGGCACGTTCACGGTGACGGAGCGGGTGGTCTTCTTCTTCAGTGTGGTCAACATCGGGCTGGCCGCATTCAACCTGCTCCCGATTCCGCCCCTGGACGGATCGGTGCTCTTCGAGCGGGTCCTGCCGGCGCGGTTCTGGCCGAACTACTTGCGAATCCGCCAGTACACGATGCCGATCATCATGGGACTTGTTCTCCTCAACTTCTATCTCCATCCGGGGCCGCTCACGTGGTTGTTGGAGCATCTCTACAACTGGTGGGCCGGCGTGCTCGGCCTGCCAGGGTTGTTCGGATAGGTCACTCTGCGGCCGGATGGGAGGGACCGTTCTCCCGTAAAGCTCTGCACGAACGGAGGGATATTATGACGTTCATGGACGAGGTCGAGCGCAAGCGCTTCCTCGACACCTTGCGCCAGGACGACGGATTCCGCTCCGAAGTGCGCCGTGCACTGCTCACCGAGGAGTTGCTCGGACTGCCCCAGACCGTGGCGGTCCTGGCCGCGTCGATCAGCGGATTGGTGGAGCACCAGGCCGAAATGCAACGCGCACTGAGCCAGTTGAGCGGCGACGTGGCCACTCTCGTCACCACGACCCGGCAGCTCTTCGAAATCGTCCAGAGCGGCTTCGCCGAGGTCCGCCGGGGATTCATTTCCGTCGATTCCAGGTTGGATCAGGTTGACGCCGAGGTCCGCGAAATCAGAGATCAGCCCGGCTCATAAGTCTTCGGAGGCTCCGACCGGACGCAATCCCGAACTCGTCTCCGGACGTAGTAGTCCCGGCGGCCAGGCGCCGGGATGCCGATCGCTTGCAGGGTTTGACCGGAGTGAGTCTTGATGATTCATGCTCTCCTCGCTCAGCTGGCCGGCGGCACCAGTCCCACGGCCCCGGCCGCCCGGGCATAGGTGGCGGCGGCCACACCATGGGCGCGGGACGCGCCCTCGGCCAGCACCGTGTCGACGTACGAAAGGTCCCCCTCCAGCTCGCTCCGGCGCAGGCGGACGGGTCGGAGGAGCTCGCACAGGGCCTCGGCCAGGTCGTTCTTGAGGTCCCCGTAGCGCCCGTAGCCCCCGGCCACGTCCTCAGGCGTGCGATCGGTGACCGCAGCCATGAGGTGGAGCAGGTTGGCCAACCCCGGCTTGGACTCCCGGTCGTAGCGCAGCTCCCCATCGGTGTCGGTGACCGCCTTGCGGACCTTCTTGGTGATGTCGTCCGGCGTGTCGAGCAGGGAGATCGTGCCCAAGGGGGACTCCACCGATTTCGACATCTTGCGCTCGGGATGCTGCAGGTCCATGACACGGGCAGCCGCGGGCGGGATCATCCCCTCGGGTACGACAAAGATCCTGCCGTAGCGGTTGTTGAAACGTAGGGCCAGCTCACGGGCCAGTTCAATGTGCTGGCGTTGGTCGTCGCCCACGGGCACCGCCGCCGCGTCATAGAGGAGGATGTCGGCTGCCATGAGCACCGGGTAGGTGAACAGCCCGACCCGTACCGTTTCCTGACCCTCACCCTTCTCCTTGAATTGGGTCATGCGCCGCAGTTCGCCCATGGTGGCCATGCATTCGAGCAGCCAGGCCAAACGGGGATGCTCGGGAACGTGGCTCTGCAGGAAGATGGAACAGCGGGCGGGGTCCAGGCCGATGGCGAGCATGTTGAGCGCCGCGTCCCTGGTGTTGGACCCGAGGGCGCCCGGGTCGATGTCCTGGGTCAGGGCGTGCAGGTCGACGACGCAGTAGAAGGCATCGTTGTCGTCCTGGAACGTCACCCAGTGCCGCAGGGCCCCCAGGTAGTTGCCGAGGGTGAAATTGCCCGACGGCGCAATGCCGGAAAGGACCCTGCTCATGGCCGCCATCGTAGGTGGGCGCTCGGGGGGTGCGCGGTGGGCGCCGGGAGGTTGGGTATCGTCGGCCCGTGACCTATGCGGTCTCCACACCCGTCTTCGAAGGTCCCATCGACCTCTTGCTGCACCTGGTGTCGTCCCATGAAGTCGATGTGCTCGACATCCCGATGCTGGCGGTCGTCGACCGGTTCGTCCGCGCCCTGACGGACCAGCGCGACCAGATCGATTTCAATCAGCTTTCGGAGTTCCTCCTGGTCGCAGCCATATTGGTGGAGCTCAAGTCCCAGCGGCTGCTGCCCGGCCGGGAGGACTTCGATGATGACGAAGAGCTCATCGGGTGGGAGGAGAGGGACCTCCTGCTCGCCCGCCTGCTGGAATGCCGGGCCTACGCCGCGGCGGCTGATGTCTTCGTGGCCCTGGCCGAGCAGGCCTCGCGGTCCGTCCCCCGGGAGGCCGGGTTGGACGATGACTTCGTCGTGCACGCGCCTGACCTCCTGGCCGGCGTCGCCCCGGAGGATCTGGCCCAGGCTTACCTGAGGGGTGCGGCGGAACGTCCGGTGCCCCGGGTCGACCTCTCCCATGTCACCGTGGACACGGTGTCGGTGTCGGAGGCCGTGGCCGAATTGATGGCCCTGCCCGAGGGACGGCGGGCATCCTCCTTCCGCGCCCTGGTCGAGGAGTGCCGGACCCGCATTGAGGTCATTGTGCGCTTCCTGGCTCTGTTGGAGCTGTGCAAGATGGGCCGGGTCTCGCTGGGACAGGGCCACACCTTCGGGGACCTCCGTATCTCCTGGTTGGAAAGCGGGGACATCCTGGCTGGCCTGGACAGCGGACGGGGTCTGGGCGAAATGGCCGGCTATGAAATCGACAACTACGAGGGATGAGCATGAAAGATGTGCGCCATGGAGCATGAAGAGCTTGGCCGTACCATTGAGGCCGTACTGCTGGTGGCCGTCGAACCGGTCGCCCCCCAGTTGCTGGCCGAGTTGCTGGAAGAGCCGGTCGAGAAGGTGGAGGAGGCGCTGGGTGTCCTGGGCCGGAGCTACGAGGCCGAGGGGCGCGGCATCGTGGTGGCCCGTATCGCCGGTGGGGCCCGCCTGCAGACCCACCCTGACCTGGCCCCCTACGTCGAGCGTTTCGCCAACCGCGAGGTCTCGCACCGGCTGTCCACCGCCGCCTTGGAGACGCTGGCCATCGTGGCGTACCGCCAGCCGGTTTCCCGGGGGCAGATCTCTTCGCTGCGGGGGGTCAATGTGGACGGGGTGACGCGCCTCCTCGAACAGCGCGGCTACATCGCAGTGGTCGGTCGGGCCGAGGGGCCAGGCCAGGCGGTGCTCTTCGGGACCACCGAACTCTTCCTGGAGCGCCTGGGTCTGGATTCCCTGGCCCAGCTGCCGCCGGTCGAGGATTTCCTGCCGGGGCCCGAGGTGGCCGGCGCATTCGAGTTGGATCTCCAATCTGCCTTGGGCTTGGGCTTCGAAGTGGGTTCCGACGACGCCTGACGCGGGAGCGCGGCCGGATGGCGAGCGCCTGCAGAAGGTGCTGGCCCGCTCCGGGCAAGGATCACGGCGAGCCTGCGAGGACCTGATTGCCGCTGGCCGGGTGACGGTCGACGGTGAGGTGGCGGTCCTGGGGCGGCGGGTCGATGTCGCCACGGTGAGGGTGGAGGTCGACGGGATCCTCCTGCCGGTAGCGCCCGACCTCGTCTACTACCTGCTGAACAAGCCGGCCGGGATCATCACCACGGCCGAGGATCCCCAGGGACGGCCGACGGTGATGGGTTTGGTGCCGGCCGAGCCCCGGGTCTTCCCGGTGGGTCGGTTGGACAAGGAAACCGAAGGTTTGCTGATCCTGACCAATGACGGCGCCCTGGCCCAACTGCTGGCGCATCCTTCCCACGGGATCGACAAGGAGTACGTGGTGGAGGTGGCGGGTGGCACACCCGCTCCGGGTGCCCTACGCGCGCTGCGCCAAGGCGTCGAACTCGACGATGGGCGTACGGCACCGGCCGAGGTGGGGGTCCTGTCCCCCGACGTGCTGCGCCTGGTCATCCACGAAGGTCGGAACCGGCAGGTGCGCCGGATGTGCGAAGCGGTCGGGCATCCGGTCCGCCGGCTGGTCCGCACCCGGATAGGTCCCCTGCGCGACACGCATCTGGCGCCCGGGCACTGGCGCCCGCTCAGCAGGGAGGAGGTCCGCTCCCTGGCCCAGGTCGCCGGGCGTGGCACCGGAACCTGACGCGGTAGCTGCCGGTCAGGTGGAGTGCCGCAGCACCGACTCTTCCCGACCGGCCAACGCGGCTTCCACCACCGACGACTCAATCTCCACCGAGACCCTTGACCGCTGCCGGGCTCGTCCAAGGGCCGCGCCGGCTGCCGCGATGACCATCTCCGGTGGAGACTGCGGGGCGCCACCCGCGCATCCGACACTCACCCGAGTGGATCGACCGGCGAAAGAGATCTGGTGCAGTGCGGAGACGATGCGATCAGCGAAGACGGCCATCTCCGTCTGGAAGGCATTGACGAACACGGCCAGCAAGGCGCCACCTCCGGTCCGGGCCACGACGTCCCCCCGCCGGAGCTGCGCGGAGATGGTGTTCGCCACCAGGCGGATCAGTTCGTCGCCCGCCTCTTGCCCATGGCGGGCATTGACGTGGGCAAGGTCGTCGATCTCGATTGCCATGACGGCATAGGGCACGCGGGGGAGATCTGCGGTTCGCCTCTCGAAGCCGCTGCGGTTGGGCAATCCGGTTAGCGGGTCCGTCAGGGTCTGTTCGAGGATCGTTTGGACCAGCTGGGCGCGGCTCAATGCCAGGCTGGCGATTTCGCAGAGCGCGCTGGTGTTCTCCAGGTCGAGGGTGCTGATTCCGTCGCCCTTTCGGCTGCCGATAGTCAGGACGGCGTACACCGTGTCGTCCACCATGATGGGCACATAGCCCGCGTGGGTGAGACCGATGCCCTCGTTGTAGGGCCGGACGGTAGGGCCGAGAAGATCGACGTCGAGCTCGGCCCGGAGCGGGAGCCCGGTCCGCACCGTCGTCTCTATCCACGGGTGGTCGCGCAGGGCAAAGGTCACCCCGCTGAGGGACGGGTCAGCGTCGTCGTGGTCGGAGAGGACCCGGGCGATCTCGTAGGTGGGGTCAATGTGGATCAGCGACGATCGCCGCGGCTGTTCCGTGTCGAAGTCGGTGAGCCTCACGGCGTACGAGGTGATCTGTTTGGTGATGGCCGCGACATCGGTGAGCCCGCGGAATTCCCGGGCCGCCTCAGCCAGGATCTGCGACGTGTGGAGGTGCCGGGTGAAGTCCGCCGCCACGGCCAGGGTCACGACATGGCGCGAGGACGTTCCGCTCGGGTTCAAGAGGGGAGTCCTGTTGACGTGGAACCACGAGATCTCCGTGTCCTCTTTGCCCCGGCAGCCGAGGATGGTGTGGTCCCCGACACTCCGCGACCCGGCCGGTGCGGAGAATGGCCCATCGGCCAACGCCAGGGATTCACCGTCGCTGGAGAACCAGTCCCACTCCCGTGTGATCTGGGCGGTGTCGACGGCATCATTCCCGAAGATCTTCTGCCAGGCCGGATTCGTCTGCAGCAACTCACCGTGGACATCAACCACCGCGACTGCATCGGTCAGCGCCGCGAAGACCACCGACTCCTCAATCCGCCATGGACGGTCCGGCATGGACCGCCAAGCGTACTACCACGTGGACCGCGCGCGGAGGAGCCGGTGCCCGCGACGCTAGGCCGAACCGTTCTGGTTGGACGTCACCTTGGCGCCCGGAGGCAGTTCGAAGAGCGAAGCCGGAGGAGACGTCGTGTAGGACTTGATCGCAAAGCTGGTGGCATCGCTCGCCACCTTCACGTACCCGAGAATTCCCTGGGCCGTGGTGCAGATCGTGCTCTTCCCGGGCACGCCCGCGGCGACGAAGTCGACGCAATTCATGTCGAAGCCGTTGACCGTCATGGTCGACGACGTGACCTTGTCTCCGGCGAAACCGGCGGCCAACGAGAAGTCGCGTAGGAAGCCGATCCAGTGGGAGGGGGTGTAGAAGTCGAAGATCTGGTTCTGGACCGAGGCGCTGGCCGCACCCAACTTGTCACAGGTCCATTGGGTGCTGGACCCGGTACCCGAGGCGGAGGGTTGGTTGCAGGCGTACTCGCCTGACTGGTTCACCACCAGGTGTACGGGTGACGTGGAGCCGCTCCCACCCGTCGGAGTGTCTGCAAAGGCCAGCCCCTTGGGAGGTTGGACCGCGTACACGACCGTGGCCGGTGAGCTGCCACTGGTGACGTAGGTCGCCTCAAAGGTCGTCGACCCACCTGATTGCAGCTTGGAGTTGAAGGCGTCAATGGTGGCCTTGTTGCCCCTGATGTCATGGATCGCCGTCTTCACCTTGTTGATCAGGGAGCAGGCGTTGAAACCGAAGGCTCCCACCATGAGGGCGACGGCCACCACGACGCCGCGCCGGAGGTGGTTCACGTCTGTGCCCGATCGGTTGGTGCGGCTGGTCATTGTGCTGCCTCCTCTTGTTCCGCCCGGTGACGGGGTCCCTTGACCCGCCATCGGAACAGTACCGGTAGCATGACCCGCCATGGCAGCCGCTCTCATGGTCCGGGGTCTGCGCGGGGCTACCACGGTCGACGCGGACACGGCCGACCAGGTCACGGAGCGTTCCCAGGAGCTCATGCGTGAGATCATGACGCGAAACGAGCTGGCCGAAGAGGACATTGTGAGCATTCTCTTCACGGCGACGCCCGATGTGACCAGCATCTTCCCGGCCACCGCCATCCGGGAGATCGGATTCGGGGCGGTGCCCCTCTTGTGCGCGGCCGAGATTGCGGTGCCCGGCGCGATGCCGCGCTGTATCCGTGTCCTGCTGCACGTGCACAGCAGCAAGTCCAAGGACGAGATCCACCACGTCTATCTGCACGGCGCCCAAGTGCTCCGCGATGATCTCCCCGACTGAGGCCGGGGCGCGCCGGCGAGCGCTCGTCGTGGGGACCGGCCTGATCGGTGGCTCCATCGCCCTGGCCCTGCGCCGGCGGGGCTGGCACGTCTCGGGAGTTGACGCCCAACCGGATCGGGTGGGGCAGGCGCTCACCTCCGGGGTCATCGACGCGGCCGGGGATGACCTGGCGGCAGAAGTGGCCTTCGTGGCGACCCCGGCCACGGTGGTGGCCGGGGTGGTGCAAGAGTTGCTGGCCAGTCCCGGGCGGCGCAATGACGCGGTGGTCACCGATGTGAGCGGCGTGAAATCGGCCATTGTCGAGGCGGCCGATCATCCCCGCTTCATCGGCGGTCACCCGATGGCCGGCTCCGAGCAGGTCGGCCTGCGCGGGGCCGATCCCGGTCTCTTCGAAGGGGCCGTCTGGGTGCTCACACCCACCGGCACCACCGACCTGGGCGCTTTCGATCGGCTGCGGGGCGTGGTCGCCTCACTGGGTGCCGATGTGTTGATGCTCTCCCCGTTCGACCACGATCGCCTGGTGGCCGTGGTCTCGCATGTCCCCCATCTGGTGGCTGCCGTCCTGATGAATGCGGCCACCACCGGTGCCGAGCAGGACGGCGCCCTATTGCGCCTGGCTGCGGGGGGATTCCGGGACATGACCAGGGTGGCGGCCGGGCATCCGGGGATCTGGCCCGACATCTGCGCCGAGAATGCCGGTGCCATCGTCCACGCGCTCAACTCCCTGCTCAGTGACCTTTCGGTGATGCGTGACCGGGTCGCTGGTCAGGACCGTGACGCACTTCTGGGCGTGCTGCAGAAGGCCAGCGCGGCGAGGCGCAATTTGCCGGCGCGAGTCGCCCGGCCCGATCACCTTTCGGAACTCCGGATCCCGGTGCCCGATCGCCCCGGCGTACTGGCCGAGATCACGTCGCTGGCGGCGGATGCCGGCATCGGGATCTATGACATTGAAATCGCCCACTCGGCGGAGGGGCCCCGTGGTGTCCTCATCCTCGTGGTGGACTCGGCCGAGGCCCAGACCTTGGGCGACGCCATTGAGTCCCGGGGCTACCGGAGCCGGGCGGAGCCGATGGCGTGAGGGTTCCCCGCATCCTCGTGGTGCCCGGTGGCGCACCGTGCCGTGGCACCGTGCGCACCCCTGGCGAGAAGTCCATCTCCCACCGGTCGGTGCTTCTGGGTGCCCTGGCCGAAGGGGTGTCGGTCGTCCACGGCCTCTCCGACGGGGCCGACGTGGCGGCGTCCCTCGCCGCGGTGGAAGCCATGGGGGCCCGGGTCGAGTGGCTGGCCGAAGGGACCGTCGCCCTCCACGGCGGCCGCGGGCGGTTGCACCAGCCCGCCGGTCCGCTGGACTGCGGGAACTCGGGGACCACCATGCGGCTCCTGGCCGGGATGGTGGCCGGCTTCGGCTGGGAGACCGAGCTGGTGGGAGACCAGTCCCTCTCGGCTCGCCCCATGGACCGCGTGGCCGAGCCCCTGGCCCTCATGGGAGCCACCGTGCGCGGAGCCGGCCCCCGGTGCCTGCCCCCGTTGCGGGTGAAGGGGGGTGGGCTGCGGGGAATCGACTGGACCGCCACGGTGGCCAGCGCCCAGGTGAAGTCGGCCATCTTGTTGGCTGGGCTCTCGGCCGAGGGTCCGACCGTCGTCCGCGAGCCGGTGACCACACGGACGCATACCGAGGAGATGCTGGCCGAAGCGGGCGTCCACCTGACCGTAGAGGCATGGGGTGAGGGCCGGGTGGTGACGGTGCACCCGTCGGCCCTCAGACCGGTCGAGCGCACCGTGCCGGCCGATCCGTCGGCCGCCGCCTTCTTCGTGGTGGCGGGCTGCGTCGTGGAGGGCAGTGCCGTTGAGGTCGAGCGGGTGTACCGCGGTCCCGCCCGGCTCGGCTTCCTGGCTGTGCTCCAGCGCATGGGGGCGAAGATCACCGCGACCCCGGACGCCACCGGCACCACGGTCACCATACGCTCCGTGTCCGGACCGCTGCGGGCGACCACGGTGGAGGCGGCCGAAATTCCCTCCCTCGACGAGGTGCCGGTGCTGGCTGTGGCCGCCGCCATGGCCGAAGGGACGACGGTCTTCCACAGTGTGGGGGAGCTGCGGGTCAAGGAGGTCGACCGGCTGGCCGCAGTGACCGATATGGTCATCACGTTCGGAGGCACCGCCGTGGTCCAAGGCGACACCCTTGCAGTCACCGGGGTCGGCCCCGGGGGGTACCTGCGCGGTGCCCGGTTCGACAGCCGGGGCGACCATCGGATGGCCATGGCGGCCACTGTGGCCGGGCTGGCCGCGCCCCTCGGGGAGCACAGCCTGATCACGGGATTCTCCGCCGTGCAGACCAGCTATCCCGCCTTTGCCGACCATCTCCGCGCGCTCACCACGACCGGCGCACCCACTTCCGGGCCACGGGCGCTCATCGTGGC
>Ga0307373_10004425_pt1 | contig 23643 bp, 26 predicted proteins | sample OX2MG_FD_202534 | JGI IMG/M metagenome (GOLD analysis project Ga0307373, IMG submission 202534) | Soil microbial communities from Risofladan, Vaasa, Finland - OX-2 | ecosystem: Environmental > Terrestrial > Soil > Coastal area > Acid sulfate soil | place: Finland: Risofladan, Vaasa | collected... | reverse complement strand
AAATTGCTCGCGCTTGTCGAGAATGGCACGTCATTTTTGGATGGGTTCTCGCTCGCGAATCAAGTGCTTTATAACGCCACGCGCGGCATCAGCGAACTCATCACGCGGCATGGATATATCAATGTCGATTTCGCCGATGTGCGAACCGTCATGCGCGAAATGGGCGATGCGATCATGGGTTCCGGCCTGGGACGCGGCGAGCACCGCGCTGCTATTGCCGCCGAGCAGGCCATCTCTTCGCCGCTCCTCGAAGGCGTGAAGATTCAGGGCGCGCAGGGTGTGCTCGTAAATATCACGGGCGGGCGCACGATGTCGCTCCTCGAAGTGAGCGAGGCCACGCAGATCGTCCACGATGCCGCCGGCGACGACGCGAACATCATCTTCGGCGCCGTGCTCGATGAAGCGATGGAGGATGAAATTATGGTTACCGTTATCGCGACCGGCTTTAATACGCGCCCAAAATATTCGGGTCAAACTCGTGGCACCGAACGGCCGCGTGGCGCGGCGCTTCCAACCCGCGATGAGGACGGCAGAGCCAAGCCCCGCGTCGAGCGCATCCTCCAACCAGCCGAGGAAGGCCCTTCGGTCTATGAAGGAGAAGGATTGATGAAGGGCGCGCTTCGCGCCACGGGGACGACGATCGGCGATGGTGAGGAAATTCCGCTGCCGAAAATCGAACGTATGTATAAACCGCGCGGCACGCTCACGGAAAAAGATCATCGCGAAACGTTCGAGCGCGGCCCGGTCGATCTTCCAACACGTTCCGGCGGCTCGATCGCGCGCCTTACTCCGAAATCGGAGACGCGCCACGTCCCCAGCGGCCCTCGCGACTTAAAAGATTACGACCAGCCCGCCTATCTGCGGCGCGGCGTATCACTTCCGCCGCTCGACGAGGCCGGCGACGAACTGCAAGCCGTTGCCGCCACGCAGACAACCGAACGTAAGGAGGCAACCTCGAAAGATCGGGATGACCGGCCAGCATTCTTGAAGCGGATTATGGATTAGAGATCGCATGTTCGCGCAACGAATTCCGCTCCGGCGGAGTTGAACGGCTGCCGTGAGATTTCGACACTCGTTCATTGCTATATTCGTTGCCGCCGGCAGCATGTTCATGCTGTCCGGATGGGCGCCCACGCTGGCTTATGCGCAATCGCAAAAGCATCCTTCTCCGAAGAAAACGAGAGAAGTCCCATTCGCGACGGTGAAGGCGCGCCATGCGCCAGGCGATACGGTTGCCGTGGTGAATGGCGTCGTCATTCGGTACGCTGATTTCATGTCGATCATGTCCGGCTATCTAAAACTGTTTGTTGCCCGATCGAAGAATGACATCGTAAGTGACAGCCTCTATACCGTAATTGTCGATTCGGCATGGGACCGCGCCGTGACCGATATTATCATCGAGGGCGCAATCGCCAAGCGCAAACTCGAAATGTCGGATGCCATGGTGAAGGACTCGCTCGTCGCGCACCCGCCCGATTTTCTGCGCAGGCAATTTACCGATTCGCTCGGTGCGTTTCATCCGGAGTATATGCGGGCAGGTCTGAACGACCCACGCAATGACAGCATCGTCCATCTTATCCTCGAGGGTGAGCGGGAGCGACTCGAAACCGAACGGCTCGCGAAAAGCGTTGCCCCCAATAAGACCGGTGCAGAACGCGACCGAGCATTCGCAGATTGGCTCACGCACGCGAAACGCACCGCCGATATTGACGACCGCCGCACGCGGTTTGGTTTCTACTAATGCTACGTTCTGCCCACTACCGACATCCTAATGCCCACCCACGCCACTCCGCCCGACCCGTATAATAAGCGCCCCTTCGTGCCTCGCTTGCATGTCGAAGCGCCGCAGCAGCCGCGCATCGAAGCGGATGAACTGTTCGAAAACGATCCCATTCGCGATCGCGATCTTCCAAAGCGGCGCCTCGCGAGAGAGCGCGTCCTGCAAATATTGTATGCGCACGCGCTGGGCGGCGGCGATCTCGACCAACTCTTCGCGGAACTCGCCGAACCCGACTTGAGCGAGGCGGATAAGCGTGCAGGAAAAAAAACAGTAGACTCGGAGGACGCTGGCGGCGCGCTCGATTTTGCGAAAGACTTGACGCGTGAACTGGTCGCGCACCGCGAAGCGATCAGCCTAATCATTAGCGAACGGCTCGAGCGGTGGGATATTCAGCGCGTCGCGCTCATTGACCGGCTCCTCATGGAGATCGGCATTGTCGAACTTCTTTACTTCCCGGAAATTCCGCCGAAGGCCACGATCAACGAACTGATCGAAATTGCCAAAGACTTTTCGACCGAGGAAAGCGGCAAATTTATCAATGGGCTGCTCCATGCCGTCATGACACATCTTATGAAAACGGGTGAGATAAAAAAATCGGGACGCGGCCTGCTCGAAGAAAGTCTGAATGGTTACCGGCCCGCGAAAGGGCGCGCTAAACCAAAGGAATGAGCCGGCTTCGTCCCTATTCAAAAAAAATCGTTGCCGCATGGGGCGGCTTCGATTTCGCGAGCCACTCGTTTTCGGGCATTATGACGGTCTTCGTCTTCCCGATTTATTTTCACAAAGTGATTGTGACGAATGGGCATGGCGATGCCTATTGGGGTGTGACGGTTTTTTTGTCGATGCTGCTTGTAGCGCTCATAACGCCGCTCTTAGGAGCGATGGCGGATGTGCTGCATAATAAAAAACTATATCTCGGAATCTTTACCGCCGTCACGATCGTCTGCACCGTCCTGCTCTACTTCATGCAGCCGGGGATGGTTTTGATTGCATCATCTCTTTTTATTTTAGCGAATGCGGGATTCGAAGGCGGCATTGTGTTTTATGATGCATTCCTGCCTGAGATCACCACGCCTGAACTGTTTGGGCGGATTTCCGGCATTGGCTTCGCGTTTGGATATTTGGGTTCCCTCGCGATCCTTATATTGAATATCCCTTTTTTCGATACCGCGCCGAAAATGACCTTCCTTGTCACGGCGGCATTCTTTACTGTATTCGCTATTCCCATGTTTCTCCTTGTACCAGAAGATCGAAAAACATTTGAGCCGGGTTTTGGCAAACTTGTCCGCCGCGGATTCGGCCAGCTTCGCGTGACCGTTGGGCACATCCGGCAATATAAGGACATCACACGATTTCTCCTCGCGTTCTTTCTCTACAACGATGCCGTGCTCACGGTGATCGCCTTTAGCGGCATATACGCCAATGTGACGCTTCACTTCGGAATGATGGAACTCGCCGCTTTTTTTGCGATGATCCAGATTATCGCAATCATTAGCTCGTTAGTCTTTGGCAAGTTTGCGGATAAACACGGATCGAAACGCGCTATCGTAATAACGCTCTATATTTGGATCGTCGTTGTGATCGCCGCGTATTTTACCACGACGAAAACGGGATTTTATTTCGTCGGAGGGCTGGCGGGCATGGCGCTGGGTTCGAGCCAGTCCTGCTCGCGCAGCTTGATGGCGCTGCTCACGCCGCCTGAGCACACGGCGGAATTTTTCGGATTTTACGATGGCTTTTGCGGCAAAGCCAGCGCGGTAATCGGGCCAATTCTATTCGGAGTATTATCGGACGTATTTGGGAACGAGCGGCCGGCAATCGTGGCGCTCGCGGTATTTTTTATCGCCGGCTTGATCCTCCTTCGCCGCGTGGATGAGAAACGCGCGATTCGGGCAGAAGAGGAATTAGGGATTGCTTCCGCGTAGGAATATCTTCAGCTATCCTCGTGAATGATTAGTTCACACGATGCAGCCAGTACTCCGGATCGCGTTTCTGGTGGGCGACGGCGAGAATTGTTGCGACATCCTCTTCCATCATGTAGATAAGATCATAGGGAAATACTTTGGTGGTAATGGCACGTATGCCTGGACGGACTTCTTTTCCTTGCAAGGGGTAATTGCTAATGCGTTCCATGCAACGTTCCACCTCATTGATTAGGCGCGCGGCCAGCGGAGGACTAATCGTCGAATAATAACGGACGGCCCAGTCATATTCCTCGACGGCTTCGAGATGGTACCGAATTGTCATTGAATTCGGCGGCGAACCTGCTTGCTGACCTCACTGGCGTTCATTGTCTTTGCAGTTCCGTTCCGTATTTCCTGGCGGCGACGTTCGGCAACCTCCAGCCACTTGGACGAAATTATTGGCTCATCGTTCTCGATGCTTTCGACAATGCGCGCCGCGAGTGCTGCTCGCTCTTCGATGGGAAGGGAAAGTACCTCCCGGGTTAAATTGTCAAAGGAATAGTTCATAGTATTTGCTAACGAATCGTCAGAAAGAGAGTTTCCTGCCGAGCAAGCCACTACACTATAATCCGCTGGCGCAGCATTTCCAATGCCACCGCGGCGGCGCGCTCACGGTTTGCAGCGCGGCCAAAATCGAGTTGAAGTTTTTTTGTAATAGTCTTACTGCCGCGCTCGGCGAGCGCAATCCAGATTGTGCCGACGGGTTTTTCCGGCGTGCCGCCGCCGGGGCCGGCGATGCCGGTCACACTGAGCGCAAAATCCGTTCCCAAGCGTTCGAGTGCTCCTTCGGCCATTTCGCGCGCGGTCTCTTCGCTTACGGCGCCGAAGCGTTCGAGCGTTTCCGGATTTACCTCAAGCTGTCTTTCCTTTACGCTATTATTATAGGCAACGACCGATCCCATAAACACCGCGCTGGCGCCCGGCACATTTGTAATCATGGAAGAAATCAGCCCACCGGTGCAGCTCTCCGCGGTCGAGAGTGTCTTGCTATGTTCCGTCAGTAATTTCACAATGAGCGATTCGAGCGTTTCGTCTTCCGAGCCAAAAAAATATTTTCCGGCGCGCTCGCGAAGTATCGTTTCCACGCGCGAGATCTCGCATGCTGCGGCGGCAGCAGTTTTTGCGTGGGTGGTAATTCGCAAACGAACACCCGTCGCGCGAGGCAAAAATGCGAGCGTGGTACCCTTGCGAAGAAATTCCTTGGGATCGCCAATCTTTTCCGCAAGCGAGGATTCGCCAATGCCCGTTGTGAGCAACGTTCGGTGCCGAATGGCTTCGAGTTTTTTTCTATACGCTCGCCGCAGGAATGGAATCACGCCGGATTGCACAATCGCTTCCATTTCGAGCGGCACGCCGGGAAGAATGACGAAGGTTTTTCCGCGCTCATATCGCAATAATGCCGGCGCGGTGCCACGATCGTTTTTTAGCGGGCGGAATCCTTCGGGAACCATCGCTTGGCCGATATTTATCTCGGGCATTTTTGTGTAGCCCAATCGCGCAAACCGCTCACGCACGGCTCTGAGCGTCGGCTGATGCAGTTGCATCTTCGCGCGAAAGAATTTCGCAACTGCGGCTTTGGAAATGTCATCATGCGTTGGCCCGAGGCCGCCGGTGACGATCACGACATCGGAAGTTTTCCAGGCTCGCCGAAATTCAGTAAGGATCGCCGTGGCATTATCTCCGACCGTCGTTTCGCGAATGAGGGGAATTCCGAGCGCGCCCAGCTCCCGCCCGAGATATGCGGCGTTCGTGTTGATGACTTGGCCGATAAGCAATTCATCGCCAATCGTGATGAGTTCGGCTTGCATGAAAAATCAGAAAAGAAGCATGACAAGGTGAGCCGCGATGAGCGCATAGATTCCCGCCACGACATCATCCAGCATGATGCCCACGCCGCCCTCCCGACGATCGAAATAGCGCGCCGGAGGAACTTTTATGACATCGAACATGCGAAAGAAAACAAAGCTGAGAACAATATAGGTGAGATTCCCGGCATAATGAATCGTAAACAGCGCGATCCATTGCCCCAGCACTTCATCGATTACGACGATGCCGGGATCCTGTATTTTCAGGGTCCGCTCAATCACACCGCCCGACCAGATTCCCGCTACCAGTACGACGATGCAGGCAATCGCAAGCGCGACCGGATTTTGCAAGCCATGCAGAAAATAATAAAGCGCAGCCGCCGCAATGCTCCCGACCGTGCCAGATGCGACGGGCGAAAGTCCGGTATAAAAAAAAGTGCCGATGAGGAGCGCGGGGGGTGGGATCTTTTCCATTCCTTCGGGCTGCTTGCTCCAAAGCCGCGAACGGGCTTTGCCATACCAATCGAACCGTACGGCATCGTGGACGATGCGTTCCTCCGAAGAATCACTCATGCTTCACAATTCAAACCGATTCGTGTTTCACGGATGAGCGATCATCCGTGGCGCGGCGAAAGAGCGCGCGCACCTCTCGAAACGCGAGCGCATTATCATAGCCATAAAGCACCGCGGAAACAAATGTTAGAAGCGTTACCGCGCCCATGAGCCATAACGGAGCGCCGATCTCGAAAAATTCACGCCCAAGGCCACCCCAAAGGGAACTTGCGTTCATGCCCTGCCCGAGAAGTGCCGCGAGCACGAATAGAATAAACGTCATCTGCGCAAACGTCTTGACTTTGGCGAAATAGGTAGTCTTGACCGGGACGCCAACAGAATCCGCAAGGCGGCGTAGCACCGTCAGGAAAACATCGCGCGCCAGGACGATCATGACCATCCACCAGGGAATATAACCGCTCCACGCAAAGGCCACGAACGCCGCGCCCGTGAGCAGCTTATCGGCCAGCGGATCTAAGAACGCGCCGAGCGGCGAGACGAGGCCCATCGCGCGCGCCATGTAGCCATCCCACCAATCGCTCGCCGCCGCGATAGCGAAGACGAGTACCGCCCAGCCGATCTCCGGCGGCCGCACGACCGCGACCAGCACGAAAAAAACCGGCACCAGGGCGATTCGGAGAACAGTTAGCTGGGTGGGTAATTTCACGTCAGGAAGCCCAACAACGCCGGAGGGCATCCGGTTTGGAAGGAATTCAAACGAGAAACCGAATGATCGGGGAAATAGGAAAAAAGGGCTTCCCGCGCTACCCGAAAAAATGCCGGAACACGGAATCGGTGCCCGATTTGTTCGAAAAGGCAAACCCACAGCATGAGCAGAGCATTTGTTAAGGAGTCCGGTGGGGAATGGCTGTACGATGTCGCTCCCGATACGAGCGCGCTCGAACGCTTCCTGACCCATGAATATGGCGAGAAGATCTATCTGGTCCGCACCACGCGCGACGCCGCAACCGGCCACCGCGCGGTTCACGAAATGTGTAACGGGAACTCCTACGCCCTCGATGAGGATGGGCGGTGGATGAGCGTGGGGTAGGAGAAATGGAACGGCTGGATGGACTCCTCCGTTGTACGCCATTGGCGCAGTATGGTCATCGTTGAAACTTCGGTATTCACCCGGCAGATTACGTCCCTTCTTTCGGACGAAGAATACCGGCACATTCAAAACGAATTGGTGAACAACCCAACGCTCGGGCCGAAGGAACCGGGCACGGGAGGCCTCCGAAAAGTACGAATTGCCGCAAATTGATCGTGGGCGATCAAGGGTCACGGCAAACGAGGAGGCGCCCGAATACTTTACTTCTGGGCCGCGAACCGAGAGCAGATCCTGATGCTCTACGTTTTCCCGAAAGGATCGACGGACCAACTGACGCAGCAACAAAAAAAGGCACTCAAAAAAATCGTGGACGAGGAATACGGATGAAGCAAAAAGATTTTGAAGAACTACTCGAAAGTGTAAAAGAAGGTGGCCGCATTCTCAGGGGAGCGCAGAAGCCTTCGCGGGCGTTCGATTATTCCGCACATGTGAAGGAAATCAGGCACAAGCTCGGAAAGTCGCAGGACGAATTTGCGCACCTGATCCGCGTGCCGGTCGCTACGGTGCGGAATTGGGAGCAGGGACGCCGCCGCCCGCAAGGACCCGCCGCCGCGCTCCTAACGCTCGTTGAAGCGCTGCCGAAAAAATCGCTGCGGGTGCTACAGCAGTAGTAGTATTTGCGGGAACGCATTATAGGTGCCCGGATTGTTCGCATCTGACGCCCGTGCGGCGTTCATCCATACCTACCTTTCCCCCCACATGGCCAGCCAGAATACTATCGTTCCAGCCCTGCCACTCGAACCGCTCATTTACACCATTAGAAATACGCGTGTAATGCTGGACGCCGATCTCGCGAGGCTCTATGGCGTGACGACGAAGCAACTCAATCAGGCGATAAAACGCAATATCGACCGCTTTCCCGAGGATTTCGCATTCCAGCTTACTAACGAAGAATTCGAAGGGGTTGTCTCGGAGGCACGCAACCGGTCACAATTTGTGACCGGTTCACAAAAGCACCGTGACCCGCGGTTCATGCCGTGGGCCTTCACCGAGCATGGCGCGCTCATGGCGGCGAATATTCTGCGGAGCGAGCGGGCGGTGGAGATGAGCGTATTTATCATCCGCGCGTTCGTGAAGCTCCGGGAAGAATTTGCAGCGAACGCCACGATCCTGAAACGGCTCGCGGAAATAGATAGCACGCTCCTCGCGCATGACCACCACCTCCGCAAACTCTACGAGCAGATTATGCCGCTCCTCCAGCCGTCCGAACCACCACCCAAACGACGCATCGGGTTCCGAACCAACGGCGAGGAAGATGCCGCCGCGAAGACCGCCCGAAGAAAACATGCGTGATTAATGCCACGCTGCGGCGCTCCTCACGCTCGTTGAAGCGCTGCCGAAAAAATCGCTGCGGGTGCTGCAACAATAGTAGTGTTTGCGGGAACGCGGGATAGGTGCTCGTGATGTTAGGATGCGCACCGTACGATCCGACTCAATATCCTAAGCTGATTCCAATGTCGAAAAAGAGGAGCGCCATCATGGCCGAGCCGTTAGACACGCTCATCTCCGTTGTGCGGGAAGAGCGCGTAATATTCGACGCTGACCTCGCGCGCCTGTATGGCGTTACCTTGATCGCCCACGATCAAACGGGGAGGCTTAATGAGGCAGTGAAGCGGAATATTCAGCGGTTCCCGGCTGATTTTGCTTTTCAACTCTCGGAGAAAGAGTACGACCATTTGATATCGCAATTTGCGATATCGAGCTCGGAGGGAGGTAACCTGTCGCAATTTGCGACAGGTTCGCAGAAGCACCGAGACCCGAAAAAACGACCCTGGGCGTTTACGGAGCATGGAGCATTGATGGCCGCCAATATTCTCCGAAGCGAACGGGCAATTGAAATGAGTTTGTTCGTCATAAGGGCTTTCGTAAAGCTCCGGCAGCACACGGCCGCCAATGCCGCGATCCTCACGCGACTCGCCGAGATCGATAGCACGCTCCTCCTACACGACCACCACCTCCGCAAACTCTATGAGCAGATTATACCGCTCCTCCAGCCGCCCCAGCCACCGCCCAAACGACGCATCGGGTTCCGAACCAACGGCGAGGAAGATGCCGCCGCGCGAGCGGCGCGGAAGAAGAACGCATGATTAGGTCCTGCCGCGGCACTCCTAACGCTCGTCGAAGCACTGCCGAAAAAATCTTTGCAGGTGCTGCAGCAATAGGCCGCGACATTCACGAAAAGAGCAACGGCAACTACTACGCCCTCGATGATGACGGGCGATGGAGGAGCGTGGGGTAGTGGGGAACCGGGGATAGGTGCCTGTTATGTTCGGGCCGCCAATTTATTTACTTCCGCCTCGATCTCTTCGATAACTTCCGAGTTCGCAATCTCATCGTCCACGCTATACACGATAAACACTCTTCCGCCATACTTCGCGGTGAACGCTTCAAAGCTCGCGCGCATTCGTTGGCTTGCCGAATAATTTCCGAAGTTCGAGCGAGAGGTTACCGGCTTGATTTGAATTCCAATAGCCTTCTTGCCGACCCATCCTAAATAATCAATATCGCCAGCATGATCGAGTTCAGGATCGCTTTGCTCGAAACGGATCGCCGGGAAACGTGAAGCGAGTGTATCTTCTACAACTGACTTCTCGCGAATGTAGCCATCATAAGTCCGATTGATGGTAAGGTTGTAAATGTAGTCAATGCAATCTTCAAGCGAGAGCTGATTGAAAGCTTCCGTCCATTCCGGAATGACAATTTCCCTGATTTTCACATGAAGCCGCTCACCAAGTTCTCGGAGCATTTCACGAGTAATCGGCGATGGAGATTTGCCCGCCGTTTGAGCGTGTTCGAAATACCAAGATTCCCAATCCTCTATCGACTTCGGCTGACATTCGCGAATGAGTGCCATGACTGCACCGACTTTATTCGGACGTGAGAGTTGATAGGTCTGGCAGGTATAATTAAGAACCTTTTCCTTTTTGCCGAAGCTCTTCGAATATGTCATTATTAGGGGCGAACGTGAAGTTCGATCAACAAGGTTCGGTCGCCCGGGTTTCCGATGTTCCAACTCTTTCTCAAATTATTTCTCCGAATGAGAGTCTCTTCAGCTCTGTCGGCCAAACTTTTTAAGACAAATTCAAGCTCCGCCCTTGATCCGATTAGCCAATAGCCACCGTTTCGTCCTGAGCGACTACCAATTAGCTCCCCAGCATCAATCGCATTTCGAATGAGTGCGCGCAATAATTCTTGATTGGGTTCTGCAGGCAATCCCAGCGCATCCGCCAGTTTATCTGCACCAATGAGGTGATCGGCATCAAGATGACCGCCATTTCGTAAAGAGGCAAGCAATTCAGGGATGGTTGGCATGCGCTGAAAGTGTTTTGAATTTTTGTCTGTATTTAAAGTCAATGGATTCGTCGACGATTGCTAAACCATTTTTAATCAAGTGTGCATTTAGGAAAGTCTTATTTTCGAGATATAAATAGGCCATCATCACACTATCTCGATCGTAGATCGTAGAGTCGTGGCGTAGAAACACACGCTTGCCTTTAGTCTTCGCTCGCAAAAAGTCCGTTGCGGCACCATTGGCCTTTTTGTCTTCTTTAATTCCAATCAGCCGAATGGTAATATCATTACTGAGTCGCACTTTCTCGGGGCTAATAACCTCCTTCACGGTAAAAAGCTCTTCGCGTTTGCCGCTGCTTTCGGCGTCGATGCGGGCGCCGAACGGTAATTTCTTCGGATCAATCTTCTTGTCTAACTTGTGAGGATCGGTGAAGAGATACGGCAGTTTGGCAAGTTCGGCGGGGATGTCTATCGGCGAAGACTGCTGTAAAAATTCGTATGCTGTGCCGGAAATTTCCGTTTGGCGCAGTCCGAGTTTTCCGATGAAAATAGGAATGAATTCAGGATTAATCTCGTAGCCAACCGAGCTTCGTCCGAGGTGCTTCGCAGCCAGACTCGTGGTTCCGCTTCCAGCGAAGGGATCGAGCACTGTCTCGCCGGGAAACGAAAACATTTTGATGAGCCGTCTCGGAAGCTCTTCAGGAAACATGGCTAGATGACCGTCTTGTTTAACTCCCGGGAACATCCAATGTCCGGCAAAAAAAGTATTCCACTCTTCGGCAGTCATTCTTGCAAGTTCTTTTTGCGCGAGAGTTGGCTTCGGCGCATCCCCGAGTTTTTTGAAAAGAAGAATGAATTCGTAATCGAGTTTTAGAATTCCGTTGCGCGGGAAAGGGTACGATCCCATTTGTACGCCGCCTCCCGAAGTCTTCGTTGTTGTAACCTTCTGCCATATCACGGCACCCATGTAATCGAAGCCGATCGTTTCGCAGAAGCGAATAATCTCTTCCCGAATTGGAATCACCTTGTAGCGTCCGTAATAGGCCGCGCGTGCAAACTGATCCCCTATGTTGACACAAAGCCTGCATCCATCATGAAGAACGCGATAGCATTCTTGCCAAACGAGGTTGAGGTAATTGATGTATTCTTCGTAGCTATCGTGGAAACCGATCTGCTCCTTGACTCCGTAATCCTTAAGCTGCCAATATGGTGGCGAAGTAATAATGAGATGCACCGATTTATCCCTAAGCTCCGCCATTTGGCGGCTATCTCCAGCAATTACGGTGTGGGTCGTTCGAATTTCCATTTCTGGATGTTGCAACACGAATGAGATCGCTAAGGATTCTGATATATAGACTTACTTCTTTGCAAATCACAATCACTCCGGCGGCTTGCAGACCTTGCATGGCTGGTAATATTTTTTCGCATCGGTGAGCGGGATGGGTATGGCGCTTTTGGTGAGGAAACGGCAGCAAGCATCGTCGGCGATGCGTGGCGCGGTGGTATTTTGTTCCTCGCCTTGTGATATAGACGGTGTCCTCCGTCTTCCGTTCGACGGAGTCGGCAATACAGCCGATCCTCTTTAGGAACGCTGGGCCGGACGCACCCGTTGGGGTCTGTTAAAGGAATATCTCAATGATCCAGGACGAGCAAGCACTTCAGGAATTGGAAAATAAATTTCCGTCGCTATCGGGCGCGGCATTTTCGGCTGCGTATAAGAAGACGATAGAGTCCGGAAATAGTGTGCTGATCGCGGAAGAGGGTTACATTTATGAAGTTTTTCCGGATGGCACTCGCAAGAAAATTAAGAAGATCGAACTGCCGACTCGGGTCGAGCCGGGCAAACCCATTCAAATTCGTTGAACGCGATTCCTCGCATCCGCATATTTGCCGGGCCTAATGGCTCTGGCAAAAGCACCTTTAAATCGCTTCTCTCCGCCGATTTATTAGGTGTGTATCTTAACCCCGATGAAATCCAAAGCGAGATCGAAAAAAGCAGCTGTTTAAGTCTTGCCGTACATGGAATTTACTCTTCCTCCGAAGAGGTACGTGAATTTTTCGAACGTTCGTCTCTATTCGGTTTAACGCAGTCGTCCATTTATCCCGAATATGCCGACGGGTTCCTGACCTTTAAAGGTATCGCGAACATCGAGTATCTCGCGGCGGCGGCAGCGGATTTTATGCGGCATAAGCTGATGGAACAACGTAGAACATTTACGTTCGAGACCGTGATGTCACATCCGAGCAAGATCGAATTGCTTGCAGAGGCGCGCGGTAAAGGATATAGAACCTATCTCTATTTTATCGCTACGGATGATCCGATGATCAATATTTCCCGTGTGCATCAGCGCGTCGCACAAGGTGGCCATTCTGTACCCGACGAAAAGATTGTCAGTCGGTATCACCGGTCACTGGAGTTGTTAATGCCGGCTATCTGGCAGACGGACCGCGCATACGTGTTCGATAACTCGGTTGATGGACAAGAACGCACATGGCTCGCAGAAATCACGAACGGCACAACGCTTGTGATGAAGGAAAACAGTGTGCCTGCTTGGTTTAAGCGAGCGGTCCTTGACAAGATTGGTCAGTAATTTACGGCGGGAATTTTCTGCGCCTGCGCGGCGATCGGGAATGAGCATTTTTGTTCCCCTCCCGTACGCGGGAGGGGTTAGGGGAGGGTGTGTCGTGTGCCCAATGCGTTGGAATAAACCGACACCCTCCCCCGGCCCCTCCCGCAAGCGGGAGGGGCGAATAGAAAAAATTTCAAGAAATCTTTCGGAACCGCTTGACTTTTGCTTTTGTAGTGCGTATATTAGTACGGGACTCTGATAGGCACCAATTGTCTTATCGAAGGCAGCACTTTTGCTCCTTGAAAACAGATGTAGGAATTGGCGAATTTGACACGCGGGAGTACGTCAAAATTTTTCAAAGCAGGCTTTCTTTCCAGAGGAATGCCCAAAATGAAAATTAAACGTACTCGCCGAGGAAGAAAGCTATAAAGAATTCTTACGGTTTATGAAAAACAAATGCGTTTGCGCGATTTATTTTTCGAGACGCGATCTCTTCAGCCGTGCCGCGAAGAATCCGTCGCAGCCTCCGGTATCGGGACGGGTGCGGAGGGCTTCCTCCACCACGAATTCTTGATGCTGGCCGGTAAACCACTCCATTTGCGCTTCACCTTCCTCCTTTAAGAGCGAGCAGGTGGCATATAGCAGCGTCCCGCCGGGCTTGACAAAATGGGCATTCTCCTCCAGGATCATTCGCTGCTTTTCGACCAATTCGGCGAGCATCTGCTCCGTGAGCAGCCATTTGATGCCGGGATTTCTTCGGAGTGTTCCGGTGCCGGTGCAGGGCGCGTCAAGCAGGACGAGATCGAACCACGCGGCCTTGTCGGGGCCGAGCATTCGTTCCCGTTGGTCGGGCAACACGATGCGAATGTTTTGCGCGCCGCTTCGGCGCGAACGCTGTTTCAAGGCTTCGAGCTTATGAGTATCCAGATCGGTCGCGAAAATTTCGCCGTGATTTTTCATCAGCGCGGAGAGGTGCAGCGTCTTTCCACCCGCACCGGCACAGGCATCGAGCGCTTTGATCGCAGTCTTGCGGATGTGTGCGAGTGGCACGACGAGCTGGCTTGCTTCGTCCTGCACTTCGAAGGCTCCGCGTTGAAATTCCGGAAGGCCGAGGACATTTACTCGCTTAGCAAGCACGAGCGCATCCGGCGCGATTTCGGAAGGAGTCGTTTCAAGCCCAACATTTTGAAATTCCGTATAGAGTTCTTCCCGCGAAGTATGAAGTGTATTGGCGCGAATGGCGGTCGGCGCTTCGCCATTGAGCGAAGTGAGAATAGCCTCCACATTTTCGCTGCCATACTCTTCAGACATGCGAGTGACCAACCATGCGGGGAAGGAATGCAAAATTCCGAGTCGCTCGTCTATCGAAAGTTCGGCGAGGCGGGCGGTTTCGCGGTCCCGATCCGCAAGTCGGGCGAGCGCGTCCGTCGGCAGATGAAATTTAACGAAGGCTTCGCGGGTATTCTCGGCGGGCTCTCCACGAAGGACGATCGCAAATGCGGCGATGGTGCGATCCGCTGTAACTTCGCAATCCTCGAAGGAGTCACGAACAAGCTCTTCCAGCCTTCGCCAATTTTTTATCGTTCCGAAATAGGTATCGGCGATGAAGCGGCGGTCCTTCGCTCCCAGATATTTTCGTTCGAGAAAAAACCGGCGAATGACGGTATCGGCCGGAATCGCCGGGCGCATCGCCGACGATGCTTTCTCCCGAAACTCCGAATAGACTTCGATGGCGTGACCGTAAAGGCTGGATGGCTGCATAATGGCAAACGCGAACAATCCAGAACCAAATGTTATTGCTGGAAAACGGCGGAAGGAAACCGTGCTTCCCGAACAAGGGTTGGAACCCGGAATGGCCCATGTTCAGGAACAAGTAAAAACGAGAATTCCGGCTGTGAATAGAGAGCATCGCGGGAGGGGAGCATCGCCGGCGATGGGCCCGCGCCAGGCGAGCTTGCCACGCTCGGCGAATATTAAGCTGGCGCTCCTCGCGGTTTCGGTGCTCGTTGTTTTGGGAACGCTTTTTTATGCGCACTCCCTCGTTACCCAATTACGCCAGCGGGAGTATCGCGTCGTCAAGCTGTTTTCGGAGGCGGTGAAATATTACAGCAATAGTCCGCAGACACCGGACGATTCGCTCTACCGGATGATCACGCATTATGCGATGTCGAGCGACGTGCCGGTCATCCTCACCGACCGGCACGACGATCCGAGCGTCCGGCATTTCAATGAAACGAACTGGAACGTTCCCTACGATTCGACGCTCGATAGCACGCATCAGACCGCCTTCCTCCGCGAACAAATGCGCGAAATGGATGCGGTCTATCCGCGCATTGCGATCTATTTCCGTGACTCCGCTGAACACAAAGAAGAAGTGATCGAGTATCTGCACTATGGCAATAGTTTGGTGCTCGCGAAGATCGAATCGCTACCGTATATTCAGCTTCTGCTGGGGTTGGTCGTCGTAGTGATTGGCTATTTGAGCTTTAGTTACCTAAAGCGAAGTGAGCAATCGAATATCTGGGTTGGCATGGCGAAGGAAACAGCGCACCAGTTGGGCACGCCGCTTTCGAGCTTGCTCGGATGGGCGGAGATGCTGCGTCTTTCCGCGCAGCAGCCGGAGGAGGTTGAAAAGATTGCGGGCGAGATCGACCGCGATATCGAGCGGCTCAATCGCATCACCGTTCGCTTTTCGAAAATTGGTTCCGTACCGGATTTAAAGGTACACAATGTGGTACAAATTGTCGCGGAAGTAATGAGCTATTTCGAAGGTCGAATGCCGCAGCTTCGAAAAAACATCCGGCTCGAACTCGTGACCGAAACAGACGAAGTGCTCGTAAAAATAAATCGCGAATTGTTCGAGTGGGTGATCGAGAATCTGATCAAGAATGCTTATGAAGCGATCGAGGGTTCGGAAGGATCGATTGTCGTTAATATTCATTCCCACCGGCCTCCAACGCCATCCATAAAGCGTGGACCGAAGCCTTCGGTCTTAATCGACGTGACGGATACCGGCAAGGGCATTACGCTTCGCAAAAAGAACGATGTGTTTCGTCCCGGATATTCAACGAAAAAGCGCGGCTGGGGTCTTGGGCTTTCGCTCGCGCGGCGCATCATTCAGGAATATCATCATGGCCGGCTCTTTGTAAAAGAATCGCAACCGGGAAAAGGGACGACGTTTAGGATACGGCTGATGGCATAAGACTTATGCCGGGAGCTCCTCATACATTCTTCTCAATCTCTTTAGATCTTCCCAGGCACCGTGCTTCCAATCCGGGTTACGCATCAGGGCGGCAGGATGATAGGTAACGACGACCGGAATGCCGCAAAAATTATACGGTTGCCCGCGCATTTTGCCGAGGGACTCGGTAATTTTGAGTAAATTCGTTCCAGCAATGCGGCCGAGACAAAGAATGAGCTTCGGCTTGATGATCGCGATCTGCTTCCAGAGATAGGGTTCGCAGGCTTCCACTTCGTCGGGTTTCGGATCGCGATTGTTCGGCGGACGAGATTTCAGAATGTTGGCGATATAGACCTCCTCGCGCGTGAAGTTAACCGCTACGAGCATTTTGTTCAGAAGCTGGCCGGCGCGGCCCACGAAAGGCTCGCCCTGCGCATCCTCATCCGCACCGGGCGCTTCGCCGATGACTAATACTTTCGCATTCGGGTTACCAACGCCGAACACGAATTTGGTGCGCGTTGCGCCCAAGCGGCATTTTTGGCATTGGTTGATTTTCGATTCTAATTCTTCGAGGGTCTTCGCATTATACCACGCTTCCTTCGAATTAGGAGATAACTTTTCGGTCAGCTCGTCCAATAGGACCAATCCGTCCGATGGGACGGATGACTGGAGCGTGGGCTGGGTCGGGGTTGTGCTCACGGCGGGGACGTAAGAAATCACATCCCCGAATCGCGAGGCTTGTTCTTTCACAAAGCGTTCGAGTTCTACGCCCAAATCTCTTTCTGTTGGAGAATTACTCATGCAATAATGCTTTCTGTTTCTTTTTTCGATAGTTCGGGATACTGTTGTTCGATCTCGCGCTTCACGCTTTCACGCTCGGCGTTGAGGCCTTCCCGCAGGAATTTTACGATGTTCGTTCCGGCTGAACCAATTTGTTCGCCCTGAGGATTCTTTGGCACATGCCTTCGCGCAAGTTGATAATGCACATTCGAAGCCGCTAAATAGTGCTTAATAACCGTATGAAGCCCTTTCGTAAGCTCCGCTCGCTCCGCGCCAGAAAAATATTCTTTTATGGCCGATGGAAGCGTTTCGCCCGAGCGGTTGATCGTTCCAATTACATCTGTTAGAGCGGCATAATCCTCCGGCAGCAGATAGTTCGCGCGCAAATACTCGCGGGATTGAAATTCAAAAGCCACGACATCCGCGCTCGTACGGACTTCCGACGGATAGTGCCGCTCGGAAGGCGTCCCTTCAAACGCTCGCTCGAAGACGCGCTTCAAATTGACACCGAACAAGAGATCGATGATATACGGCCACGGCTGGTCACCCGCGTTCACGCCTCGCAACGGCGGGCCATCCGCAACGCGCACTTCGCCGAAATACTGCGTGAGATATTTGAATTCTTCGCCGCCAGGAGTATTTAGCAGCATCGAGTTCCCATGCGAAATCTTTCGGAACGCGGATGCAGCTGAATCCAGGGCGGTTTCAATGGCTGCCGCCGACTGCCTGGTCGAGAGGAGATCATACGCTTTAGAAAGAGATTGCGAGGCCAGCTTGTATTGTAGCGTTCCTTCTTTATTGATCCTCAAAAATGCCGTCTCATAATCATCCGGCCGGAATTGTGCGAATGTACCCTGAAGATCCGGTATCTCCGGATTATAGAATAAATAAAACACGGACAAAAACCGGTGCTCGACACCGAGGGCATTGGCGAGCTCGATCATAGCTTTTTCAACGCCCGCAAGGAGAGTCTCAAAAACATCCGGGATAGGAATCTCCGATTCCAACGTGCGCTTTCTATGGTGATACATCGCGGAATGAATCATCGAAATGTACGTGAATCGCTCGCGTGAATCGGTCGGGATGCCTATTGCGATCGCATCGGTGACCGGCTGAATTTCATCGGCGAAGCGCGCAAGACCCTTTGCGGACAGTTCCTCATCCAAGCCTTGATTGTGCTCGGGAAATTGCTCGCGCATCCATAGTCTATAATCCGCTGAATCCATAATCGAGGTTAAACGAGAACTTGAGAAATAAAGTCACAGAACATGCGGCCGTTTCGCAAGCGGCAGGCGAGGAATCGCTGAAAGGGAAAGATCACTCACAATACCGCGCTCCAATTTCAGCGCGCCCAGCATAGCGATCATCGCGGCATTATCGGTCGAAAAAAGCGGACGCGGAACATAGAAGCGCATTCCACCGCGGACACACTCCATCCGGAATCGCTCGCGGAGTTCGCTGTTCGCACTCACGCCGCCCGCGCAGACAATATCGGTAATTTCGTGCTCCTCCGCCGCTCGAATCGTTTTCATCACGAGGACATCAACCATCGCGCGTTGAAACGAGGCGGCGATATCTGCCAGCGGCACCACCCCCCAGCCCCCTCCTCTTGCAGAGGAGGGGGAGTTCTTTTTAAGCCAATGGAGCACGGAAGTTTTTATTCCGCTAAAACTAAAGTCGTAATTTGATTCATTCAGCATGGCGCGTGGGAATTTAACAAAATCGGGATTTCCTTCCCGCGCGAGCCGATCAATCTCCGGACCAGCCGGATAACCGAGACCCAGCATTTTTCCGACTTTATCGAACGCTTCGCCAGCGGCATCATCTAAGGTTTCGCCTAAAAATTCGTAGTTCCCAACATCTTTTACAAGCAGCAAAAGAGTGTGTCCACCCGATACGACTAAAGTGACAAAAGGGACTTCGGGCTTTTCTTGCTCCAGTAATGCACTGAAAATATGCGCTTCGATGTGGTGAATCCCGATCAGTGGAATGCCCAGTCCGAGCGACAGTCCTTTTGCAAAGTTAAGTCCCACGAGCAGTGACCCCATCAGCCCCGGCGCAAAAGTCACGGCTACTCCGTCCACTGCGTCCGCGCCAATACTGGCCCTTCCAAAGGCCTCTCGAAGAATGGGAAGGATGCTCCGAACATGCGCGCGTGAAGCAAGTTCCGGAACCACCCCGCCAAACTTCTCGTGAAAGAACTGTGAGGACACCACGACCGAGGCAAGCTCCCCATTGCGCAGAATAGCGGCACTCGTTTCATCACAGGAAGTTTCGATGCCAAGAATGGTCCCACTGCGCGAAAGATCGAAACTCACTCGATCACCTCCACGCTCGCATCATTATCTGCATCCTGCGAAGTTTCATCATGAACCGATTCCGTTAATGCCTTATCCTTAAAATAGTTTACAACGGCTTTCATTGCTTTGAGTCCGACCAGAGTTACCAACTCCGGTTCGCTCGCGGATTTCACGCTTTCGACGGAGCCGAATCGTTCGAGTAATTTAATGGCCGTCTTTTTTCCGACACCCGGAATTTCCGTTAGCTCGGTCTGAATCGTTCGCTTCTCACGAAGCTGGCGATGAAACGTGATGGCAAATCGGTGGGCTTCATCGCGGATGTGTTGAAGTAGTCGCAAACTGCTCGAAGAGCGAGGTAAGATAAGCGGGTCCAGCGAGGAAATGGTAAAGATTTCTTCGAGCCGCTTGGCGAGGCCGAATATAGGTATTGCGGCGAGATCCAGTTCCGACATTACTTCATACGCGCTCGATAGCTGGCCTTTGCCGCCGTCGATGATGATGAGATCGGGAAGTTCGGTCTTCTCATTCAGTGCGCGCGAGTAGCGGCGACGCACGACCTCCCGCATGGCCGCGAAATCATCGTTACCCTCGACCGATCGAATCTTATATTTTCGATATTCGGATTTTTTGGGCTTGCCATTTTCGAAGACGACCATCGAACTCACATATTCGGTCCCCTGCAAATGCGAATTATCGAAGCATTCGATGCGGCGCGGCGTTTTCTTCAGATGCAAATCTCGCTCGATCGCCTTTAGCACATGTGGAATGTGATCGGCCTCCTTCATCTTCTGCAGCTTGATCTCGCCGAGCAGAAATTTCGCATTCGAGCGGACCATCTCCATCAGCTTCGCCTTCTCGCCAATTTTCGGATGCACGATTTTTGGCGGCTTCATCGCTCCCGCTTCCTCATCCACCGAAAGCTCGCGCGCGCGACGAGCCAGCCAGGCCATAAGCGTGTCTTCGTCTTCCAATTCGAGCGGCAAAAGAATTTCTTCGGGAATATATTCACTCCCGGAATAATATTGTTCGAGAAGCGCGGAGATAATTTCCGCATCGGTTTTGCCTTCGATATTTGTAAAAAAGAAATGCTGCTTGCCGATCAGCTTCCCATCACGTACTTTGAAAACGATGCCGCAGGCATCGTCATCCTCATGGGCGAGCGCGAACATATCGCGGTCGATCTCCTCTTCACTCACCACCTTTTGCTTGCTCGCATAATCGGAGAGAATTTGAAGTTGGTCCCGAGCGCGCGCAGCTTCTTCGAAACGGAGTTCTTCGGAAAGCCGTGTAATATCTGCTCGCAACGCCTGTTCCACTTCCCGCGCCCGTCCCGAAAGCAGTTTGCGCACGTTCTCGATCATCGCGCGATAATGCTCCTGCGTCACCAGCCCTTCGCACGGTCCTTCGCATTTTTTAATATGATATTCGAGACACACTTTTACCTTGCCTCGAAGAATAATTTGATCGTCGAGATAATAATCGCAGGTGCGGATGGGGAAAATATCGCGCAGTGTCTTTAATAAATATCGAAGATAGCCCGCTTCCGTATAAGGGCCGTAGTATTTTGATCCATCACGGATCTTGCGGCGTGTCGCAAACACGCGCGGGTACGGCTCGTTCGTTACGACGACGTAGGGATACGTTTTATCGTCTCGAAGATTTACATTATATCTTGGCTTCAGCTTTTTTATCAGTGTGTTTTCGAGGATCAGGGCTTCAACATCACTATCGGTCAGGATTACTTCGACATCGGCGATCTTCGAGACGAGCGCGCGGAATTTTCCATCGCCCACGCCTCGGCGGTAATTCAAAAAATAGGATCGGACACGGTTGCGCAGCACTTTTGCCTTGCCGACATAGATCACGCGCCCCGCGCCGTTCTTGAATTGATACACGCCGGGGTCTTTCGGCAACGAATCGAGCTTCTCTTCGAGCGTGAGATCATCGACGGTTACGGCGATTCGGAAATGCGCGCCCGCCATGGCAATGTCGATTGCGTCCTCTTCCTGTTCGAGTTCGTCGTCATGGAATGGGACGAAATCGAATTCGTCGGGATTCGAGGGAGAATGGAGATCATCCATCGGAACAGAGTTGCCGGAATTCATGCTCATGCCGATGTAGCGCCAGCGTCCTCGCCGGTATTTGGAGTGCTGGGTACCGGCGAGGACGCCGGCGCTACATCAGACTTCGTTGAAGGCTGCTGGCACAATTCGATCAGCACGCCGTCCGTCGATTTCGGATGGAGGAAGGCGATCAGCATTCCGTGCGAACCAACGCGTGGCGCTTCATCGATCATTTGAAATCCTTCTCCCTTTAATCGTGCAATTTCTTTCGCAACATCTTCGACTTCCAATGCGATATGGTGAATGCCTTCGCCGCGCTTTTCGAGAAATTTAGAGATGGGTGAATCCGAGGTAGTCGGCGCCGTAAGCTCGATCATCGTGCCATTCACATCGAACGACGCAATGCGAACTTTCTGGTCCGCAACTTCCTCATGATGGACGCGCGAATCGCCCAGTAGCTTTGAAAAAAGCTCCTCCGCGTTCTTCAGATCGCGCACGGCTATGCCGAGATGGGAAATCTTCATCGAATGGGTAACAGCAAGAAAGGAGAAAATGTCTGAACCTTGATTATAAGAGATTTGGAAGATTTACAAGACGATTCAAAATGGGAATCTCAAAAATCCTTAAAATCTCTTAGAATCAAGGTTCGGACAGTATTTTTGTAGTGTCAATGTCGCCATCCCGCAAAATCTCGATTTTTCCGCTGCTGGCCGTGAGCTTTATTAGCGCGCTCGGTTATGGAATCGTGCTGCCCTCGCTCGTCTATATCGTCGAGCGGTTTCACGGAGGGAATTTTCTGTATGGAGCAATCGGCGCGTGCTATTCGGCATTCCAATTCATCGGCGCGCCGGTGCTGGGCAAGCTCTCGGACCGCTTTGGCCGCAAGCGGATACTGTTCATCTGTATGCTCGGCTCGACCGTCGCGTGGGCGCTCTTTATCGTCGCGTTTCGCTTGCCCGTCCTTACCATCGGCACGGTCACTACTTCGATCACCGGTGCTATTGCTCTCACGCTGCCGATGATCACGATTTTCATTGCCCGCTCTGTCGATGGGCTGACGGCGGGCGACATCTCCGTCGCTAATGCATACGTGGCCGATATTACCACGGAGCAAGAACGCAAAGCCGATTTCGGCAAGATGGGCGTCGCTGGAAACCTGGGATTTATTCTCGGCCCGGCGCTCGCCGGAGTTCTCGCGCAGACCTCCTTCGGGCTTTTACTTCCCATCGAGACCGCACTGGGCACCTCGATCTTCGCGCTGCTCCTCATCATTTTTCTGCTGCCGGAGTCGCACCCAAGAAAATCCCCATCCTTAAAAACGATGGGGAAGGAGATAGTTGACCCTGGCCGTTGCACAACGGCTTCTTCGCCATCCTCGACCACCCCCCAACCCCCTCCTTCTTTAGGAGGGGGAGATTTGAAGCTGACTCTTCGCGGCGCGCTGAAGATCGAGCATATTCCTCTCCTTCTCGCAATCTATTTTGTATTCTTTCTTGCATTCAGCCTTTTCGTGGCCGCGATGCCGCTCTATGCGACGGAATCGCTCCATTGGTCGGTCGCCGAAACGGGAATTTTCTTTTCCGTGCTTTCGGTCGTGATCGTGATTACCGAAGGGCCAGTCCTCTCCTGGTTCAATACGCGCACGAGCGCGGAGTCGCTCACAATTTGGGGGACGTTTATCGTCATGCTGAGCTACCTCGTGCTCCTTGTGCCAAGCGCCGCGCTTGCATACGCGGCGGCCGCGCTGTATGCCCTCGGCAATGGATTGATGTGGCCCTCGTTCCTTTCTCTCCTTTCGGATCGCGCGGGCGATAACCAAGGCTATATCCAGGGACTCGGCAACAGCGCCGGTTCACTCGCCTCCATCGCCGGATTGCTATTCGGCGGCATACTTTTTACCACGATGCAGGAAAGCATTTTTATCGTGCCCGCATTGCTGGTGATGATCGTGTTTGTGATGTCATGGAGACTAAAGAAAGCCCGCCCCTGAACCTGGATTACGCGGATTAGATGGATTTTCGGGATTAGTTTCGAGCACCTCAAAGTACAATGCAATCTGAGTTTTCGCATTCCCGGGAATGACGGGAATGTGGTGCCTATTGTGCCTCACCCTTCGCATATTGGCCTCCGTCATGCCTCCCACAAATCTGGAATCCACCGAGATATCGGAGGTTCTACGAGTAATCCTGCAAATCCATCCAATCCGCGTAATCCAGGTTCAAGTTCCCGGTCGATAAAACGTCACA
>Ga0307373_10004424_pt1 | contig 23659 bp, 15 predicted proteins | sample OX2MG_FD_202534 | JGI IMG/M metagenome (GOLD analysis project Ga0307373, IMG submission 202534) | Soil microbial communities from Risofladan, Vaasa, Finland - OX-2 | ecosystem: Environmental > Terrestrial > Soil > Coastal area > Acid sulfate soil | place: Finland: Risofladan, Vaasa | collected... | reverse complement strand
CAATTGGCTGCCATCGCCAAGCCGCCATTTGACGGCCAGAACTTTTCCGGCAACCGCGTATGTGGCCTGCTCTCCCATCACGTTATGAAGCCGGGGGACGATTTCCTTCTTGCGCACCGCGAGGATGTTCCGGTACCAGGATAGCCACCGTCGGTGAACCGGCACGTCAAGCTCTTTCCACTTCAATTTGGCCGATTCAAAGGTCGCCGGGGAAATTGGATCGGGAATCTTTTCCCGAGCCACGGGATCCTGGAATTGCGGAAAGCTCGCAAATTCTGCGTGCCTACCGTTTCGAACGGCATCGGCCAGTTCTCCCGTAAAATCACAAAAAAAGGGAAACGGCTGCGATTCGGCCCATTCCTCACCCATGAAAAGCATGGGGATATGGGGACAGAGCAGATAAATGGAGGCTATTGCGCGAACGGCTTCCGGCGGCGCAATCGCGGTCAATCGTTCTCCCCATGCTCGATTTCCCACTTGATCGTGATTTTGGATAAAACCCACGAAAGCGGGAGGCGGAAGAAAAGCGCTTGGCTCGCCACGAGGATTTCCTTGAGCAAATGTCGAGCGATCTCCCTGGAAGCTGAAACCTTCGGCCAGAGAGCGTCCGAGTTTGGCCAAGTCACCGGCATAGTCGATATAGTAGCCGCCGTTTTCCTGGGTTGCGGCAACGTGCAACGCATGATGAAGATCGTCATTCCATTGCGCCGCATACCATCGGGGCCGATTTTCCCCGTTTCGAACGAGAAAGCGGGATTGATTGGAGCCGTTCTCCAGCACCAAGTGCACGTGACGCGCCGCGCCCACCGATTGGTGAACCCGCTCAGCCAACTCCTCCAGTATGTGCTTGGGGCTGTCGTCGATGATCGCGTGCACGGCGTCGAGCCTTAGTCCATCGAATCGGAATTCCTCGATCCAATACAACGCGTTGTGAATTATGAAATCGCGAACGGTGCGGCTCTCGCTTCCATCGTAGTTAATCGCCTTGCCCCACGGAGTATGATGGCGGCCCGTGAAAAGCTGGGGTGCATACGTTGGAATAAAATTTCCTTCCGGCCCGAAGTGGTTATAAACGACGTCGAGAAATATCATCAGACCCTTGCCATGCGCCGCGTCGATGAGCGCCTTGAGATCGTCCGGGCGGCCATAGCTCGAATCTGGCGCGTAGAGCAGAACACCGTCGTAGCCCCAGTTGCGCGTTCCCGGGAAATCGGCGATAGGCATCAGTTCCACAGCGGTTATTCCCAGATCGCGGAGATAATCCAGTTTATCGATGATGGAGCGGAAGGTGCCTTGCGGGGTAAATGTTCCGACGTGAAGTTCGTAGAAAATGCATTCATGCCATGGGCGTCCGGACCAGGACTGGTTGATCCAGAGATACGAACCCGGATCGATGACTTCGCTTGGGCCATAAATGTCTTCCGGTTGATAGCGGGAAGCGGGGTCAGGAACGCGCGTGTCATCTTCCAGCAGAAATCGATATCGATCTCCGGCTTTGACTTCCCGAGCGACCAGCTCATGCCAACCCCCCGAACATGGCTCCATGGCCAAGGGTTCATTTTTATTTTGGACGAGCAGCCTCACTCGATTTTGAGCAGGCGCCCACAGGGAAAATCGCACGCCGCCTTCGCGGCGCAGCTCAGCGCCGAATGGCATTGCGTGGGCCGATTCCGGCGGGAGTGGAGGCATGGCTTCCCTGTTACGCGGGCGCCTGGCTTGTGCGCGACAACTCAAATGCAATTCGCCGAACCGCTTTTCCCGGATCGCCCGGCGTGAGGGCCGCGAACAGCAGGAGAGATCGGGCCGCGACGGTGTATTTGTCTCCCGTCTTTAGAAACAATGGGTTCTCGCGATCTGGATCATTGGTGTCGATCAAACAGAGCCATCGGTTGCCATCGGCGAATCTTGGCAGCGTAAGTTCAGCCCCTTCGTGATGGGCATTCAGCGCCAAAAGGAGAGTCGCATCGGATGCCGGCCTTTTTATGCCGCTGGCCTGGGCTCTGCCGTCCATTAACATGCCGATGAAGCGCATGTTTTTATCTTTCCAGTCTTCCTCGGTGAATTCTTCACCGCTGGCTTTAAGCCAGGTGACATCCTTCACGCCGATTTCCTCATTACGCTCCGCCATTAGAAATCGATTTCGCCGGAGTATCGGGAAGGCATTCCGCAGCATGGTCAGCTTTCGCACGAAATCGATAAGCTTTTTTCCTTCGCCGGTAATCCCTTCCCAATCGATCCAACTGATTTCATTGTCCTGGCAGTAGGCGTTATTGTTTCCTCGTTGTGACCGGCCGAATTCATCGCCCGCCAGAATCATCGGCGTTCCCTGGGACAGGAGCAACGTGGCGAGTATGTTGCGCTTCTGGCGCTCGCGCAAAGCGGTGATGTTCGGATCATACGAGGGGCCTTCGACTCCGCAGTTCCACGAGAGATTATCCGAAGTTCCATCCTGATTGTTTTCGCCGTTTGCCTCGTTATGCTTCTCGTTGTAAGAGACGAGATCGTTGAGCGTGAATCCGTCGTGAGCTGTAATGAAGTTCACGCTTGCCCAGGGTTTTCGCCCACGCTTATTAAACAGGTCGGCAGACCCCGCGAGGCGGGACGCCAATTCGGGAACCCTGTCTTCATCGCCTTTCCAAAAGCTCCGGATAGTGTCTCGAAAGCGATCGTTCCATTCAGCCCAGCCAGGCGAGAATGAACCAACCTGATAGCCGCCCGGGCCGCAATCCCAGGGCTCCGCAATGAGCTTCACCTGGTTCAGGACCGGATCCTGGCGGCAACTGTCAAGAAATCCGCCGCCTTGATCGAAGCCATAGGGCTCGCGGCCTAAAATCGTGGCGAGATCGAACCGGAATCCGTCGATGTGCATTTCCGTCGCCCAATATCGCAGGCTGTCCATCACCATTTGCAGGACTCGAGGATGGCTAAGATTCACGGTGTTTCCGGTACCGGTGTCGTTGATGTAGTAACGGGGCTTATCCGGGATCAGGCGATAATAGGAAGCGTTGTCGATGCCCTTGAAGGACAGAGTGGCTCCGCGCTCATTGCCTTCGGCGGTATGGTTGTAAACAACGTCGAGCACTACTTCGATGCCCGCGTCGTGGAGATGAGCGACCATCTGCTTGAATTCGGCAACGGGGCCGATTGAAAAAGCGCGCGGGTCGGGGGCGAAAAATCCGATCGTGTTATATCCCCAATAATTCGTGAGCCCTTTTTCGAGCAGATGGCCGTCGTTTACAAAGGCATGGATCGGCAACAGCTCAATCGCGGTCACTCCCAAACTTTTAATGTAATCGACGGCGGCTTTGCGGCCGAGGCCCATGAACGTGCCTCGAAATTGTTCTGGAACCGCTGGATGCCTTTTCGTGAATCCCTTCACATGGAGTTCGTATAGCACGGTCCGGTCCCATGGCGTCGAGGGCTTGCGGTCGCGAGCCCATGTGAAGGATGGATCGACGACCTGACACTTGGGCATGAAAGGCGCGCTGTCTCTGTCGTCAAAAGTAAGGTCATCTCCCGTTTCGAGCTTGTAGCCGAATATTTCCGGCTTCCACTTCAGCTCGCCAATGTGGCCTTTCGCGTATGGATCGAGAAGCAGCTTGTTGGGATTGAACCTGTGCCCATGCTCAGGGTCGTATGGGCCATACACCCGGTAGCCATAAACCGTGCCGGGGCCAACGTCGGGCAGGTAGCCGTGCCAGACTTCATCCGTATATTCGGGCAACTCGAGGCGTTCCATTTCCCGCTGCCCGGTGGCATCGAAAAGGCAAAGTTCCACTTTTGTGGCACTGGCGGAAAACAGCGTGAAATTGACGCCCACTCCGTCCCAGGTGGCGCCCTGCGGCATGGGAAGGCCTTCGCTGATGCGGGAAACCAGCGTTCCTTTCGGAATCGAAGCCACCTTAACTTTCACACCGGTTGGATTGACGAATCCGCGAATGCGAACAGGTTGGGCATATAGCCATGAGTCAACATACTGTAATTCTCAAAACGCGCACAATACACCGATAACGGTATCGCCGTTCCCGCCGTGGAGCCGGCGCTGCCCTTTGCCGTTCGCGCTGGGACGCATCGAGGCTTTTTCGGTGGCCCGGTTTACGCGCGGATTCTCGATCGGAGGCCGATCCGTCGCTTTGATGTGATTCGTTGCTCGGGGAGAGAATTTACGGACAGGAAAATCAGCCCGCAGGGATGGCACCCGAATTATTGCTCCATCCGCACGGCGACGATTTCGTTGCCCCGCGTTCGAACTTCGATGGCCGTGGGCGGCCGCAGTGCCGTTCCCTTTTCGATTTCTCCCCGCACCAGGCCGCTGGGTCCGCTGCTGTAGCGCGTCAGATCGAAAACGCTGCCATTGCAAGGATCGGCAGCCATGGGATGACTGGCGCTGAAATCATACTGCGCCTTCAACTTCTTCAAGTCCGTAATGTATTCCAATTGGCATTGCCCGAACGGCTCTCTCAGCGAAAGCGCCCAAAACGTTCCTACCGGCAAGCGCACGACGATGGCCGGCGTCGGTTGCTGCGTGACGGGATCGCGAAAATAGAAACGCTTCGAAGACCACGGCTTTGACAGTTGCGCGCGAGTTGCGATGACTCCAGGCGCAATGACCGGCGCGTCCGCCGCCTTCGGCCGCACTTCCGCAATGGTTTTTGCGGTTGCCGGCATGGACTCCACCGCCGAAGGAGCATTCTTCCGGGACGACCAGTGCATCCAGGCGTGGAATCCGGCGCCAAGCGCCAACAGCAAAGTGAGCGCGATCGATGCCAGGCGCATCCGCGATGGCGAATACACAGGGACGCTCGGCGGCGGCCCGACCACACCGGGGGCTTGTGTCCTGCTTTTCTCCCGCTTTTCGGCGGGCACCCCGGGTATTCGCGGTTCCTGAGGCTTGAATGGGTTAAGACTCGTGTCGGTCGGCATGTGCGGTGCCGCAGATTGGCCCGTTTAGATTGAGTCGGAGGGGACCAGAATGCAAGAAGGCCTTATTCCTGCTGTTAACTTTTTGGTGTGCGGCGTGAGGGCTTCAATTCCCGCAGGCGCTTGATGCCATGCAGGCCCGAACAGTGTGATTTCAGGAGTTTCAGGAGGGAGGACCGAATCCCAGCGAGTGTTGCGCTGCATATTCATGAAGATTGGCGAGGCTCAAGAGAAGTTCGAGCATCCGGTCGCGCTTGCCAGGATCGAGGCCGCCGGTTCCTTCTTCCAGGCTGCTGACGATTGCCAGCGCATCGGCCAGCGACCGTTCGAGCCCTTTCGGATCGATCGGGCGTCCTTCCCGGCACTGCTCCGCAGCCCTGTCGGTTCGCACAAGCGCCTCGTCGAGGAAATGCTCCAGGCAGATGTGCTCGCTCGCAAGGCTCGGCGGAATCGAGTTCGCGCAAGAACCTCTCCGGCAAATTCCCATTGTCGCAGCATTCATCGTACGCACGCCCTGGAAGGGTCCCTTGGATTTCCGAGGCTATCACAATTTTTTGGCGAGCGCAGGGATGAGTTACGAAATTGCAACCTTGTTCTGGTTCCGAAATGAAACTCACCGGGCCAGTCGGTCGCCCCCTCATAAAATAAAAAAGGGCCGGCGGAATCCGTCGACCCTTGGATGTTGTACCTCGGATGGAATGCAGCAGGTTAGAAGCGAAACACAACGCCTGCCGAGATGCGAGCGCTGTCTTGCCGGTCAGACCCGCCGTCTTGAAACTTGGTCATCAGATACTCCGCCTGGATGACGCGAACGGCAATGTGCTTCGTAGCATTGACGTCGACTCCGCCACCCAATGTCATCGCGAAAGCGTTGGCTGAACCGAATGCTCCGGCACTCGCGTGCGCTCCTCCGAACAATACCTGGGCAAACGGCGTGATTCGGTCGCTGCGGCGAAATGCGATTTTCGGACCGAACAAGTACGTGACCACGGTTGCGTCCGCGCCATTCGTGCTTGTATGGTAACCGCCGAAATCGGCAACGCCTCCCAGCCAATTGTTCAGATTCAACGAGACAGATCCGCTCCCCCCGTTGAAGTTTGCGCTGGAGCCCTGATCGCTGGTATGCACGTACGAGTAGCCGCCGAAGGCCTCTACCTTCGGGTTATCCTGGGCCGATGCGGCCAGGGAGAACAGCAATGTGACACCACACAGTAACACCCACTTCTTCATGCAGAATCCCCTTTCAAGTGTCTAAATTTAAATTACTTACCGCGATTTACCTGTCCATTGCTTCTACTTTGATTGTAAACCCCTGTAGAACTACTCTGAAGCGAGGTGATGTTATCACCTCTCGGCTTGAGGAATGACGCCATTCCTGGGCGCGGGTGTCCAACGAGTAAGGGGGGGTGCAGCCTTATGAGGTTTCTAAGTATAACAAATATAATAACTTAGATAATGGAATGGATGGTCTTTCAGGCTGCTGCGCCGTGGCACTTCTTGTATTTCTTTCCGGAGCCGCAGGGGCAGGGATCGTTGCGCCCGATTTTGGCGGCTGCGCGGATTGGTTTGGGGGCTTCCGCCTGGGCTGGACCTGCCTGGAACTGCAAACCCTTTTGCTGCTGTTGCTGGCGGCGCTCGATCTGTTTTGCCTGTTCTTCCGGGCGTGCAGGCTGCATCAGGAACAGGAACCGCACCGCCTCGGTGTCGATCCGGTCCATCATATCTTCGAAGAGGGTGAAGGCTTCCTTCTTGAATTCGACCAGTGGGTCTAATTGCCCATAGCCGCGCAGGCCGATTCCTTCCTTCAAATGGTCCAGCGTGAGGAGGTGGTCTTTCCACTGCGCGTCCACAATATCGAGCAGGATGTGGCGTTCGAGCCAGCGCAGCATCTGCTCACCAAAGAGAATTTCTTTCTCCTCGTAGCGCCCCTTCACCTTCTCCAGCAGGGTGTCGGCGAGCTGGTTGTGATTCAGCTCGGCGATCTCCACCCCCGCGGTTTTCAGATCGAGCCCGAACTGATTCAGCAGTTCATTCCCCAATTGCGTGACGTTCCATTGGTCGGGATGCTGCGTGTTCGGGCAGTAGGTTTCCGCCAGGGAATTCGCGATGGCCTCGGCGCGCTCCAGCACGAACTCTTTCTGGTCGCGCCCTTCCAAAAACGACCGGCGCAGCGAATAGACGGTTTCGCGCTGCTTGTTCATTACGTCGTCGTATTCGATTAGGTGCTTGCGGGCTTCGAAGTTCTGCGCTTCGACGGCCTCCTGCGCGCTCTCGATGCGCTTGCTGATCAGGCGCGATTCGATCGGCACGCCCTCCGTCATCCCCAGGCGGTACATCAGCGCCTTCACTCGCTCGCCTCCGAAAATACGCAGCAAGTCGTCCTCGAGCGAAAGAAAGAAGCGCGATGAGCCGGGGTCGCCCTGCCGGCCCGCGCGCCCTCGCAACTGATTGTCGATGCGGCGCGCCTCGTGCCGTTCCGTGCCCAGAATGTGCAGCCCTCCCATCGCCACCACTTCGTCGTGTTCCGCGCGGCACTGCTCCGCGTACTTATCGTAGATCGGCTTCCATTGATCGGCGGGTACCTGGAAAATCTTGCCCTCCACCTGAAAGAGCACCATTGCCGGGCCCGAGGCGCCATTGGATCCGCCGGGAGCCGCTTGCACAGGAGCATGGGCGGCATCCGCCTGCGCTGGAGTTTCGGCATCCGGATTCGCGCCGATGACCGCAGCCGCCGGCGCATAGGGAATCGCGAGCTTGTTTTTCAGGCAGTAGTCCCGCGTCATGGCCTCGGGGTTGCCGCCGAGCAGGATATCGGTTCCGCGGCCGGCCATGTTCGTCGACACGGTGACGGCGCCTTTGCGCCCAGCCTGCGCGATGATGGTGGCCTCGCGCTCGTGCTGCTTGGCGTTCAGCACCTGGTGCGGGATGCCCGCCTTCCTCAAAAGCTCCGCGATTTTCTCGGATTTCTCGATCGAGATGCTGCCCACCAGCACCGGCTGGCCGCTCTCGTAATATTGACGCACCCCGCCCACCCGGGTGCCGTCTTCCTGGACGATGCCGTTCACGGTCGCGTCGAATTTCTCCGGCTCTGTCCGGTACACCACGTCCCGGTGTTCGATGCGGATCAGCGTTTTGTTCGTGGGAATCAGGACTACGTCCAACCCGTAAATCTTGTTGAACTCGGCCGCTTCGGTCTCCGCCGTTCCGGTCATGCCGGAGAGCTTCTTATACATGCGGAAATAGTTCTGGAACGTGATGGTCGCCAGCGTCTGATTCTCCCGCTCGATCTTCACGCCCTCTTTTGCTTCCACCGCCTGGTGCAGCCCGTCGGACCACCGGCGTCCGGGCATCTGCCGCCCGGTGAATTCATCGACGATCACCACCTCGCCGTCCTTGATCACGTAATCCACGTCCCGTTCAAACAGCGCGTGCGCGCGCAGCCCCTGATACACGTGGTGGATGAGCTCCATGTTCGAGGGATCGAACATGTTGCCCAGGTTCAGCAGGCGCTCGCATTTCGACACGCCTTCCTCGGTGAGGGTCGCCGTGCGCATTTTTTCATCGAGCGTATAGTCGATGTCGAGGATCAGTTTCGGAATGATCTTATCGATGCGATAGTACTTGTCCGTCGATTCCTCCGCCGGGCCCGAAATAATCAGCGGCGTGCGCGCCTCGTCGATCAGGATCGAGTCTACTTCGTCCACGATGGCGAACTGGTGGTCCCTCTGCACGCAGTCCTTCAAATCGTACTTCATGTTGTCGCGCAGATAATCGAATCCAAACTCGTTGTTGGTTCCGTAAGTGATGTCCGCCCCATAGGCGGCCCGGCGCTGTTGATCGTCCAGGTCGTGCACGATCACACCGACCGTCAGTCCTAAAATCTTATAGATCGGCGACATCCATTCCGCGTCGCGGCGCGCCAGGTAGTCGTTCACCGTGATAATGTGAACGCCCTTGCCCGCCAGCGCGTTCAGATAGGCGGCCAGCGTCGCCACCAGCGTTTTTCCTTCGCCCGTCTTCATCTCCGCGATTTTTCCGTGATGCAGCACGATTCCGCCGATGAGCTGCACGTCGAAATGCCGCATCCCCATCGTGCGGCGCCCGGCCTCTCGCGCCGTGGCGAATGCAGGCACGATCGCGGGTTCGAGCGCCTCCCGCATCTTCCGCTTGTAGTCCGGGTCGTCTCTCTCCAAGCCCTCCATGCGCTCCTGCACTTCTTTCTTGAGCACCATGGTTCGCTCGCCGAGCTGCGCGTCGGAAAGCTTCTTCATTTCCGGCTCAAGCTCATTGATCCCCGCCACGAGGGGCTGGATTTTCTTGATGTCGCGCTCGTGCTTGGTGCCGATAAAACGCGCTACGACATCATCTATGATCTTTTCCACGTCCATATTGTGGGCTTTCGATTCCCTCAGAGCTTGTGCGCCTGCAGCGGCTTGCGCCGTCTGCGGCTGACTGGACCGCGAAGTCTGCTCACATGCGGGCGATACGTTCTCCGCAACTTGTTCCCGTTGCCATCCCGAGCGGAACGAGGGCCCATCCGCCGGCTCCAAAACTTTGCTCAGGTAGGTCGCTCAAGTACATCGCTTAGGCACGTCGCTCAGGCCATCTAACCGCTTCATTGTAGCTGCTCCCGCCATTTCCTGCAAAGGCAGGCGTCGTCGCGGCTTGCTGCTGGTGTGAGGCGGGTCTATGATAAAGGTTGCACTACGATCAGCCTCAACTCCTTCTCTGGAAAGGACGTGCATGCCGCCAGGAGCGCCGCCGGGACCCGCCGCCGCAAAATCGCCCATCGAGGGCGTGAAGAATCTCATTGCCGTTGCCAGCGGGAAGGGCGGGGTGGGGAAGACGACGGTCGCCGTCAATCTTTCCATCGCCTTGAAAAATCTCGGCGCCACGGTCGGTTTGCTCGACGCTGATGTCTACGGCCCGAACGTCCCGGTGATGCTCGGCACCAGCGAGCAGCCCCGCGCTCTCGAGGACCGCACCATTATTCCCGTGGAGGCTTACGGCGTCAAAATGATCTCCATGGGCTTGCTGAATCCCGGCGACAAACCGCTCGTTTGGCGCGGTCCGATGCTACACAGCGTGATGCAGCAGTTCCTCCGCAGCGTGCGCTGGGGGCAGCTCGATTATCTGGTTATTGATTTGCCGCCCGGCACGGGCGACGTGCAGCTCTCGCTTATCCAGACTGTTTCCGTCACTGGCGCTGTTGTCGTCACCACGCCATCCATCGTCGCCCTAGCCGACGTGCGCCGCGCCATCGAAATGTTCCGCCAGGTCAGCGTCGAAGTACTGGGCGTGGTCGAGAACATGAGCTACTTCGCCTGCCCGCACTGCAAGGGCCGCATCGACGTGTTTGGACATGGCGAAGGCGAGCGCATGGCCAAGGCGTTCGGCTTGTCGTTTCTTGGCGAGATCGAGATCGATCCACAAATCCGCATCGGCGGCGACACCGGCAAGCCGGTGGCTGCGTTGGGCGAAGACGCCCCTGGCGGCAAGAGCATCTACACCGTGGCGCGCAACGTAGCCGCGCGCGTATCAGCAGTCAACGCCGCTTCCGGCGCTCCCGTCGTCCAGATTCTGTGACCTCCGCACCCTCCGCGTAAACGGCCCATCGCGGGTCACGCTCCGCACGCGTACGCGTACTGAAATCCAGATCGATTACCATGGAACTAACGCAAAAACGTTCCCTGTGTGTTTACAAAGCAAATGATTCCGTGGTATGGAAAGCGGGCTCGGCCGCCTTGCGGCGGCGGGAGCAGGTGTTTTTCAATGAAACCCAATTCTGCCGATTCTGGAGGTTGTGTGAAACGATCGAGAACGAAACTCAACTGGTGGTTCATCGCGGCGATGGCGGTGATTGGCATTGCCACGATGGGTGCACGGCGCAGCTATGCCGACCAGATTCCCAAGGGTTGGGAAGCGAGCAACATGAAGCCGATCGGGTACAGCAATCTGGATGACAGAGGCGGCGCGTTCAAGATCGCAATTAAGCACGCAAACAATCATTGGTATCTTTACCTCGCGCATTTCTGGGTGAATGGCTGGTCCATCCTCGACGTCACCGATCCTGCAAATCCAAAATACGTGAAATTCATCCCAGGCCCTCCCAATACTTGGACGCTCCAGATGGAGCTTCATGGCAACATCATGCTGACCGCTCTTCAGAAGATGCCACCGAATTGGGGCGGGGATCCCTCGAAGCCGTATGACGAAGGCGTGCTGATCTGGGACATCAGCGATCCAGTGAACCCGAAACTGCTTTCGCACTGGAAGACGGGAAGTACGGGCACCCATCGTGACGGTTATCCCGGCGGAAAGTACGCAAACCTGGCTGCCAACATGCCGGGCTTCAAGGGACAAATATTGGTTTTTCTCGACATTAGCGATCCGGCGCATCCGAAAGAGGCCGGCCGCTGGTGGATGCCAGGACAAAAAGACGGCGAGCCACCACCGCCTCGCCCGATTTCCTTTCACGGTCCAGCGATCATCAGCGCCGACGGCAAAACCGCTTACCTGGGGTATGGGCCGGCTGTAGTGGTCCTGGATATCAGCGATATCGCGCACCCGAAACCGATCGGTGAGCTTACCATCAGTCCACCGTTCGGCGGTCTGCCGGCGCATGACGTGCTGCCGATTCCGGGGAAGTCGCTTCTATTCGTGCACGCCGAAGGAACCGGTGGAGGCGATTCGCCGAATGGACCAACCGGCTGCACCTCTCCGCTGTATCTGGTCGGTCTGGTCGATATCAAGGATCCGACCAAGCCAAAGTTGATCTCCACTTTTCCGACTCCTGTGCCGCCGAAGGATGCGCCCTACACCGACTTCTGCGACAAGGGCGGCCGATTCGGCCCTCACAATACGAACCTCGAATACCATCTGCCGGACGTGGAGAAGCAGGGCGATCTGGTGTACTTAACCTACTTCAACGCCGGACTCCGAATCTTTGACATCAAAGACCCACGACTGCCGAAGGAGGCCGGTTGGTTTATTCCTCCCACGCCGGTGAAACGCTACGGGCCGCTGCCATACGACAAACTGGTGAACCAAACCGAGGACGTTCTGGTGGATACGCGGGGCAACATCTACATCACAGACAAACAGTGGGGACTATTCGTCCTCCGCTATACGGGCCAAGGCGAACCAGCGCCGACCGCCAAATAGCGTAGCCGGCGGACGCCAGCCTACGTTTTCTTGGCGACGACTTCCTCAATGCTGGTGCCGAAATCCTTGAGCATCACCACGGCCGCGTTGCGTCCGGGCGCGCCCGTGACAGAGCCGCCGGGATACGTGGTGTCTCCCGTTTGATACAAGCCGGGGATGGGCATTCGATATTGAGCCCAGCCGGGCATGGGGCGCATCGCGCCGCTTTGCGACAGGTCGGATGAACCACCGTGGATGCTCCCGCGCCAAAAGCTGGGATTTCTGCGCTCCAAGTCGAGCGGGCTTTCGACGAAACGCCCCAGGATCTTATCGTCGGTCAGGTTGGGCGAGAACTTTCGCAGATAATTCAATTGCACGTCGGAAACCTTGTTTTTAATGGCGTCCCAATGCTCGGGGCCCTCCTTAAGAGCGTAGGGATGAAAGCCAAGAATCTTCAAGGTGTGCATGCCCGCCGGCGCGCGCGTGGGATCGGCCACCGTGCTGCAGAAGACGGAAATAGGCGGATCATTCAGATCCGGCTCGTCGCGCTCATCGTCGTAGGCAAAGCGCAGCAACCGGTCCGGGGAAGCGACGATCGCTGACTCCGCCGGAGAGATCATGGCCCCGCCCTGGATCGGATACTTGGGCGGCTCTTTGACGGCGTAGTGGGCCACGACCTCGGAGATTTCACCCTCCCAGGTATCCACGCCGAAAATGAAATCCTCGCCCCACAGTTCGTGCGGCGCCATATTGACCAGGTGTTTGATATGCATGGTGGAGAGCACCGCCTTATCGGCAAGGTAGGTGCTGCCGTCGGCGCATTCCACTCCCGTGCATTTTCCATTTTCGATGACGAGCCGCTCAACGGTTTTATTGGTCAGGATCACGCCGTTGTGCGCCTCGATGAAAGCCGCGAGGGCCTGCGTGAGCCGGCCCGATCCTCCCTTGGGAATGGGCCGCCGTGTCCGGATCGACAAGTAAGCGCTGCGGCCTGTAGCCGGATACTGAATCGGTTCCATGCTCCATGGCGTGCCCATCAAAAACGCGCGGCTATGGTCGTCCTCGAAATTGTCGCGAATCACTTCCCACTGCGACATGGCGAGGCGGCGCTGCCAAATCTTTCCTTGGGGATGGGCGGCCAGGCGTTCGTTCAGCGATTTTCCGAAGCCGATGGGCGTGAACGTAACCGCATTGAGAATAGAGCTGACGGACGCGTATTCATTCATCATGCGCCGGTACGCGGACGCGTCTTTCTTGGAGAACTTGGCAAATTCAGCACAGGTGCGGTCCACGTCGCGCCACTGGGTGATGTAAGTGCCGTCGGCAAACGGCATATGCATGATCGGATCGGGATCGATATATTCGAGCCCGTAGTCGCTCAGATTGAGCTCGTTATTGCGGAGCAGGGGATTTCCTTGAATGGCGCTGTGCGCGGTGGAGCAAGTATCGTGCTTAAACCCCGGCAGCGTTACTTCCTGGGTCATCACACCGCCGCCGACAACGGGCCGCACCTCGAGCACGAGGCACCGATAGCCGGCCTTGGCCAGATAGGCCGTTGCAATGAGGCTGTTGTGTCCCGCACCCGCGACGACAATGTCGAATCGGTCGGTCTTGACGGCCTGCGCTGCCGGCGCTTGAGCGATGGCGGGCAAAGGCGAGAGAGCGAAGGGCGCCAAGGCCGCGCCTTTCACGAATCCCCGCCGTGTGATCGTTGTCATCGGATCTCTCCTATTCGAGCGTGGGGATGATAACTTTCGGCAACGCTCGCATACCGCACGAGCCCTATACTGGCCGCGCCGTTCGCGTTCAAAGGCAGCGGCCAAGATTCCGCCAAGTAGAAAGCCGCGAGATCGGATGCGGGTCCGATTTTCGCCAGTAATATACACCGCCGCACGCCGCGAAACCAATATAGCGCGAGGAAGGACTCCGCAAATGGGCGTTGTTGAACAGACAATACATGGTGAGTCCGCGGCGGTTGAGTCCGTTGGAAGTGTTATGATCCCCGCGAACCCGACGGTTCGCGGAAGGGATCATTGACCGATGAACTTTCGAGTGCCGAGATGTCCTCGGTTTCACTTGCCGACAAAGAATGACGACCCAAACCATCGTTGACGTTTCCGCACTGCTGGACGGACAGAAGGTCAGCTCGTTTCAGATTCGCGTCGTTCTGTTGTGCGCGCTGGCGGTCATGTTGGACGGTTTCGACACGCAAGCGATCGGCTACGTGGCGCCCGCCGTGGCGCGCGACTTGCATCTGGGTCCCGTGGCCCTTTCTCATGTGTTCGTCGCGAGCCTGATCGGCCTGATGATTGGTGCGTTGACGCTAGGCCCGGTCGCGGACCGGTTCGGGCGCAGACGGATTATTATCCTCTGCACCGCGCTTTTCGGCGCGTTAGCGCTGGCTACGGCGGCGGCAAATTCAGTCGCCAGCCTGACTATCCTGCGATTCATCACGGGCCTGGGACTCGGCGGCGTGATGCCGAATGCCATCGCGCTCACCGCGGAATTTTGCCCTGAACGCAGCCGCGGGACGATGGTCATGATGATGTTCTGCGGGTTTCCCATCGGCGCCACGATCGGAGGTTTTGCGGCGGCACCCATTATCCCGGCCCATGGTTGGAGGGCGGTTTTTATCCTCGGGGGGATTTTACCGTTTCTTCTACTCCCAGCGTTGATTTTCATGCTGCCTGAATCGATCCGCTATCTGGTATTACAAGGCAACAAATCCGAGAAGATCGCGGAGCTTTTGAATCGCATCAACCCTCGCTTCGTTTTTGAGAGTGCAACAAACTTCGTGGTTCACGAGGAGAGCACACCGGGCATCGCCGTGGGCCACCTGTTCCGGCAGCACCGCGCCATGGCGACCCTGCTGTTGTGGGTGGTGTTCTTCTCCAGCTTATTGGACCTGTTTCTGCTTGCGAACTGGCTTCCCACTCTGTTTCATAACGCTGGGATCAGCTTATCGCTGTCCGTAATCGCAACAGCGCTGTTCCAGGGCGGCGGTGTGGCGGGCACACTGGCGCTGGGGTGGTTCGTCGACCGATTCGGCGCCTATCGCGTCTTGTCGCTGACATATCTGCTAGGCGCCGTTTTTATCGCATTGCTCGGTGCGTCGCATTCGATCGTCGCGATCATGGGATGCACATTTTGTGCCGGGATTGGAATTATCGGCGGACAGACCGGAGCAAATGTGGTGGCGGCGTCGATCTACCCGACGTTCATACGCTCCACGGGGGTCGGGTGGGCTCTGGGGATCGGCCGCATTGGATCCATCATCGGTCCGATCATCGGAGGGGCCATGCTGGCTTTGCATTGGCCGCTGGCGGAAATTTTTCTCGCCGCAGCCATTCCCGCAGTGTGCGGAAGCGCCGCGATCCATCTTCTGGGCAGATCGCGGATCGGGGCGAATCGTGCACTCGGGCCGCTTTCGGCCGGCATGGCGCCGGAATGAAACGCAACAACAAACTGGCAGCTTGAAAAATGCCAGCTCCAGCCTATCCCGAGAATCTCCACCCGTTACAGACCGAGGATAACCCCGCCAGATAAATCTTCATTTAGTTAACATGCCTGCGTTTTTAGTCCGTCCGTACTATTGGTACTTGCTTTACCGCAGCCTAACTTAGTGCCATGGCACGGAACCAAGTTGAAGAACTACTGAACGCCCGGGCCGAAATAGACGAGCAATTGAGGCGGCATAAAAACCTGCTGACGGTCTTGTTCACCGATATAGTGGGCTCAACGAGCTATTTCGACCGTTTCGGCGATACCGCCGGGCTTGCAATGGTTCACCTCAACTCCGAGCTCGGAACCAATGTGATCGGTGATTTTGGAGGAACAATCGTTAAGACAATCGGCGACTCGATTATGGCCGATTTCCCCGAACCTAAATCGGCCGTCAAGGCTGCCATTGAGATGCAACGCCGTCTGATCGAGTTGAATTCCGAGCTTCCGGACCACCGCCGGATGGAATTACGGATCGGAATTCATTCCGGGATGGGATTCCGAAAAGGCGCCGATGTTTTTGGAGACGTTGTCAACCTGGCGGCGCGCATTACCAAGCGGACCGAGGCGGCTCAGATCCTGATTTCACACACCGTGCAAGAGGCAATCGCGGCGGAATCCGATATCGCTTGCCGTTGGCTCGATAAATGCACGATTGATGGCCGGAACGAAAAGGAAGACATATTCGAAGTAATATGGACCGATCTGGCCGCGTACACCGACCTCCGCCGTAAAGCAGCTTTATCTCACTCCGTTCATCACTCACATACGACGGAAGCTTCGTGTACCGCCAAGCTGCCCGCCCGGTACGAAGTGCTGGAGAAAGTCGGCCAGGGTGGCGTGGGCATCGTTTATAAAGCCCGCGATCTGGAGACGGGAGAAGTTCTGGCTCTGAAAGTCCTGAAGACGGAAGCGGCGTCCGATCCAGTGGTGCAGGCGAACTTCAATAAAGAACTTTGTTTAGCCCGGAAGATCACACACAGGAATGTCTGTCGAATTTACGATCTTTATCGCAACGACGGGATCGCCTATGCATCGATGGAGTACATCGAAGGCGAAACCCTTCTTAAAGTTCTGAATCGCGAAGGCAAACTGCAAATCGGCAAAACATTGGAAATCTTAAGGCAGATGTGCGCTGGATTGCGCGAAGCCCATGCACAGGGAGTGGTACATCGAGACCTTAAACCCGCCAATGTAATGGTCGATCGGAACGGGATCATCAAGATCATGGATTTCGGGATCGCCCGGCTGATGCAAACAGACGTTAGCCACACGGCCGCGATCGTCGGAACGCCCGCATATATGTCGCCCGAGCAAGCGGAAGGGAAGCCTGTGGATGCGCGCGCCGATATCTACGCGCTCGGTCTTATTTTTTATGAAATGATTACGGGGACCGCCGCTTTCAGCGGCGATACTTCGGTTACGATTGCCTTGAAGCAGGTGACAGAAGCTCCGCGCTCGCCACGCGACCTCGTGCCCACCCTGCCCAGGCACATCGAAACGGTTATTCTGAAATGTCTTGAAAAAAAGCCATCAAGGCGCTTCCAGTCCGTCATGGAACTGGAGGATATACTCGAAAATATCGAGCATGCCACCGAGCGTCCGCGCCAAATTTCAACCAGACAAGGGATGAAGAAAGCCAGTTTGAACTTGGCGCATCAGGTTGAACAATACGTGGGCAATCTCCGCGTTGGAGCGGCTTGGGACCGATGGGCCGCGATTGTCTCCAGGGCCCTAGCGGTCAAAGTGCCGACCCACTTTTCCTTTTTCGACCGGCGAACTGAGGCCACGCGCGTATTGATATTCGGCAGCTTGCTTTTGCTCGCTCCAATTATGGGGTGGGCCGTATTCGGCCACTCAAACAAGACCTTCATTGCCAGTTCCGGGAAATCGTTGCATTCGATTCCCATCGCTGCGAATGTCCCAGCCTCCCAAACCACAAAACCTGCCGGGATTACTCCCGGCCCAGCGGCGCACGAGATACCATTCATTGCACTGGATTCAAATTTATCGACTACGCCCGCTTCGGAAGCCGAACTGGACGACGATTCCGCGAGTGAGGCCGATGCGCCATCCCAGCCAGTCCATCGTCATGCCGAGAAGCTTCGACTTCGTTCCGCAACGAAGCCTGGTCAATTGCATTCGTCCTCGAAGCCCGTACAGCCAGCATTACCGCTTTCAAGCACGGCTCTGGCGCCTTCCTCAACAGCGCCACTGAAGGCATCGGCGCAAGGTCAAACGCCGGAAAGCATGAATGTTCCGCAGGCCGGCACAGCTCTTTCGAACACGGCCTCCGTTCAAGGCGCCGAGGAATCGGGAAGCGTCGAGAAATATTTCGACGTGGGTAATTTTAAGGATGCGGCATGGGCTGACGAAGCTACCGAGACATTGAAGAAGCTCGGATTCGACACTGTCGTGCTACACAAAGGCCATCTCTGGATGAACTCATATCATGTAATCGTCGGGCCTTATCGCACTGACGATGAGGCGGAAACCGCACGCCAGAATCTTGAATCTGACGGTTTTAAACCACGACTAACGAAATAGCTCCGCTTCGCAAGTTCATCACGGTGTAACACTCATTTGCGGGGCCGGAACTTCCGGGGAAGACAGGGAGTTTCCTCTTGAACGCATCATTCGCGGTGCAATGGGATCATTTTTGATGTGCTGTTTCCCGACGAGTACACGCGGGAGTGCCTGGCGATCCGCGTTGATGGGGCTTCGATTGTGTCGAAGAACGAGAAATAGCAACCAACACCACTTCTTCCCTGGTGAAATTTTCCGCGGATTGTGCCCGAGTTCACCTTTTCCTGGCTGGGGACGTCTCTGGAGCAACGAGCGAGGCCGCGGAAGATTCCGGCGCCAGCTTAAGTGCGTCCTGAACTTCGGAAGGAAGCTTATCGGAACGAGCGAGAAGAGCGGATACGTCCCACTTCTGATCCTCTGTGAGCGCCGTGCCGAAGCTCGGCATGCCGCTGAGCCGAATTCCGTTCTGCACTTTCCAGTAAGTTACACCGGCAGGATCGTCCGACACGCTGCCGCGAGGCGTCATGAGCTGCGGCACCCGAGGGAACATCGCCCTCGCTATCACTGGAGCAGGCTGGCCAAGGTTGCCATGGCACTGAGCGCAGTTTTTCTTGTATACGTCAGCTCCATCCATGAGTTGCGCGGTGGTAAACCCTGAAACGTCCCGCGTCGGAGCTTCCCGGTGAATCCGATTGTGCAGGGCCGTCCCAGCAATGAATCTTTCAAAGGGCATAGGGGAGGCAGTGGCAGCGGCTGGGGCAAGCCCGAGCGAAAGATAAATTGCTACAACCACGGGAATAAGGATTACGCCTACGATCAAACCGACCCAAAATTTGACCATCGATGATCCCTCCGTCGATACACAGGGTATGACCCATCGTTAATACCATAACCGCACCATTAGAGACCACAACAGTTTTCGGCGCGTTCCATCTGAAATTCAATTTTTGTCTTATGGCGAGAGCCGCTACAAAAGCCTAGCTCCGAAGCTAGGAGCTACGGCAAGTCAGGAAAGGCAGCACGAAGACCGAAGTGGGAATCCGGCGGAACTTCGACTATATTGTTTGTTTCTATAGAGCGCATGCATTGAGCAGAATGACGTTGCGAAACAGTGAATTCGAAGTCCGGAGGCGATTTGAGATGATACGACGCGATTTTTTCAAGGGATCACTTGCAATGGCCGCATGGGGAATGGCCGGCGGGCAGTTGTCCGCCGCGCCATGTTCGGAGGCTCCGTTTCCCAAGGCACCGGGGCTGACAAAATACGTGTCGGAATTTATCGTGAACACCCAATACGACGACATCCCGGAAGAAGTCCTCGAACTGGGCAAGAAGTCGATGCTGGACGGTTTTGGCCTGGCTCTGGCGGGATCGGTTTCGGTGATGGGTCCGCTGGTGCGGGAGTACCTGCAGTCGCTCGGATTCCGCGATGGCAAAGCCAGTGTCATCGGAACGGGAATCAAACTGCCGCCACGCTTCGCGGCGTTTGCAAACGGGATTTCGATCCATGCCGACGACTTTGACGACACGCAGCTGTCGGCGGCGAAAGATCGCGTCTATGGGCTTCTCACGCACCCGACGGTGCCCGTTCTACCGCCAGGGTTCGCGCTCTGCGAAGAGGGGGGCCGCACGGGCAAGGATCTTGTGCTGGCCTATCAGGTGGGCGTCGAGGTCGAGTGCAAGATTGCCGAAGCCATTTCCCCGCGCCACTACAACGATGGCTTCCATACCACGGGCACGATCGGATCCTTCGGCAGCGCAGCGGCCTGCGCCAAGCTGCACGGCCTGAATGCGAAACAGACGGCCTATGCGCTGGGCATTGCGGCATCGGAGGGGGCAGGACTGCGTGACAATTTCGGAACCATGACCAAGCCGTTCCATGCAGGGCACGCAGGAGAAAACGGAACGGTAGCTGTCGATCTCGCGGCGCTTGGCTGGACGGCGGCCGACAATATCCTGGAAGCGCCGCTGGGATTTTTCCAGGCGGAGGGCGGCGGGTTCGACCCGAATGCGATCGTCGATCGCCTCGGCAAACCCTGGACGTTCGCATCTCCCGGCGTTTCCATTAAGCCATTTCCCTGCGGATCTCTCAATCACCCGGCGATGGGAGAGATGCTCGACCTGATCCTTAAGAACGATATCAAGCCCGACCAAATCGAAAAAGTAGACGTGGGCGGCAATCACAGCATGGTGACCACGTTGCTGGACCACCATCCGACTACGGGCTTGCAGGGCAAATTCAGCATGGAATTCTGCATCGCCATCCTGATTCTGCGGCGTAAAGCGGGCCTGGGAGAGTTCACCGATGCCGTCGTGCAGCGCCCCGATGTGCAGGAGATGATCCGGCGGGTGAATTTCTATGTGGATCCGAAGGCTGAACAGGCCGGGCTGGACAAGATGACGAGCATCATCAAAATCCATCTCAAGGATGGCAAGACGATTTCGGGAGAGGCGCAGTATGCAAAAGGAAACCCCGCGAATCCCATGTCCTACGACGAAGTGGCGGATAAATTCAGAGGCTGCGCCGACTTCGCGAAGTGGCCGAAAGCGAAGGGGGAGTCGATTATCCAAACTGTAAAATCGCTCGAGCGCGCACCGGACGTCCGCAGCCTGACTGCGGCATTGACCAGCTAAGACGCGCGCACATGAATACACAGGGTGCCAGAAAATACAGCATAGCCACTATTCCGGGCGACGGGATCGGGAAGGAAGTGGTACCGGAAGGCATCCGCGTGATCGAGGCGGCGGGGCGCCGCTTCGGCTTTTCGCTCTCGTGGAAGACGTTCGATTGGAGCTGCGAAACCTACCTGAAGACCGGCCGCATGATGCCCGAAGACGGCCTCGATCAGCTCCGATCCCACGATGCGGTTTTTCTGGGAGCGGTCGGGTATCCGGGCGTGCCGGACCACGTTTCTCTCTGGGGCCTGCTGATCCCGATCCGCCGCGGCTTCCGGCAGTATGTGAATCTTCGTCCGGTGCGGTTGCTCAAGGGCGTCGAGTCGGCCATAAGAAATTTTCCTCCGGGCGAAATTGACTTCCAAGTCGTGCGTGAGAACACCGAAGGCGAGTACTCGCAGATCGGCGGAAGGCTCCATGGCGGCTCAGAAGATGAGATGGCCATTCAAGAAACAGTATTTACGCGGCGTGGCTGCGACCGCGTGATGCGCTATGCATTCGAACTGGCCAAGACTCGCAGAAAACACGTAACGTCGGCAACGAAATCCAACGGCATCATCTACACGATGCCATTCTGGGATGAACGTTTCGCGGCCATCGCAAAAGAATACCCCGGCATTCGTACCGATCAATACCATATCGATATTCTGACCGCGCACTTTGTGCGACACCCGGACTGGTTCGACGTGGTCGTGGGGTCGAATCTCTTTGGCGATATCCTCTCCGATCTGGGACCGGCGATTGTCGGGTCGATCGGCATCGCGGCATCCGGAAATTTGAATCCGGAGCGGGAATTTCCTTCGATGTTCGAGCCCGTCCACGGTTCCGCGCCGGACATTGCCGGCAAAGGCATTGCGAATCCCATTGGACAAATCTGGTCCGGGGCGATGATGCTGCGCCACTTCGGAGAAATGGATGCGGCCGACGCAATCGAACAGGCCATTGCATCCGTGCTTGCCGGTGACGGTCCTCGCACGCCGGACATTGGAGGCAACGCACGGACCAAGGATCTCGGCGAAGCGATTGCTTCGGAAGTGGCACGATAATCAGCTGGAAGCTGTTGCACGACCTGCCGTAATCTATTGAAAATAGCGGTCTAAGTTGAATCACACATTGCAACTCTTGATTGAACCTTTCTGAAAATAAAAGGCTTAGCTGATAACCCCCGAGCTAGAAAGTTTGCAAAGGGCTAGATTCCTAAGAATCAGCAGGTTTCACGAGGTTATGCAACAGTTTCTAGTCTTCTGTCGATTCGATGATGCTTGGCCGGCCGCTTCGATGTAGATGCACGCACCCAGCCAGCCACGTGTCCATGTTCCTCGCGGCTAATCGCGTCTCCCACCCTTTCCTCCGGAGACTTTCCCCTAGTGTTCTCTTTTGAACAGACCAGTTGTTTTGCCCGCTTCAGACTGTGGAACGTCGCCTAGGACGAGTTCGGCGCACGGTGATCCGCGGGCAGTTTACATCTATCCGAACAGTTGGTTCCGTTGAAGGGATTGTGCTTCGGATTTTAATTCAGGCGATAACAACTATGATGGCAGATCACGGCCAATCTTCTCCGGCTGAGAGCCCCGCGAAGAAGGCCATTCCCCGCAGAATGATGTCGGAGCGAGAATTGTTTGCTCTCTTCGAGGGAGCTTCGGACGCTGCATTTGTCGTCACTGAACGAGGGGAGATCTGTTCCTGGAACGCGGCTGCCGAGAGGCTTTTCGGTTACCGGCAATCCGATGTGTTGCACAAATCTTGCTACAAATTGCTTGAGGGACGCGACACTCTGGGTGTGTTGACTTGCACGGAGAACTGCCCAGTCCGTGAGTGTGTCGCCAAGAATGCAGAAATTCCGACCTTCGATTTGGAGGGAAAGATTCGTTCGGGACGACGTGTGTGGGTAAGTCTATCAACCCTGGTGTATGAAAATCCCCTGAACGGGCGCCATCTCATCGTACACATGGCTCGCGATATCGCGGAAAGAAAACGCGACGAGCGCGTCCTTCGCCAGATGGTGCACGCTTCGAAGCGCATCCATTCGATGTTGACGGAAGGCGCGGAGACTAATTGCATTTCACCGATGTCAGAACAGGAGACAGAGATCTTGCGGTTGTTCGCGGAGGGGAAGAATTCGACGACAATCGCCCGGCATCTCGGCATCACGCTGCAAACATTGCGCAATCACCTGCATCACGTCAATCAGAAGCTAGGCACGCATAATCGCCTGGAGGCAGTTATGCAGGCTGTGCGGCAACAGCTTCTTTGAATAGACGAGTCTTATCAAACAACCGCTCCGAGCATCGGCGGCAATAAAAAGAGACGAACGCGTTGAATCACACTTGAATATAAAGCCTGGCGAGTGCGTGTCGTTCGACGGTAAACCCAGAAACATGCTGAATCCATGCCCGGATGTGCCGTCATGGCTGCGAATCCCGGCGCTGAAAAGATACGCGTGGGGTTCCGAGCGTGCCGGGATAAGCGGGTCGTCCGATGCTTCGATTCCTTCAGTGGTGTGCAGGATCAAAAAACAACCTTCGTTGCGTTTCATCATTCTCGGCGACAAAACGAGTTATCGATAGGATTTCACGTGTAGCTGCTAATAGACAACCCGGACAGGTGGGGTATTCTCACAGGCCACCGCAGGAGGTTCGGGATGCAGAATCCAGCGTACGAGCAGATCCAAGCAAGGAAGGGGAAAGCCAGGCTGCGCATGCTGCAGCATGCGCAGCGCATCAGCGGCAACGTCAGCCAGACCTGCCGGTTCTTTGGGGTATCGCGGGCGCTTTTTTACATCGGGAAAGAGCGCTATGAGAAGCACGGAGTAGCTGGTCTCCGGGACTTGCCCCGGAGACCGCACAAGATCCGCTTTCGTATTCCACCCGAGATTGTGTCGCTATCCCGGCCC
>Ga0307373_10004423_pt1 | contig 23663 bp, 18 predicted proteins | sample OX2MG_FD_202534 | JGI IMG/M metagenome (GOLD analysis project Ga0307373, IMG submission 202534) | Soil microbial communities from Risofladan, Vaasa, Finland - OX-2 | ecosystem: Environmental > Terrestrial > Soil > Coastal area > Acid sulfate soil | place: Finland: Risofladan, Vaasa | collected... | reverse complement strand
TAAGACGGGCTGGCTTGTCAAGCCCCAAATACGAATGCGAATTTGCTCTGAAACGAAGGGGGGAAACAAGGCCTAGCGCGGCAAGGAGTTAAGCCCGTTCAAGAATCGTGGATGCGGAATCGCTGCCGCCTTAGTACCACCATTCGCAATTACGGTAACGTATTCTTGCAACGTTCTTCAATAACCCCTCACCCCCAGCCCCTCTTCCCGCAAGCGGGGAGAGGGTGGCGCGGGGGAAGCAGTGCTTCCCGTCGCGCCGGGTGAGGGGGTGCGAGAATACGTGAGCGAACTTACGAAACGCTGCACTTAGTTTGGATAAAGTGTCGCGGTGCGTGTCCGACCACGATCGCATCGAAATCCTGCCGCTTCGGCGGAACGTTTGCCATAAACATCCTCTTTTTGGTGCCATAGGACTGCTGGGCACCAGGAAATTCACATTGCAGAACATCGTACTACGATACAATATGCAATTGTGATAGGCTGTAATCACGGGCTGTTTCGGAGCCAATGACGTCCGATTTCGTGTTTGAGCACTGAATTCCGATTCAAGGGCAGGAGGAAAGCTGTTGATGTCAAAAAGGATGATGCCGGGGGTCGTGCAGTTTGCGATAGAGAGGGGCGCTGTCGAATTGAGAGAAGTGCCCTTGCCAGATGATCCCGACGATGGGGAGGTCCTCTTGGCAAGCCGTGCGGTGGGCGTCTGCGGCAGCGATGTCCATCAGTATCACAACAGGCAGAGCTGCAACGTTGCTGTCCCGGTCATCCTGGGCTATGAATTCTGCGGAGTGGTAGCATCGGCCGGACATAGAGTAACCGGCTTCCGCGAAGGTGACCGTGTGGCTTCGGAGACATCGGCGCGAGTCTGCGGTGAGTGTCTCTATTGCAGGACTGGAGAATACAACCTTTGCCCCCATCGGAGGGGTTTTGGTTACGATCTGGACGGTGCCATGACGGAGTTCGTGAGGGTCCCCGCCCGATGTCTTCACCATCTTCCGGATTCCATATCTTTCGATGAAGCGGCGCTTACGGAGCCTTGTTGGCGTCACGGTTACTCAATCCGGCATCCCTAGTGGGACGTGTCGAGCCACTGAAAGGCTGGCAGTCGTGCTTTGATGAAATGGGGAGTGGAGAAATTGTGAAAGCAGTCCTAAAGATCAATGATGGTGACCGATAACCTGTCTGAAATCAAAGGCGAAGTTCGTGGAGAAGGCGGCCTGTCTGGGAATACCGATCCAAGCCACAGGCTGTGGGGTCGGCGTTCAAACTCACAAAAAATATGATTTACGTGCTCACGTGCTTGTTTATGGGACATTGTTCTACAATTTGACTTGACAAAGGATACAGCTATTGATAAAAGTCTTCTGCGTTCGCAGATTGCAGGAGCAAACCAGCAGGAGAGATATTCATTTCGGAAGAATCCCGGCGGACTAAAGGTGGGCGGCATCCTGCATTTAATGATACGGGGTTCTCTGGATCGCTAAACAGTACTGGAAAACTGGCGGACACGTTAAATTCGTCGCCAATTGCCATCTTCAAAATAGAATTTTTCGCTTCTGATCTTAGCCGGAGACGAGCGAGAGTTGGATTGAAGCAATTCTGATGCGCAAGGCCTAAGCGTTGCCCTTTTGGCATTCGGTATGGTGACAGAAGCAGTCACCGGTACCCCAATCCTATGCGAAGAAGGACATTCCTTTTGACGTTTCCTCTGACTGTGGCAGCGGATCTTACCCTGCGTGGGAGTTCACTCCCGGCTGCACCTTTGGAATCGTATCGACCGGACAAGGTTGAACCGCAGGGTAGCTTTCGCGAGGTGCCTCCCCAGCAGTGCGGAATTACTTTTGTCCATACCAACGGACATTCCGACCGACGATACCTGCCTGAAACCGTCGGCGCGGGCGTAGCAATCTTCGACTACAACAACGACGGCCTGATGGATATTTTCCTGGTGAATTCCGGCGACACGACGTTTTTCCATCCCCAAACACGGTTGCGGCAGGCCCTTTACCGGAACAACGGCGACGGCACTTTTACCGACGTGACCGAGCCGGCGGGGATTACGGCGAATCTTTTTGGAATGGGCGTAGCCACGGGAGATTATGACGGGGACGGATATCCGGACATATTTATCACCGGCTACGAAAAATCAATCCTTTACCACAACAACCGTGATGGGACCTTTACTGACGTTACCGCCGCGAGCGGGATCCAACCCCTCAAGTGGGCGAGCAGTGCGGTGTGGTTCGACTACAACAACGATGGGAAGCTCGATCTTTTTGTCTGCCAGTTCGTGGATTACTCGGAAAAACGCATCTGTGGCATTGCCGATTCATACGGCGGGAACATCGGAAGGATCTCTGATTCACAGACGTATTACTGTATCCCCAGGATTTTTGCGCCGATGCCCAGCCACCTCTATCGCAATGACGGTAGCGGGCTCTTCACGGACGTCAGTCAGGAGACGGGCATTCTCAACCACCCGGGGAAAGGCTGGGGAGTGGTCGCCACCGACATCAACAATGACGGGAATATGGATTTGTTCCAGTCCAACGACACGATGGCGAACTTTCTGTTTGCCAATCGCGGAGGCAGGAAGTTTGATGAAATTGGGCTTGAATCCGGTGTGGCGTACAGCGCTGACGGCCTGCCGAGATCGGGTATGGGGGTGGACGCTGCGGATATTGACGGTGATGGCTGGCAGGACCTGTTCGTCGCCAATATCGATCGGGAAACCTTCGCCGTTTATCATAACAACGGGAACGAGACTTTCGACGATGTAAGCCAAGGAGCTGGCATTGCCGAACCCACGCGGCTGCTCAGCGGCTGGGGCCTCCGCTTCTTTGACTACGATAATGACGGGTTGCCGGATTTGATTCTTTCCAACGGGCACCCGGATGACTTGATCGACCAGCGCATGCATGGAGTGACCTATCGGGAACCTCTGCTGCTCTTTCACAATGAAGGCGAGGGGCGGATGGTCAACGTCAGCGCGTCGAGTGGCGAACCCTTCAGCAGGAAATATGCGGCCCGAGGTTTGGCTGTGGGCGACCTTAACAATGATGGATACCCGGATGTGGTTTTTTTGGAAAATGGGGGCCCGGCCCACGTCCTCATCAACGACGCAGCAAGCAAGAACCATTGGATCGGCTTAAAGCTCGTTGCGATCACGGCGAACCCGGATGCCACGGGCGCAGTCATTCGTTGGAGCGTGAATTCCAAGGTTCTCTCAAGGTTCAAGAGGGCCGGTGGAAGCTATCTCTCGACGCATGATCCCCGCGAGCTCCTGGGTATGGGAAAATCAACAGCGGTGGATTGGGTGGAAATCGTTTGGCCAAGGCCCAGCCAGCGGGTGGACCGCTTAACCTCCTTGCCGGTGGACCGGTACCACACGGTGGTGGAGGGCAAGGGAGTCATCAGCAGGTAAAGCCATGTGGGCATGCCCGGTGTTAATGCTCGCGCTCCTTCAAGCGAACGTCCCAACTCAGGCACTCGTCGCTGAAGCCCGGAAGGACTTCGACGCGGGGCGATACACGGAGGCCGCTCCAAAGCTTAAACAGGTCCTGAAGACAGATGCAGACAATCCAGTGCTTTGGTTTTACCTGGGTGTGAGCGAAATGAAGTTGAACGAAGTTGATCCGGCCATTGAGTCCCTCGAGAAGTCTGCGGCGCTTGCACCCAAGGAAGTTCTCGCTTATTTCAATCTTGGAATTCTCTATTGGCGCAAGGGTGATGTTGGGAAGGCCATCCTAGTGTACGGAAAAGGGCTCCGCCTCCGACCGGACGATCTCGACGCAAATCAGAACTATGCCTTGCTGCTGATGAAAACCGGACGATACCGGGAAGCCCTTGCGCCCCTCAATAGGTTGAAGCGCTTGGAGAGATCGAATGTGTCGGTCCGTGTCGGGTTGATCGAGGCCTACATCAAATCGGGCCAGAGTGCCGCTGGTATAGCGGAAGTCAAGGAACTGCTGGATTCCCGGCTTGCTCCGCCTGGAGACGAAGTGAAGCTTGGCGGAGTGCTGCTCCAGGATGGCGCTCCCGGCCCCGCCATTTCCGTTTTCCGTGACGCGACATCCGCTGCGCCTGGTCTGGCGGATGCTCATGGCGGCCTGGGCTTGAGTCTCCTGGCCGAGCGCCAATACAAAGATGCGGTTCGGGAGCTAGGCCGTGCAGCCCAGCTTGATCCAGATTCTGCGAAATATGCATGGGCCTTGCCGAAGCTCTTCACCTTTGGGACCACAACACCGCACTGGTCTCGTACCTGGAGGCCGTTAGACCTCGTTTCGGCAATCTTCCCCAGTTCCAGTACATGCTTGGTCTGGCTCATTACAGACTTTCGCAGTACCCGAAAGCGGTTGAGGTCTTTAAGAAGCTGCTCACCCTGAGTCCCCCCCGGCAGGACCTAATCTTCTATTACCTCGGCAATTCCTATTTGGTGATGATGGAGTTTTCACAGGCCGAGAGCTGTTATCAGAAGGCGGTTCAGATCAATCCGGAGGATGCAACCTATTACGTTGCCTATGCCGAACTACTGAGAAAGGAAGGTCCGGGCCATCTGGATCAAGCGGTCGTTATGTTGGAAAGAGCCCGGACGCTCGACCCGAAGAATACGGGTGCTGGCCTGGAACTCGCTTTGAGCTATGAAGCCCTGCAGCAGTTATCCAAGGCGCAGTCTCTTTTGGAGGAGTGCGTGCGCCAGGAGCCTGATCTCCTTCCGGCCCACGTAGCCTTGGCTCGGGTTTACTTCCACCAAGGCAAAAAAGAACAGGGAGAGAAAGAGAAATCAGTCATTGCCCGGCTGGAGGCAGAGCAGCAGAGGAAACAATTGCAGCTTGGAGCTGAGCACGGGGAGTCAGCGTCCAGTTCGACTTCGCTTCATACTGGCGGACCGCAATGAGCAGGGCCCCGGGCCGGAATTCTGTGCCACCTGTCACCTTGCTGCAAGCCTATCGCCAGATTAGCTTGGGCGGCCACAGCGCCAGGCAATATCAAGAGTACTCCTCCGCCTTGTTGAGGCGGCTGGCTGCAACCCAACCCGACGATGTTATTGTTCTGCCGGATCTGGGCTGCCAATCCTTGTCAGGAGGCTCACCTCAAGGGACGAGCGCGACGATCAAGTATCTCGCACGCGCAATTCAGTTGGGATCCACGAGCGTAGATGACTACCTTCTGTTGGCGGAACTCTATGCGCGCTCAAATTACTTGCCGGAAGCCGTCAGAATTCTCAAGCAAGGTATTTCGCTCGCTCCTTACACCCGTGAGCTTTATGAGTCTCTAGTGTCCTGTCCCACTTAATTCTTTACAGGCGCTCAGTGCTCGGGTGGGTGATGTCTACTCTTTGTTCGCCGCTTACGAGAGAAGGCGGTAGCTGCCGCTACCGCAGTCCACGGCGGGCTTCGCCCGCAAGTTCACGGCCGCGCCGCAGGCGCCTTGGAGTGCGGCTGCGAAGCTGCCGCCTTACCCTACATTGTCAAGAATTAGGTGTGACAGGACACTAGCAGTGCGCACCATCAAGATGGGCCAATATGGCGAAGCACTCAAGGTCATTAACAAAGGGCTTGAACTTTTTCCGGAAGACACCCTCTTAAGGATTCTTCTCGAAAAGGTCAAGCCAGCGATACTGGCTCCGTGAACCTGTTCCAGAGAGCATGTTGTTCAAGAGGTTTCCAATCGAAGGGAGGCAGGAATGGGAGATTCCAAGATGACACGTCGAGATTTCGCTGGGAAGGCGGCCAAAACGGCGGCCGCCGGCCTGGCCTTGGCCTCAGGGCCTGCGATCCGGAACGTGCTGGGTGCCAACAACAGGATCGGCCTGGGGCTTATCGGCGCCGGTGATCAGGGACGTTACGACCTCAAGGATTTTATGCGCACCGGCCAAGTGGACGTCATCGCGGTGGCCGATCCCCATCAGCTCAACCTTGATCAGGCTGTGGAGATGACGGAGGGTAAAGCGAAAGCTTTTAAAGATTTCCGTAGTGTCCTCGACCGCAAAGACATCGACGCAGTGCTGATCGCCACTCCCGATCACTGGCATGCGATTCCCATGATCGCGGCCTGCGCTGCAGGTAAGGACATTTACCAGGAAAAGCCCCTATCCCACACCCTCTACGAAGGCAAGAAGATGATCGAGGCGGCAACTGCGCACAATCGCGTGGTACAGATTGGCACGCAGCAGCGTTCCGGCGAGCACTTCCAAAAGGCGGTGGAGCTGGTTCAGAGCGGGAAGATCGGCAAGGTTTGCTCCGTGGATACCTGGATTGATTGGAACACCTGGCCTCGGGTCGTTGATCCTTTTCCTGACGATAACCCTCCAGCGTGGCTTGACTGGGACCTGTGGCTCGGCCCCGCTCCCTACCATCGCTACAATCCAGCACGCTGCCTTCAGTCGTTCCGCTGGTACTGGGATTATGCCAATGGTATGGCGACGGACTGGGGTACCCACTTGCTCGATATTGCCCTCTGGGGAATGGGAGTGGACGCTCCCAAGACCGTCTGCGCCATGGGAGGCAAGTATCTGCTCCAGGATGATACGGAGACGCCCGACACGCTCAATGTGATTTACGAGTTTCCCGCATCGCCGGTGAGCGGCAAGGATTTTATCGTCACGTTCACCAGCCGCTTCACGAACCAGCGGGGAACCGAAGGCCATTCTAACGGGATCGAATTTTTCGGGACGGAAGGCACCCTGCTGGTCGATCGGGGCGGCTTCACAGTGTGGCCAGAACCGAAGCGGGTCGGGGGCGATTGGGTGGACTCCTCCGCCGTGATCCGAAGTGACAGCTCCGCGCAGCATTATCCACACGTCCTTAACTTTCTCGAATGCGTTAAGTCGCGCCAGACGCCCCATTCCAGCATCGAATCGGGTCATCGCGCCACCAGTATGGGGTTGCTGGCCTGCATTTCCTTGAAGCTGGGCCGGAAGCTCGTCTGGGACGGACAGCGCCAGGAGTTCCCCGGCGATGCTGAGGCCAATCGGCTTATTACCAAGGAGTATCGCAAGCCCTGGATCGTAGCGTAGTGTTCAAACCCGCGAAAGGTGGTACCCGGACGTCATCGCCAAGAACCGGTTGAATTAAACTGAACGTCGTAAATGATTGCGCATGTTAGCGGAGCGAAGCCGCATAAACGCTGGCCTTCTGTGACTCTCATCCGCGTTCATTGATGGCATCGTGTTCAGCTTATCCAGAACGGGGAATCCGGCCGCAGAGCGGTGAATCAGCCAAACCCTTTGTCGGATGGGGATGGCCCCTGATCGAAGGCAGGCGATAGAGCCGGTAACATGCACAAACAAAAACGAGGAGAAATCCTTCCATTCTGGGAATCAAAGGAGGTGTCCGGTGTCTAAAAACGGTCGCAGAAGCTTTTTAAGGTCGAGCGCGATAGGATTGGCCGCACTGGGGGCGGCGGGCGGCCAGTGGACGCAGACGTTGTTCGGCGATCCGCTTGGAATCCCGATTGGGCTGCAGCTTTATACAGTTAGAGAGGCGTGCGAGCAAAACCTTCCGGCAACACTTAAGAAAGTGGCTGATACCGGGTACCGGGAAGTCGAGCTTGGCTCGTTCAACTACTATGGGCGCAAACCCGGCGATCTGCGCAAACTGCTGAGTGATCATGGATTGGCCTGTATCAGCGCATCCTACACCACCGGCATGCTGCGATCGGGCTGGGATAAACACATTGCGGACGCGCGTGAGCTCGGCGCGTTCTACATGGTGTGTGCCTCTCTCGATCCCAAGGATCGTGCTTCAATCGACGCGATCCGTAAGTCCGCCGATCTTTTCAACCATTGCGCAGAACAGGCTCGGAAGGCTGGGGTTGGATTTGCCTACCATTGCCACAACTTTGACTTTAGCATCGTTGGAGGTGTGGTGGGCTACGATGAGCTTCTGCGGAGCACGGACCCCAAGGTCGTCGATATGGAGATGGATTGTTTCTGGACCACGATGGCAGGGAAGGATCCGGTGGCTTATTTCCACCGCTATCCGGGCCGGTTCACCCTGCTGCATATCAAAGACCTCAAGCCTGGATTTGCTCCGACGACGGGCGGCGTCAAAGGCGGCAATCCCTTCACCGAAGTCGGGCGCGGGGTTATTGACTGGAAACGGATTTTCGAGGCAGCTCGTGTGGGAGGCCTGAAGTATTACAGCGTGGAACAGGATCAGTGTGATGATCCGCCTTTCGAAAGCATCAAGGTCAGCTACGATTACTTGCATCACCTGAAGGTCTAGCGAGGCTCTGCCTCAGACTGGCAAGTCGTGACCCCCAACCCCTCTCCCCCCATTCGGGGGAGAGGGGTTGGGGGTGAGGGGCGACGTAAAATTTGACTCAAACGCAACAAGTTTGCCGCATCAAGGAGTCTAGCTCTAAGGTTGGAGCGAGAGAGGCCCGGGCCGGACATCTCGGGGCCTCAGCGCACGCCACGCCGTCGAACGGGGACAAGAATCCCGGAGTCCGGATACAATCAATCCGGACCCGAGCAAGGGCCTGCGGCAGCATGTGCGGCGCTTTGCAACCATCCCTGTGAAGGTGGGGCACACCTGGTTAGCAATCCGTTCCAGCATCTTGGGACAGGTTGACTAACGAACCGGTGAGGGCATATTTATTCTCAGGGGGTCTCGACGCTGTGGTCGGACACGGAAGAATTACAACTCGCCGCCTAATGGCTGTCGCGTGTGCGGGCTTGCTTACCTTTGGGAGCATACTGGCTTTCCTCGGCGCCACACTCCCGGAGTTGCGAGCCCGGCTCGGGTTCGATATGGCCCGAAGTGGCACGCTCTTCAGTTTTCTCTTTCTGCCGCAGATTCCCATGTCGTTCGTGGCGGGCCCGTTGATTGACCGCTTTGGAAAGAAGCCCATTCTTGTCCTGGGCTCGCTAACCGCCGCCGCCGCCCTCCTTGGGATAGGGTTGGCGTCGAGTTATAGGGTCTTGGCCGCTCTGGTGTGCTTTTTGGGACTCGGCGCCAGCTTTGTGAACAGCAGCTCCAATACTCTGGTGCCGGACCTCTATCCGGAGAATCCGTCGTCCGCCATGAACCTCGGCAATGTTTTCTTCAGCCTCGGCGCAGTCTTCTTTCCGCTGGTGGTGACACTGTTCTCCGCACGGCTGGGACTAACGCTAACCATGGGACTCATCGCCCTGTTTGTGGCATTGCCGGGCGTCCTGGCATTGCTTCAAACCTTCCCACCCGCGCTTGCGGGCCCCGGCTTCAAATGGGATGACGTGCGCAAGGCCACGCTTGATCCATCTATTCTCTTTCTCGCCGTCGTACTGTTGTTTTATTCCGCCTTGGAGACCTCGACTGGCGGCTGGCTACGTATCTACGCCGAGCAGGCTTTTGGTGCGTCAGCCCGGGTATCGGGCTTAATACTAACGGCGTTCTTCGGCTCGATGATGGTTGGCCGCCTCGCTGCCAGCTTTATCGCCAAAAAACTGCGTGGCTCGTGGCTGGTGATGGGGTCGGCGGTTGGAGCACTCCTCGGACTCGTGCTGCTCTCACTCGCTCCGGACATTCGCGTAGCAACAGGAGGAGCCGTTATCTGCGGTTTGTTTTATGGCCCGATCTTTCCGACCACAGCCGGAACCGCCAGCACTTACTTTCCTAGAATTTTTGGGACGGTTTTTGGTGTTTTGATGGTCGTCGCTTTCACCGGCAGCATGGCGTTACCGCTCGCTATCGGTTATATCGCCAAGGACACAACGGTGAGAAATGGTATCTGGATGATCGCCGCAAGCGCGGTGCTGCTGGTCATCGCCCAGTGCGTCTTTGTCATCCACGAAAGACGCCGGTTCCTGCGTATTGTTGCGTCTGGATAATTGGCTAGAAATTCGCCGCGTTGTCAAAGATCGACAGTAATACCGGTGGGAATTGCTGTCGCTCGGCGCTTGAATCGGTTCTTCCGCACTCTCGGTGCAGTCGGGAACCAGCAAAACGTTGCATCTATCAGATAACATGGGCTTTGGCTCCCCTCTTGCAATCAAGGGAAGGGCAAACCATAGGGCCGCCTGTGATGATGCCGTAACTGACAGAATCTATTTGTCTTAGTACCACCATTCGCAATTGCGGTAACGGATTCTTGCAACGTTCTTCAACACCCCCTCACCCCCAGCCCCTCTCCCCGCAAGCGGGGAGAGGGTGGCGCGGGGAAGCAGTGCTTCCCGTCGCGCCGGGTGAGGGGGTGCGAGAATACGTGAGCGAACTTACGAAACGCTGCACTTAGCCTGGGTATGAGCCCCAAGGTTGCACTGAGAGTGGGGAACAACCGGGATACTTGCGCTTCCAGTTTCAGTGGGAGGGTATTCATGGCCAATTTGAATCTGGGCCAAAGAGACGTTTATGACGCTATCGTGGTCGGGTCAGGCGCCACGGGAGGCTGGGCCGCTAAGGAACTCACCGAAGCCGGCTTACGCGTAGCGGTCGTCGAAGCGGGACAAATGCTCGTGCCTGAGAAGGATTTCTCCGAGCACGGGATTGCCTACCAAATCCGGTATAGGGGCAACTCGCCGGAAATAGCAAAAACCCGGCCGATCCAGCGGTACTGTTCCGGGTGCAACGAGTGGAATTACAAATGGTTTGTAAACGATTATGAAAATCCTTACACCACCGATCCCGGCAAACCGGCATGGTGGTTTCGGCTGCGCATTTTAGGCGGGAGGTCGCTGGCGTGGGGACGTCAAAGCTACCGGTTGAGTGATCTTGACTTGAAGGCCGCAAGTCATGATGGCTACGGTGAGGACTGGCCGATCAGCTATGCGGACTTGGCTCCGTGGTATGACCGAGTCGAACAGTATATCGGCGTGAGCGGGGCAGCAGAAGGGATACCGCAATTGCCGGACGGAAAATTCCTACCACCGATGCCCATGACGTGCGGTGAAGTGATACTGCGCAAGACAGCGAAGGAGAAATTTGGCCGAACCGTGACCATCGGCCGTTGTGCGAACCTTACCGCGCCACTGAACGGCCGGGCACCTTGCCACTATTGCGGGCCCTGCGACCGCGGATGCGTCACCCATTCCTATTACAACAGCCCTACGTCCAGTCTTGCAGCGGCACAGGCGACCGGGCGGTTAACTCTATTCACGGATGCGGTTGTGAGTCATGTAACGGCCGATTTGAATAGCGGGCGGGCCACCGGTGTTCGTTACGTGCACCGCCTTACGCGAGAAAGCCGCGAACTGCGAGGCAGAGTTATTGTCCTGTGCGCGCAAGCCATGGAGTCTGTCCGGATTTTGCTGAATTCAGTAAACCGGCAATTTCCGAAGGGGCTGGCCAACTCAAGCGGTGTTCTCGGTCATTATCTGATGGATCATGCCACAGGGTTCGGGGCGAACGGCGTGATGCCCATGTTGGAGTCGCGGCCCTGGGCAGGGCCGCCTCGGCGTCCCAATGGGATTTACGTGATTCGCTTCCGAAATGTGACCGAGCGCCACCCCAATTTTATTCGGGGGTACGGCTTCCAGGGTGGAAGCAATGCGGACTTCAATTTTGGAGCCGAGGGCTTTGGCAAGCAGTTCAAGGAAGATGTGAAGCGGGGCGGATGGACCATCGGCTTGGGGGCCTTTGGAGAGTGCCTGCCGCGCTGGGACAACTATATTGAGTTAGATAAGGATGTGGTCGACGCCTGGGGGATTCCGGCCTTGCGCATTCATGCCTCGTACGGAGATAACGAGAGGAAGATGGGTGAAGACGCAGCCAATACTGCCGCAGAAATGCTGGAGGCGGCAGGAGCCAAGAACATCCAGCCGATCAAAGCCATCAAACCCTTTGGGAATGCTATTCACGAGGTGGGGGTTGCGCGCATGGGAAGCGACTCCACGCAGTCAGTACTCAACAGTTTTTGCCAGGCGCACGACGTGAAGAACCTTTTTGTTATGGACGGCAGCTCCTGGGTGTCCTCGGGTTGTCAGAACATCACCTTGGGGTTGATGGCAATTGCCTCCCGTTCGTGCGCTTACTTGATTGACCGATACAGAAAATCGGAAATTTGACTCCTCGATGGTACGGGGCGGACTGACTGTTAATTTTGTCCCGTCAATCGGGATGACATGAGGGCAAAACCATGAAGATTACCAAGGTGGAAGTTTTTCTTAGTGCGGCAAAATGGCGTCAATTCACCTTCGTTAAGCTCACGACAGATTCAGGGCTCGTCGGGTGGGGCGACGCCACGCTGGGCTGGAAGGAGGATGCGGTTCGCGCGCTCATCGTGGACTACGGCCGTCGATATGTCGTCGGGCAGAGCCCGTTTGATGTTGAGGACCTTTGGTTTAAGCTGTATCAGATTGAGCACAATTCAGGGCCAGTGATGTTTTCTGCGATGGCTGGAATCGAAACCGCGATGTGGGATCTCGTCGGCAAGGCTTGTCACCAACCCGTCTACAACCTTGTGGGTGGAAAGGTTCGAACCAGGGTCAAGGCCTATGCGAATGGGTGGTACACGGACGCGGATGACTTGGAGAAACTCGCCGACCAGGCCCGGGAGGCGGTGAGTCGCGGTTACCGGGCGCTGAAATTTGACCCTTTTGGTCCCGGAGGGCGGGAAATCTCCCGCCAGGAGTTGCGTCAGGCTTCGAAGACCGTTGAAGCAGTTCGGCGCGCTCTGGGAGATGACGTTGAGATTTTGCTGGAATTCCACGGTCGTTTCAGCCCGATCATGGCTTTGGAAGCGATCCGGGCGATGGTTGAGTATTCACCGTCGTGGTGCGAGGAGCCGGTTCCAGCGCACAATTTTGACGCGATGGCCCAGGTGGTGGCCGGGTCTCCGCTTCGCATCGCGACGGGAGAGCACGTTTACGCTCGATTCGGTTTTTTGGACCTCCTGCAGCGCCGAGGCGCCCACGTGATTCAACCCGACCTGGCTTACTGTGGCGGTTTTCTGGAGAGCAAAAAGATTGCAGCCCTTGCAGAAGCCCATTACGTGAGCGTTGCTCCCCATAATTGTGATGGACCTCTCAAGACGGTTATTGGAATTCACCTTTGTGCGAACATCCCCAATTTTCTCATTCTCGAAACCTTTGATGATTATGATGTGCCCTGGCGGCGCGAGCTTACACCTGACGCGCCCAGAGTAAAGGACGGCTTCTACGAAATTCCTACCGGGCCGGGCTGGGGGGTCGAAGTCGATGAGTCAGCAATTGCCGCCCATCCCGGGGACCCCGGCGCAAAGCTTAATATGTTCAGTGTTGGGTGGGAACAACTTATGTGCAAATAGAGTTCAGTCAGCAACGTCCTACACGCAATCAGATTGCAGCAGTCGGTTTGGCGCTGAAAGTGCATGCACAACTCGGCGTAAACCAGGTCGCAAACCACCAGCGACCCGGCCAGGGCTGCTTCCTGGAGGGCCTGGATGGATGCTTCCATGAACTCGGGATCGGCAGAGGGAATATCAAGCAGGACATGGGTATCCACGGCGGTGATCATCGCCCCCGCACGTCCTCGATGAACTCATCGACGCGCCTGTAACCGAGGTCAGCAAAGCTTTTCTTACACCGTCCCTTTCATTTCGCCAGATTTAACTTTCTGGGCTCCTTCCGCAGCAGGATGGAATCGTTCGAAACCTGGAATTCCACCTCAGTTTCAGGCTTCAGCCCAAACCTCTCACGAATCACCTTCGGTATCGTCACCTGGCCTCGCTCACCTATTTCCATACTTTGTAGGATGAATCAAATTACATACAGACGCAAAGCAACAGACTGGACTGGCCAGGGGATGCCGGTCAAATCGGGCGTCGGCCAGCCGCGCAACAAGTTTGCGGCTCGCACACATCCCAAAGCAAGTAGCGCAGACCTGCGTCTTTCAGGTCTGCGGCTTTTCCCGCCGTTGATGGCATGCATCGATCAGATTCGTGCCTTCGGGTCCGAAAGCATATTCACGAGTCAGTCGTAACCCCACAGCCCTGTGTCGACTCTGTTCCCATGGGATCCCGCCAGAGCACGGAGAGTGCCGGGCTAAAGCCCGCCGCTACAGCAGTCCACATCGGAAAAAACGCCCGCGCGTGCCGTCCGCTCCGCCCTCCAAAATATTTTGTTGCATTTGTCTCACCTGTCCGGCGTGGCTCTGGCCGCATGTTACTCCCCTGCCCGCCGGGCGACGAAGGTCGATCCACTGATTGCGCTACGGCAGTAGTGACAAGTTCTCATCGAATGGAAGATGGCGCTAAGGGCCCTTTCAGAAATACCTGTTCCATCTTCCAACCGGCACCCCTTACCCGCCGCGACGGGAAGCACTGCTTCCCCGCGTCACCCTCTCCCCGCTTGCGGGGAGAGGGTAGGGGTGAGGGGATGTATTGGGTCCGAAATGGAACAGTTGTTATCTGACAGCCCCTAATCCCTGGGGGCATAGTAACCCAGGCGGGCTTGCACCTTATCGTTGCCGTCTTTTGCCTGCACTTTGATCCGCCGGAACGTTCCATCGTGATTCTGATTGGTGGGAGTGTAGCCCAGAAGATATTGAGTTCGAAGCTCCTCGGCGATGCGCTGGAAAGCCTCTGAGGTGTCCCTGGAGCGCGAAACTCGAATGTTTTCCCCGCCCGTCTCCTGGGCCAGTTTATGGAGCACCGAATCGCCACCCTCTCCAAAACCGCCGGAATGGATATAGAACATGCGGTCCACGATATCGACGGCGTAGATGATGGCATTCGCCTGCTGCGCGGCATCAAGCGACTGGCGGAGTTTCATGGACGACCCCTGGTCAACCCCGTCGGAGAGAATGATCAATACCTTTCGACCCACTTCATGCTGAAGAATGTCATGGGCGGCGAGATAAATGGCGTCATAAAGATGGGTGGCTCCGGCGCCGGCGCTGGGAAAAGTTCCGGGAAGCGGTCCCGCTCCGCCACCATTGATGACGGTCTGGTCGATGGCCTGGGTCAGCAGGGGCAGACTGGCGGTTAAGTCCTGCAGGATTTCGGTGTCAACATCGAAGTGGATGACGAAGCAAAGGTCTTTCGGCCTCAGCACCTCATGCAGAAAGGAATCGGCCTGATCCTTCTCGACCTGGAGCACGCGTCCCTGGCTGGGACTGGTATCGATCATCATTCCCATGGTGAGCGGCGTATCGGTTGATTTTGAAAAGTACTTAATCTGCTGCGGCACGCCGTCTTCGGTCAAAACAAAGTCATCCTTGTTGAGGTTCGGGATCAAGCGGCCGTGCTTGTCTTTCACCACCGCATAGACGTTCACGACCTCTGTCTGGACGCGAAAGGTGGGGCTGGTTTGCGTCTGTTGCCGGGCCGGAGGGATCGTGACCGGCTGGCCGGGTTCCGGGCCATTGGATTGATAAGCCCAAGCGGGTTGCGGCGCTGCCCACAAATTTGAAATGAAAGCAGGCTTTCGAGCGAATAGGCCCAAGGCGGCCAACAAGCAAAACAGCAGAGCGAACACTCCCTGTCGGGACCGGTTCCACCGGCTGATGCAGGCCCTGATCGGATGAGAGAATCTCCAGAGCCCACGGAACCCCAATTGCTGTCCGTTAACCCAAGGGGATGGGAAAGGTCTGAGGTCATCAATCGCCGGTTGACTGCCCTCGGGCAACAGATCGTTCATAAATTATCCTTTCCAAGCGCCATTTTCAGACGTCGAGGCATTGCGGCGGCTTCTCTTGAAGCCAACCCATCAGCGAGATGAGCATCCCAAGTGGTGAGGCAACAAAAACCAGTGTTTGGCTCCGCCAATTCGTACCGGCTGCATCATATGATGGCAGCTCTACTTGTGGCGTTGCTTTTGGCATCCTCCTCGCCTGCCGCGTGCCAAGTCCAACATCGGGACAAATCTCAGCGCCAGCTTCAGGGGCTGGAACTCAGGCGCAACGTGCAGCTTGTTTTGGTCCCGGTCACCGTCAAGGACCGTCGTGGGCATCTTCTGCCGTCTCTCACCCAGGGGGACTTCCGCATTATTGTGGACGGCCAGGAAAGGCCGGTAAAGTATTTTTCGAATGAGATCGGGCCGCTTGCTGTCGTGGTGCTGGTGGACACTGGCCTTTCCGTAAGCTCGGTTAATACCGTGCGTAACATGCTGCCCGATTTGCAGAACTGTTTTCTCCCCCAGGATGTATCGGAAGCCTACACCTTTGACGAAACCATCCACCGTCTGGTGGACTTCACATCGCAGCCGGAGACATGGGGAAGGCGTTAGACACAGCGCTCCCGGAAGGCGCCGGGACCGGCCCGCTGGTTCTGGGGGGACCGATCGGCGGTCCCGCCATGAGGAATGGCACGCCTATCAACCAACCGGGGACGGTTCCCATTGGCGCTCCGCCGGTGGGCAAGCGCATGATGGACGCGCTTTACACCGCTTCCCAACAACTGCGAGATCAACCGCCGGAGCGGCGCCGCATGATCCTGGTGATCTCCGACGGCATCAACGGGACCGACAACGATTTTTCCTAGCACGATGTGGTCCGATCGCTTCAGGCAAGGGGTGTAAGTGTCTTCGCCGTGAATTTTGGATTGGGATGGATACTGAAGAAAGAAGATTTGCTCTCGCGCCTGGCTGTGGAGACAGGGGGAGATGAATCCTTCGTCGAAAGGAAGAATGCTCTGGAGGATGCGTATCCGCGCTTGATGAAAGAGGCGCGGACCGCATATCTGCTGGGTTTCGCGCCGGTCCCGGCGGATGGGAAATTGCACCGCATCGGCGTGCGTGTTTCCATGCGTGGAGCGCGTGTGATCGCCCGCCATCGCTTCCTGTCGCCCGCAAAAAACTGATTTTTTGTACGCATCAGAATCTTCCAATTTTAATTTTTGATTCAACTTTTTCACTTTCCTCTTGACAAGCATCGCAGCAATCACTATACATGGTGATTGAAAACGCGCTCCGCTGGCCGTAGCTGGCGGAAGATTAGAAAGAAACTGAGAGGAGAAAAAATGGCAGCGAAAAAGAAAGCCAAGAAGAAGAGATAAGCCGCTCCGAAGTTCGGAGAGGTACGGTCGGGGATGCAGCAATGCGTCCCCGATTTTTTTTGGTATCCGCCGGTTCTGCGATCCTACCGGCGCCGAGTTCCATCTCGCGCCCCCTATCGCACGTTCTCACGGCTCTCCTCCGGACGGTCCTACGAGCTTTGCCCCGCCGGCCGCCGGGGATTCCTCGCGTTCGGGCGCAGCGAGTTCGCGCGGGGTCTCCTCAACGGGAATCACTTCCATCATCTCGTCTCCGCCGGCTGCGCCGAGTTCCTTGAACTTGCGCGCCGAAACCAGCACGCGGCTCTCCAGCGAGCCAACGGACTTGTTGTAATTCTCGACGGCCCTCTTCAAAGACGAACCGACCGCGTCAAAATGAGTGATGAAAATCTTCATCCGATCATAGACCTCCTTGCCAAGATCACTGATGGCCTGGGCGTTCTGGGCAATTTGCTCCTGCCGCCAACCGTAGGCCACCGCCCTGAGCAATGCGATGAGCGTGGTGGGCGTTGCCAGCACCACCCGTTTCTCCATTCCGTCCTCAATCAGCGTGTGGTCCTGCTCCAAGGCGGCGCTAAAGAAAGATTCGCCGGGAAGAAAGAGGACGACGAATTCGGGCGCCTGGTCAAACTGCTCCCAGTAATTCCGGGCGGCGAGTTGGTTTATATGGTTGCGGACGCGTTGGCTGTGGCGTTCGAGGGCTTCGATTCGCTCCTTTTCAGTCGTCGCGGAGGCGGCATCCAGGAAAGACTTCAGGGAGACTTTGGCGTCCACCACAATGCGGCGCCCGCCCGGCAGGTTCACCATCATGTCCGGGCGCAGCCGCCCCGAATCCGTGTCAACGGACTCCTGTTCGGCGAAATCGCAGTGCACGGACATGCCGGCGAGTTCGGCGGCGCGGCGTAACGTCATTTCCCCCCACCGGCCGCGGACTTGCGGTCCTCCGCGTAATGCCGTGGCCAGCGTGCCCGTCTCTTTTTGCAATTGTTGATTGGTGCTCGCCAAACCGCGAAGTTGCTCTTCCAGGCTGCCGTAGGCATTCTGACGGGTCTTTTCCATCTCCAGCACTTGCTTTTCATAGCGGTCGAGAGCCAGGCGCAGGGGCGACACCAGGGCGTCAAACTGTTGCTGGCGGACGTCGAGATCACCCTTGGCGCGCTCCTGCACGGTCTCAAAGGTGCTGCGAGCCAATTCGATAAAGGCTTGATTGTTGCTCTTGAGGGCTTCCGAAGAAAGCGCTTGGAACGATTCTGTGAGCTGTTTCCGGGCTTGATCGAGGAGCTTTCGCTGTTCTTCGAGGTTCGTCTGCGATTCGGCCAGGCGCGTTTCCGCCGCGACGCGGGCCTCGCCTTCCACCTTCAGGCGATCGCGCAACTGCGTGGCTTCCTCCAGTGAGGACTGCAATTCCTCAAGCCGCGTTTCTGCTGCGGCCCGTTGCTCGCCTTCCAACTTTAACTGATTTTGAAGTCCGGCAATTTCCTGGGTGCGGGCGTCAACCTGGGCCGCCAGCGAGTCGCGCTGAAAACGCAGCTCGACGGCCGCCGCCTCTGCCGCCTTGATTTTTCCTTCCGCCTCAACCCTGGAGGAAAGAAGATGGCCTCTCGATCGTGATTCGGACCAGAACCAGGCGAGCAAACCGCCCAGCAGCAGTCCCCCCAGAAGCCAGATTGCACCCGTCATCAGCCTTCTCCTTATCGCCTCAATCTTTGCGCTACCCGAAGAATCTCAGGGTTGGTATCACCCGCATAAACCTGCATGATCCTTCACCGCTCCTGTTCGTGCGCCGGACAAATGGAAATAAAGTTACACCAGCGGCAGAGAAATCCCGGCTTTGCCCCAAACGAACCGCCCCGGATTTCCCGCGCTACTCCGCGGAGCTGATCCAGGCTCTCCCGCAGTTTTTCCTCAGTGCGAACGGTGGAAACGGCTCGATTGTCCGTCAGGTTGTAAAATGTCAGGCGCGCAGGAATGCTTCCGTACAGCTCGCGGGCGGCCAAAGCGTATACCGAAAGTTGCAGGCTCTGGTCCGCGTCCTTCGCAGAGCGCGGCCGGCCGGTCTTATAATCGATCAACTCCTGTTGGGAACGGCCTTTCAACTCAATCTCGTTGACTTGATCGATCCGGCCTTCGAGCTTCAGGTCCCCGAAATCGAGCGAAAATTGCTGCTCCGTCCGTACTTTTGCGGTATCGATGGCCGTCTTGTTGTGCGCTTCTACAAACCCGCGGAGTTGCTCGAGCCCCGCCTTCTTGTACGATTCTTCCTGATAATCGTCATCAAATCTCGCGCTCCGCCACCCCGAAAGATAAAAACGCTCCACCTCTTCCACGGAGGGCAGGCCCTGACTGTGCAACTCGAAGTAGTGCCGGACGCTTTGGTGCATCAGATTGCCGAAGGTCAAGGCCGGCTGCGGTCCCGGCGGAATTCGCATCAGGTGCGCGAATTTATATTTCAACGGACATTGCAGATAATCTTCAGCGGAGGTCGCGCTCAGGCTGATTTTTTCATCGTTCTCGACCGGTACGGGATACGCCGCCCAGTGTCGAATGGGTGAGAAATGATTTCCATGCCCCTGTTCGATTCCACCAAAGAGGTTCCCCTGGTAAAGATTTGGTGGATCTTGTGAAAGCTTTTGATTTTCTTTGCCAAGACTCCAATGGGCGGGCGCGGCTTTGTCCGCTGCTGTTGATGCTCTTTTGCCATTCTTTGCGCTTCCGGCCGGACCGGCCGTGGAGCCAACAGAGGAAACTGCGATCATTTCCAGATCCTGTGCGGCAACAGCGGTATTGGCCAGCAGATCATCGATGAACTTTGATCTCTGCCGTTCGGACTTCGCCACGCTGGAAATATAAAGCTGCTGCATGGCGCGAGTGATCGCTACGTAAAAAAGCCGCCGCTCCTCCTGGATGTGGATGTCACCCGGCGGCATCGGTCCCCGATGGAGCTCGTCGGGAAACTCGATGACCGGCTTGCGCTCCGTGGAGGGAAAGCGCAGACGGGCCACGCTCAGGATGAAGACCACCGGAAATTCCAGACCTTTTGCGGCGTGAACCGTCATCAGCTTCACGGACTGCCCGGATTCCGCCGGCTCCGGAGCCTCCAGCTTCCCACCCGCCTCCCCAAAATAGTTGAAATATTCCATGAATTCCGCAAGCCGCCGGGTTTCGCTCTTCTCTTCCCACTCATTTACGAATTTCCGGAATGTTTCGAGAGCATCCAAGCGTGGATCGCCCGGAACAAAAGTGAAACCCAAGGCTTCAGTGATGCGGTTGAGGATTGGAGTGACAGGGGCGGAGCGCGAGAAACCGCGCAGCTCGCGGAGAAGCTTATCAAGTCCGCTCCATCCTGAAGCGGCGATCGCTTCGCGAAGGTCCGATCCGGAGGCGCCGGCAGCCTGCAGAGCGTCGTGGATGGAACAATGGTTTGAGGCGGCGTGGAGCCGGACTCTCTGCGCAAACTCTGGTGGAAAATGCCAGCGCGGATCGGCCAGGATACGGGTCAGGCCGATGTTGTCATGGGGCGAATGAATCACACCCAGGTATGCCGCAATATCGCGCAGTACCGGCATATTCAGGATGGAAAGACCCCGGATGGAAAACGGAATACCGCGTCGCCGCAACTCCTCAACCAACAAATCGCGATGGCTGTGAGCGCGATAAAGCACGGCGATCTCGGCCAGCGACCGACCCTCCCGCGCCAATCGCTGAATCTCCTCCGCCACCCACGCAGCTTCACTTGGGTAATCCGGGGAATTCAGCAAAAAGATGCGGTCGCCATCATCTTTTTCGGTCTGCAATCGGGGTTTCTGCTCGTAGCGATTGTTGTGGGCGATCACCGAGTCTGCCACGCGCAGAATTCTGGCAGTAGAACGGTAATTGCGGTTGAGGTAAATCGTACGATGCCGTGGGAAAACCTTGGAGAACATCTCAAACGCGCCGTGCGAAGCGCCCCGGAAGCGGTAGATGGCCTGGTCGTCATCACCGACGGCAGTGATGGGGTAAGGCGGCGCCACCAGCAAGCGGAGCAGCTCCACCTGCCCGAAATTGGTGTCCTGAAACTCATCCACCAACACGACCTTGAATTGGCTTTGGGCGCGATCGAGCGCCTCCGGATGATAGGTCCACAGCCGCACCGTCTCGCTGATGAGGCTGCCCAGGCTGGAGTAAGAAGCATCTTCAATCAGCCGGGTACTGTTTTGGAATACCCGCGCCAGTTCCTTCTTCTTCAGAATCTCTTCCCACGCGGTCTGGTTCTCAGGACTGAGCGGCGCAACCCCGTCCGGCCCCGTAACTGGCGAAGAACGCATTGGTGCGCTTCTTCCCGCAGCCGTACTCAAGGCTACCGGTTGGCGGGCGCCCGATGTTTGGCCGGCGGCAGCCGGATGTTGGGAAAGGAACTTTTGCTCGCAGGCCAGGACGTAAGCGTCAAAATCCCCGGGACTCACCAGCGAATCCTGGCAGCGCGAAAAGAACTCATTCAGGTCGTGAAGAAAAGCTCCCGGCTCGGCGAGCTTCTGATAGAACTCAAGCCCCAGCAGGCTCATGCGGCGACGCAGAAAAATCCAGACATCGACTTTGTCCAGCAGACGGCGCTCGAAATGCCATTGGCGAAGAACTTCATAGCAGAAGGAATGAAACGTGGAAATGTGCGGTGTGGAAGTGAGTTCCGGCAGCGCCTGGCTGACGCGGACTTTCATTTCCAGCGCCGCCTTCTCCGTGAAGGTCAGCGCCAGAATATTTTTCGGCTGCAAGGGTGAAGCCCGGGGATCGCTGGCGGCGCTCTCCAAAAGATGCACAATGCGCTGGGTGATGACCCGGGTTTTTCCGCTGCCCGGTCCGGCAATGATGAGCAAGGGACCATCGCCGTGATTGACAGCTTCCTGTTGTTCAGGGTTGAGCTTCAGCATGTTGGGGGACGGCTCCATTATTGGCCTGCGATGCGCAGAAGGCAAGAGGACAAGGACCTTCAATTCTGACGGGATCCCGCGGTTGTGTCCAGTAATTGGACGAACACCGTAGCGCCGCCGTCCCGGCGGCATGTGCCGGCAAGATGCCGGCTCTACATCAAGTGTCGCCAAGCAGCTTCTCAAACGTCACACGAGGGTGGAGACTCCACGGAAGCAGATAGATTCCTACGGAACAGCACTTTGATTCCCGCGCGCCATTGTTGATTCAAGCCGACGCGGATCACTTCAATCGCAGGGTCGAAAAATCGCAGCACGGCCTCATTCGAAGTGTGAAAACGGAATGCCGGAGAGACCAGGTAAAGCAGTGGCGGCTGCTTGGAGAGCTCAATACCTGGGAAGTAGCCTCGCTCGCGAAATTGACCGCGATCGTTCAGCCACTTCACGCGCAGCCAATAATCGAGTCCCTGAAGCGGCAAGTTGATCTGCTCGTCCAGCTTCAGCTCGATCACCGCCAACCGGCCCGAAGCCGTGACGCCGAGTATGTCCACCACACCGCGATCGGCTCCCGTAAACGCCGGAACTTGCTGATAAACGGGTTGAGGAAGCAGGACGGGATCGATCTTGGTCAGGTCACGAACCAGAAGACTTTCCAGCCAGCGTTCCGGATGAAGGGCATAGGCCGGATCGGATGAGCCGCCTGCACCGGCCGCGCGCGCTTTGATCACCTGACGGACGAAGCCGATGAACTCATTCCGGGACGATTCCGAAGCCTCCTGTTCCCGGCCGTCCAGGCCAAAATAAATTCTGGGAGCGACGTGTCCCTCCATGCGGCCCACGCTGAGACCCAAGTAGCGAATGGCGCTGGAGCTTAGCGAGGTTCCCGGAAACAGGTCCAGCAGTCGGGCCTCTTCGCCAAGAATTTCCGCAAGAAAGTCACGATGGCGGGCAAGAACAGATTCGACGTGCGAGCGGGAAACGAGATGAGTTTCAACATTCCCGAAGTCCTGAATGTCAACTTCGCCGAGGGGCTCTGTTGAAGATCGCCACTCGAAGACCGAGACTTTCGCCCGCGAGGGATTGATGAAAATGGCGCGGTGAGCGGTGAGACTGACGGCGCTTGGCGGCAGGAGGATATTGAGATTTGAAAAGACGAGCTGCGGGTGATTTTGCCGGAGCCAGGCCAGCCAATTCAGCCCGTGCGCCAGCACCGCGTCCGCTGCGGCAGCATCACCCGCATCGCCCAGCGCCAGCAAAGCCCATGCCGAGTGGCCTCGCCTCGCGAATCCGCGCACATACCAGGAGGAGAATGAATGCTCCCGGTCCGTGCGGTTGGTGAAGCGGCTAAAAACCCAGCCGGGATATTCCCGGCGAAGTACGGCTTCCACCTGGCGCAGGAAATCGGCCGGAGAAGCCATGACGCGCCCTGCCGGAGCGGTGCTGGCGCCGTGAAACTCCAGGATCGCCGTTTCGCGGCCGCCGGGCTTCCGGACCAGCACCGCCAACCGCCCCCGGTCCCGGTGGGAAATTTCCTCAATCCTGCGATGAAATGACCGGGCGGCGTTCCAGGCCTCAAAGATGAGCTTGCCGTATTCGATGCTCAGCCGCCATTCCGAATGGCTCAGGTCGAGCGTGCCGAAATCTTCCCCGGAAATCGCAGGCCTCTCGAGCCTTTCGAGAAAGCTCTGAATTTCGGCTTGAATCGAGAAAAGCGGATCAGCGCCCAGCGAAGAACTCATCACCATTTCCGGTTTTATTATAGGTGATGCCAGACCGGATCGGGAGTTATCCCGCTTTTCAAGGCTTGAGGGGTGGTTGATTTCACCTCACAGCGCGGAGGAGGCAGAAGGACGGTCGCCAGCGGACAGGTGGGCG
>Ga0307373_10004422_pt1 | contig 23664 bp, 22 predicted proteins | sample OX2MG_FD_202534 | JGI IMG/M metagenome (GOLD analysis project Ga0307373, IMG submission 202534) | Soil microbial communities from Risofladan, Vaasa, Finland - OX-2 | ecosystem: Environmental > Terrestrial > Soil > Coastal area > Acid sulfate soil | place: Finland: Risofladan, Vaasa | collected... | reverse complement strand
GAGGCGCCAGCTCTGCGCCTCGTCGTTGAGATTGGCCACCATGATCTGGTCCATGACCTGCTGGCGCACCGTGGGGTTCTCCACCGGCGTCATCACCTCGACGCGGCGGTCGAGATTGCGCGGCATCCAGTCGGCCGAGGAGATGAAGACGCGCGCCTGCTTGGAGGGCAGCGGCGCGCCGTTGGCGAAGGCGACGATGCGCCCGTGCTCCAGGAAGCGCCCGACGATGCTCTTGACCCGGATGCGCTCGGAGAGCCCCGGCACGCCGGGACGCAGGCAGCAGATGCCGCGGATCACCAGATCGATGGGGACCCCCGCCTGGCTGGCGCGATAGAGGGCGTCGACGATCTCCGGGTCCACCAGGGCGTTCATCTTGGCCCAGATGCCCGATGGCTTGCCGGCGCGCGCCTGCTCCACCTCCGAAGCGATCAGCCGCGTGAGATCCTCCTTCAGGGTGATCGGCGAATAGGAGAGCTTCTCCATCCGCCCGGGCGGGGCATAGCCGGTGATGTAGTTGAACAGCCTAGAGGAATCTCGGGCCAGCGCCGCATCGGTGGTGAACAGCGACAGGTCGGTATAGGTCTTGGCGGTCACCGGATGATAGTTGCCGGTGCCGTAGTGGCAGTAGGAGCGCAGGCCCTCGCCCTCGCGGCGGACCACCACCGACAGCTTGGCGTGGGTCTTGTATTCGACGAACCCGAACACCACCAGAACCCCGGCGCGCTCCAGGTCGCGCGCCCACTTGAGGTTGGCCTCCTCGTCGAACCTCGCCTTGATCTCGACCAGGGCGGTGACGTTCTTGCCGTTCTCGGCCGCCTCGATCAGGGCCGCGACGATCGGACTGTCCTTGCTGGTGCGATAGAGCGTCTGCTTGATGGCGATGACGTTGGGGTCCTGGGCCGCCTGGCGCAGGAACTGCACCACGACGTCGAAGCTCTCGAACGGGTGGTGGACCAGAATGTCCTTCTCGCGGATGGCGGCGAAGCAGTCGCCGCCATGGTCGCGGATGCGCTCGGGGAACCTGGGCTGGAACGCGGGGAACTTCAGATCGGGAAGATCGGGCGGGATCAGCTGCTCGAGCTGGGCCAGGCCCAGCTTGCCGTCCACCCTGACCACGTCCTGCGGCTCGGCCTGCAGCCCTTCGAGAATGAAGGTGCGCAGGTCCTCGGGCATCGAGGCCTGCAGCTTGACCCGCACCACCGTTCCCAGGCGCCGGCGCTTCAGCCGCGCCTCGAACTCGCGCACCAGATCCTCGGCCTCCTCCTCGATCTCCACGTCGGAATCGCGGATGAGGCGAAACAGCCCGACGCCCTCGACCTCGCAGCCGGGGAACAGGCGATCCAGGAACAGGATCAGGAAGCTCTCCAGCGCGAAGAAGCGCCGGCCCTGGCGGCGCCTGCCGTTGGCCTGCGGCAGCTCCCAGAACCGCTCCACCTGGGTCGGCACCGGAACCAGGGCGTAGAGCTCCTTGCCGTCCAGGCTGCGCCGCAGCTTCAGCGCCAGACAGAACCCCAGGTTGGGGATGAACGGGAACGGGTGGGCCGGATCGATGGCGAGCGGCGTCAGCACCGGGAAGATGCGGCTGAGGAAGATCTCCTCGGCGGCGGGGCGATCGGCCGCGGAGATGTCCTTGGCGTCGAGCAGCACGAGGCCATTGTCGGCCAGCTCGGCGCGCATGTCGCGCCAGATGCGCTGCTGGTCGGCCATCAGGTCGCTGGCCGCGGCGTTGACCTTGACCAGCTGCTGCCCCGGGGTCAGGCCGTCCTGGCTGGTGACGCGCACGCCCTCGCGCACCTGCGCCTTCAGTCCGGCGACCCGGACCATGTAGAATTCATCGAGGATGTTGGCCGAGATCGACAGGAAGCGCAGGCGCTCCAGCAGCGGATGGCGCGGGTTGGCCGCCTCTTCGAGCACGCGCTGATTGAGGCTCAGCCACGATAGCTCGCGGTTGAAGAAGCGGGCGGGCGACCGCATCAGCTCGGCGTCCACCGCCGCGGCGCGCGGGGAGCTCGCCGGCGCCTCGGGCGCGGCAGGGTCGATGGCGCGGACTTGCAAGGAGGGGCTCATCACCAAGGCAGGAAGGCTCGGCCGGAATCTGGCGCCGATCCCGGCGCCGGACAAGATGGGCTTCCAGATGATGTCGCCGGGGTTGAGATTTGGCGAAGACCGGCTCTCACCTGAAGCGATCGCCGCCCACGGATAGGTCGAGCGTCTGCTCCTTCGCCTCGAGAACCTGACGGACGAAGGCGCGGGTGACCTCGCGCTGCTCCGCGTCGGCCGCTTCGTCGAGGCGCCCGACGATCTCGCGCGCCACCCTGACGGAGCGTTCGATGCGCCGGATCAGGTAGGCGTAGACGTCGTCGGCCGGCCGCATGTGCCGTTCACGGAAGAACTTCCTCAGCACGCCCTCGAGGACGACGTCGTCAGGCTCGCCGATGGCCGCGACCGGCATGGCGTTCAGCCGCGAGCGCAGGTCGGGAAGCTCGGCCAACCATTTGCGCGGATGCGTGCGCGCCGTCAGCAACAGCCCGCCCGCAGCGCCGGCCAGGTTGATCAGGTGGAACAGGGTGTCGGCGTCGGCGCGGTCGGCGTCTTCCAGAAGCACCGGGCGGTCCTCGGCCCGGGCGAGGTCGGTCTGTGGCGGCGTCAGCGCCAGGGCGTTGGTGCGGCGCGCCCAGTCGCGCGCCAGGTGGGTCTTGCCCGAGCCCTCCGGCCCGACGAGGGCGAGGCAGCCGCCATGCCAGTTCGGCCAGGAGTCCAGCACCCGGATCGCCTCCCGGTTCGTCTCGGAAAGGACGAACTCGGAGCGGGCGAACGTCGGCGGGCGCCTGAGCCCCAAGCGTAACTGTCGCGCCAATATCCTCGAACCGCTGACTGCCGAGCCGCGCCCAGCCTATCAGAAGCTGCGCCCGCGGTCGATTCGGGGGCGCGGGCATCCATGCAAAGGATGCCGAGTCGACGAGACGCTCATCAACGGCGTCACCCCGGCCAAGCGCAGCGCGAGCCGGGGTCGGACGCGCCGCAGCCGAGCTGGAAGTCGTCCTGGAGGCGGAGGGCACCGGATCGCCCTTTCAGGCCGTCCGGGGAGACGGCGATGGTGGTCACACCTGCGCGAACCAACCGGTTGCCGATCCGAGCGCGTACCGAGGCGCCCATCAGACCGCCGAGACCAAGGGCTTCAGACCGGGCCGGCTCGCCGCGTCGGGCGCGGGCCGGCGCCGCAGTTCGATCACCGGCCGATTCAGAGCATCCAGGGCCGTGCAGGCGGCGGCGTAGCCCGCGGCGACGGCCGGCTCGAAGGCCTTCCAGTCGCGGATCTCGATGGCGTCGATCTCGGGAAGGATGAGCACGTCGGTGGCCTCGCGGGCGAGCGCCAGTTCGCTGCCGACGTGAATGGTCGCGGCGCGCATCAAGAGCGAGATGATCGGCGGTCCGCGGCGCCACTCGCCCGAGATCAGCCATTTCCACAAGGACGACGGCGCCACGACGTCGGCGGCCTCGATGCTGCGGCCGCGGCTGACGTCGACGCCGACGATGGGTCCGAGCTGGATCGAGCGCATCACGTCGGCGGGAAAGTTCTTCACCACGGCGCCATCCACCAGCACGTCGTTGCCCTGGGTCACCGGAGGCAGCACGCCGGGAAGGGAGATGCTCGCCCGCAGCGCCTCGCGCACGCGGCCACGGCGGTGCAGCTGGTAGGCGCCGGTGGTGAGATTGGTCGATATGCAGAAGAACGGCAGCCACAGATCGGCGATGCCGCGATCGTCGAAGTGCGCCGCCAGCCGCTCGCGCACCTTCAGGCCGCGGGTCATGGCGATGATGGGGAAGGCGATGTCGTCGAGGGGGCTGGTCTCCACGAAGGCGTGGCGGATGCGCCGGTCCATCTCCTCGTCGTCCCAGCCCATGGCGAGGCCCGCCGCGATGATCGCGCCCATGGAGACGCCGCCGACGAAATCGATGGGGACCTGGCGTTCGTGCAAGGCGCGGATGGCGCCCACGTGGGCATAGGCGCGCGCGCCGCCGCCCGAGAGCACCAGGCCGACGGACTGGCCGGCGACCACCCGGGCGAGGCGGTCGGCGTCGGCGCCGTTGCGCTCGCGCAGGTGGAAGAGGCGCGCCGGCTGGAGGGCGTCGAGCCAGGCGCCCGAACCTTTCGGCGCGGACGCGCCGGCTTCGTGCACCAGGACGAGATCGACCAGCTGCTGGCTCTGCAGCGGCTCGCCCTGATAGGGATCGTGGGTCGGCGGCGGCGGTTCGCCGCCCCTGGCGATGCGGAACAGCCGGTCGCCCTGACGGCTGACGAGGCTCTTCCACGACGCCTCGTCCGCCTCGGCGACATAGAGCACGAAATCGTGGTCGCGCTCGACGTTGGAGAACCACTCGGTGGGCGCGAGCAGGGCTTCGGCGCCGACCACCGTGACCCGGTGGCCGAGCCGGCCGATGCGGGCGGCCAGATCCGCGACCAGGGGCCGCGCCTCGAGACTGGCGGCCACCGCGATGAACCCGAACACCGAGGGCTCGCCGACGACGCCCTGGGCGCTCTGGCGCGTGCGCAGGATCATCAGCCGCGCCAGCTCGGTCATCACCCGCGGGTCGGTTTCGACGGCGCGGAAGAACTCGTCGCGGCCAAGCGCCAGGATCTCGGAGTCGCGCAGGGCCGCGACCGTGGCCGTGTGCGGGCCGCCGGCGATCAGGGCCATCTCGCCGGCCGGCTCGCCCGGCCGGATCACCCCGAGGAACTGAGGCTCGTGGCCCTCTTCGCGCCGGAAGGCGCCAAGCCGTCCGGCGCGCACCAGATAGAAGGTGTCGGCCGCGTCGCCGGCCTCGTAGAGCGGCGCCCCGCCGGGCAGCGAGAACCACACCGCCTCTCCGGCCGCGAGCTCCCGGTCGAAGAGACGCGTCACCGCGGAACTCGGCAGTGAGTCGGTGAGTCCGGCCACGCCGTCAGAGTAGCCGCGAAGCCTGCGGTTGACGAATGGCCGTCGCGGGCGCTCCAGCGCGACGCAAGGGCGCGGGCGCCAAAACCAGAACCTGTTTCAAGAATCCATTGAATTCGCGCGCGCCCTGGTCAAGTCTGGCGGTCGGATCGCTCGAGGACGCCCATGCCTGAATTCCAGATGATCGACGCCGGCCAGGCGCGGATCCGCGCCGCGGTCGAGGGCGAGGGCCCGCTGGCGCTGATGGTGCACGGCTTTCCGGAAAGCTGGTATTCCTGGCGCCACCAGATCGGGCCGATCGCCAAGGCGGGCTTCAAGGCCTGCGCCATCGACGTGCGCGGCTACAACGGCTCGCAGAAGTTCGCCGAGGTGGCCGACTATTCGATGCAGAACATCGTCGCCGACGTGGCCGGGGTGGCGCGGGCGCTGTCGCCCGGCCGCAGCGCCATCCTGGTGGGCCACGACTGGGGCGCGCCGATCGTCTACAACTCGGCCCTGATCCATCCCGACCTCTTCGGCGCGGTGGCCGCCATGTCGGTGGTCCATACCGGCGTGCCGACGCGCTCGTTCGACGCGGTGATCAAGGAGATGTTCGACGACAAGGACCGGTTCTTCTACCAGTCGTATTTCCGCGAGGTCGGCAAGGCCGAGGCGGCGTTCGATCCGAATCCGCGCGACTTCCTGCGGCGCTTCTATTTCGCCATCTCCGGCGACGCCGCCCCCGGATCCTGGCCGATGGACAAGGACTCAAGCGCCACCCTGCTCGAGGGGCTGGAGGATCCGAAGCTGTTCCCCGCCTGGCTGACCGAGGCCGACCTCGACTATTTCGTCGGCGAATTCGAGCAGTCGGGGTTCTTCGGCCCGCTCAGCCGCTATCGCAACCACACGCGCGACTTCGAGTATCTGCAGCCATTCAAGCACCGAAGGATCGAGCAGCCGAGCCTGTTCATCGCCGGCGACCGCGACGGCGCGTTCAACATGTTCGGCGCCGCCGCCGATCCCATCGCGATCATGCGCGGCTTTGCGCCGAACCTCGAGGGCGGCCACGTGCTGGCGGGCTGCGGTCACTGGACCCAGCAGGAGCGGCCCCAGGAGGTGAATGCGCTGCTGATTCCCTGGCTCGAGAGCCTCGTGGGGCGCGTGGTCTAGCCCAGAACCGGCTGGCGCGGCCAGCGGCGCCCATCCGAATTGATCCCCGTGGGAGATGATCCGATGCTTCGCCTCTACGACCACCCGTTCTCGCCCTATGCGCAGAAAGTGAAGATAGCGCTGCGGGAAAAAGGCCAGCCCTTCGAGGCGCCGCTGCCGCAGGGCATCGGCGCGGGCGGGGCGGCCGGCGAGTTCGTCGAGGCCAACCCGCGCGCCGAGGTGCCGGCGTTGATCGACGGCGAAGTCAAGCTGTTCGATTCGACCATCATCCTCGAATACATCGAGGACAGATGGCCGGCGCCGCCGCTGCTGCCCGCGTCGCCCGCCGAACGCGCCCGGGTGCGGATGATCGAGGAGGTGATGGACACCCACTTCGAGCCGATCAACTGGGGCCTGGGCGAGGTGCGCGCCTTCAAGCGCGCCAGCGGGCCGCTGGCCGAGGCGATCGAGAAACGCGCCGGCGAGCAGCTCCAGGGCTATTTCCGCTGGCTCGAGGCTCAGCTTGGCGCGCGGCCCTGGTTCAACGGCGACGAGTTCGGCTGGGGCGACATCGCGGTGATCCCCTATCTCAACGGCTCGCGCGGCCATGGCCACGTCGTCCCGGAGGGCGGGCGGCTGGCTGACTGGATGCGGCGCGCCAACCAGCGCCCGAGCGTCGCGGCGACCACCGCCGACATCGCCGACATGCTGCGCAGCGGCGCTCCGGGCATGGCCGACGTCGCCCGGCTGGTGGAGCAGGGCCTGTTCAAGCGCGAGTACCGCGACCACCGGCTGGAATGGATGATCAAGGTGGGGGGCCTGCAGGTGGTCGCCGACGGCCTCGCGCACGGCAACATCCGCTTCGGCCCCGATTTCGGTTGAGGCGGACTTCGACTCAGGCGGCCAGCCTGGCCCTCGCCGCCTGCCGGCGCCGTTCGGCCAGCAGGATGATGTCGGCCTCGTGCGCGAGACCGAGGGCGCGCATCATCGCCTCGCGCCCGGGCCCCGCCTTGGGCGGGTAGGCCTCGGCGTTGCGGGTCTTGCCGCGCGCCCAGTAGCGCAGGATGCGGACGAGGTTCTTCGGCCGCCGGATCCAGGCGTCCGGATGTTCCAGCATGTGGAATCCGCGCATGGCCTGGCGCAGCAGGTCGGTGTCGAGGCGCGTCGCCGGGCCGATGCCGTCCTCGACGAAGCTGCGCAGGATGCGGGCGCGGCGGCCCGGCCGGTAGCCCGGGGTGAGGGCGTGTTCGGCGCGCCGGATCGCGCCGCGGTCCTGGCGGCGCATGGCCAGATAGTAGGGCCGGATCTCGCGCAGCAGGCGCGCGTGGTAGGCGATGAGGCGCGCGCCGGGATCGGCCGTTTCGTCCAGGGCGTCGCGCAGGGCGTAGGCCTCCACCGCGGCCAGGGAGCAGCCGCGCCCGTAGAGGGGATTGGTGCGGACCAGGGTGTCGCCCACGGCGAAGAAGCCGAGCACGGCCGGGGCGCCATCGGCGACCAGGTCGCGCCAGCGGCCGAGCAGGTCTCCCATGCCGAAGACCTTGCTGACCGCCTCGGCCCCGTCCGGCCGGGTCCAGACCGCGAGGCCCGGCAGGTTCTCGACCATCTGGTCCCAGACCCGCGGACGCACGATGGCCTTGCGCAGCTCGTACTCGATTTCGGGAACGCACATGGTGATCGAAAAGCAGCGGTTGTCGCCCGGGAACACGCCGAACTTCAGATAGCCGAGGTCGCCGCCGAAGGGAGGATTGCCGTCGCGTTGCGGCTCGCTCGCGCCTGGCTTCAGCCGGTAATGGCGGGTGAAGTAGAGAATGCCGGCGGTTTCGCTCTCCTGGCGGATCGGCGCGCCCGCCTCGATCAGCTGCTCGATGCCCGCGCCGTTCTTGCCGCCGGCGTCGATGACGGCGTCGGCCGTCAGCTCCTCGGCGCCGCCGTCCGCCTCGACCCGCACGCCGCGGACGACGAGGACGCCGCGGGGATCCTTCGCGGCGATCAGGCTGCGCACCATGGCGTCCGAGCGGATGGTGACGCCCGGCAGCTGCTCGACATAGCGGCGGATCACCAGCTCCAGCGTGGTGCGCCGGCTGGTGAGAATGGTGAACTCGGCATCGACCGGGGATGGCCGATAGGCCCTGCGCTGCGCCGGCGACAGCATGCCCTCGAAGCCCAGTTCGCGCACGCCGAAGTCGAGCAGGGCCTCGCGCAGGCGTGGATGCTCGGTCTTGATGATCTTGCCGAGGCGGGCGAGGAACGCATGGCTCTGGCGCAGATGACCGACGCCGCGACGGCTCCAGGCCTGGAACGCCTCGTCCGCGTCGCCGGAGGGCGGGGCGCCGTCGCGTTCCAGCAAGGTCACCGACCGGCCGGTGGGACCGAGCGCCAGGGCGGCGCACAGTCCGGCGATGCCGGCCCCGATGACCAGGATCCGTTCGCTCATTGCCTGTTCCGCCTCGCCGCGCCTGGGCCGTCCTGCGCCCGACCCGGGTTTTTATAGTGCGTTCTAAAAGGCGTGGCTACACGCCCGCCGCTTCCCGCGGCCGCTCAGCCCGGCTATGCCATGGCCCGATGCCGCCGCTGACTTCCGAGATCGACACCCGTGGCGACGCCTTCGCCCGCAACGCCGAGGTCAACCGCGGCCTCGTCGCGGAGCTGCGCCGGCGCGTCGCCCAGGCGGCGCTGGGCGGCCCGGAGGCGGCGAGGCGGCGCCATGTCGAACGCGGCAAGCTGCTGCCGAGGCTGCGGGTCGAGCGGCTCATCGACCCCGGCTCGCCTTTCCTGGAGGTCGGGCAGCTGGCGGCCTACGGCGTCTACGACGGGGAGGCCCCCGGCGCGGGCATCGTGGCGGGGATCGGCCGCGTCTGCGGCCGCGAAACCATGATCCTCGCCAACGACGCCACGGTGAAGGGCGGCGCCTATTTCCCGCTGACGGTGAAGAAGCATCTGCGCGCCCAGGAGATCGCGCTGCAGAACCGGCTGGCGTGCGTCTATCTGGTGGACAGCGGCGGCGCCAACCTGCCGCACCAGGCCGAGGTGTTTCCCGACCGCGAGCACTTCGGCCGCATCTTCTTCAACCAGGCGCGGATGAGCGCCGCCGCCATCGCCCAGATCGCCTGCGTGATGGGCTCGTGCACGGCGGGCGGCGCCTACGTGCCGGCGATGAGCGACGAGAGCGTCATCGTGCGCGGCCAGGGCACCATCTTCCTGGGCGGCCCGCCGCTGGTGAAGGCCGCCACCGGCGAGGTGATCAGCGCCGAGGAACTCGGCGGCGCCGACACCCACGCGCGCCGCTCCGGCCTCGTCGATCACGTGGCCGCCAACGACGAGCATGCGCTGGAGATCGTCCGCTCGATCGTCGCTCGCCTGAACCGCGCCAGGCCGGCCGGCCCCCAAGTCGTCCCGCCGCGGTCCCCCGCCTTCGACCCCGAGGAGCTTTACGGCATCGTCCCGTCGGACGTGCGCGCGCCCTGCGAGGTGCGCGAGGTGATCGCCAGACTGGTCGACGCCTCCGAGTTCGACGAGTTCAAGCCGCTCTATGGCGCGACGCTGGTCGCCGGCTTCGCCCACGTCTGGGGCTATCCCGTCGCCATCCTCGCCAACAACGGCGTGCTCTTCTCCGAAAGCGCCCTGAAAGGCGCACACTTCATCGAGCTTGCCTGCCAGCGCGGCATTCCGCTCGTCTTCCTGCAGAACATCTCCGGCTTCATGGTCGGCGGCCGCTACGAGGCGGGCGGCATCGCCAAGGACGGCGCCAAGCTGGTCACGGCCGTCGCCTGCGCCGAGGTTCCCAAGTTCACCATTCTCATCGGCGGCAGCTTCGGGGCCGGCAACTATGGAATGTGCGGGCGCGCCTATTCGCCCCGGTTCCTGTTCTCCTGGCCCAACAGCCGCATCAGCGTCATGGGCGGTGAGCAGGCCGCCAGCGTCCTGGCCACCATCCGCCGCGACGCCGCCGAGGCGCGCGGCGAGACCTGGCCGGCGGCGGACGAGGAGGCGTTCAAGACGCCGATCCGCGCCGCCTACGAAGCCGAGGGCAGCCCCTATTACGCCACCGCCCGGCTCTGGGACGACGGCGTCATCGACCCGGCCCAGACGCGCGACGTCCTCGGCCTCGCCATCGCCGCCAGTCTCAACGCCCCGATCCCCAGCACCCGGTTCGGGGTTTTCAGGATGTAAGGGTCGAGGAGCCCGCGAGAATGCCCAATCCCATCGCCGATCCCCTGGTCGAGAACGTCGACACCGACTCGAACTCCGACCTCGTCCGGCTCGCCGCCACGCCGCAGGGCGCCGCGACGGTGACCATCAATCGACCCGGCAAGAAGAACGCCTTCAACGACGAGGTGATCGCCGCGCTCGGCCAGGCTTTCGAGACCTTGCAGGGCGCCGAGGGCGTTCGCGTCGTCTTCCTGCGCGGCGCCGGCGGCACGTTCTCGGCGGGCGCCGATCTGGACTGGATGCGCGGTGCGGCCGACCGGACCCAGGACGACAACCGCGCCGACGCCATGGCCATGGCGGTGATGCTGAAGCGGCTCTACGACCTGCCGGCGCTCACCGTGGCGCTCGTGGAAGGCGGGGCGTTCGGCGGCGGCGCCGGGCTCGCGGCCGCCTGCGACATGGCCGTCGCTACCGCCGACGCGAAGTTCGCCTTCTCGGAGGTGAAGCTGGGCCTGATCGCCGCCACCGTCAGTCCCTACGTCGTCGCCGCCATCGGGCCGCGCAAGGCGCGGCGGCTCTTCGCCACCGGCGAGGTGTTCGCCGCCGACTATGCGCGCCAGATCGGTCTCGTCGACGAGGTCGTCGCCGATCGCGCCGCCCTCGACGCCACCGAAGCGAGGATCGCCACGGCCATCCTCGCCTGCGCGCCGCAGGCCGTGGACCAGTCCAAGCGGCTGGTGGAGCACGTCATCGGCCGCCACCTCGACCATGCGCTGATGGCCGACACCGCCCATCGCATCGCCGCCAAGCGGGTCGGCGAGGAGGGCCAGGCCGGCGTCGCGGCGTTCCTGGCCGGCCGCAAGCCGCCCTGGGCCGAGCCTTGATCGGCTCGCTGCTGATCGCCAACCGCGGCGAGATCGCCCGGCGCATCATCCGCACCGCGCGCCGGCTCGGGGTGCGCACCGTCGCGGTCTTTTCCGAAGCCGACGGCGGCGCGCCGCACGTCGCCGAGGCGGACGAGGCCCTGCCCATCGGTGCTTCGCCCGCCCGCGAGAGCTACCTGGCCGCCGACGCCATCCTGGCCGCGGCGCGGCGGTCGGGCGCCGAGGCCATCCATCCCGGCTACGGCTTTCTTTCCGAGAACGCCGACTTCGCCCAGGCGGTCATCGACGCCGGCCTCGTCTGGGTGGGACCGCCGCCCGCCGCGATCCGCGCCATGGGGCGCAAGGATGCGGCCAAGCGGCTGATGCGCGAGGCCGGCGTGCCGGTGACCCCCGGCTATCTGGGCGAGGACCAGTCGCCGCAGCGCCTGGCCGCGGAGGCCGCGGCGATCGGCTGGCCGGTGCTGATCAAGGCCGTCGCCGGCGGCGGCGGCAAGGGCATGCGGCGCGTCGACCGCGCCCAGGATTTCGGCGCCGCCCTGGAAGGCGCCCGGCGCGAGGCCAAGTCCGCCTTCGGCGACGACCGGGTGCTGCTCGAGCGCTACGTCAGCCGGCCGCGGCATATCGAGGTGCAGGTGTTCGGCGATGTTCATGGTGAGGTCGTGCATCTCTTCGAGCGCGACTGCTCGGCGCAGCGCCGCCACCAGAAGGTGGTCGAGGAGGCGCCCGCGCCCGGCCTGAGCGCGGCGGTGCGCGAGGCGCTCTGCGCCGCCGCCGTCCGCGCCGCCAGGGCCGTGGACTATGTGGGCGCCGGCACGGTCGAGTTCATCGCCGACGCCTCCGAAGGGCTTCGCTCCGGACGCATCTGGTTCATGGAGATGAACACGCGGCTGCAGGTGGAGCATCCCGTCACCGAGGCGATCACGGGACTCGATCTGGTGGAATGGCAGCTGCGCGTCGCCTCGGGCGAGCCGCTGCCGCTGAGGCAGAACGAGATCACCATGAACGGCTGCGCCGTCGAGGCGCGGCTCTACGCCGAGGACCCCGCCAGGGGCTTTTTGCCCTCCACGGGCCCCCTGAGCCTGCTGGCGTTTCCCGGCTCGGTGCGGGTGGATTCGGGCGTCGTCGCCGGGGGCGAGATCACCACCTTCTATGATCCGATGATCGCCAAGCTGATCGCCCACGCGCCGACGCGGGCGCGGGCCATCGCCGAGCTCGCCGGCGCCTGCGCGGCGGTGCAGATCTGGCCGGTCAGATCCAACGCCGGCTTCCTCGCGCGCCTGCTCGCCCGCCCCGAGTTCGTCGAGGGCGGCATCGACACCGGTCTGATCGAGGCGGCCGGCGCCGAACTCACCGCCCGCCCCGGCCCAACCCCCGACGTGCTCTGGCGCGCGGCGCAGGCTCTGCTGCGCCAGGCCGCGCCGGAGGCCGGATCGCCGTGGACCGACCTGCGCGGCCTGCGCCTCAACGGCCCCGCGCGCGCGCAGGTGCGCCTCCAGCTCGATGGCGATTGCTACGCCGTCGACGCCCTCGAGGACGTCGCCGGCGTCGCGGACCGGACCGGCGCGGTCACGGCGTCGGGCCATATCGTCGTCTTTGCGGGCGGGGAGGCCTACGCGTTCACGCCCCCGACGCCGCAGGGCGGCCAGGCGTCCGGCGCCGGCGATGGATTGATCCTGGCGCCGATGCCGGGGCGCATCGTCTCGGTGGATGTCCGCGTCGGCGACAGTGTCCGGCGCGGCCAGACCCTGGTGATCCTCGAGGCCATGAAGATGGAGCACGCGCTCGTGGCCCACTTCGACGCCAAGGTGGCGCAGGTGCGCTGCGCGCCGGCCGACCAGGTCGGCGAGGGCGCGCTGCTGATCCGGCTGGAAGCCGCAGGCTGATCCCGGCCGGCGGCCGGCTACGCCGCCAGCCGCTGCGGGCTTGGCCGCAACCGCAGCCGCAGCGACCTGGGGCCACGCACCCCCAGGCGTTCGATCCACTGGATCCGGTCCGGCGCGGCCAGCTCCAGGTCGGGGAAGCGCGCATAGAGCCGCGCCAGCGCGCTCTGGGCCTCGACGCGGGCGAGCTGCATGCCAAGGCAGAAGTGGACGCCGGAACTGAACACTAGGTGCGGGTTCGGAAACCGGTCGAGCCGTAGCTCGTCGGGCCGCTCGAACACCGCAGGATCGGCGTTGGCGGCGGCGAGCAGCGCCATGACGACGTCGCCGCGACCGATGCGCGCGCCGAAGAACTCGGCGTCGCTCGATACATAGCGCGGCTTGGTCGACTGCACCGGCGAGGCGTATCGCGCCAGTTCCTCCACCGCGCGCTCCATCCGCGCCGCCGGGTCCGACAGCAGCCACGCCTTCTTGTCCGGCTGTTGTTCCAGCACCAGCACGCCATCGGCGATCAGGTGCCGCGTGGTCTCGAAGCCGGCGATCAGCAGCAGCACGATCATCGCCAAGAGTTCGGCCTCGTCGAACCTGTCGCCGGCCTCCTCGGCGCGGACCAGCTCCCCGATCAGGCCGGGGCGAGGCGTGCGGCGGGCCGCCTCGATCTGCTTGCGCCCATAGTCGAGCATCCGGTTGAAGGCGCCGACGGCGAGGAAGAGGCCGACGACGCTGGTGATCGTCAGCGCCTGCTGCGCCAGCGCCGAGAACTCCGCGCGCTCGCTCTGCGGCAATCCGAGCAGGTCGCAGATCACCGCCAGGGGCAGCTGGCGGGCGTACTCGTCCACCAGATCGACCTCGGCGCGGCTCTCGAAGCCGTCGAGGAGACGGTCGGCGATCGCTTCGATGTCGCCGCGCATGGCCAGCACGTCGCGGCGCGCGAAGGCGGCGTCGACCAGCCGCCGCAGCCTGCGGTGATCGGGCTCGTCCTTCTGCAGCATGTTGTTGGTCATCAGCTTGATCGGCTTGGGCATCCACCACGAGAATCCGGCGACGCCCGAACGCCCGGCGTGGCGGCCCTCCTGCACGAACAGCTGATTGTCCTTGACCATCGCCAGCGTCGCCTCGTGGGTCGTGGTCACCCAGACGCGGCCGACGAACGGCAGCCTGACCGGAATCACCGGTCCGGCCTCCCGCATCGCCGCAAAGGTCGGCGAGGGATTGCGCTTGAAGGCGGCGGAGACGATGTCGAAGCCGAGCGGCTTCGCCAGGCGATAGGCGGCGTGGTCATGGGAGAGGGTCACTCGAACACCTTTCAGCGGCCCGATCGATCGGGTAATCTGTATCAGACCGACGGTCGGTCTTCAAGGGCAGGACGCGAGGCGCGCATCAGAATGGCGCAATCCGGGGCGAGATCGCAGGGCGGCCGCAAGCCGCGGGTGCTGAAGGCGCCGGCGGTCCGCCGCGCCGAACTGATCGACTGCGCCCAGGCGCTGTTTCTCGCCCGCGGCTACGAGGGCGCCACCATCAACGACGTCATCGCGGCGGCCGGGCTGTCGAAGGGCGCCTTCTATCACCACTTCCGCTCCAAGGAGGACCTGCTCGAGGCGATCGCCGATCGCTTCGCCCGAGAGAGCCTCGGCTTCACGCAGAGCCTGCGGGCGGACGGCTCGCTGAACGCGCTGCAGCGGCTCAATCGGCTGTTGTCGCTGGGCCGCGACTGGAAGCGCGAACACATCGCCGGCCTGCGCGCCATGTTCACGACGCTGCTCGATCCGCGCAACGCGGTGCTCTATCACCGCATCGTCGACGCCGTGTCGGCGGTGCTGGCGCCGGCGCTGGCCGAGATCATCGGCGACGGCGAGGCGGAGGGCGTGTTCGCACCGGGCGCGCCGGACATGCTCGCCGAAGTCCTGCTCGGTCTCAGCAACGGCCGGCGCGCGCTCGTGATCGCCGCCCTGGCCAGGGCCGAGAGCGATGTCGAAACCGGAGTGTCGATGATTGTCGAACGGGTGCGCGGCGAGGAGCAGATCATCGACTGCCTGCTCGGGCTCGAGGCGGACGGGGTCGATCTGCTCGGCCCGGAGAGCGCCCTGCGCGCCATGCTGCTGGAGTGGAACCAGGCAGGCGCGCGCTGACCCATGGTCCTGCATCTCGTCAAGCTCTGCGTCGGCGCCGATACCCCCGACGATCTGCGCGCCTGGCGCGCGAGCCGGGCGGCGCCGGGCGAGCGCCCCACGGTCCACACGCGCCAGACCCCGAGGCGAGCGGCCGAGATCGTCGGCGGCGGCTCGCTCTACTGGGTGTTCAAGGGCGTCATCCTGATCCGCCAGCCGGTGCTCGCCATCGAGACGGCGGGCGAGGGCGCCCAGCGGCGCTGCCGGGTCCTGCTGGAGGATGCGATGATCGCCACGGCGCCGCAGCCGCGCCGCGCCTTCCAGGGCTGGCGCTATCTCGAGGCCCAGGATGCGCCGCCGGATCTCGCCGAACTCGCCCCGGACGGCGCCCTGCCGCTGGACCTGGCCCGGCGCCTGCGCGAACTCGGCGCCTTCTGAGGCCGACTGGCGCCGCTATCGGGGCGTCCGCTCGACCGGCCAGTTGTCGATCAGCCTGGCGCGGCCCAGCCGCGCGGCCGCCAGGATGCGCGCGTCGCCGTTCACCGGCCCCGGGCCCATGCGGCGAAGGTCGTCCGCGCCACGGCACTCGAAATAGTCGATTTCGCCGAAGCCGGCTCGGGCCAGGGCCTCGACGCCGCGCGCCTCGGCCGCGGCGACCGCTTCCCCGCTGGCGATCGCCTCGGCGGCGCGCCTCAGCGCCAGGTTGAGATGACCGGCGATCGCCCGTTCGGCCGCGGTCAGGTAGGCGTTGCGCGAGGAAAGGGCGAGGCCGTCCGCATCGCGCACCGTCGGGGCGCCGAGGACGTGGACCTCCAGGTCGAGGTCGCGCACCAGGCGCCGGATGACCAGCAGCTGCTGATAGTCCTTCTCGCCGAAGATGGCCGCATCCGGCCGGCATTGGGCGAGCAGCTTGGCGACGATGGTGGCGACGCCGCCGAAATGGGTGGGGCGCGCCGCCCCCTCCAGCGGCGTGGTGACGCCCGAGACGCTGACGCTGGTGGCGAAGCCCGGCGGATACATCTCCTCCACGCCCGGGGCGTAGAGCAGGTGGCAGCCGGCGCCGGCGAGCAGGGCGGCGTCGCGCGCTTCGTCCCTCGGATAGGCGGCGAAGTCCTCGCTGGGGGCGAACTGGGTCGGATTGACGAAGAGGCTCGCGACCACCTTCTCGGCCACGGTCGCGCCCAGCCGCACCAGCGACAGATGCCCCTCGTGCAGGAAGCCCATGGTGGGAACGAGCGCGATCCGCAGACCCTGCGCCCGCCAGGCGCCGAGGCGATCGCGCACCTCCGCCACCGTGCGTACGATGGCCAGGCCGGGCTGTGGAGTGGCGTGCGTCATCGGTCCGGACTCGCAATGGTCGGCGGAGATAGGGGAGGGGCGAGGGCGCTGTCCAGGGCCTGCCCGAGGTCCCGTGCAAAGGCCGCGTTGACGGCGGCCGCGGCCCGGTGTCTCGTCGCCGGGGGCGCCGAGCGTTGATTCCGGACGGAAGGCTCGTGGACTCGAGGCTCGCAAAAGGGGGCGCAGCCATGCGTGTGATCGTCGTCGGCAACGAGAAGGGCGGGGCGGGAAAGTCGACCATCGCCGTGCACCTGGCCGTCGCCCTGGCCCACGAGGGCGCGGCGGTGGCCGTGCTCGACCTCGATCGGCGCCAGCAGTCGCTGGCGCATTTCTTCGCCAACCGCGCCAGCTGGATCATCGCCAGCGGCGCCCAGTTGCCCGAGCCGCGGCGGCTGGCGAGCGTCGAGAGCGCTGCGGCGCTCGACGCGGCGCTCGCCGAGACGGGCGACCTCGACTATCTGGTCGTCGACACGCCAGGCGCCGACACCGAACTCTCGCGCGCCGCGCATCGGACCGCCGACCTCATCGTCACGCCGATGAACGACAGCTTCGTCGATTTCGACGTGCTCGGCGTCGTCGATCCGGTCACGCTCGACCTGGTGCGGCCGAGCCTCTATTCCGAGACGGTCTGGGAAGCGCGCAAGCTGCGCGCCGCCGAGCGGGGCCGCTCCATCGACTGGGTGGTGCTGCGCAACCGGCTGGCCTCGGCCGAGGCGCGCAATCGCCGCCGCGTCGACGATCGCGTCGCCGCGCTCTCCAAGCGGGTCGGCTTTCGCACCCTGCAGGGCCTGCGCGACCGGGTGATCTATCGCGAGCTGTTTCCCTTCGGCCTGACCGTCGCCGACATCGGTTCGCGCGTGCGCCCGGTGCCGGTGTCGCTCGGCCAGGTCGCGGCGCGCCAGGAGATGCGGGTGCTGATGGCCGATCTCGGCCTGGCGCCCGCGCCCGGCGCCATCCTGGCTGCGGAGTAGCCGACCCTGCGATGACGGTTCTGGCGCTCGGCGCCCTGGTTCTCGCCCTGATGATCGGTCTTGGCCGGCGGCCCCTGGCGAGCCGTGCGGCGTGGCGCCTGCTGGGCCGCGGGCTCGCCGTGGCCGCCGTCGCCGGCGCAGCTTTCGCGGCCGCACGCGGCGAGTGGCTCGGGGGCGCGATGCTGATCGCCGCCGCCATCTGGCTCGCCGCGGGCGCCAGGGGCCCGAAGCCGCCATCCACGGCCGGCGGCCTCGCCGAAGCGGCGGCCATTCTGGGCGTGGCCGAGAGCGCCGATCGGGGCCAGATCGAAGCCGCCTACCGTCGGCTGATCATGCGCGTCCATCCCGACCAGGGCGGCGCCCCGGGTCTGGCGGCCGAACTCAACCGGGCGCGCGAGATCATGCTGGCGGCGCGGCCCCGATAGGCGCGGCCCCGGCTATTGCGGCCCGTAGGCGTCGCACGGCGCCGTGCGCGAGGCGACCCGCGCGCAGGCGCTCTTGGCTTCGGCCTCGGTGAAGCCGGTGAAGATCGAATGGAACCGCCGGCCGGTATGGTCGACCTCGCCATGGCGCTCGTCGAACAGCGCCCGGTAGCGGTGCGCGAAGAAGCCGACCTGGCGCGTGGCCAGGCGTCCGCTGCGGAACGTGCCGACTTCGACGGTCCAGTTGCGGGGCTGAAGCTGCTGAGCCGGCCTCTCGACCGGCGCCTGGCCGGCGAACCTCGCCCGGTAGATGGCGCCGAAGTCGGCCACCAGCGAGGGCCGCTGGGCGGCGAGCTCCGTCGCGCGCCCCGGAATCAGCGTCACCGGAGCGCCGTGCGCGGCGCTGGTCAGCACGATGTCGATTGGGTCGGCGCCGGCGCCGGCCGGCTCGGCCTGCACCCGATAGGCGCCCGACTGCGGTTGCTCGAAGAGATTCTGCGCCATCAGGATCTTCTCGCCACGGTCGCGGCGCTGCTCGACGTCGAAGCCGGTGAGCAGCAGATCCTCGACATTGGCGTTGCGCTGGGCGCTGGTCGCGCCGCCCAGCACCACGGCGATCAGCCGATGGCCGTCGCGCACCGCCGAGGCGGCGAGGTTGAACCCGGCGGCGTCGGTGAAGCCGGTCTTGAAGCCGTCCACCCCCGGCATCTGGCCCAGCAGATGGTTGGTGTTGCGCATGGTGCGGCCGTCGTAGGTGAACTCCTCGTCGCCGAAGTAGTGGTAATACTGCGGGAAATCGCGCAGCAGCGCCTCGCACAGGATGGCGATGTCGTGCGCCGAGCTGACGTGGCGGCTGTCCGGCAGGCCGTTGGGATTGACGAACCGGGTATGGGTCATGCCCAGTTCGCGCGCCTTCAGGGTCATCATCGCGGCGAACCGGGTGGTGGTTCCGCCCAGTTTCTCGGCCAGGGCCACGGCCATGTCGTTGGCCGAGTGGACGGCCATGGCGTGCATCGCGTTGGCGACCGTGATGGTGGCGCCGGCGCGCAGCCCCAGCTTGGTCGGCGGCATGGCGGCGGCGTAGGGCGAGACGGTGATGAGGTCGCTCTCCTTCAGCCGCCCGGTCGAAAGCGCGTCGAACGCCAGATAGAGCGTCATCAGCTTGGTCAGCGAGGCGGGGTAGCGGGGCGAATCCGCCCGCACCTGATAGAGCGTCTCGCCCGTCGTCGCATCCACCACGATGGCCGCGTAGCGCGGCTCGTCGCGCGGCACCCGCAGTTCGGCGCTCTGCAGTTGCGGCGACTGGGCGGCCGTGAAGGTGGGCGCGGCGGTGATGCAGAACGACGCGGCCAGGGCGGCCAGGACGTATGACGCGCGGCGGGCGGGCTCGGGCATGGGCGGGCTCCGTCGTACTGGAAAGAGCAATACCTGACTGCGGGGGCGATTCTCACCGCCGACCACGAAGTTAGCATGGCTTAACCAGTGTTTCGCGGAGGTAAACATCGCTTGAGCGAAACGGTCGCAGCCGCGCCGAACACGGAAGCTTGATCGCAGCCGCAGCCGCCCGTGATCTCATGCTGCACTGCACAAAAAACGCTTGACTACCGCATTGCAACATGAGAGGGAAGAACGTCGCGGCGTCCCCCGCAAGTCCGGCGCCGGCGACCAACCAGACCCGCCCCGATGCCCAAGGAGACACCCATGGCCGCCACCGGCCCCGAGACCCTCAAGACCACGGTCGATCAGTTCGCTGCGGCCGGCAATCAGGCCTTCAAGGATTCCGTCGAGAAGTCGCTGTCGGCTTTCGGCGAGATCAATGTCCATTCGAAGAAGAACCTCGAAGCCGTGGTCGCCTCGATGACCGCGGCCACCAAGGGCGCCGAAGCGCTCGGCGCGCAGGCCATGGCCTTCTCCAAGCGCAACCTGGAAGATCACGCCGCCGCCGCCAGGAGCCTCACCGCCGCCAAGAGCGTGCAGGAAGTCGTCGAACTGCAGACGGCCTGGGCCAAGGGCGCGATGGAATCCTACATCGCCGAGATGACCCGGGCCTCCGAGACCGTCGCCGCCTCGGTCAAGGCCACGTTCCAGCCGATCAACGAGCGCGTCACGGCCTTCGTCGAGCGGATCCAGGCCGGTCGCTGAACGCCCGCGCGCCGGCGCGCCGGCCGCGCGTCGCTTGGCGGCTTCCGGCCGCCGGGCCGACGCGCTAAGTCGAAGGGATGATGTCCGATCCCGAGCGGCGCCTGAAGGAGCTTGGCCTGGAGTTGCCGCGGCCCACCCGGCCGGTGGCCAACTATGTCCCGTTCGTCCGCACCGGTGACCTGATCCACATTTCCGGCCAGGTCTCGACCGATGCGGCAGGCGGGGTGCGCGGCGTCGTCGGCGAAGACATAGATCTGGACGGCGCCCGGCGCGCGGCGCGCCTCTGCGGCCTCAACCTGATCGCCCAGATGCAGGCGGCGCTGGAGGGCGACCTCGGCCGGGTGCGGCGCATCGTCAGGATCGGCGGCTTCGTCCAGGCCGGGCACGGCTTCTTCGACATTCCCCAGGTGCTGAACGGCTGCTCGGACCTGATGGTCGAGGTGTTCGGCGAGGCCGGGCGCCACGCCCGCTCCGCCGTCGGCGTCTACCGCCTGCCGATGAATTTCGCGGTCGAGGCGGACGCCGTCGTGGAGTGCGCATGAGGCGCCGCTTCGGCCCGGACTGGGACCTGATCTTCGGGCCGCCGATCGCCCATCGCGGACTGTGGTCGCCGGCCGGAGCGCCGGAGAACTCGCTCGGCGCCTTCGAGGCCGCCTGCGAGGCGGGCTACGGCATCGAACTCGATGTCCAGTTGAGCACGGATGGCGAGGCCATGGTGTTCCACGACGCCGACATGAAGCGTCTTACCGGGACCGACGGACGCATTGCGGACCATCCCGCCGCGGAGCTGCGCCGCCTCCGTCTGGCCGGTTCCGACGAGACCATCCCAAGCCTTGCCGACACCCTGACCCTGGTCGGCCGCCGGGCCATGGTGCTCATCGAACTGAAGACGCCTTACGGCGAAGTCGGCCCGCTGGAGCAGCGGGTGCACGAGATCCTGATCGACCACGCCGGCCCCGTGGCGGTGATCGGCTTCAATCCCTATTCCCACGCCTGGTTCGCCGATCGGCGGCCGAAGGTGCTGCGCGGCCTCGACAGCGACAGCTATGCCGATGCGGGCCGGCGCCTCGCGCCCGAGCAGCGGCGCGCCTTCGCCAGGCTCGAGCACGTGGCGCTGGCCCGGCCGCACTTCCTCGCCCTCGGTCTCGACATGCTGCCCAGCGCCAAGGCCGACGAGATGCGCGCCGCCGGCCTGCCGGTGGTCGCCTGGACGGTGCGCGGCGCCGGCGAGTGGGACCGGGTGCGCGAACACTGCGACAACCAGATCTTCGAGGGCTACGCGCCCTGATGCGCCTCGCCGCCGAGATCAGCGTCCACCGCCGCATCGCCGAGATCGGCAAGGGCGACTGGGACGCCTGCGCGGCCAGGCCCGACCACGCCGGCAATCCCTTCGTCGCCTATGACTTCCTCGACATCGCCGAGGCGGCGGGCTGCGCGGTGGAACGGGCCGGCTGGGCGCCCCAGCACCTGGCCGTCCGCGACGAGGCCGGCCAGGTCGCCGCGGTCATGCCGCTCTATCTGAAGTCCCACAGCCAGGGCGAATACGTCTTCGATCACGCCTGGGCCGACGCCTACGAGCGCGCCGGCGGCCGCTACTATCCCAAGCTGGTCAGCGCCGCGCCATTCTCGCCGGTGACGGGGCCAAGGCTGCTGGTCCGCCCCGATATCGACCGCGACGCCGGGCGGCGCATGCTGCTCTCGGGCGCGATCGCCCTTTGCGAGCGGATGGGCGTCTCGACTCTCGGCATCAATTTTCCGACCGGGGACGAGTGGGCGTTCCTGGGGGCGCAGGGCCTGCTGCGCCGGCAGAACCAGCAGTACCATTGGCTGAACGCCGGCTACGCGAGCTTCGACGACTTCCTCGCCGCGCTTTCCTCGGGGCGGCGCAAGACCATCCGGCGCGAGCGCCGCGAGGCCAACCAGGGCCTCGATATCCATTGCCTCACCGGCGCCGATCTCACCGAGGCGCACTGGGACGCCTTCTTCGCCTTCTACATGGATACCGGCGCCCGCAAGTGGGGGCGGCCCTACCTGAACCGGCGGTTCTTCTCGCTCTTGGGCGAGCGGATGGCCGAGCGCGTGCTGCTGGTGCTGGCCGCTCGCGGCGGGCGCTGGATCGCCGGCGCGCTCAACCTCGTCGGCGGCGACTGCCTCTACGGCCGCAACTGGGGCTGCCTGGAGGACGTGCGCTTCCTGCACTTCGAGCTCTGCTACTACCAGGCGATCGACTGGGCGATCCGGCGCGGGCTGGCGCGCGTCGAGGCCGGCGCCCAGGGCCAGCACAAGATCGCCCGCGGCTATCTGCCCAGCGCCGTCTACTCGGCCCATCACATCGCCGACCCGGCCCTCAGCCGAGCCGTCGCCCGCTTCCTCGAGGAGGAGCGCCGCGCCGTGCAGGGCGAGATGGACTGGCTGGCCGAGGAATACTCCCCCTTCAAGGCGGCGTGAGCGGCGTGGGTTCGGCGCGATCGTCGGCGCCGGTTCCGGCGTGAAGAAAGTATTGACTTATATAAGCCCAAAACGATATTGACGCCGCCACGATGCGAGGACGGCATGGAGATCGACGGCGCCAGCTTGCTGGGACGGGTCAGGCGCACGGTGCGCAGTTTCGAGAAGGACGGGAAGCCGGCGAGCACGGTGACGCTGACGCGGCTCTGCGACACCAGCCTCGATGACCTGTGGGACGCGCTGACCAGCCGCGAACGCATCCCGCGATGGTTCCTGCCGATCGCGGGCGAGCTGCAGGCGGGCGGCAGGTACCAGCTCGAGGGCAATGCGGGCGGGACCATCACCGCGTGCACCCCGCCCACGCATTTTGCGGCCACGTGGGAATTCGGCGGCGCGACCAGCTGGATCGACGTCAGCCTGGCGCCGGAAGGCGGCCGGGCGCGGATGACGCTGGAGCATACGGCGTTCGTCGACGATCACTGGAACCAGTTCGGGCCAGGGGCGGTGGGCATCGGCTGGGACCTGACGATGACCGGACTGGCGCGGCATCTGGAAACCGGGGCTCCGGGCGACCCTGCCGAGTTCGAGGCCTGGCTGAGTTCGCCGGACGGCAAGGCGTTCGTGATCGAGAGCGGCGAGTCCTGGCGCGCGGCGCACGTGGCGAGCGGAATCGATCCGGGATCGGCGAAAGAGCGATCGAACCGGACGATCGCCTTCTATCTCGGCGAGAGCCCTCCGGATACGGTGTATCCGGATGCGGGAAGCTGATGGACATCTTCGATGTCCTCGCCGATCCGGTGCGCCGGCGCATCCTCGAACTGATCGGCGCCGGTGAAATGACCTCCGGGGCGGTGGTGAAGGCCATAGGGTGCGAGTTCGGGATTTCGCAGGCGGCGGTTTCGCAGCATCTCAAGGTGCTGCGCGAAAGCGGTTTCGCCCGGGTGCGGGCGCAGGCGCAAAAGCGGCTCTATTCCGTGGATGCGGCGGGACCTCAGGCCGCGGATGCATGGATCGGCCAGTTCAGGCGATTCTGGGAGCCGAAGCTGGACGCGCTGGAGACGGAGATCGCGCGGGGCAGGCGCCAACGGCGTGGGGCGCCGACGGCGGGGCGAGCCGGGCGCCGGGCCTAGTGGACAGCAGCTTCTACCAATCCGAAGCGCTGGCGCTTCGCCCCGGGCGCCTCATGGAAGGGGCGCGGATGAGCTTCATCACCGGCAGCCCCCTCCGGCGCCCCGCGCGGCCGCGCCGGGCGCCCCC
>Ga0307373_10004420_pt1 | contig 23668 bp, 20 predicted proteins | sample OX2MG_FD_202534 | JGI IMG/M metagenome (GOLD analysis project Ga0307373, IMG submission 202534) | Soil microbial communities from Risofladan, Vaasa, Finland - OX-2 | ecosystem: Environmental > Terrestrial > Soil > Coastal area > Acid sulfate soil | place: Finland: Risofladan, Vaasa | collected... | reverse complement strand
TTTCAGTAATTTGGGGAATCTGCTTTTCGCTCAAAGCTAACCCCAATGGCATGAAAACATCGGATTCTGGCACACTTTTGGCACAGGGGACGCGCCTGCGCCGCGCCGATGCTTCCAAAGCAGGGGCCCTCCCCTGCGCATTCTGGCACAGTTGGCACAGCAGTAGCAGACTGGAGCCGCCGCTTTCTGGCGGGCCTTGTGTCGTGGTTGCGGCAGTGCAAACCTCGCGTTAACCGACTAGCCACCTACGATTGGTTCCGCGAACGTTCGCAGGATCTCAAACGCGTTTTCAACTTGCCCGGATAGGCCGCATCACGGGCGAGTGCCTCGTACGGTTTCTGCCACTAAGCGGGCGGAACAAGAAGCGTAAAGCTCCTTTCGCAGCTTTCCGAAAATCTTCGCTAGAGTCGGAAGTTCGCAAGCGAGCAGACAAATCGAGGGCAGACTGAAGCTCGGTGAGTTTGTCGAGAGGCGGCAGCCCGGAATGAATTGTGCAGCCCTCCAGGTATTCGTGATATAGGATTGGCGGGAACAACAATGCCGCCGAAGCAACTCAAAATCGATAGCCTTGATCTAGACCTCGAAAATCCTCGCATTACGCTCGCCACCGATCAACGTGATGCGATGCAGAAGATTTTGAACGAACAAAAAGTCCGATTAATTAACTTGGCCGAAAGCATAGCCGTGAAGGGTTTCAATCCGATGGATCGTTGCCTTGTCCTGCCATCTGAAGCGCGGGCCGGTAAGTTTATTGTGCTGGAAGGCAATCGTCGCGTCCTCGCTACAAAGCTGCTAAACAATCCTTCCCTCCTAACCACGCTGGAAATGCCCGAGACTTTCAGAAAAAGATTGCAGAAGGCGGCGCTGACCTTCGATGTATCGAAGATTGAACCTGTTGATTGTTACGAGGTTCAAGATCGAACCGAGGGCAATGACTGGTTACGTCAGCGTCATAGTGGAGCAGATGAGGGACGCGGGATTGTTAACTGGTCCGCGATAGCTGGTTCGCGATTCCGAGGTCGCGATCCGGCTTTACAGGCTTTGGATTTTGTTTTGGAGCATGGCGGTCTCGGCGACGAGGAGAAGGAAAAGATTGCGGGCAAGTTCCCGCTGACAACGCTTGACAGGCTTCTCTCGACGCCAAGCGTCAGAACAGCCATCGGCTTTGAAATCACAGGGGGAAAGCTCCAGACAGAACTTCCCCCCGAGGAAGCACTGAAGCCCCTGAAGCGAATGGTTCTCGATCTTGCTGGAAAAGACTGGAATGTAACTAAGCTTAAGTCGAAGGATCAGCAGAACGCCTATATCGGAAAGCTGAAGGCATCAGACAGGCCGAACCTGGCAAGGAAGACTGGCACAGCCCTTGCGGTGGAAGGCATTACCGACAAGGATTTTGCTGCGAAGCCGCCATCGCCAGCTAAAAAGTCGCGCGCCGGTCGGACATCGCCGCGCACCACAATCGTTCCAAAATCATGCAAGCTCAATGTCACGACGGCAAAGATCGACGGGATTTACAAAGAACTTAAAGTTCTTTTGCTCACCAAGCATGTGCACGCGATCAGCGTGCTATTGAGAGTTTTTCTGGAAATGTCAGTGGACGAATATCTAGTGAGCAAGGCTGGCAGCACGCTCACATTCAAAGACCCCAAGAGCTCACGCACTTTGGATAAGAAGCTGAAGGACAAAGTTAAAGAAACAATCGCTCACATGGTCGCCAAAGGCGCACCGGAAAAGGATTTCAAGGGCGTACTGACTGCTATGAGCGACTCTCAGAATCCATTCTCTATAGATACGCTGCATGCGTATATTCACAATCGATTCTTCACGCCGACAGACACGCATCTGGTGACCGGCTGGGATAATGCGCAACCATTTTTTGAGAAGATTTGGCCATGAGCGAACCTGCTCAACGGCACTTAGTCCATTTCACCCCCCTGCGTTATCCGGGCGGCAAAGCAAAGCTGGCCGCATACGTCAAGAGCCTGATGAAAGAGAACCGACTGCTAGACGGCGAATACGTAGAGCCGTACGCGGGAGGAGCGGCGATTGCGCTTGAACTTCTTTTTCATGAATATGTTTCATGCATCCATATCAATGATGTCAGCAAACTGGTACATGCTTTCTGGAAAAGCGTCCTGCGCAACACAGAAGACTTTTGCCGACTTGTGAGCAAGACGCCCTTAACTGTCGCTCAGTGGGATAAACAGAAGCGAATTGTCGGAAACCCTTCTGACCACGATGATGTGAAGCTCGGCTTTGCAACCTTCTTCCTGAACCGGACAAACCGCTCGGGCATACTCAATGGCGGAATCATCGGGGGCCGGAATCAAACAGGCCCATGGAAGATTGACGCTCGATACAACGCGCAAGAACTGGTTCGTCGTATCGAGGCAATCGCGAAGATGGGCCATAGGATCAAGCTCACGCGCCAGGATGCGCTGAAATTTCTGAAAAACGGTGTTTCACGTTGGCCCAAAGAAACGCTCATTTACCTCGACCCGCCCTACTACGTTAAAGGTCGCGATCTTTACTACGACTTTTACGAGCATGAAGACCATAAGCACATCGCCACCTTCATGAACGAAACGAGCATGCGGCAGCGGTGGATTGTATCGTATGACAACGTGCGACCCATCCGTGAACTTTATAAGGGCGCGCGGCATGTCGCGTACGACATTGGATACAGCGCGCGGTCAGCTTCGCAAGGCTCAGAGATAATGTTCTTTTGTAATGACCTGAAAGTGCCGGCACTCGTAGGTCCCATCAGGCTTACTGAAGATCGTACTGGAGTTTTTCGACGGAGTGCGTAGACCTTGGTTGCTTGAAGGTGATCGGTGGGAGTCAGTGAAGTCGAGTTTTGTAAAGCACGGTCCCTCCCGGAACCAAATTCTTTTCGATATAGTCCACAACGATCCTCCAAATCTCGTTCATTTGAAACTCGCTGCTATGACTCTCTCAGTTTAGTTTCAGCAATCCCACCTTCGCTCAGATAGGTATTCAAGATCGCAAAAGCACCGCCTATTCCTCCCGACAATCCACATTCTTTGGCAAGCGCATCGTAAGGCTTCTGCCAATCTTTAGGCGGCTGCGGGAGCAGGTTCGGCACGGCGTGAGTCCCTCGGCGATCAAACGTGACACGGATTGCTTCAGCAACCTTGGCCTTGGCCAAGGTGCCGGAATGAATCAAGAGAACCATGTCCACCAGGTCTCGCACGCGACTATTCGTCGCACCCTGTCGTGGCAGAGTATAGGCGTGAAGTTTTTCGGCAAACTGTTGCTCGCGTGGGATCATGTACAACGATGGGCTCGCAATACCGGCAAACCCCAACCAATCGCGCCCTTCGATGACTTCGAGCGGCTCCATCACAGCATCGCCTATCCCTACGTCCAGGTGAAATCCAACGAATACGCGGCCATCGAGACGAGCTTCGACTGGAAACCTCGCGCCACCGTATGGGGCAGCATCTAGGTCAGAAATTGGCTCGCCTATCGCGTAAACGAAGAAGTCGTCACTACTGAATGCAGCGGCTTCTTGTAGCTTCTCCAGCACGGCGAGATTCTTCTTGTCGTCTTTCTTCTCGCCAGGACTGAAGACGCTGCGCATTGTCAGGTCAATATCCTTTGTCGTGCGCGCGGCCTTGATCCGCAGCTCCATCGCGTAACCGCCCTTCAGTACCCAAGGTAGCGGACGAGGCTGTGCCGCGTGAAACAGTCGCGCTAAGAGCCGGTCAAAGGCAACCTGACGCCGCAGACGCTGCAAATCAACGCTTTCCTTCCCGGCAATATCTTGAAGCCTGTCCTCCAGTGCCCTTCGAAAGGCTGCGGCTGTCGCGTATTTCTTGGGCTCCATCACGCGGCTACTTTCTGAAAGAAGGTTCGCAGTTGCTTGCTATCAGCGAGACGTTTCCTAGCCGCCGCAATTTCGCTTCTGCGAATGAGCCCTCGCCGTAGCCCTTCACGGAGTGCTTGCCGAAGGGTCGCAGGCGGCACCTCCCCGCCTTCCAGCAGATCAAGAATTGTTCGCATAGGCCTTGTTACCCGCACTCCATGAGTAACTCCGATATCGCACTGAGGGAGATCAGCGAAATGCAGGACAAGCACGCGCGGGATTTCGCTATTTCGCCGGAAGCTTCTCGGCACAGTCATGTACAGCTTCGCTGGCATTACGTCCGAGAGATCGTGAAGGCTCAGAGCAGTTTGATGACTGTAGACTCCCTGGGCGGCCTCCCCCCGATTCCTGGACCAGAGCGACCAAAGCATCAGATCAGGGCGCTCGCCTCGCGGAAAGCTGGCCAGTCGATAGATTCCCCGATGCTCACGAATCCAATTTCTCGCCTGAACGTGGTACGGGTGAGTATTCTCCGCGAACCCCGCAGCTTTAGCCTGCTTCGTCGTGAAGAAGCCTTCCTGGCCTTCCGCGATCTCGTAGAGCCGCTTGGCGGCTTCTCTGCGTGCTTTTCTCATGGCACAATACTACAACTTATTTGAGGTATTGTGTAGTGCGGATTTCTTGAGTACGGACCGACCAAGGTCATCGTGGCTGAACCTTGTTTCAGAAAACATGGTCAAGGACTGAACACCATCGGCGCGAGTTGGCATATCTGCGTGCGGACAAGGAAACCCCGGTCGACGGTATAGAGAAGTCCGACGGAAGGGTCACGGATTTTCGTTGACACTGGCAATTGAGAGTGTAGAATACCTTTGGCGTCGGATGACCAAGCACTACGGCTTCCGATGACTACTTAGCTTCGCGGCACACGCTGCGAAGGAGGATAAAATGATTTACCCTACCCGTACTATCGAAGTATTCTCCCGCGACAACGACCACTGCAAGAGGCTGAAAGACCCTACAACCGCGAATTTGTATCACTTGGAAGCTTTTCTTCCGTTCACGGAAGCAGTGAAACTGGAAAAGGGTAACGCAAACCTTCGTCCGCCTTCTGAGTTGAAGAAACCATTCCAGGACATGATTGCAAGCGTTGAAGACGACCCCGCATCATTCCACAAGAAGAATCGTGGAATCACTTACCTCTGCGACAAATTCGAGTTCGACAACGCAAAGAAGCGTCTGCAGGTAAACGTCCCTGCTCTGCAACCCTCAACCAATGGCGCGGACATCAACGAAGACGAGCCACGATTCGGAATCGCTGACGGTGGGCACACGTATGAGGTAATTCGGCAGACTGTCGACAGGCTCAATGAGCTTAAGGAACTGGACGGTTGGACCGAGCCTTTCGTGAGAGTCCATTTCCTTGCCGGTGAAGCCGTGGTCTCAGGCGAAATTGACCAAATCGTCGAAGCTCTCAACACTTCGTCTCAAGTGCAGCAATATACTTTGGACGAGTATCAGAACAAGTTCGATAAACTCAAGACGGCACTGTCGGATGCGGGCTTCGATATTAGTCTAATTGCATTTCGGGAGAACGAAGATAAGGAGTGGGATATTCGTGAAATAGTCCAACGAATGGCCTGTTTCTTGAAGGACCGTTGGAAATTCACGCAGCCGACCTCAATGTACAGGTCGAAGGGAAAAGCCCTCGACCTGTTCACCAACGACGCCACGGGGCCAGAATTCGAAAAGCTGTACGGAGTGATTCGGGACGTCATCACACTTCCTGAGTTCGTTCAGTCGCAGTTTAGCCGGGGGAGCGCTACCCAAGGGAAGAGATTTGGAGGCCTTCGAGCGGTAAAAACTCTGAAGAAGCCGCAAACACGTCCCGGGACCGATTACCCGACTGACCACTTAATGGACTTGGGAGCTTCCTTACCAATCGCCGCAGCTTTCAGAGAACTCCTGGAGCTAAAGGGCGACAAGTATGTCTGGAAAGTGCAGCCAGCCGCGATCTTCAATACGTGCGGGGAAGAACTTTACAAGGTGCTCGCATCGAAGAGCCGCACTGCGAAGTCGGTGAACAGTCTTGGTTCAGACACAGAACTGTGGACTCAAGCGGTCAACATTCTCCTCCGAGCAAAGGACGAGATACTCTCCGAACCAGCCCGGAAGAGATAGTGTGAACGACAAGAAGCCTCGGGCGCTCGCACGAGTGTCCGGGGCTTTTTGTTTTGGTGCCGCATCCGAAGCTGCCTATACCGCAACATTGGCGTGGCGGCGTCCACACTTGATGGTCAGGTTGCCGAAGTAGTTTCGACCGTTCCCCTTCCCGCACATAATAGGCCAATGTCCTGACCCCTTGACTAGAACCCGGCGGGCTTCCGCTCGCACACGGTCGCGCCAGGTAAACACCGACCTGTCACGCCCGTTGCCATCCGCTCCAGCCGCAAATACAAGACCGCTCCGCTCTCCGTCCTTTCAGTGAATCTGTTGCGATTTGGTTCCCCTCCCTGGTTGAGGGAACCAACTCTCAACTCACTGAAAGGACAAAGAAAATGAATTCAGAAAACATCAAGAAAGTTACAAATCAAGCCATCGAGCGACTCATTACGGCGCTCAACGAGGGCCGAAGTGAAACACTGACGCAGTATCTTGCGGCGATTGGAAGATTCCACCGTTACAGTCTACGAAACGTGATGCTCATTGCATCACAAAAGCCAACCGCAACGCACGTGGCTGGCTTTCACGCATGGCACAAGCTTGGGCGATTCGTCAGGAAGGGCGAGAAAGGAATCCTGATTCTTGCTCCCATTGTCCGGCGAAAGAACGAAACCAAGGAACAAAACGAAACGGATGAATCATCAACGGCTGTCTGCTTTCGCGCTGCTTACGTCTTCGACATTAGCCAAACGGACGGCCAAGACCTTCCCGAAATCGGCAGCGTTCACGGCGACCCTCGCGAATACCGCGACCGGCTTGGCAAATTCATCGCTGAGCAAGGCATTGCTTTTGAATACTCGCATGACATCGCTCCGGCGCGTGGCACTTCCGCAGGCGGCAAGATCACGTTGTTGCCCGGTCAGTCCCCGGCTGAAGAATTCGCAACTTTGGCGCACGAACTCGCGCACGAAATGATGCACCGTGACGAGCGTCGCAGCAGCACTTCAAAGCGCAGCCGAGAGACTGAAGCTGAGGCCGTTGCATTCGTGGTCTGCCACGCCATCGGCCTAGAGACAGGCTCAGCGTCTCAAGACTACATTCAACTCTACGAGGGTGACGCGAAGCTCTTGACGGCCAGCCTTGAGCACATCCAGAAAGCGGCTAGCCAGATTCTTAATGCAATCGGCGCGGAGGTTCCCTCCGCGCCGCCCGTCTAAACGGACGAGATCAATGCATGATAGGCGTAAGGTCATAGCCCTGCTCTGGGACTTCGGTGTTCAAGGGGCCAGTCCCTCTTCCGTTTCTGTGCCTTGTCAGCACGCCACCTCCGAGGCAACCAGTTGGACACCCTAACTCTTACGTCAGGGTCCATTCTCCCGCGTTGACAGGTGTTCACTCGTCTTATAACTTCTGAGTCGCTTACCCTCGCATCTTTGGAGACATACGATTGTGCCCAAGCCCGAAGTAGAGCGCCAGAAATCTATCCTGAATGTCCTTCAGGGCATGCAAGGCATAGAGCCGCTCAAGAAACTTTTCTGGACGGAACTGAACTACGATAGGACGAACAGTCCCTTGCCCCGGAAGGGCTGGGGCGAGCTCGCATCCACCGCGCTAGCTGAAGACCCTGTGCTTTTTGCCACGGGCGGAAACGACTTCCATGTTATCCACGCCCGTCTGAACTCCGACAAACTTCTGATGAGCATGGAGCGCCCCGTCGTCTCGCGCCTTCTGCAAAATCACCCTTACGCGCTCTTCGTTTTCTCCAACGCGAAGCAGGATCGCTGGCATTTCGTCAACGTCAAGTATGACGACGACGTGCAGCGACGCAGGCTCCTCCGGCGAATCACCGTAGGACCGGAAGACCGGCCCTACCTGCGCACGGCCTCGGAGCGACTCGACAAAATCAATCTTGCAGACGCCCGCGATCATGCACCTATCACGATCCAGAAGCTCCACGACGATGCCTTCGATGTTGAACCCGTCACAAAGGAGTTCTTCCATGAGTACGGGCGCATCTTCGAAGAGGTTGAGAACTCGATCCGGGGCTTGCGCGACGAGGAGCGCAAACACCTGTTCACCCAGCGCTTATTCAACCGGATCATGTTTATCGCCTTCATACAGAAGAAGGGCTGGCTCAAGCTCGACGGTAACACCGATTACCTGAGTGCCCTCTGGCGGGCACACGAGCGCGACAATACAATCGAGGACAAGAACTTCTACCGCGACCGCCTCAAGCCGCTCTTCTTTTTCGGCCTGAACTCATGGAACGAGGTCAACCAGATCGGAATCAACCGTGGCGGCTTTCTCAAGATTCTCATCGGAGAAGTCCCTTACCTGAATGGCGGCCTATTCGAGGAGGACGAGGACGATAGGGACTCGAAAATCGTTGTTCCCGACAAGGCGCTCGATGCCGTTCTAAACGACCTCTTCGCTCGGTTCAACTTCACCGTCACTGAGAGCACACCGCTCGACATGGAAGTGGCGGTTGACCCGGAGATGCTAGGGAAAGTTTTTGAGGAGTTGGTCACCGGGAGGCACGAAACGGGCAGTTACTACACGCCCAAGCCAATTGTTTCGTTCATGTCTCGTGAGGCGCTCAAGAGCTACCTCGTAGCGCAGTTGCCAGGCGAAGACAAGCAAGCCATAGACGAGTTTGTGGAGGCGCACGCTCCGGCAAACCTGCGAAATGCCGAGGCCGTCTTGGAAACGTTGCGCCGAATAAAGGTCTGCGACCCAGCGTGCGGCAGCGGCGCATATCTGGTCGGAATGCTCCATGAGCTTCTCGACCTGCGTGCCTGTCTATTCGTCACGACGAAACTGGACGCCAAATCGGTCTATGATCGGAAATTGGAAATCATTCAGAATAGCCTATATGGAGTCGATATAGACCCGTTCGCCGTAAATATTGCGCGGCTCAGGTTGTGGCTCTCACTCGCAGTCGATTTCGACGGGGCCAACCCGCCCCCACTTCCCAATCTAGATTACAAAGTCGAAACAGGAGACAGCATCTGCTCCGCCAATCCCACAGGCGATTTGGAGTTGGGCTTCCGCAAAGCGCTTGTTGACAAGTATCTTGGAGCAAAATCAGATTACATGATGGCTCACCACGGCCACAAGGTCGAACTCAGGGAGCAGATTCAGAAACTTCGTGAGGACATCAGGACGTGGGCGCACCGCTCCCATAGTTCCGGTTTCGACTGGCCGATTGAATTTGCTGAAGTCTTTCTGAACGGCGGTTTCGATATCGTGGTGGCGAATCCACCATATGTAAGCGCGATGGAGTTTGCGAGAGTGTACCCTCCTGAATATCGTGAGGAATTGAATCGACTCTTCCGGTCGGCGCGGGGGGCCTACGACTTGTACATCCCGTTTTTTGAGAGAGGCTTATCCTTGCTCAATCGCAATGGCATACTTGCATACATCAGCCCCAATAAGTATCTCGCTGCGCGCTACGCCGTGGCACTCAGAACGCTGATCCTCGAAACTGCTGCGTTAAGAAAGGTCGTTGATCTCTCGGCGGTGAAAGTCTTCACCGACGTATCTGTATACCCCGTCTTGACCTTCATCACAGCTGGCGTCGTAGAGCACGAGTATCACGCATCCTCTTTGATACCCAGGAATCGAGAGACCGCAGACGCTGATTTGACAGCTTATGAGAGTGCGACCTTCCCGAGTACCATGTTGCGTCTGCTACCTGAGTGCATCTGGGGATTTCTGCTTTCTCCTGATGCACCGCTTATGGTGAAAGTGATTGCTGGCGCACGCCCTCTGTCGGAATTTGGGGAAGTAAATGCGACAAGCACGGCTGGCGAATCGGATGATTTCACTACGCTACTCAGTGAGTCGTGTGATGGTGAATGCGTGAAAATCGTCAACACTGGGACAATCGACCAGTTCAAGAGTCTGTGGGGCGTCGTGAAGATGACCCACTCAGGTCGGAAGTTGTTGAAGCCGTATTTGAAGCTGAACCCGAAGGTTGTCAATGAACGTCGACGAAAGCTGTACCACTCGCCTAAAGTGCTGTTTGCCAAAATGGCGAGAGAGTGCGAAGCCTTCCTGGACTGGCGCGGCGAGTACGCATCGATGAACACCAATTGCTTCCATGACCCGCGCTCCGCAGTGGACTTGGAATACGTGGCTGCCTTTTGCAACTCCAAGCTGTTCATGTTTATCTACAGGCAGTTCTTCGGGGCGCTGCGTATGAGCGGTGGATACTATCAATTCCAGGCGCCCCAACTCCGCGTGATACCTCTCAGAGATGCCTCCGATCAACAGAAACAAAGATTGAAAGCAATGGTGGATCGGGTGACGCGAAATGCCCGCTGCGCCGAGTCTACGCTGAAACAGACGCTCGATGAGATCAACCACGAGTTCTATGCAATGTACGCCCTATCTGCTGCTGAAATTGCGACCGTTGAAAAGGACAGTTAGCCACGATGCCCACTCACGACATCATCGACAACCGCGCTGAGAAGCTGGTTGACCACATCAACCGCATTCTCGGCTCGACGGAAGCTGCACGGTTTGCAGTCGGCTACTTCTTTCTCTCCGGCCTTGAAAGCATTGCCAAGTCGCTGGCACGCGTGAAAGAACTGAAGCTCCTGATCGGGAACACAACTAACCGCGAGACTCTCGAACAACTGGCTGAGGGTTACCATCGGCTCGAACTCGTCTCCGAAAAGGCCGAAGAGGAAGCCTACCCGAAACGATCCAAGATCAAGTTGATGGCCGACGAAACTGCTGAGAACATTCGCTCGACCGTGGAATTGATGGATCAAACGGACGAGGCCGAGGAACTCGTTAGGGTCCTCGTCCGGTTAATCGAAGAGAAGCGGCTCAAGGTGAGGGTATACACGAAGGGCCGGATGCATGCGAAGGCGTACATCTTCGATTATGCTGACATGTACGACGTGCTTGGTACGAAAGTCGTGCGCCACGAGAATGGAATTGCAATTGTCGGTTCATCGAATCTCACCCTCTCCGGCGTAAGCCACAACACGGAACTCAATGTGGTGGTTCAAGGCAACAACAACCACGGGCAATTGGTGCAGTGGTTCGACGAGTTGTGGAACGAGAGTCAAGACTTCGACGAAGCCCTGATGCAAGAGATACGCCAATCATGGGCCGTCGCGGCTGTGCGGCCTTATGACGTGTACATGAAGACGCTGTACGCACTGGTGAAGGACAGGCTGGAGGACGAGGACGACCGCGACATCCTGTGGGACGACGAGATTACGACACGCCTGGCGGACTTCCAGAAAGTAGCCGTGCGGCAGGCGATCCAGATTATCCGCGATTACGGCGGCGCGTTTGTGTCCGATGTGGTTGGGTTGGGCAAGAGCTACATCGGTGCAGCCATCGTGAAGCACTTCGAGCGCACTGACCACGCTCGGCCGCTGGTGATTTGCCCGGCTCCGTTGGTGGAGATGTGGGAGCGCTACAACGAAGCCTACCAGCTAAACGCCCGCATTCTCTCGACAGGCTTCTTGTACGAGAGCGGGGACGGCTCCGGCAACATCCTGCTGGACGACAGCAGGTACAAAGACCGCGATTTTGTGCTCCTGGACGAGAGCCATAATTTCCGCTACCCCGACACGCAACGGTACAAACTTTTGCAGGCGTACCTTTCCACCGGAGGCCGGAGGTCCTGCTTCCTAACAGCCACTCCCCGCAACAAGACGGCTTGGGACGTGTACTATCAGATTAAGCTCTTTCATCAGGACGACAAGACCGACCTTCCTATAGCTCCTCCTGACCTAAAGCAGTATTTCAAACTGATCGAAGAAGGCGAGAAAAAACTGCCTGACCTGCTGGCGTATGTCCTGATCCGGCGCACTCGGAACCACATTTTGCGCTGGTACGGTTATGACTCGCAGACGCACGAGCGCATTGATCCGTCGCGCTACAAGGATTATCAGGATGGTCGTAAACGGGCCTATGTGATGGTCGCGGGTAAACACCAGTTCTTCCCCAAGCGCGAACTGGACACGATTGAGTACAGCATCGAGGAAACGTATCAGGGTCTGTATCAAGAACTTCGAGGTTATTTTGGCAAGGCTCGCAAGACGATTCCTGATCCCCTGCCGCCGGAACTCACCTACGCACGTTACGGTCTGTGGCGGTACGTCTCAAAGGACAAACAGAAACATGAGCCGTATGCCAGCCTTGCGCGGGCTGGAAACAATCTACGCGGCCTGATTCGCGTCCTACTGTTCAAGCGATTTGAGTCGAGCGTCTATGCATTCCAGCAGACGCTTCGCAGACTGCTGGGCAGCCATCAGGCATTCTTATTGGCTCTGGACGAAGGCTTCGTACCCGCTGGCGAAGGTGCGTCTAGAATTCTTTACGAGCCCGACTTCGACGAAGAAGCCGATTTGATCTCTGCGCTACGCGAAGTCTCCAACCGCTATAACGCAGCGGACTTCAATCTCGACCTTTTGCGGCAACACATCGAGCACGATATTGACATCCTGCAAAAGATTTTGGCGCTGGTAGAGCCGATTACAGCGAAGCAGGACACCAAATTGCAGACGCTGATTCGTCGGCTCAAACAGGAGCCGTTGAAGACCGGCAAACGACTGATCTTCACTCAATATGCTGATACCGCCCGCTATCTTTTTGAGAATCTCAAACCGCACTCTGTAGACTCCGAACTCGAAGTTATTTTCAGCGGTGACAAAAGCAAGATACGCGTCGTCGGTCGCTTCGCGCCGAAGGCGAACCCGGAGTACAAATTCCAGTCGGGCGAAACCGAGCTAAACACTGTGGTCGCTACGGACGTGCTCTCCGAAGGTCTCAACCTGCAAGACTGCGACAAGATCATCAACTACGACCTGCATTGGAACCCGGTGCGACTCATTCAGCGGTTTGGACGCATTGACCGCATCGGTAGCGATCACGACATTGTGTATGGCTTCAACTTTTTGCCGGAGACTGGGATCGAGCGCAATCTAGGGTTAAAGGAAAAACTGCACCACCGAATTCAGGAGATCCACGACACGATTGGCGAAGACTCGGCTATCCTCGACCTCACCGAACAACTGAACGAAGAGGCAATGTACGCGATCTACGAAAAGAAGGGCGGCAACCTGAGCCTTTTCGAGGATGAAGAAGAGGAATTCGTCGATCTCAATGAGGCCGAAGAAATTCTGAGGCTGCTCCGCAAGGACAACCCTGCCGAGTATGACCGCATTGCCAGCCTGCGCGACGGCATCCGGGCGGCGAAGCCGAACTCACAGCAGAAAGGGTTGTATGTTTTCTGTCAGGCTGACCGCTACCAGCAGCTTTTCCTACTGGATAAGTCTGGTGAAGTTGTTTCCCGCGACATTCCCAAGGTTCTGGGCGCGATTCGGTGTGCTCCCGAATTGAAAGGCGAAGCTTTCCCCGCCGATTATAACGCCGCCGTGATGCGCGTGAAGCGCCAGTTCTCGGAAGAGGTAAAGCACCGGGCAGCGGAGCGCGAACACACGGTGTCGCTAACTCACGGTCAACGCTATGTGTTGCGCGAGTTGCGAGTGCTGTTCGCCAGAACTGAAGACGAAGACGTGAAGTCGCAGATCAACTTACTGGAAAAAGGCTTTCGGGCTGGCAACCTGACCAGCGCCGTCAAGAAGGAACTGAACCTCGTCCGTCACAACAATCTTGTCGGCGACTCGCTGCTAAAGAGTCTGATACGTCTGTACAACCAGCACAATATCCGCGAGTGGCTAGATCGGCAGAAAGAGAACGACGAGCCGACGATTCCCCGAATCGTTTGCAGCGAAGCGCTGCTTTAGCGGTACGACTTTGCGGGGTTTAGGTCGCGGTCCTTCAGCGCACTGGCCGAGAAAGGGTAATACCCTTAAGAAGGGGCAATAAAGAGGGTAATAACCTGTGCTAGCACTTTCCCGCCATCAATCCCTTGGCCGATAGCAACGCTCTAACCGTTTCCTACATCTACAGAAACCAAGGGGGTGAATCCCATGAAAAAGAGTCTCCCTTGGCTGATGCTTTTGGGCGTTTTCCTACTGATCGGCTGTGCAAGCAACAAAGACGCGAACGAGAAGAACTTCTCAGAAGCTTTGAATTCCTACCTAGCTAAGAAGGGCCAGCTTTGCCTCGGCATTCCGTCCACGTGGCCGGTCGATCTCAATGACGCCGAGCGCCGGGGCGGTATGGGTACGGCGGCGCAAATGGTCGCCCTGGAGAAAGCCGGCTTAGTGCGCTCTCACGAGACGGAAACCGAATACACACCGCCGCTGAGCACCCGCCCAGTCCAGGCAAGAGTTCTTCGGTACGAATTGACTGAAGACGGCAAGAAGTTTTACCGTGAAAAACAGACTCTACCTTTGGTTGGCACGAAAGGTAAGCAGGGCGACCTCTGCTTTGGACAGCAAGCACTGGACAAAATCGTCAAGTGGGAGGGGCCAAATGCCGCTGGCGACTCCAAAGAAGTGTCAGTTTTCTATGCGTACAAGATCGAGAATCTCGCTGACTGGGCGAAGAGCCCAGACGTTCAGACAGTTTTTCCTGGGATCGTTTCGGCAATCGATGGAGCCGGAAAGACAGAGATGAACCTGGCTCTGACGCTCACGAACCAGGGATGGCAGGCCAAGGGGCTCGACAATCCGTTTTAGTAAAGACCCCTCCCACCTATATCGCGGCAGCATCAACAATGTAGCTTTCTTTTTTTTCTGATGCCGGGCCGCACGCATCTTTTGAGACGGCACCCCGCCTCGCTTTTGTGTTTGCTCCTCTGAGAATGTGCTTTGGCAGTGTAGATCTCTGGCACTAACGCGTCGCCCTTCGCGCCGGGCCTCCGCTTGCACCAGCTCGCGCCGCACAAGAATGTGCAGTTTTGCTGTGATCTTTTACTCTGGTTGCGGTAACATCCTGACTATATGGCCGAAGACACAGTGCAACCTGTCGCCACTGGAGCCAAGCCTGCCAAGAGGAAGGGCAAAAAGTCCAAGCGCAAGCAAGGCACGAAAACTGCCAACGGAGCAACCAAGCGTGGCATTCCCCTTGGATACCCCAAACACCCCATTCTCAAGTGTCTGCGGATTCCACAGGCCGTTCTGGAGAACAACGCAGGGAAGGAATGCACCGACCGTGAGGCTGCGAAGTTTGCGAGTATCGGGTGGAGCGGCCAGATCGCAGTTGAGATTAGTTCGGCCATCAAGTATGGACTGTTCGAACGTCCGTCTGCTGGGAAGGTCAAACCGACCGACATCACTCGCCGCATTGTCAAACCTCAGACTACCACCGATAAGGTAGACGCCATTCGAGAGGCTCTGCTCAAGGCTCCGCTTATCTCCGATATCTACAAGCACTATCGCGGTGAGAACCTGCCCGAAGAAACCTCGTTCTTGGCAAACACCGCAACCGAGAGCTTCAAGATTCCCGCTGACAGGGTGAACGAGTTCATCAATGTATTCCTCGAAGATTTGCAGGCTGCTGGGCTACTGGAAGAGGTAAACGGTAAAAAGCGCGTACTGGATATTACGCACACACCCTCTGAAGTGCCAGGGGTTGCCTCTATCACTACCGACGACCACCTGAAGAAGGTGAGCAAGGGTGTTACGGTTGAGGCCACGGACACCTGCTTCGTGATGATGCCGTTTGCGAATCCAATCGGTGGGTACTACGCGACCATCTATGAGCCAGCTATTAAGAAAGCGGGGCTGACTCCCGTCAGAGCGGACACCGATATCTTCGCAACAGGCAAGATCATTGACCAGATATGGACTGGTTTGAAACGCGCGAAAGTGCTGGTGGCAGAACTGACTGGCAGGAATCCCAACGTCCTATACGAGCTTGGACTGGCTCACGCACTCCACAAGCCGGTGGTGCTCATCTCCTCCAACGAAGCTGATGTGCCCTTCGATGTCAGGCATGTCCGAGTGATCTACTATGAGTTGACTGACCCGTTCTGGGGGGAAAAGCTGATCGCGAAAGTGGCTGAGAACATCGTGTCTGCGATCAAGAATCCTAATGAGGCGATTCAGTTCCCGAAGGAGTAGGGCATGACAGGCTTCTTCGCTGATTTCTCCCAGCTTCCCGCATCCACCACCCACGCTGTTCCCCCACCATCCGCAAGCTGAACCGCACGCGAAAAGATCAGGTGCCTGACAACGCGCCGACCGAGGCGAGGCCGGAGGAAGTTCTCTTCTGAAGGGTATAGGCGCAAAGGGGCCTCGGTTTTTTACGAGGCCCCTTTGCATTTTTGCAGAAGGTGTCTGGTCGTCAACGACAGTGCTCAAACTGTTCCACGCAAATCAAATCGACCGAACAAGAAGCGAAGAGCAACGAGAATCACGGTAGTACGAAAGTACCACAGGTATTAGAACGATTACGTGGATTCGCAACAAACCCCAAGGCATCTGGCCACATCCAATTCAGCAGATTCGCGGCGACAAAGAGATGGGTCCCCATGCGCCCGAGCCCAGAAACGAAGCCCGGTCCTCCGTTCTTGTTGAACTCGGTTGACCGCTTCGGCAGGCAAATCGCTCCTGTGGTGTTGTCTGTCTCCATGGAAATTGGCCCACGCGCCCTCGCGTACGCCCAACACCTGATCGGTGATCCCGCTTTGGCTATAAACTACTTTGAGGAGGCAGCGGCCTCCGTGTCTGCCGCAATCGAGGAAAAGAAGGCTTCTGGCGCACCCGCCGTACGGAATGTCGCAGCATATTTGTTCCGCACGTTCATTCGCATGGTGGATGATGCCAAGCACAAAGAGAAAATTCTTGAGGAATCTCTGAAGGAATCCGGCGAAGCACGGATTCTCTTGACTGAAGAGGCCCGAGCGGAAACCGCCGTGCTTCTGAACGAAGTGATGGAAACCTGCGACAGAGCGTCGCGAGAGGTTATTGTCCTTCGCCTGGAGGGTTTCTCCTGGAAAGAGATCGGGAAGCAATTTGATATCTCAAGCCATGCAGCAGAGGCTCGATTTAGCAAAGCTCTTGACCACGCCAGAAAAGTGTTCAAAATACGGAGGCGAAAGGGTTGAGGAGGGCTTCACCCTTGCTGTCTGCCAGGCGCAAGTCGAAGGGCCATAAACGGAAGCCATCCGTGGACAAAGCCTTTCTTGACCTTGGCAGGAGACATTTCGCCGAGGATTTTCCCAACCCCACGCGCCAAGGATGCCCTCAGGACGATGTATTAAGACTTTTGGCCGAAAAACCAACACAAGTCGAAGATTCAGTTCTGGATCACGTCACCTCGTGTTCACCGTGTTACACGACCTACAGTGGCTTCCTCCAGCAGATGAAAGCAAAACACTCCAACCGAAGGTCGCAAACCCGATCTCCAAAACCACCAAGAGAGTAAAAACCAAGAAAGTTGCATTTTGTTGGTGAGGTTTTTCCGTTTTTTTCCCTCTGTATAGATGAGGGGAGTTCTCGCCGGTTAACTCCCGCGGACAGGGCGCAACCGATTCCTTCGGTGTTTCGCTCTGTGTTGCGTACGGCCCGCTAGAGGGGACGGACGCGATTGTGGGACGACGCTGTACACGGAGCGCACGCTCCAAATGTGCCTGGACGGGGAAGTCCAGGAACCGGCGCATACAGCACTCCCATCAATCGCCATCCGCTTTCCTTCTTTCCGCCGCAGCCAACGGGGACTCCCTCTCAACGGCCCATTTCTAAGACTCGGAAGAGTCAGGGAGAACACGAACATGAAGCGATTTCTTTGCAGATACCTGCGCAGCTCTTGGCTGCGTTCACCGCTCGTCACCCTCGGTTTCGCACTTTTCCTCGCCGCTCCGGCCTTCGCTCAAGGAACTTCCCCATGGGAAAACGCCGTTAGCGTGCTGCAACAGGCTTTCACCAGCACCATCGCTCGCGGCCTTTCGCTCGTTGCCATTGTCGTGGCCGGCCTCACATTCGCCTTCGGTGAAGGCGGCTCGAAGCGTGTACTTGCCGGCGTGCTCTTCGGCGTCGGCATGGCCATCGCCGCAGTGAATTTCCTGTCGTGGCTTTTTCCCGGCAACTGAATCACTCACGTCCCGGAGGGGAAGCACATGGCGGAAACAAGACGAATCAACAGAGTGCATCGGACACTATCCCGGCCACTGACGATCCTCGGGGCCGAGCGAAAACTTTTCTTCTTCGCCATGTGCCTGGGCGCGGCCACCTTCAACCTTCTCAACAGTCTGTTCGGCGGGTTGCTGATATTTTTGTTGCTGTACTTCCTGGCCCGCTGGGCCACCCAGACCGATCCGCAGATTCTGCGATTTCTGCTCACCGCTGCACGACTTCGTGCGCAATACGATCCGATGAAGTTCAGCCCCGTTCGAATCCGAAGGGATGGCCATGCTCAGACTTAGCCGAATCTTCAAGAATTACAACGAGACCGGCTCTCTCGGTGAGCTGATCAACCTCTACGGCTTTATCGGTCCGCACGTTTTTCTCACGAAGAGCGGGGAGGTCGGCATCATCCTCGAAGTTCGCGGCGTCGATTACGAGTGTCTCGACGACGCTTCGATTGACGGTTTCACAAAGCGGCTCGAATCAGCTTTGAAGCTGTTCGATGAAAACTACCGCGTCTACCAATACCTCTTCAAGCGGAACAACGAGACCATCCCCTACAAGCTCTACGCCAACCCCATCGTAGACACCGCGATCAAAAATCGCATCGCCTACCTCGGCAGCAAGGCCGACACGCTCTTTTCCCTGTCGGTCTATTACGTCCTGCTGTACCAGGGATTTCAGACTTCAGCCAAGCTCGGGAGCGCGCTCGCCGAGTTTCCCAAGAATCCGAAAAAAGCCGTTGCCGATCTGCGGGCGCATTTTTCTGGTCAGAAGCAGGTCGTCGTTCTTGGGCAGCACATCAGCAATGCTCAGGCGGCGCTGCTTCAAAAAGCCCGCAGCTTCATCCTCCAAGTCAGCGACTTCCTCGCTGTTCGGATGCTTGACAAACAGGAAGCCTTCCGCGTCTTGAAGAAGACGCTCAACTTCCATCCCGACAAACTTGATCTCGCCAAGCTCAAATACGACACCTTCCTCGACTACTACCTCCCCGAATCGCCCGTGGAATGCCATCGCGGGCATCTGCGCGTGGACGACTACTACGTCAAGGTTTTGACGCTCAAGGAGCCTTCCGCCCAGAGCTTCCCGCTTATCTTCAAACGACTGCTGGAAGTGGAAGCGAACTACTACGTCGTCACGGAATGGAAAAAAGAAGATTCCGGCAAAATGCGCCGGGTCATCCAGACCAAGCGCCGCCATTTTCACAACACCAAGCGTTCGTTTGTGAGCCAGGTCAACATGAACGACGCGGCTCCGCAGGATGTATTGCTCGACGATTCGAAAGAGAGCCAAGTTCGGGAACTCGGTGAAGGCATCAAGGAGATTGAGCTACACGGGAATTACTTTGGCCAGTTCTCGCTAACCGTCGTGATTTACGACCTGGACTTGGCCAAAGTGGACCGGGCATGCGCCGACTTCTATAAAGTTTTCAGCGTCCACGATGCCCAGCTCTATGAAGAAAAATACAACCTTCTGAACGCCTTTCTTGCGGCGGTTCCCGGCAACCACGTCTTCAACTTGCGTTCCCTGTATCTGCTCAACACCAACTATGCGGATTTCTCGTTCCTCTTCACTCTTCACTGTGGCGAGCCTCGGAATAGCCATCTCCGGCAGGAATATCTCGCAGTCCTTGAGACCAACCACCACACGCCATACTTTTTGAATCTTCACTACCGCGATGTGGCCCACACCATGATTCTCGGACGAACGGGCGCTGGAAAATCGTTCCTGCTGAATTTCCTCATCACCAATCTCCAGAAATACAATCCGCACACGTTCATCTTCGACTTGGGCGGGAGCTTTGAAAGCCTCACGCAGCTTTTCGGCGGCTCGTATGTCCGCGTCGGGCTTGAATCCGAGAATTTCAAGATCAACCCGTTTTCGCTGCCACCGACGAAGGAAAATCTCGATTTCCTGGCTCTCTTTCTAAAAGTGTTAATCCAGGGACAGAGGACGGGTGAGCTCGACCCGGCCACCGAACGCGACCTGTTCCACCAAGTTGAAAACCTGTATTCGGTGGACCCGGCGCTCCGCACTCTGGGCGTGCTGGCGAACACGCTCGGGCACGAGATATCGAGCCGCCTCGCTAAATGGACCAGAGGCGGCCAGTTCGGATTCCTCTTCGACAACGCCGAGGATACTATCTCGTTCTCGCGCTTTCAGTGCTTCGACTTCCAGGGCATGAGCCAGTACCCAGAACTTTTGGAACCGCTGCTCTTCTACATCCTGCATCGCGCCAATGCCGTCATCGCGGATCGTCAGATTTCGTCCGTTTTCAAAGCCTTCTTCATCGATGAAGCGTGGGTGTTCCTCAAGAATCCCAGCATTCAACGGTACGTCGTCGAGGCCCTCAAGACGTGGCGGAAACACAACGCTGCAATGGTGCTGTCCACCCAATCTCTCGATGAACTCAAGCGCTCGGACATCCTCGACGTAATCATCGAAAGCTGCGCCACCAAAATCTTCCTCGCGAACCCCGACATGGACCGCGATCTCTACCGCCGCCAGTTTCACTTGAACGAAAACGAAGTCGAGCTGATTTCGGGCCTCATCCCAAAGCAGCAATTCCTGATTAAGACGCCGGAGCTGGCGAAGGTCGCCAATCTCACCGTGGACGCCAAAAGCTATTGGCTCTATACGAACGACCCCTACGACAACAAGAAACGGAAAGAAGCATTCGAGACCTACGGCTTCGAACGTGGCCTGGAAGTTCTCGCGGGAGGACAGCCGTGATTGCTCATTGCTTTCTCGAATCGTCGATGGCGGAGAGCGACGCGCTTTACGTATTCCTGCCCATCGCGCTCGCGGGATTCGCGACCGCAATCATTTTCGGTGTCCAGCTGTTAGTCGGGGGTTCTTCCCGTAGCGGCCAAGGTTCCCAGCAACACCAATCACTCTCAAAAGGAGCAAGTCAATGAAACAAATGTTTCAGACTCGGTTGCGCAGTTTTTTCTTTCGGGTGTTCGCCGTCCTGGCTGTGGGCGCAGCCGTTTTCAACGCCTCGCCCACGCACGCCGCAACGGAAGCAACGGCGCGTGTCGTGAAGTATTCGAAGGAAGACATTGTTCCTGTTCGCGCCAAGCTCCGGTTTTCAACGCTCATCGTCCTGCCGGAGGACGAGGAGATTCTCGATTTCACCACCGGCGACAAAGAATTCTGGGTCATCAACGGGGCGCACAACCTCTGCTACGTCCACCCGGCCCAGGCCGGCATCCGCAGCAATCTGAATCTCATCACCGCGAGCGGACACGTGTATTCGTTTCTGCTGACCGAAATAAGCAACCAGCCGAATGCCGAGCCCGATCTCAAAATCTTCGTGGAGCCAAAAGAAGGCTCGGGCATCGCGGTGAGCACCGGGCTGCGCGGATACGTGAGTGCTGGCGAGGCGGAAGCATACAAGAAGGAATTGGAAACGCTCCGCTCCCAGACGGCAGATCAAATCCACGCGGCGCAAGCCCAGTCCACCGAGCAGCTCAACCATTTCCGCTCCAGTTACGCCACGAAACTCCAATTCGACTACCCGCTCGACTCGAAAGCTGGCCGCGAGCCGTTCCTAGTCTCCGCCATCTACCACGACGACGCGTTCACCTACATCAAGTGCGCCGCGCGGGAAAAGCCCGCTCTGTATGAAATCAAGGATGGCAAGCCCAACTTGATCTCTTTTCAGTTTGAGAACGGCGTCTACATCGCACCCAAGATCATCGACACCGGCTACCTCGCCGTCGGCAAAAAGAAACTGCCGTTTGCGCGCCGCGTTTCCGCGAACTGAGGAACCGACGATGAACCAACCGAACCAACCCGCACAGGTTCAGGACAAAGCGCAGAAACCCCAAGGCCTTCTGCCGAAGAACGTCCAGTCCTGGCTTCTCATCGGACTGGCGTTTCTCATGGTCGCCATCATGTGGCTGACTGGGGGCAAGAAGCCGCAACCGCCAGCCAAAGCAGCGTCGCCCGCCACTCTGGTCCAGGCACCTCTCGAAGTTAACGAAACCAAGATTGCCGAAATGCAGAACCGCATTCAGGATTTGCAGCGCCAGCAACTTGTCGCACAGACCGCTCTTACCCAGCAAACTCGGTTGCTCGGTGCCGCCCCTCAAGATTCACAAGAATCGCAGCAGCAAAGCGCGTCCGGTAACCCGCCCGACCAGCGAGCTGAGGACCCCATTCAGGCGGAGCGGAAGCGGCGTGCCTACGTGTCGCTGTTTGCTTCGAATGTCGCTCTGACCTACCGCAAAACTCCGCCAACTCCGCCAACCGCTCCAGCGCCTGAACCCGAAATAGATCCTGCCGCCCAGAGCCTCGTCCCCGTGGGACCCGACTCCCCTCAGGTCGCGCAACTCTTGAAACAGATGCAGCCCAACCCGATTTCTAGCGTCCCAGCCCGCAACGATTTCGCGGAAACAACCAAGGATCGAAAGGAGGAAACCAGAAATCCTGCCGCCGTACCGGCTGGCTCCGCCAATGCGGCGGCAGGAAAAACCTATGTACTCTTTGAAGGGACCATTCTCGAAACCGTTCTCATCAACCGCCTCGACGGAGGCTTTGCAGGTCCCGTCGAGTGCCTGCTTTCAACCGACGTTTACTCGAACGACCGCCAGCACCTGCTGATTCCGGCAGGCTCAAAGTTGTTGGGAGAAACGAAAAAGGTGGACACCTTCGGCCAGACACGTCTGGCCGTCGTGTTCCATCGCGTGCTCATGCCCGACGGATATTCCGTCAGCCTCGATCAATTCAAGGGACTCAACCAAATCGGCGACACCGGGTTGCGGGATCAGGTCAACAACCACTATCTCCGCATCTTCGGAGTGTCGCTGGCGGTTGGCGCTCTCGGAGCCGTTGCGGAAACGGGAACCGCTGGTTCCCTCAACGCGTCCAGCGCCGACCTCATGCGCCAGGGATTCGCGCAAAGCACCGCGCAGTCTTCGGCGCAAATCCTCGAGAAGTTTCTCAACATCATGCCCACGGTGACTATCCGGGAAGGCCACCGAGTCAAAGTCTATCTCTCGGGCGATCTCGCGTTGCCCGATTACAACAACCACAAGATGCCTTCCGATTTCTGAAGGCAAAAAGGAGGGCAGTCCAATGAAAAGAAAGATTCTGATTTGCTTGCTCGTGTTGGGACTCGGAGTTGGTACCGCGACCGCACAATTCGGCAGCGGTATCGTCTACGACCCAACCAACTACCAGAACGCCTTGCAGCGCTACTACCAGCTTCAACAGCACCTGCTTCAACTCCAAAAGAGCTACGCAAAAATCACCGGACAACTGAATCTCGCTTTACAGATGGCCCAGTTCGTCAAAAACATGCCTGCTCGTTACCGCGCGATATTTTCGCAATGGCGCAATGTGACCTCGTTGAACACCTTCGGGAACACAGTCTCGTGGATTAACGGCATCAACACCGGCGTGCTTCCCAACATCAACACCGGCTACTTGAAGGCCACAACCCCGCTGTCTCAGTACGACCCGTACGAACTCTCGGGAATGGACGCCTCGGAACTCGGGCGCGTGCAGTCCCAATACGCGTCTGTCCAACTCGTGGACGGCGCAAACATGAATGCGATGGCCACCATCGGTTCGATCCGTGGCACCGCCGACAATATCCAGACTCAGATCGCAAACCTCGAACAAGATTCATTTTCGGGTGACTCAAGTCTCAACACCGAAGTCT
>Ga0307373_10004418_pt1 | contig 23671 bp, 25 predicted proteins | sample OX2MG_FD_202534 | JGI IMG/M metagenome (GOLD analysis project Ga0307373, IMG submission 202534) | Soil microbial communities from Risofladan, Vaasa, Finland - OX-2 | ecosystem: Environmental > Terrestrial > Soil > Coastal area > Acid sulfate soil | place: Finland: Risofladan, Vaasa | collected... | reverse complement strand
TCAGCCCGGGATAGTCGGCCACATAAACGACTACAAGCTGCAAGTCGTGAAGGTCATCGGACCGTTCGTCTGGCACCAGCACGAGGACACCGACGACTTCTTCCTGGTGATCGGCGGCCATCTCACCATTCATCTTCGCGATCGAGACATTGAGCTTGACCCCGGCGAGCTGTTCGTCGTCCCCCGTGGCGTAGAGCATTGCCCAGACGCCATCGAGGAAACACTGGTCCTCCTGATCGAACCCGATGGCACGCCGAACACCGGTGATACCGGGGGGCCTATGACGGCTGAACCACGCGTTCTCTGAGTTCCGGCGCGCAGTCTCACCTGCCATCCGGCCCGGTCAGCGGCGCAAGCCAACCGCAACCGTTTCTATCCGGCCTTCTTGGGAGCTACGGTGAGGCCGAGCGAACGTCGCTGCTTCGGGCTGAGGGCGCTCGGCGGAACCACAATGGTGGAGAAGTTGAGGTCTGGGCTGCCCATGATGGAATGCAGCCGAGTATCGGCGCCGTCGAAATACATGGGGCGTGTGACGAGGGTCTTTACGTCGACGAGGTAGGTAGTCCCGATCGCGCCGGCGAGGAGCTGCCGACCCGGGGGTAGCCATCGAGCCCACGCAGCGTCCTCGGTGGTGACGAGGTTGACTTTCGGGTCGAGCCGCAACGCGCCGGTCGCGGTGTCGACGATTGCCAGTTCGGAGCGGGGAGTCGAATTTGGGTCGACCGGATTATCGGTGTTCACATAGGTGGCGAGCTGGGTTCCGTCGGGCGAGAAGGCGCCATCGGTAAACCCGTAGCGGGTCGGGCTGGGGACCGTCACCGTCCCTCCGGTGGCAGTGTTGGTGATGGCGAGCGGGCAGCCCGAACCGAGCCAAGCGTGCTTGGCGCACCTTGGCAACCAGGCCACCAGGCTATAACGGCCATTGGACGGGGTGTAGACGCCGAACAGGTCAATGGAGGCTCCGAGCGGCCGGACTGTGCTGCCGGGACGCCAGAACCCGAGGACGGCCCGTGGCCCAGTGTGCGTCAGGACGAGCCCGCCCGCGAAGGGGCGCGCGAGCCAGGGGTTAGCCGTCCAGCCTGCCGGCAGTGCCAGTCGGTGGGTCACGCGCATGGTGCGCGCGTCCAGTTCTAAGAAGTCGGTGGCCGCTTGGTCCACATAAAGTCGGGCGCCATCGGGGCTCGCCATCACGGCGATTCCCCGGGCGACGACGCTCACCTTGCCAGTTGCAATCTCAACGCTTCGCACCTTGCCTTTGGCGTCGGACCACAGGAGACGCCCGCGGTCCTCGACCACGGGACCACCTGATGCCCCGCCCGACAGGCCGGTGACTATCCGAGTTTGGCGTCGAGTCGCCACGTTGCCAAGGTGAAGAACCCCGGCATAGTCGCCCCACGCAACCACTTCAGCCCGAACACGCGCAGATCCGCTTCGCGCACCCGGCCCTAGCGGGGATCGGGACCCGCCCGCGATCGCCGGGCCGTTCCGGAAGCCAAGAACCGCCACCAACACTACGGCGCCAATGCTGGCCATCGCGGCAAGCATCGAGAGAGCTTTCCGGCGACGGCCCCTCCGGCGGGCTTCGCGGATTATGGCCTCGGGAACCACCAACGGGCTTGTGTTCTCCGCCTCCTGCGAGCATTCGAGAACCGTCATCCTTCTCCCCTAACCAGGAAAACTTTCAAGCAGCGCGGCCAGGTCGGCACGCCGGTAACCGTTGCGCAGACCAAGCTCGATCAGCGCTCCTATCGCGTCGATGACTTCGGCTCGCTCGGGCGTTCCGACGACGCGGATCGCGCGGCCCCGCCCGACTTCCAGCAATCCCTGATCCCGCAAAAGCCGCAGCGCTCGCAGGACCGTGTTGGTGTCGACGCCCAAAACAGCCGCGAGGTCCTTCGCCTGAGGGATCCGGTCGCCGGGGCGCGCCTCGCCCTGCGCGATCGCCCTGCGCAATTCCACCGCGACTTGTTCGTGCAGCAGCGTTGCGTCATTGCGATCGACCGCAGCCAGTCGCAGGCGCGCTCCCTGCGTGCTGGGTGAAGGCTTCGCTTTTACCATAACGCTACTAAGCTTAGCGTTAGACCGTTAGAAACGCAAGCGCGACCAGCAGTGCTGTGAGGGCCGAGGCGTTCCCCGGCCCTCACAGCGTGACTTCTGACGTTCAAGCGGACTAGTAATCACTCGGGTTGGCGGTTGGAGTGATGTCGAGCTCTGGGCTGTCCGACATCGATCCGCTGCCGGTCATCACGGTGACGGAGGTTCGTGACGCTCCTGAGCCGTGCTGCTGACGACGCCGGATCCTGAAGATCCGTCCGGCCCTAATGCGAACATACGTTCGTGCGTTGGGACCAGCAAACGGTGGATAGAGAGGCAAGCGCGAGGCTCCCCGGGTACCGCGACGTGACCGTTCGCCACTTCGACGCGCCCGAGGCGGTCGACACCAGGTTCTACGAAGTCCAGGCCAAGTCGATCCTGAACCGCGTACCCGAAGCGAGTCAGATGCCCTTCCGCTGGACCGTGAACCCGTACCGGGGGTGCACGCACGCCTGCACGTATTGCTTCGCGCGCCCGACGCACGAATTCCTCGGGTTGGGCGCCGGACGGGACTTCGAGCGGGAGATCGTTGTCAAGGTCAACGCACCCGAGCGGCTGCGGGCCGAGCTCGGCCGCAGCCGTTGGCAGCGGGAGCATGTGGCCCTCGGCACGAACACCGATCCCTACCAATGGGTCGAGGGGCGCTATGAGCTGATGCGCGGCATCTGGGAGGCGTTGCGTGACGCGCGCAATCCGTGCTCGGTGCTGACGAAGTCACCGCTGCTGCTGCGCGATCTCGACCTGATGCGCGAGCTGAGCGCGGTAACCGACTTCAGCGCAGCGCTCTCCATCCCGACGCTGGACCAGAAGGCGTGGCGTGCGACGGAGCCGCGCAGCCCGAACCCGAGGGCCCGGCTCGATGCGGTTGCCGAGCTCGCGAGAGCCGGCATCAAGACCGGGGTGCTGGTGGCGCCGCTAATGCCGGGGATCAACGATTCCCCCGAGCAGGTGCGCGAGGTGGTGCGGTTGGCGACCGAGGCCGGCGCCGGCTACATCACCGGGATCGCGCTGCATCTGCGGCGGGGAGTGCGCGAGGTGTTCATGGAGTGGCTGGAGGAGCAGCGGCCAGAGTTGGTGCCGCGATATGAGTCGCTGTACCGGCGCGGCGCATACATGCCGGTCAGCGAGCGCCGGCGGCTCACGCAGCTCCTCGAAGGGCCCCTGATGCCACCTCGGGAACGCTTCAGCCGCGTCATCCGAGCCGATCGGGAGCCGACCATAACGGCGCGGCGAGCCCATCCCGAGCCGGCTCAGTCGCGACTATTTTGAGCCGAACATCCCGCCGCTGTGAGCCCGCCCGTCACTCGCTCCACGCAGAAGCGCAACGTCTCGGCGTTGCTCGCCTTGACCTCCATCGGGTTGACGGAGCGGCGGCTCAACTACAGGCCCAGCCGCTCACACACGACCGGTGCCGCGGGCGCATTATCCGCGGACAGGCGTGGCAGCAGCTCCGCCCATCCGGGTTGGAGCGCGATCGCCTCGCGCACGAGCGCGACCCCGCCATCGACGTCGCCGGAGAGCACCGTGCCGAGACCGGACCAGAACAGCAGTTCATGGTTGCCGGGCGCGAGCTCAGCGGCCTGCCGGTAGTGCACAGCCGCCTGTTCGTGCCGGCCCTCGTTGGTGAGTTCATCCCCGATTCCCGCCTGCTCATAGGCGCGCCGCAGATCAAAAAGCCGCCGCAGTTCGACGAGCGGCTCGGGGTGATCCTCGACCCGTAGCGAAACGGTCGCTTCCCACGGCTCACCCTCGCCGGGCACGACCAGCAGCGCCGCCGACTGGCGCCCGCGAATGTCACCGCCGGCTGCCTCGGCTGCGTCGAGCGCCGCAAGTAGGCGGCTGGCCAGCGGGCCAGCCGCTGTAGAAAAGGTCTCGAGCATGCTGCCCCAGACGGTCGCGTTGGCCATGATGTTGGCCTGGCAGGAGACCTGCTCGCCGGTCACGTGCCCGGCGAAGTCCATGCAAGCGTCGCCGGTGTGGGCGGCGACGCCGCCGCGCGCATCGACGATCGCGAGCTGGCGTCCGGCGGCGCCCGGGTCCGAAGCGGTGAGCCTGGCCAGCGCGTCGGAGGCGCTCACCCCGGTGGCGAGCATCTCCAGCGCCTCTGGCCCATAGGCCACCCGCACGTTGGCCTGGGTCGCAATCGCGCCCACGCCCGGTCGTGCCCAGGGCACGAGCGGGCCGACGCCGAACCAGTGCGACTGAACGGCGACGCCGAGCTCACCGGTCTCCTGGTCACGCGCGACGATCGAGTAGGTCACAGCCGCAATCGTAGGGCGGCGCCGCTTGCGCCGCGCCTCACACTGACCCGACCGCGAGTCGATACAGGTGCTCGGGCCGGCCGGCGGCGCCGTAGTGGAGACGCAGCTCGACCTTGCCCTGTCGGGCGAGCTCGGCCAGGTAGCGCTGAGCGGTCGAGCGGCTGATCCCGATGCTCGAAGCGATCTCGGTGGCTGAGAGGTCCTCGGGCGCGCCCTGCAGTAGATCGAGGATCGAGGCCATCGTTGGTCCCGACTGCCCCTTCGGCAGACCGGTCGGACCACGCAGCAGGCTGTAGAGCGCGTCGACCTCGTGCTGCTCGGCCTCGCGTTCCTCGGCCTGGCCGATCCTGTCGAGACGGCGTGCGAGCTCACGGTAGGCGATCAGACGCTCCTCGAGCTGCGCATAGCTGAACGGCTTGACCAGGTAGTGGACGGCACCGAGCTGCATAGCCGCGCGAACGCTCTTCATGTCGCGCGCCGCCGTGATCACCAGGAAATCCGGGCGTGGGCCTGCCGCCTCGAGCGCCTCGCGAAGCAGATCCAGCCCGTTGCCATCGGGCAGATAGATGTCGAGCAACACGAGCCCGGGAGCCAGCCGCTTTATCTCGGCGCGGCCGCTGGCAAGCGTGGAAGCGTGCCCGCTGACATCGAAGCCATCCACGCGGCGGACGTAGGCACCGTGGATCGTCGCCACGTGATAGTCGTCCTCCAGGATCAGCGTCTCGATCACGCACCAACCTCCGACTCGGCCGCTGCGGTGAGCGGGAGGACCACGCTGAATACGGTCCCGCCCTGCCCGTTCCCGGACTCGAAGGCGATGGTTCCACCCGACCGGCGCACAAGGCGATGCACGAGCGCGAGCCCGATGCCGCGCTGGCGGTCCGGTTCAGCGGCCTTGGTGGTGAAACCGTCGTTGAAGATCCGAGCCGCCAGCTCCGGCGCCACGCCTGCGCCCGAGTCCCAGACCTCGATCCGTACAGAGTCGTCGCTCGAGAACCGCACGGTCACCGCTGCGGCTCGCGAACCGGAGGCAGCCGCGTCGATCGCGTTGTCGATCAGGTTCCCGACGATCGTGAGGACGCCGCTCGTGTCGAGGCCGGCCGCGGGCAGCCGCGAATCCTCGGTCAGCGTCAGGGTGACGCCGCGCTCGGTCGCGATCGTCGTCTTCGCCAGCAGCATCGCGGCGATCTCGGGAGGCTCGATCTGGGCGCGAATCGACTCCGCGAGGCCGCCGCTCGACTTCGAGACATCGAGCGCATAGTGCGCCGCGGCATCGTGATCGCCGAGCTCGATCAGCCCGGCGAGCGTGTGCATGCGGTTGGAGAACTCGTGCTGCTGGGCGCGCAGCGCGTCCGTCAGGGCGTCGACCCCGTCGAGTTCGCGGATCAGCGCCTCGAACTCGGTGCGGTCGCGCAGCGTGATCACCGCGCCGAGCCGGCGTCCGCGTCGGTTGACGATCATGTGGTTGACCACGAGCACGTGCTCGTCTGTGAGCACGACCTGGTCCTCACCAGCGGTGGCGCCGCTCAGCAGATCACGTAGGCGCCCTGGCTCGAACAGATCCTCGATCGAGCGGCCGACGGCGTGCTCGGCGATCGGGAGCAGCCTGCGGGCCTCGTCGTTGATCAGGGTGATGTGCTCGTGGCCGTCGAGCGTGATCACCCCCTCACGGATGTTGTGCAGCATCGCCTCGCGCTCCTGGACGAGCGCCGCGATTTCGTGCAGCTCCAGGCCGAACGTGTCGCGTTTCAGGCGCCGGGCAAGCGTCAGCGAGGCGACGATTCCGATCCCCAACGAGGCCGCGAAATACAGGAGCAACGTCGGCAGTTCGTTCAGCAGCTGGGCGGAGATCGCACTCTCCTCGATCCCGGTCGAGACCTCACCGATGATCGCCCCGTCCGGCGCCCGCAGCGGCACCTTGGCGTTGGCTGAGATCCCAAGATTGCCATGGTCGATGCCGACGTGGTCACGGCCGTCGAGCGCCACCACCGGCTCGGCCACGCGCTTGCCAATCAGCGACCGATCCGGGTGCGAGAAGCGAATCCCATGTCGGTTGATGACGACGACGTAGCCTGCGCCGGTCTCCCGGCGAACCTGCTGGGCGAGCGACTGGATCAGGCGCCGGTCGCTTGCGTCATGGCGATAGAGCGCTTCCCGGATCGACGGGATCGCCGCGAACGTCTGGGCGATGACGAGCGCGCGGCGCTGATACTCGTGCAGGAGGTCGCTTCGGCGGCTGAGCGTGTCGAGCGCAAAGCCAACGACGGTCGTCGCTACGAGAATCGCGAGAACGCTCGCAAGTATCCGGTTAGACAGCTGGCCTCGGCGCCACACAGGGCCTCTCCTCTCGACCGAGTCTAAGCGCGCGAGTGACCACTGCAACTTCGCTGCACAAAACGCACAAAAGGCGCGCAACGCGGCTTTGCCGGGTAAGGCGCACAAGCCTTGCCCAGGGCCACGGACATTCATAGGTTAGTCGGGCCGCACGATGAGGGTCGGACGGCATCGCTGTGTACTCAAGTAGGAGGAGAGGCATATGGCGGCAGACGCTGCCACCAGTCGCAAGCGGCAGGCCGGGCTGGCTCTTGGACTGAGAGCGACTGGTCCGTTCGGAATTGAGGATTGCTGCCGATGAGTTTGTTCTGGCTGTCCGTCGGCTTCGGGTTGGTCACGTCGTCCGTACTCGCGGTCGCGGCCATTGGCCTGAGTCTGCAGTTCGGGATCACGAACTACGTCAACTTCGCCTACGGCGACTTCATGGCGCTGGGTGCGTTCTTCACCTACGTTCTGAACAACGAGGTCTTCCACATCAACATCTGGATCGCGCTGGCGATCGCCGCGCTGGCGATGGGCGGGTTCGGAGTGTTGATCAACCAGTGGCTTCTCGGCCCGTTCGCGCGCCGATTTCAGTCGACCCACTACGTCCTGATCGTGACGTTCGGGCTTTCGCTGGTCATGCTCAACGTCATCTACTCCATCTGGGGCGCCGACGTGCGGTTCTACTCACTGGCGGCCGGTAGCGCGCATCACGTTGGGCCAATGCTGCTGACGACCAACCAACTGATCGTGATGGGCATCTCGGTGGCGCTGCTGGCGGCGCTCCACACAACGTTGAAGACAACCCGCCTGGGCAAATCGATGCGCGCGATGTCAGACAACACGAGCCTTGCGATGACCAGCGGGATCGACACGAGGCGGATCACCACGATCACGTGGTTTCTCTCCGGCGCCCTGGCCGGTGTGGCGGGGTCAGTCCTCGGCATCAGCGAAGGCAACCTGACGCCGGCGGCCGGCGAGCTCTTCCTGTTCGTGATCTTCGCCGCAGTGATCATGGGCGGCATCGGAAGCATCTACGGCGCGATGGCGGGAGCGGTCTTCATCGGGATGTCGACCGAGATCTCGGCCGCGTATATCAATCCCGCCTACAAGCTCGACATCGCATTCGTCGTGTTGATTCTGACCCTTCTGATCCGGCCAAACGGGCTCATCGGGCGGCCTGGGACAACTGAGGCCTGATGGCTTACTACATCTTCACGCTTGTCTTCTTCCTGTTCGACTACTTCATCCTCGCGATGGGGCTCAATATCCAGTACGGGATCACTGGGATACTGAACTTCGCCTATATCGGTTTTGTCGCGATTGGAGCGTATGTCACCGGCGTTGCGGGCCTGCCGGCGAACGTCCCCGGACAGCACTACATCCTTGGGCTCGGCCTGCCGTTTCCGCTGAACACTCTGCTTGGAGGATTGGCGGCGATGGCCCTCGCGGTGTTGGTTGCCCTGATAACGCTCAGGCGGCTGCGTACCGATTACCTCGCGATCGTACTGATCTCGTTGTCACTTGTGTTCTACGACTTCTGTAATAACTACGTGTCACTGTTCAACGGTGCCGACGGCCTCTACAACGTTCCCGCACCGTACGCGAAGTCACTGGGCCTCGGTGTAAACAGCTTCATCATTTTCTTTGCCTGCCTGACTGGTGTTGTCGCGCTGATCATGTGGTTTGTGATGCACAGGGTCCTGCGCGCTCCGCTTGGGCGCACGCTACGCGCAATCCGTGATGACCACGTGGCCGCGGCCGCGCTCGGCAAGAACACCTTCCGGATGCAGTTGAAGTCGATGATGATCGGGTCGTTCTTCGCAGGGATCGGCGGCGGGCTGCTGATCCAGTTCGGCGGCTCGTTCAACCCGACGGCGTGGCTCCCTGGTGAGACGTTCGTCGTGTTCGCCGTCCTGATCGTCGGCGGCGCCGGCAACAACGTCGGCATGTTCGTGGGCGCGCTGCTCGTTGAGACGCTCCTCATCCACCTGCCGGCCTTCCTCCCGGACATCCCCGGCCATCCAGGCTTGATCGAGTACTTCGACCTCGCGTTAGTCGGCGTCGTCCTGATGCTGATGCTCTGGTTTCGTCCACAGGGCATCGTGCCGGAGCGCCTGCGCCGCAGCGCAAGTTTCGGGGCCCCCGAGAGGCTCGACGAGGAGGCCGGGCGCCTGGACCAGACTGCCGCCATCGCGGCTGGAGTTGGCATCGAGCAGGCTGACCATGACACGGGGAACGGGCGATGAGCCTTGCTGACACGCCTCGATCTGCGGCGAGCACGGCGATGGTGGCGCCGGCGTTGCGGTGCGAGGGCATCACCAAGGCGTTCCAGGGTGTCCATGCTGTCAATGGCGCCGAGTTCGCGGTCCCCGAGGGGCAGATCACGGCGCTCATCGGGCCCAATGGCGCAGGTAAGACGACGGTCGTGAACATCCTCTCCGGCGCCATGAAAGCCGACCACGGCCAGATGTTCCTCGGTGAGACTGAGACGACCGGCTGGCCGAGTTACAAGATCGCGCGGCATGGCCTGCTGCGAACCTTCCAGCTCTCGCGCGAGCTTGGCGGGCTGACCGTGCTCGAGAACCTGCTCACGGCGGCGCCCAGCCAGGCCGGAGATTCGCTCGTCAACGTGCTGCTCCGCCCCGGTCTGATCCGGCGCCAGGAGCGCGAGCACGCAGAGCGCGCTCTCCACCTTTTGGAGGTTTACGGCCTCTACCGCCACCGAGACACGCCCGCGCGCGAATTGTCGGGTGGGCAGAAGAAGCTCCTCGAGATCGCGCGGGCCGTGATGGGCTCGCCGAAGGTTCTACTGCTCGACGAGCCGATGGCCGGTGTCAACCCAGCATTGATCGACGTGCTCGGGGGTTACATCCTCGGCCTCAAGGAAGACGGCGTCACCGTCCTGATGATCGAGCACAACCTGAACGTGGTCGAGCGGATCTGTGACTACGTGATCGTGCTCGCCGAAGGAAGGACGCTTGCGACCGGTCGCCTCAGCGAGCTGCGCCAAAACACAGAAGTCGTCAAGGCCTATTTGGGTGAGGTGATGGATGTCAGCGCTGCAAACTGAGGGTGTCACTGCCGGCTACGGCAGGGCCCCGATCATCAACGACATCTCGGTCAGCGCGGACCTTGGCCGGGTCACAACGATCATCGGCCCCAACGGTGCCGGGAAGTCGACCTTCGCCAAGGCGCTCGTCGGCATCCTCAAGCCCATGGCAGGGCGGATCATGGTGAACGACGTCGATATCACCAGGATGCCTGGCCACCAGATCCCGCGTCACGGTCTGGTCTATGTCCCTCAGAACGACAACGTGTTCAAGCGATTGTCCGTACGCGAGAACCTGGAGATCGGCGGGTTCGTGAGCAAGGCTGACCCCGCATCGCGCATCGCCGAGCTGTTCGAGATATTTCCCGACCTGGCCAAGGCACACGGCAAGCGGGCCGGACTGCTCTCGGGAGGTCAGCAGAACCTGCTCGCTATTGCCAGGGCGCTGATGGCACAGCCGTCGGTGATCATCCTTGACGAGCCGACCGCGGGACTCTCGCCGGCCTATACGAACGTGGTGTGGGATCAGATCGGACGGATCGCACAGCTTGACACTGCGGTCGTCGTTGTGGAGCAGAACGTCGAACGTGCACTTAAGCACTCCGACTTCGTCCACATCTTCGTGGCCGGACGAGACCACGTCCATGGTAAGGCAAGCGACATCGCGGAGCTCGACCTGCCATCGATCTTCCTGGGGCGCTCTCACGCCGACCCGGTCGCATGAGGCCCGACGCCGCAGGTCGAACATGCACAACTTCACCTAAACCATAGAAACAAGTAGGGAGGAGAGCAGTATGTTCAAGTTCAAACGGCGCGGTGCGGCGATAGCCGTCGCAGTCGCGGCCGCGTCAATCGCCGGGGGAGCCCTCGGCTCTGCCGGCTCGGCCGCAGCGAAGCCGTCGGCGGCGCCCCTCGTGGTCGGCGCGGAGCTTCCATTCACGGGAACGAAGTCACTTCTGTCGACCTGGGGCACCCATGGGGTAGCGGTAGGGATCTACGAGATCAACCACAACGGTGGCGTCCTCGGTCACACGTGGAAGGCGAGCTACGTTGACGACGCGGCTGACTCAGTCGACGCGCTTCCGGCCTTCCGCAAGCTCCTGCTGAAGCACCCAAAGCTGGTGATCGGGCCGTTCTCACCGACGATCGAGGCTGTGATCAAGCAGTTCCAGCCCAACGACGTCGTCGACTTCATGGTCGGCGGCCTGACGACGCTCGACAACATGCACTACCCGTTCGTGTTCCGAACCTCGTCGTCGGACTCCAACGAGGCCATCGCGATGGCGTACTACGCCATCAAGCACGGCTGGAAGTCGGCGTCGCTGATCTTCGACAACTCAGCGAACTCGCAGGGCTTCGTGCCCCCGCTGATCAAAGCGTTCAAGAAGCTCGGCGGAAAGATCGACGCGAACATCACGCTGACGCCGGGACAGTCGTCGTACAGCGCCGAGCTGGCGCAGGCATTCTCGAACAGGCCGCAGGTGGTGTTCGACTCGATGGATACTCAGACTGCGGCGACGCTGTTCTCGGATGGCCAGCAGCTGGGCTACATGCACGTCCCGTGGATCGGCGACGATCTTCAGTCCGCGCCACAGGGCGCTTACGCGAAGGCGTTCGGCCCGACGGCTTCGACCGAACTCACTGCTGCGCTGCCGGCTTCACCGTCCGGGGCGGCGTATAGCCACTTCCTCGCGGACTATCAGAAGGTCTACCACACCAAGAGCATCCTGCCGACGACGTTCAACGAGTACGACTCGCTGGTGATTGCGTCACTGGCGATGACGAAGGCCAATTCCACTAACCCCAAGGTGTGGGTAAAGGACGTCATCGCGGTGTCCAACCCACCCGGGAAGAAGTGCTACACGTACTCAAGCTGCGTAAAGCTGCTCAAGAAGCATAAGAAGATCAACTACGAGGGCGCGTCTGGAACCGATGACTTCAACGCCTCTCACAACGTGTTCAGTGGCTTCCAGATGCTGGGCTTTGACTCAAGCCTTAACAACGTCCAGCGCTACATCGTCACTCCGACGGAACTGGCATCGGTGGTTGCCAAGGGCGGCTGAGCCAAGCCGCCACAAGTAACAGTGGTGGAGCTGCGGACGCGACGTCCGCAGCCCCACCGCGCCGTCTGCGCTGTGCCCTCCCCGTCTGCCTCTGCCGAGTCCAGATCCCACTCCCGCAGGGATCAAGTCTCCCGCCAGACGGCACCGCGGTCGTGTACCGCCAGACCGCATCGCAGTCGTGTAGCGCCAGACCGCTTCGCAGTCGTGTACAGGGTGCATGTGTACGAACGAACGGATCCTTGAATGACCTTCAGAGTGCTGAGATCGATGTTGTACGTGCCGGCCGACAACGAACGACGCGTCGGTAAGGCTTTCCAGGCCGGCGCCGATGCTGTGATCGTCGATCTGGAGGACGCGGTGGCCGCGTCCATGAAGGTCGAAGCGCGCGCTGCGCTTTCGCACCTGCTCGCTGACAGGGACCGGCCGTGCGCCGCCTACGTGCGCGTGAACTCGATGGACACGCCGAACTGCCTCGAGGACATCGAGGCGGCTGTCGCCGCCGGTGCTGACGGCATCAGCCTTCCCATGGTGGAGCGCTCCGCTCAGCTGTACGCCGTGAGCTGGATACTTGCGCAGCTTGAGCTCAAGCATGGGCGCGAAGTCGGCGGCACCGATCTGCTCCCCGTCCTCGAGACCGGCGTCGGGCTGCAGCACGCGGCGCAGGTGCTGAGCGGCCACCCTCGAGTGCGGCATGCTGGGCTCGGCATCGGTGACCTGCAGCTGAGCCTCGGCCTCGAGGTTGGGCCTGACGAGGCCGAGGTCTGGCCATACCGGCGGATGCTGGTGCTCGCATCCAACGCGGCAGGCCTGGACGCGCCTCTGGACACCGTCTACCTCGATCTCAAGAACCTCGACGGGCTGCGAGCGGCGTCGCTCGCCTCCAAGCGAGCCGGCTTCCAGGGCCGACGCGTCATCCACCCAAGCCAGGTCGAGGTCGTCAACGAGGCTTACTCACCGACGAACGAGGAGATCGAGCGCGCTGAGCGGATCGTCAAGGAGTTCGACGAAGCCGAGGCGTCAGGCCTGGCCTCAATGCGCATCGGCGAAGACTTCGTCGACTACCCGATCGCCCAAAGAGCCGAGCGCGTGCTCGCGATCCGCGACGCGCTGCAAAACCACAAGCCCGCCCCGGAGCCGGCCGCGCCCGATGGCGAGTCGAGATGACCCAGCCTGAACAGAACGATCACCGCCCCTTGGCGGGCATCCGGGTTCTCGAGCTCGGGACCTACATCGCCGGCCCGTTCTGCGCCACCGTGCTGGCCGAGTTCGGGGCCGAGGTCATCAAGCTGGAGCTTCCCGGAATCGGCGACCCCTGCCGGCGCTATGGCAGCGCGTCGCCCGCCCCCGACGCCTCCTTCATGTTCCTCTCAGAAGGCCGGAACAAGAAGTCGGTCACACTGGACCTGCGCACCCCAGAGGGAGCCGAACTGGCCAAGCGACTCGTGGCACAGGTCGACGTGGTCGTCGAGAACTTCCAGCCGGGCACGATGGAGCGTTGGGGGCTCGGCTGGGAGGTCCTGCGAGCCGATAACCCGCGGCTGGTGATGGCAAGGATCAGCGCTTATGGACAGACAGGCCCGATGAGCACCCAGCCTGGATTCGGCCGCATCGCAATCGCCTTCGGTGGGCTGGGTTACATCACCGGCTATCCGGACCGCGCTCCGACCTCGCCAGGAACGGCGACTCTCGCCGATTACATGTCGGGCCTATTCGCGGCGAACGGGATCCTGCTCGCACTGCGGGTCCGTGACCAGACGGGCAAGGGGCAATGCGTCGACATGGCACTGTACGAAGCGGTCTTCAGGATCCTCGACGAGACAGCCCCTGTGTACGCGGCGACCGGCAAGATCCGCGAGCGCAGCGGGCCAGCGTCACACAACTCTGTGCCCCACAGCAACTACCCGACCGCCGACGGCCGCTGGATCAGCATCGCCTGTACCAACGACGTGATCTTTTCGCGATTGGCCGCCGCCACTGGCCACCCGGAGCTGGCGGGAGATGGAAAGTGGGGAACCTACCAACAGCGGCGAGCCGACGAAGACGCTGTGAACGCCTACGTGGCCGACTGGACGGGCTCGCGCAGGCGCGAGGACATCCAGGAGATCTGCCAGCGCTTCGAAGTACCGTGCGGTCCGATCTACTCGATCGCAGAGATCTTCGAGGATGAACAGTACGCAGCACGCGGCAATCTGCTGCGCGTCGCGGATGAACGTATCGGTTCTGTCGTGGTCCCGAACACGGTCCCCCGCCTCAGCGATACGCCGGGCGGCGTCGACACCCTTGGCCCCACGCTCGGTCAACACACTGCGGAGATCCTCGAGAACCTCCTCGGGATCAACCCGGACGAGCTTGCCGACCTCGCCGCGAACCGCGTCATCTGACACCCCGTCCCGTAGCGATCAGAGCTTGCGCGCCCGGACAGCGGTGCCGTACGCGCAGATCTCAGTCCAGGTGTTGCCGAGCTCGGAGGTGTCGAAGCGGAACGCGATAACCGCGTTCGCGCCCTTTGCCTCCGCCTCCTCGGTAAGGCGCGCGCTCGCGTGCGCCCGGCCATCCGCCAGCATCTTGGTCATCCCCTTGAGTTCGCCGCCGGCCAGCGACTTGAACGCCGCGCCGATCTGCGAGCCAATGTTGCGGGAACGCACCGTTAGTCCGAAGACCTCGCCGTAGACCTCCTCGATCTCATAGCCCGGGAGGTCGTTCATTGTCGTGATGATCATTGGCGCAGCCTCTCACGTACTGTGGACGGCGAGCGTTAAAGGATGGTGACCGCGACCACCACAGCAAACAGCGCCACGCGTGAGGGCGAGCGCGCGCGGATCGTGGGTGCGCTCGCTCTCACGCTGCTCATGTGGGCATCGGCGTTCGTCGTGATCCGCTCGGCCGGCCGCCACCTCTCCCCCGGGCCCTTGGCACTGACCCGAATCGCTGTCGGCAGCCTCGCGCTGGGCATAGCCATGGTGGTACGCAGGCAGGCGCCGCCGGGCCGCGGCGCGGTGGGACGCGCAGCCATCTCCGGCGTGCTCTGGTTCGGGGCCTACATGCTGTCGCTCAACGCCGCCGAGCGCTGGGTCGACGCCGGAACGTCCTCCCTGCTGGTCAACACCGGGCCGCTGTTCATCGCACTTCTCGCCGGCTGGTTGCTGCAGGAGGGATTCCCGCGTGCGCTGCTCGCCGGTTGCGTGGTGGCGCTCGGGGGCGCGGGGTTGATCGCGCTGAGCGTTGCCGGACACGGCTCGCATGAGCTGCTCGGCGCCGGCCTGTGCGTGGTGGCGGCGATCGCCTATGCGGTCGCGATGGTCGTGCAGAAGCCGGCGCTGCGGGTCGCTGGTGCGCTGCCGGTCACCTGGCTTGCCTCGGTCGCCGGCGTCGTCGTGCTGCTCGAGTTCGTCCCGCAGACCGCGCACCAGCTCGGCCACGTTTCCGCCGCGACGCTCGCCGGAGTCATCTACCTCGGGCTCGGACCGACGGCCATCGCGTTCCTGTTGTGGGCGTACGTGCTCTCGCGCATGGACGCCGGCCGCCAGGGTGCTACCACCTACGTGGTGCCACCGCTTGTGGTGCTGATCAGCTGGATCACGCTCGGCCAGACGCCACCGCTGCTCGCGATCCCCGGCGGTCTGCTGTGCCTCGGGGGTGTGGCGATCGCGCGGCGCCACTGAGCTCACCGAGAGCGCTTACAGCCGTTCCTCGAGCCGGTCACAGCGAACCGCCAGCAGCGCTACGTCATCCTCGAGCGGCCCATCGTTCAACGCCTCAACCTGATCCAGCAGGCGGTTCGGCACCGATTCCCAGATGGCGTCCGGCCCCTCGGCCCTCAGCAGTTCCAGTAGTCCCTCGATCCCGAGGCGCGTGCCACGCGAGACGACCTTGCCCTCATAGATGCCGTCCGAGTACAGCAGCAGCAACCAGCTCTCGCCGAGCTCGACCTCATCGAGCTCCCAGCGGGGCGGCAGCCCGATGCCAAGCGGCGGACCACCGGCATGCTTGGTCAGCAGCTGCGCGACGCCTCCGATCGAGACGATCGGCGGCGGGTGGCCTGCGATGGCCACCCACGCCCTGCCCGTGTTCAGGTCGACGTCGATGGTGGCGACCGTTGCGTAGACGTGCTCGGCGTGACGTTCCTGGTTGGTCAGGCGGTCGAGCGTCTCGAGCAGTGGCAGCTGCTCGACCCCCGCGAGGATCAGTGTGCGCCAGGCAATGCGCAGCTGGACACCGAGTGCCGCTTCGTCCGGACCGTGTCCGCAGACATCGCCGAGCACCATCTTCAGACGATTCGGCGAGCTCTGCACCACGTCGGAGAAATCGCCGCCGAGAACCTGGCGCCTGTCGCCCGGCCTGTACCCCGACCGGACCCATACGCGCGGATCGTCGATCAGCATCCTTGGCATCAGGCCGCGCTGCACACGTGCGGTCTCCGCGCTGCGGAAGCGCAACATCGCGAGCTCGCGCGCGTAGCGCTCAGCGCGGTTGCGCTGAACCGAGTGGCGGATGGCGCGCGCGATGGCAACGCCATCGGCTCGGCCCTTCGCGAGGTAGTCCTGGGCGCCGGCGGTTAGCGCGTCGCTGCCGGCTTCGTCGTCGCCGTCGGGTATGAGCACGACCACCGGCAGGTCCGGATACAGACTCCGCACTCGGTGCACTGTGTCCGTCGCCGCTGCGTCCGGAGTGTCGAGGTCGAGCAGCACGCAGTCGATGTCGGATCCGGAACCGGCCTCGGCTTCGGCCTCCAGCAAACCCGATGCCCGCGAAACCCGCAGTTGGGGCCAGGCCTCGCCGAGTTGCCGGGTCAGCAGTTCTGCCGCATGTTCGTCATGCTCGATGAGCAGCAGGTCGTTGGGATCTCCCACCTGCTGCCGCGGCGGCCCTACATCGCGTCGCATGTCCAGAACCCCTTGGAGCGATCGGTGCGGATGCTCGTCAGCATAGCCGCGGGGGTTCGCGCTCACCACCGCCTTGGCCTTCGGCAAACGCCCCGGAGCCCATCCGGCATGAAGCGGTGCTACGCGACGCTCGGTTACGGCTGGGCCATGGGTCCACTTCGTCACACCTGACCCGAGCTTGGCGTGTACGCTGAGCCCAATGGCGCCTGGGTTGACGGTGGAGTCGAGGGAAGACGGTGACGCCTGCGTTCTAGCTCTCACGGGCGAGTTGTCGCTGGCCGACGCCTCGGCGCTTGAACGCCGCTTAGAGCAGGTGCTTGCTATGAACGCGACGACGATCGTCGTGGATCTTGCGGGCGTCGAGTTCATCGACTCAACCGGACTGAGCGTCCTCGTGCGCGCTCAGCAGCAGGCGAGCGAGCGCGGGATGGAACTGGGGGTCGCGAACCCGAACGCACAGGCCGCGCGGTTGCTCAGCCTGACAGGACTTGCGGAGCGGCTGACAATCCCAGATCAGACGGCGTCCAAACCTCAAGACTCGCAGGGCTGAGTTCAGCCGCAGCAGGAGGGCCCGGAATCGGAACCGCCGGAGCCGGAGCTCGAGCCGGAGCCGAACCCAAGGCGGTCCGCCCGAACGTCATCCGCACCTCGGTGCCGGTGCAGACGTCGCTCTTGAAATGCGCCTGATCCGCCAGCGCGCTGATCACTGCCACGCCCATTCCGAGGCCGCGGCGGTTGGTCGCGGGGCGTCGCATGCCGCAGCCGCGATCGCGAACGACCGCCTCCGTTTGCCGGCCGCGGACGACGAGTGAGAACATGAGCGGCCCGCTGCCGAGTGGGTACGCGTGCAGCACGACGTTGTTGCACGCCTCGCTGACCGCGGTGATCGTGTCCTCCAGCACGTGTTGCTCGATGCGCGCCGCAGTGCCGATCGACCTGATCACCGAGCGGACCAGCGCCACCGACTCCGGCACGCTGTCCTGTTCGAGTTTGATCCTGACGTCCATGTCAACAGCCGCTCCCACGGTTGGGCATTACGCCTGGAGCGCGAACAGCGCGTCCAGCGTCTCGCACGCCGACATCACATAGACGTGCGCGAGATGAATGTGATCGCGCAGACCGGTGAGCGCGAGCGCACGCTCGACGGAGCGGGTCGCGGCCGCTGTCACGTCGGTCAGCTGGCGCACGGACCCGCCGTCTGGGTCGTCATGTCGTCGTGACCGCGCATGCGCGTAGGCGAGCAGCTCCCGCCGCCGATCCGGCTCGAGTCGGGCACTGGCGTGGTACCCCGCGATTCCGAGCTCCCCGTAGAGTCTGTCGACGGTCAGCGAGCCCGCATCGTCGCTTGACGGCCGCGCCTCCTCGAGCAGTGACTTGCACCGCAGCCTGGCCTCCTCGAGCAGCATGTAAGCCAGCTCCTCGGAGTTGGTGCCTTCGTCGAACGATGTCTGAGTCTCGGTCATGATCATGCGGCCACGATGCTTCGGCGAGTCGTCTATCCAGGAGTCGTCTATCCAGGGAATATTGCCCTGGTGCCATAACAGTCAAACCCAGGCTCGCCGATGGGCGCAGGCTTACCACTAGTGATCCGTCTCGTGCCGCTGTCGCCTACCAGGGCTCGTGCCGCAGTAGGCGCGGAACTCGCGCTCGAACTGGGGCCACTCTTGATGGCTCGGCATACCCACGACCTACCCGGCGGGCGCGTTTCCAACGCGCGCCGGAACACTAATGCGTCGTGTCGCGGCCCTGGCCGTGGTCGAGCAGCAGCACGTGCATGCGACCGCCCGTGTCAACGCGCTCGAAGCTCACCTGGTCGACGAGCCGCGCAACCAGCGCCTCACGCGCGGCGAGACCGCCGCTCGGGTCATTCGGCACGCCGTCATCGGCGCCGACGCCGTCGCGCGCCATGAACGGCCACCCATCCAGGGTCAGCTGGTGTGAGGATCCGGAGATCGCGATGACCACGTGCCCGTCGGCTGCAGCCTCCGCATAATCGGCAACAGCGTCGTTGACCGCATAGAGCTCTGCCGCCCCGCTCAGGGTGAAGTGCGAGGACGCGGCAATCGCGCGCGCAACGCGTCCGAGCACATGGCGCAGCAGCGTCACCGGATTACACCGCAACACGACATCGCCGCTGAGATCGGATGGCCTGGCCGCCCACTCATGCGCACGCGGGATGCTGTCGTCCGATGGGTCCTCCGCCCGGCGGAAGCGCATCCGCACCTCGGTACCGCCGTCATTCGGACTAGTGAACTCCGCCTGGTCCGCCAGCGCACTGATCAACGCCAACCCCAGACCCATGTGGTCTCCTGCACTCGACAGCCGCGTGATCCCGGTGCCGCGGTCAGCCACGAGAACGTCGATCCCATCTGACCCGCAGCTGACCGTGACGTCCATCGGGCCAGACGCGCCCTCGTACGCGTGCAACACGACGTTGTTGCACGCCTCGCTGACCGCCGTCTGTATGTCGGAAGTCAACTCCGCATCGAAGCCGACCGCTTCAGCCAGCCCCGACAGCGCTGCTCTTACGAGTGCAACGTTCTGCGGCCGATTCTCGATCTCGAGGCGAACGCACGCAGGTTCGCCGGTAACGCCTGTGCTCAACTCAACGCACCCTATCTGGTTCCACAGACAGGCTTCACCATTCGAGCGGTCTATAACCCCTCGTCTGCACAGCCGTCCCGCTGGCCGGCGGTTTCAGCGACCGCTGGTCTCAGCGACCGCTGGTCTCAGCGACCGCTGGTCTCAGCGAGCGCTGATCTAGCCAGCGCGAGCGCGGGTCCGGCGCACGCGCGAGCGGTCGTCGTCGACCGCCGCGCCGAGCTGCCTGAGCGCCTTGCTCAGGATGCGCGAGATCTGCATCTGTGAGACGCCGACCTCGTCCGCGATCTCACTCTGCGTCCTGTCCTCGACGAACCGCAACGCAAGCACGCGCCGGTCTCGCTCGGACAGACGCTTGGCCGCCGGCGCGATCGACGCCGTCAATGTGACCAGGTCGTAGCGCTCGTCGATCTTACCCATCGAGTCGCCGAGCGTGCCGGTCTCGCCGTCGCCGTCGTCGTGCGGCGTGTCGAACGAGACCGCATGGTGGGCGGCGGACGCCTCGGCGGCCGCCAGCACGTCCTCGATGCTGATCTCCAGGAACTCGGCAATCTCGTTGTAGGTAGGCTCGCGGCCAGTCTTGGCGGCGAGCTGCCGCTCTGCCTGGGCAACTTGAAGCGCCAGCTCCTGGATGCCGCGCGGCATGTGCACCGCCCAGCCGGAGTCGCGGAAGTAGCGTTTCAGCTCGCCGAGGATCGTCGGCACCGCGAAGTGCTGGAAGCCGATGCCGCGACTGGAGTCATAGCGATCGATCGCCTTGACAAGGCCGAGGCTGGCGACCTGCTCAAGGTCATCGAGCGGCTCGCGTGCGCCTCGATACCGGCGCGCGAGCTTCCGCGCGAGCGGCAGATACTGGGCGACTAGTGCCTCGCGGGCCCGCTCGTCCTGGTGCCGCTGCCAGCGGCGAAACAGCTCTTGGACCGACAGGTTTCGGTGCTCCAGCACCTGCGGCTCGGTAGTCGTTGGGCTCTGCTCGGTAGTCGTTGGGCGCTGAATCATAGACTCGACCATACCCGCAAGCCTACTCCGCACAAACCGGTTTGGGGCCCCGTTGCGTCCACTCAGGTTGACGCGCCACCAAGCCTAAGCACGCGCTTGGCGCTCTCGACGTGCAGGTTCTCGATCAGTCTTCCGTCGAGCGTCGCCACGCCCGCGCCGTTGCTTGCCGCCTGCTCGAAGGCCTCGATCACGCGCCGCGCGTACTCCACCTCATCAGGAGACGGGGAGAAGACGCGGTTGCAGATCTCGATCTGCCCCGGATGAATCAGCGTCTTGCCGTCGAATCCGAATCGCCGCCCCTCGACGCACTCCGCCTCGAAGCCCTCGGCGTCACGGACGTCGTTGTAGACACCGTCGACGATCGTCCTGCCCTCAGCACGAGCGGCCAGTAGACACAGCGTCAGACTCGCCTGCAACGACCCGCGGCCCGGGGTGGCCTGCGCGTGCAGCTCGTTGAGCAGGTCGTTGGTACCCATCACGAGCGTGCTGAGCCGCCGGCTTGCCGCCGCTATCTCGGCGGCGTGAAGGACAGCCGCCGGCGTTTCGAGCATCGCCCAGATCTGGGTCCCCGCCGGCGCCCCCGTCCGCTCGAGCGCCCGCTCCACGGTCAACACGTCGTCCGCACTGCCGACCTTCGGCACCACGATCGCGTCGGGACCGGCGGCTGCCGCGGCGGCAACGTCGGCGTCGTGCCACTCCGTTCCGATTCCGTTCACGCGAATCGTGACGGTGCGCTCGGCGTAAGCCCCAGATGCGGCCGCTTCGCACACGCGGTCGCGCGCCTGCGCCTTCGCCTCGGGCGCGACGGCGTCCTCGAGATCGAGAATCAGCGCGTCCGCAGGCAGCTCCCGCGCCTTCTCGAGCGCTCGCTCGTTGGCGCCCGGCATGTAGAGCACGGAGCGAAGGCGGGCAGCAGCATTGGACATGCGTGAAGCGTACGGCCCCGCGACCGGCTCGGCGATCCCACCACTGCGCGACAATCAGTCACATGGAAATGCGTCAGCTCGGAAACCACGGACCACGGGTGTCGGCGATCGGACTCGGCTGCATGCCGATGTCAGGCACCTACGGAAGCGCCAGTGATGCCGACGGGATCGCCACGATCCACCGCGCGCTTGACCTCGGCATCAACCTGCTGGATACGGCCGACGTCTACGGCGACGGCCACAACGAAGAGCTCGTCGGGCGCGCGATTCGCGACCGGCGCGATGAGGTGGTACTCGCCACCAAGTTCGGGATCGCACGCGAGGGCACGAACGGCACCACAGCATTCAACGGCCGCCCAGAGTACGTCCACGCCGCATGCGAGCGCAGCCTGGGGCGCCTCGGCGTCGACACCATCGACCTCTACCAGCAGCATCGCGTCGACCCGGAGACGCCGATCGAGGAGACGATCGGCGCGATGAAGGAGCTCGTGCAGGAGGGCAAGGTCCGCTACATCGGGATGTCGGAGGCGCTCGCGCCCGACCTGCGCCGCGCCGCCGCCGTGCATCCGATCAGCAGCTTGCAGAGCGAGTACTCACTGCTCGAGCGCAGCGTCGAGGGCGAGATCCTCGACACCTGCGAGGAGCTCGGCATCGGCTTTCTGCCGTTCTCGCCGCTGCTGCGCGGCCTGCTGGCCGGCAGCCTGACAGCAGCCACCGAGCTCGAACCCGGCGACTTCCGCGTCGCCGACCGTTTCCCCCGTGTCGGCCCTGAGCATCGTGCCGCCAACGAGGAGCTGGCGCATGTCGTGCTCGAGATCGCCGAGGCGCGCGACGCCACGCCGAGCCAGGTCGCACTCGCCTGGCTGCTCGACCGGCGTCCGTGGATCGTGCCGATCCCCGGAACCAAGCGCACGGCGTATGTGGAGGACAACGCCGGCGCGCCCAAGGTGCAGCTCACGGACGAGGACGGGGTCAGGCTGGATGCGCTGGCCGCCGACGCCCACGGCGAACGCTATGGAACCGGTGCGGTGACGCCCAACTGGGTATCACCTCGACTTGGCTGACGTTCTATGAGAGGCTGACGATACGCATGAAGAGCTGGGACCTACAGACTGTCACGCTGAGCCCGCACGCTCCGGAGATCCTCGAAAGCGGGGATGACGGCCGTGCAATCGTGCTGGAGATTCCAGCCGGCGGCAGCCTGCGCGAGCATCAGGTTCATGAGGGCGCCTGGGTATTGGTGGTGAGCGGACAGGTCGCCGTCAATGACGAGACCGAGCATGTCAACGGCGGCCCCGGGCTGATGGTCAAGTTCGAGCCGGGTGAGCGCCACAGCGTTGACGCGCTCACCGACACCCGCATCCTGTTGCTGCTGACGCCATGGCCAGGCGACGGGCACCCCGGCGCCATGGCGCTCGACGACAAGCGCACGGTCAGGCAGCGCGCCGCCGAGCGTCGCGAAGGCTGAGCAGGCCGCCCCAGCCTGAAGGTCAGTCGAGTTCGGGCAGCAGGTCCGCGATCGAGTCGATCACGCGCGACGCGCGGTACGGCTCGCGCTCAGCCAGCTCACGCGTGGTCAAACCGGTGAGCACGAGGATCGTCTCGAGCCCGGCCTCCATGCCGGAGATGATGTCAGTGTCCATGCGATCGCCGATCATCGCGGTGCTCTCTGAGTGGGCACCGATCGCGTTCAGCGCGGAGCGCATCATCAGTGGATTGGGCTTTCCGACGAAGTAGGGCGCGACCCCGGTCGCATGCGTCATCAGCGCCGCGACCGAGCCGGTGGCGGGGATCGGGCCGCGCACGGACGGACCGGTCGCATCCGGGTTGGTCGCGATGAAGCGGGCACCGTTGCGGATCAGCCGCGTCGCCACGGTGATGCGCTCGAAGCTGAGCGAGCGCGTCTCACCGAGCACGACGTACTCCGGGTCGTTGTCGGTCATCGTGTAGCCCGCCTGGTGGAGCGCCGTGATCAGTCCGGCCTCGCCCACCACGAAAGCAGTCCCTCCGGGCCTCTGGTCGTCTAAGAAGCGCGCGGTCGCGAGCGCAGAGGTCCAGATGTTGTCCTCGGCGATATCGATGCCGTGCTGTCGCAGCCTCGCCGACAGATCGCGCGGGGTGTAGATCGAGTTGTTGGTCAGGACCAGGAAGGGGATCTCGCGCTCCCGCAAGCGCGCGATGAACGCGTCCGCGCCAGGGATAGCGTGCTCCTCGCTGACGAGCACGCCGTCCATGTCCATCAGGTAGGACCGGATCTCGCGCGTGCGGGTCACGCAGGAAACGTAGCGGTCGCGGCTCGGGTCAGCGGAGTGAGTGTCGTGAATCCTCCACTAGGCTTGCAATTCGTATGCTCGCCGCGATCTGCGAAACCTCCGGAGGGACCGCCGCGCTCAGCGTGCGCGAGCTGGAGACGCCCGCGCCAGGCCCTGGCGAGGTTCGCGTCAAGGTCGCGATATCGGGCGTCAACCCCACCGAC
>Ga0307373_10004413_pt1 | contig 23694 bp, 17 predicted proteins | sample OX2MG_FD_202534 | JGI IMG/M metagenome (GOLD analysis project Ga0307373, IMG submission 202534) | Soil microbial communities from Risofladan, Vaasa, Finland - OX-2 | ecosystem: Environmental > Terrestrial > Soil > Coastal area > Acid sulfate soil | place: Finland: Risofladan, Vaasa | collected... | reverse complement strand
CCGTGGTCCTTGACGTTGTCGACGATGTCGCGCAGGGACTGCTGCACGTCGGCGGAATCGACGCCGGCGCCCTCGAGACGCGACGGGGTGGAGGTGATGAGCGTGCCGACGTCCACCTCGTCTCCCGACTGGACGCGCAGCACCGGCTTGGCGGCGGCGTCGTAGTAGCCCCAGGCGACCGTGGTGGGCGTGGGCATCAGGTGATAGAGATGGCCCGGGCGCGGCGGCACCGCGGCGGTCTGTGCCGTGGCGGCGGTGGCCAGCAGGACGCAACTTGTGAGGGACCCGAGAATGAACCGATGCACGGCGAAAGCCCTGGGTTGAAGGTGGCCAGCGTTGAACCGGCGGTGCGTACCGAGCGCCCCGTATCTTGCAGTCTCGAACCCCGGCGGGCCAGTGGAATGGTGAGACCATCTGCGTGGGTGAAGCTCACGACGTACAGCTCGGCGCTCGACGCCGACGTGGCGGTATCGCAGCTGGAGGCCGCGGACATTCCGGCGCTGGCCCGGGGCAACGACATCGTCGGCCTCTTCGGGCCGGGGTTCCAGGGGGCCACGGCGCGGGGCGTGGACGTGCTCGTGCCGGAGGCGGCGCTCAAGGATGCGCGTGCCGTGCTCGAGCTGGACTAGCGCCGCCACATAGCCGACACGCCGGGCGCGGATGGCGCCCGGCGTGCGGCCTGTCGTGCAACGCACCAACCGACTACGGGGCGAGGAGCGCCTTGTTGGGCTCGTTGAACCCGCGGTGGCAGGTGACGCAATCGATGTGCGGCCACATGCCGCGCGGGTTCTTCAACTTCACCAGATAGGCGTCGTTGATCGAATCCGTCATCTGGATCATCATCCGCGCCGTCTGCTTCTCCTTGCGCTTGTCGCTGTCCCAGTGATCGGGAACGTGGCAGAAGTTGCAGTTCCGGCCGAGCGCCTTGCCGTAGTCGTTGTTCATGAGTTCGAGGAATTTTCCGGCCGGCATGTCCTTGAGCAGCTTGACGTTCTTGAAGACCTTGCCGGCGGGCTCGTTCTCACGCCCGGCGATCGTCTTCATGACTTCGTCCACGAGGCGCTGGCGATCGGCGGTAGCGGAGTCGCGCCGCGCGGCACGCTGCTCGGGGGTGAGGGGGACTCGGCGGAAGCGGAAGCGCTCGCCGGGCGGCAGCTCGCCGCGGCCACCCGGGGGACCTTCGTCTCCGCCGCGTTGAGCCACGGCCTGGTTTCCGGCGGCGGCCGGAGCGGGCGCCGGGGCCGGGGCGGGCGTTGCCGAGCGACAGGAGAGTCCGGTGGCCAGCAGGAACGGCACTATGAAACGAACACCTCGATGCATATGGGTCCTCGTGAAGGGAGCGATTAGAAAGAGCCCGCCGGCACGAACCGTGCCGGCGGGTTCCTTCGTGATTCACCTGGCCTGCGACGACAACTACGGATCGCGACGGTCGCCGGTGCCGAAATCGAAGCCCGCGGCCCCGCCGCCGCTCAGCCGGTCGACGCGAAGGATCTGCTTCTGCGTCTGGCCGTCGACGGTGATCGAGACCATGTAGTCGCCGGAGTCAACGATGTTCCCGCCGGCGCCGCGACCGAACCCGCCACGGCCGCGCATGCCGAACAGCTCCGACATCTGACGGAAGCCGCCCGGGAATGCCCCCATGACATCCACGGCAGCGCCGCCGCGTCCGCCGCGAGCGGGCGCACCGGGCACCGGACCTTCGGCCGGACGGGCCACGAATCCGGCTTCCCCGCCACGGCCGGCGCGTCCGCCGCCTCCACCGCCGCGGCCGAACAGGCTGGTCAGATTACCGCTCGTCACGGCAGTGCGCAGTCGACTGATCACCGCCGTGTCCATGCCCGCCTTCTCGAGGGAGTCGATCACGCGGACCGTTCGCTGCGCCTGCACCACGCTGTCGCGAAGTTCCGACGGCGAGAGCTTGGGTGCCGGGGCCCGCTTGGTAGACTGGAAGTTCCAGGTGACCGTGTGGAATCCGGCGCTACCCGGCCCGGTGAGCGAGTCGACGGTGTCGCCGGCGATGTCGGTGACGACGACGTGCACCGGTCCGTGCACGGCGCTGGCCAATCGATAGCCGATGACCGCTCCGTATTCCGGGCTGGGCGCTTCGAACACTTTCTGGCCCTGTCCGTTGGCGGACGCGCCCACGGCCGGACCCTGGCCGTACTCGTAGGCCGTGACCGGCTTGTAGAGGTGCGCGGCCGAGGCGAGCACCTTGGCGTCGGTCTGCTCCAGGGGCGCCACGTTCACGATCCAGATGCCGCGGCCGAACGTGGCCGCGATGAGATCGTGATCGCGCGGCTGGATCTTGAGGTCGTACACGGGCACCGTGGGCATGCCGGACATGAACCGCGTCCAGTGCGCGCCGCGATCGATGGAGGCGTACGCCGCGCGGGAGGTGCCGACGAACAGCAGGTTCTGGTTGAACGGATCCTCGCGGATCACGTGCACCCAGTCGGTGCCGCCCGTGGGCAGGTCGCTGGCGATGGAGTGGAAGGTCTTGCCGCCGTCGTTCGTGGCGTAGAGATACACGCCGAAGTCGTTGGTGCGGTGATTGTCGAACGCGATGTAGAACGTCAAGCTGTCGAAGTGCGACGGCTCGATGCGGCTGACGTAGGCGCCTTCGGGGAGCCCGGGGAAGCGGCCGTTGAGCTTGTCCCAGGTGGCGCCGTCGTTGCGCGTCATCCAGGCGTTGCCGTCGTCGGTGCCGGCGAACAGCCAGCCCGGCTTCATGTACGATTCGGCCAGCGACACGACGGTGCCGAAGTTCTCGGCGCCAGTGGCGTCGTTGGTGATGCCGCCCGTGGTGACGAGGCTGACGTGGATCTTGGCCTGGTCCTGCATGCTGAGGTCGGGCGAGATCGGGTAGAGATTGTCGCCGCGATCCATGGACTTGAGCACGCGGTTGCCGCCCATGTAGAACACGCGCGGGTTGAACGCCGAGATGATGAAGGGCGTCTCCCAGTTGAAGCGCATGTCGAGCGCCGCGGAGTCGGTCTTCTCGGCGGTGCGGAGTTGGGCGATCTGCTGTTTCTGCGCGGCCGTCTCGGGCTTGGTGGTGTCCCCGCGCACGGCGAGGATGGAATCCTCGTAGATGCGGCGGCTGTCGTGCCAGTCGGGCTTGCGCAGCGAGGTCCGCTCGCCCGTCTTGAGATTGGTGCGCACCACCCCGCCTTCCTGCGACTCGCCCCACACGATGTTGGGATCGTTGGGGTCCTGCGCGGTATAGAAACCGTCGCCGCCGGAGATGGTGAACCAGTAGGCGTTGGTGACCGGTCCCTGCTTGCGCCGGCTCGGACCGCACCAGCCGCCGTTGTCCTGAGCGCCGGCGCACACGTTGTACGGCGTGTCGAAATCGTAGCTCACGTCGTAGAACTGGGCGAGCGGGAGGATGTTGAGGTAGTCGAAGTTGCCCCCGCGGTCCCACGTCTGCGCCACACCGCCGTCATTGCCGATGAGCCAGTGCTGGCCGTCGGTGGGGTCGATCCAGATGGCGTGGTCGTCCACGTGCACGCTGCCGGTGGTGGTCCGCGCCGTCTTGCCGCCGTCGTCGGAGAAGAGGAACGGCGTGGAGGAGAAGTACACGCGGTTGGGGTTCTGCGGGTCGACATCGACGCGCGAGTAATAGAACGGGCGCGTGTCCTGGTCGTTCATCCACCGCCAGGTCTTGCCGCCGTCGTCGGAGCGGTAGAGGCCGCTCAGCAGCCGCTGCTTGACCGGGGCCTTGGGCTTCTCGCCGACCGAATCGCTGGCCGGCGCGAGGATGGCGTGGTCCTTGCCGCGCAACGAGTCGGCCTCGACCAGCGCGTACACGACGCTGGGGTTGCTGCGCGCGAACGCGAACGTCATCCGGCCCTTCTCGGTGGACGGGAATCCGCCGCCCTTCACTTCGGTCCAGCTGTTACCGCCGTCGGTGCTGTGCCAGAGGGCAGAGCCCGGTCCGCCGGATTTGAGGAAGTAGGGACCGCGAATGCGCTCCCAGCTCGCCGCGAAGATGTTGTTCGGGTTGGACGGGTCGATCTTCACGTCCACGAACCCGGCTTTGTCGCTGACGTACTTGACGCGCTTCCATGTGGCGCCGCCGTCGGTGGTCTTGTAGAGGCCGCGCTCGCCCTTGGTGTCCCAGGCGTGGCCGAGTTCGGCGACGAAGACCACGTTGGCGTTGGTCGGGTCGATGGCGATGTTGCCGATCATCTGCCCGTCCTTGAACCCCATCAGCTTCCAGGTCATTCCGCCATCGGTGGACTTGTACACCCCGTCGCCGGGCTCGATGGTGTTGCGGCTGTTGGGATCGCCCGTGCCCGCCCAGATCACGTTCGTGTCGGAGGGGGCGATGGCGAGGGCGCCGATGGACGCCACCGGCTCGTTGGTGAACAGCGGCCGGAAGGTGGTGCCGGCGTTGGTGGACTTCCAGACGCCGCCGGCGGCTGCGCCGACGTAGATGGTCTTGGAGGGGCCGGGGATGCCGGCGATGGCGTTGACGCGGCCGTCGAAGTTGGCCGGTCCGATCTCTCGCCAGCGCATGCCGGCGATGGTCGGGGAGTCCACGCTCTGGGCGGCCGCGAGGTGCGGCGCGGCAGCGAGCAGGGCTCCGGCGAGGAAGGGGAGAAGCCGGTAGCGATACATGGTAGGTCCTGTGAGGTGGCGGAACCGCTCGGTGAGGCCGAGCCGCGGCGACCCGGGCGGGTCGGCGCCTGACACGACAATACCGTATACGGCAGGCGGGGCGCGAGTGTTGGACGCGCCGGCTCGCCCCGGCCGGGCGCGGCCCACGCCCATGGGCAACGTTGCTGTGACCCCAGCAATTCCTTAATGTGGAGCCACCGGGCGTCACTCCCGGCGGATCCCTCCCTCCCCCTCCCCCTCCGCCTCCGGAGGCTCCACGATGTCGTTGGGCGACTTCATTAAGAAACAATTCATAGACGTCATCCAGTGGACGGAAGACGCCGACGGCACCCTGGCGTACCGGTATCCGATGCGGGACATGGAGATCCAGTACGGCGCGCAGCTCACGGTGCGCGAGTCGCAGATGGCGCTGTTCGTGAACGAGGGCAAGGCGGCCGACACGTTCGGCGCCGGCCTCTACACGATCGAGACCCGCACCCTGCCGGTGCTCACGAACCTCATGAACTGGGACAAGCTGTTCAAGTCGCCGTTCAAGTCGGACGTGTACTTCTTCTCGACCCGCATCCAGACCGACCAGAAGTGGGGGACGCAGCAGCCGATCACCATCCGCGACAAGGATTTCGGGATGGTGCGTCTGCGGGGATTCGGCATCTACTCGTATCATCTCGTGGAGCCGCTGAAATTCCACCAGAAGCTGAGCGGCACGAGAGAGCTGTATGCCGTGTCCGACCTCGAAGGGCAGCTCCGCAACACGATCCTGGGCCAGTTCGCGGATGCATTCGCGACGAGCGGCGTGCCGTTCCTGGACATGGCCGCCAACCAGGGGATGCTGGCCGACAAGATGAAGCAGACGGCGGCGCCGGCATTCGGCGAATACGGCCTGATGCTCGACTCGTTCGTGGTCGAGAACCTCTCGCTGCCCGACGAACTGCAGCAGAAGCTCGACGAGCGGATCGGCATGAACATGGTGGGCAACATGCAGCAGTACACCCAGTACCAGGTGGCCCAGTCGATGCCGATCGCGGCCGCCAACCAGGGCGGCGGCGCGGGGCTCGGTGCGGGGCTGGGTGCCGGCATGGCTATGGGCAAGGCCATGGTCGACGCGGTGAGCGGAGGCGGGGCGCCGCCGCCGGCCGCCGCCGCCGGCGATGCGACGGCGACCAAGTTCTGCATCGCGTGCGGCAAGGCGATTCCCAGGAGTTCCAAGTTCTGTCCGGAGTGCGGCGGCACGCAGGGCTGACCTGGCATGCCAGCGCCCACTGCCAACTGCCCGAATTGCGGGGCCGCCATTCGCTTCGAGTGGTCGCGCGCCGTGCAGACCACCTGCCCCTACTGCGGGTCGGTTCTGGTGCGCGGCGACGTGGATCTGAAGACGGTGGGCAAGGTGGGGGACTTTCCGGCCACGAGTTCTCCGCTCCAGCTCGGGGCCACCGGTGTCGTGCACCATCACCGGTTCACCGTCGTGGGGCGCGTGGTCTACGAGTACGAGCGGGGCTCGTGGAACGCGTGGCATGTCCACCTGGACGACGAGAGCGGCGGATGGCTGAGCGACGCGGGGGGGGAGTACGCGTTCTCCCAGGAAGCCCCGAGCCACGACATCCCGGCGCCCGACCATCTGCATCCGGGCGCGAACTTTCCGTGGGAGAAGCGCATCTACAAGGTCATGTCGGTGACCACCGCGCGCTATGGCGCGGCGGAGGGTGAGCTGCCGTTCACCACGTGGGATCGCCGGGAGGCCACGCACGCCATGCTCGACGCGAACGACGGTCATTTCGCGACGATCGACTACCGCGAGTCACCGCCCACGCTGTACCTGGGCGAATGGACGTCGTTCGAGGCGCTGCAATTGGATGGCCTGCGCGAGGTGGCCGGATGGCCGCGCCCAGCCTAGCCGGCCTCAATTGCCCGAACTGCGGCGCCGCGATCACGATCCGCGCGCTCCAGCAGACGCAGACCGTGGTGTGCGCCGCCTGCCACGCCGTGCTCGACGCCAAGGACCAGCAGTTGAGCGTGCTGCAGGCGTATCAAGCGCAGATGACGTTTTCCCCGGACATCCCGCTGGGCACGCGCGGCACGCTGCGGGGGGACGCGTACGAGGTGAGCGGCTTCCAGGTGCGGAGCGTCCGCCACAACGAGGTCGAGTACTTCTGGCGCGAGTACACGCTGTGGAATCCGTACAAGGGCTACCGGTACCTCATGGAGTACAACGGCCACTGGTGCGATTTCGCCGCGTCGCGTATCGCGCCGTCGGAGATGGTGAGCGGCCGCCAACCGTACGTGACCTACCAGGGCGAGCTCTTCCGCCACTTCCGCACGACCACGGTGACCACCGTGTTCATTCTCGGAGAATTTCCCTGGCAGATCCGGAGCGGGGACCGCGTCACGTCGCGCGATTTCGTAGCGCCGCCGCGCATGCTCTCGGAAGAGGTCTCACCCGACGCCACGGGGTGGTGGGTGGGCGCGTATCTGCCGGCCGCGGTGGTCTGGCATGCGTTCGCGCTGCCGGGAGCGGCACCGCAGGCCACGGGGATCTTTCCCTGCGAGCCCAATACCGACGCGCCGCGTGCGCGCGCCGGCCGCGTACGCGCGCTCTGGTTGGCGGTGCCGGTGGCGGCGGCACTGTTGGCGCGCGCGCTGTTCGCTGCGCCGAACACGGTGTTGGGACAGCGCTGGCCATACCTCGTCCTGCTCGCATTGCTCGCACTGTTCGCGGTGCCGGCGATCGTCGACGGCATGCGGGCGTCGGCGTTCGAGCGCGCGCGGTGGTCGGACAGCGATTACGCGGCCGACAACACGGACTGAATCGCATCTTGTGTTCTCGCGCAGAAACGACAATTGTTCTGGCGTGTGACGCGCGTTTGCACATCACGCGCGGTGCGTCGTCATCCTGGGATCGTCATGCTTCCGGGAGCATGATGCGTAGACGGATCGGCTGCGGGGGCCGGCTCGCTCTGCGCGAGATCCGCAAGCAGCCCCGCGGCAACGCGACATCGCTTGCGGATCTCGACCCAGTGATGCGCGCCCCCTGACAGGCCCTCGAAGCGGGTGCATCTTTGGGCGCGCCGGCGGGCACACAGGGCGCGTGGAGGCATGGCGTGACCGAATCAGACGCGGCGCCCGGCACGGCAGGGCCAGCCCTGGCCCGCCGGTTGGGCGTGTTCGACGCGACGATGATCGTGATGGGCGGAATCGTCGGCGCCGGGATCTTCATCAATCCGTACGTCGTCGCACGCCAGGTGCACACGCCGGCGCTCATCCTCGGCGCGTGGGCCGCGGGCGGGTTGATCGCGCTCGCCGGCGCGTTCGTGTACGCCGAGCTGGCGCAGCTCCGGCCGCAGGTGGGCGGACAATACGCCTATCTGCGCGACGCCTTCCATCCGATGGTGGCGTTCCTGTACGGATGGGGGCTGTTGCTCGTGACGCAGACCGGCGGCATGGCCGCCGTGGCCGTCACGTTCGCGAACTACTTCCGCGAACTGACCGGCACGGGCGTCTCGCCGGCAACACTCGCCGTGCTGGCGCTGGCCGCGCTGACGATCGTGAACTGTCTGGGCGTGCGCTCCGGCAGCAACGTGCAGAGCGCCCTGATGGTGACCAAGATCGTCGCCGTGCTGGTGCTGGTGACGATCGGGTGGCTGGCGGTGGGCGCGCCGCCGAGCGTTGCGGCGCCCGTGGCGCCGGGTGGCGACAAGCCGGTGCCGATCGCGTTCGCGGCGGCGATGGTGCCGGTGTTGTTCGCATACGGCGGCTGGCAGACGTCGAGCTTCGTGAGCGGGGAGTTGAAGAACCCCACGCGCGACCTGCCGCGGGGCCTGCTGATCGGCGTCGCGGGCGTGATCCTGCTTTATCTCGCCGTGAATGTGGTCTGCCTGCATGCGCTCGGGCCAGACGGGCTGGCAGCCACGACGACCCCGGCGTCGGAGGTGATGCGGCGCGCGCTCGGCGCGCCGGGCGCGAAGTTGATCGCCGCCGGCATCGCGATCTCGACGGTGGGATTCCTGAGCCAGGGGATGCTCACCGCGCCGCGCGTGTACTACGCCATGGCGCGCGACGGCGTGTTCTTTCGCGCCGTGGGGTGGCTGGACCCGCGCTCGCGCGTGCCGACCGTGGCCATCGTGCTGCAGGGGGTGTGGGCCGCGGTGATCGCCCTCTCGGGGCGGTACGAGCAGATCCTCAACTATGTGGTGTCGATGGACGCGGTGTTCTTCGGGCTCACCGGCGCGGCGCTGCTCGTGCTCCGGCGGCGCGAGCGGCGCGACGGCGCGGCCAACTCGGGGATGGGCGCCGTGGGCCTGCGCATGCCGGGCCATCCGTGGACCACGTTGGCCTTCGTGGCCGCGTTCTGGGCGCTCGCCGCGAGCACGATGATCCAGTTCCCGAAAGCCTCGGGCGTCGGCGTGCTGATCATGCTGGCCGGGGTGCCGGTGTACTGGGTGTGGGCGCGGCGCCAGCGGGCCCCTTTCTGATGCGGAGATTGAGCATCTCCACGCCCACCGAGAAGGCCATCGCGAAGTAGGTGTACCCCTTGGGGATGTGCTGCCCCAGCCCCTCGGCCACGAGATTGGTGCCGATCAGCACCAGGAACGACAGGGCGAGCATCTTGACCGTGGGATGGCGCTCGACGAAGTCGCCGACCGGAGCTGCTGCGACGAGCATGAAGCCGAGCGCGAGGAGCGTGGCGGCGACCATGATCCAGATGCTGTCCACCATGCCGACCGCGGTGATCACCGAGTCGAGCGAGAACACGATGTCGATGAGCATGATCTGGAGCACCACGGCCATGAGGGGCTTCACGATGGGCTTCACCCCTTGGGGGCGGCCGGATTCCTCGAGCTTGCCGTGGATCTCGAACGTCGCTTTGGCGATCAGGAACAGTCCGCCCGCGACGAGGATGATGCTCCGCCCGCTGATCGCCACGCCGAGGACGGTGAACAACGGGCGCGTGAGCCGGACGATCCAGACGATGCTCGCCAGCAGCAGCATGCGGGTGAAGAACGCCCCGATCAATCCCAGCCGCCGGGCGCGCAGTTGATGGTCGGGCTCCACCTGTCCGGCAAGGATCGTGATGAACACGATGTTGTCGACGCCGAGGACGACCTCGAGCGCGGTGAGCGTGAGCAGTCCGATCCAGGCATTGGGGTCGGTGAGAAAGGACATGGCGAAGGGGGTTCGGGGTCCGATTCACGCTTCGGGGTCGATCCATGCAACGCGGGCCGGTCGGTTGGACCGGCCCGCGTGGATCAGATGCCGCGCAGGGCCTAATACCGGTAGTGATCCGGCTTGTAGGGACCCTGGGGGTTCACGCCGATATAGCCCGCCTGCGCGGGAGTCAACCTGGTGAGTTGCACGCCCAGCTTGTCGAGGTGCAGGCGCGCCACCTTCTCATCGAGGTGCTTGGGGAGCGTATAGACCTTCTTCTCGTAGCTGGCCGCGTTGGTGTGCAGTTCGATCTGCGCCATCACCTGGTTGGTGAAGCTGGCCGACATCACGAAGCTCGGATGGCCGGTAGCGCATCCCAGGTTGAGCAGGCGGCCCTCGGCCAGGATCATCACGCTGTGGCCGTCGGGAAAGCGGTACTCGTCGTACTGCGGCTTGATGTTGATGCGCTTCAGCCCCTTGATCTTCTTCAGGCCGGCCATGTCGATCTCGTTGTCGAAGTGGCCGATGTTGCCGACGATCGCCTTGTCCTTCATGCGGGCCATGTGGGCCGCGGTGATGATGTCGCGGTTGCCGGTGGCGGTGATGAAGATGTCGGCCGTCGGGACCATGTGCTCCACCGTATTCACCTCGAATCCTTCCATGGCGGCCTGGAGCGCGCAGATGGGATCGATCTCGGTGATGATCACGCGCGCGCCCTGGCCCCGCAGCGCCTGTGCACACCCCTTGCCCACTTCGCCGTAGCCGCACACCACGGCCATCTTGCCGGCGAGCATCACGTCGGTGGCGCGGTTGAGGCCATCGATGACCGAGTGCCGGCAGCCGTAGATGTTGTCGAACTTGGACTTGGTGACGGAGTCGTTGACGTTGATGGCCGGGAACAACAGGGTGCCGTTCTGCATCATCTCGTACAGACGGTGCACGCCCGTCGTCGTTTCCTCGGACACGCCACGAAGGGCCGCGGCGACCCGCGTCCAGCGGCCGGGACGCTTCTTCTGCTCGACGCGGAGCAGGTCGAGGATCACGCCCCATTCCTCGGGATCGTTGGCCGCATCGAACGCCGGCACCCTAGCCTTCTTCTCGAACTCGGCGCCCTTGTGCACGAGGAGCGTGGCGTCGCCGCCGTCGTCGAGCAGGAGGTTGGGGCCGGCGCCGTCGGGCCACATGAGCGCCTGTTCGGTGCACCACCAGTACTCCTCGAGCGTCTCGCCCTTCCATGCGAACACCGGCGTGCCCTTCGGTTTGTCGGGGGTGCCGGTGCGCCCCACCGCCACGGCGGCTGCGGCGTGATCCTGCGTGGAGAAGATGTTGCACGACACCCAACGCACGTCGGCGCCCAGATCGACCAGCGTCTCGATGAGCACCGCCGTCTGCACGGTCATGTGCAGCGAGCCCATGATGCGGGCGCCCTTGAGCGGGCGCTTGCCCTTGTACTCCTCGCGGAGCGCCATGAGGCCCGGCATCTCCTGTTCGGCCAGGCGGATCTCCTTGCGGCCGAATTCGGCGAGCGCGAGATCGGCCACCTTGAACGGTGGGCGATCGTCCTGGGCTGGGGCGGACTTGGCGGACTTTCGGACTTTGACGGCGGTGCTCATGGGTATGGCCTCGACAGGGTCAGGAATGGACAGTAGTCACTTGCGCCCGCGTCGCGCGAGGGCCGAGAAGAGCGTCGGTCCCTGGGCGGCGGGGTCTGCGGGGAGATGCCGGTAGCGCACATCGGGGAATCCGGCGTCGTGCAACCAGGCGCCGAGCTGCGACTCGTCGAACCCCTGCCACACGTGTCCCATCTCGACCGTGTAGTTCTCCCGCTCGTGGGGCGTGAGGTCGATGATGAGCAGGCGGCCCCGGGGCTTGAGGGCGCGCCGCACTTCGCGAAAGACCCGCGCCGGATCGAGCACGAAGTGCAGCACGAGGCACATGACGGCCACGTCCAGCTCGCCGCGGGCGACCGGCAACGCCTCGAGCGATCCGGCGCGCACGTCGATGTGGTCCGTGGCGGCCAGGCGGCGGCGCGCCGCCGTCAGCATGGCGGCCGACTCGTCCACGGCGATGACGCGGGCCACGGCGGGGGCGAGCGCCTCGGCGATCTGGCCGGTGCCGCAGCCCAGGTCGCCCACCACGAGGTCGGGATCGAGCAGGTCGAGCAGCGCCAGCAGATCGGTGCGGGCGCCGATGAGGTCGGCGCGCACGCGATTCCAGTCGCCGGCCGCCGTGGTGAAGTAGCGCTTGGACTTCTCGCGGCGGTCGCGCAGCACGCTCTCCAGCCGGCGGGCGTCCTGGCGCACGGGCGCGGTGTCGGCCACCTGGCCGCGCACGACCGTCCAGAGCTTGTGCGGAAACGGATCGAGACGCGCCGGCGCCATGCGGTAGAAGCGGCTGGTGCCGGCGTCGCGGACCGCCACCCAGCCGTCGTCGCTCAGGATCTTGAGGTGGCGGCTGACCGTGGACTGCGGCAACTGCACCACGGCGCACAGTTCGCGCACCGTGAGCTCGTGGGCTTCGAGCACGGCAAGGAGGCGTGTACGCGTGGAGTCGGCGAGGGCCGACAGGCGGTCGAAGACGGGCGCGGCGGAATTCATCGCTATATCCGGATTAACGGATTGAATTTGGCGGCGGAAGGCCCGCCCGGCAAGGCCGGCCGGGCGCATTGCCAGCCGACCGCCGTCCCTGCATCGTTCGGCATGCGATTCTCCATCCTTCCGGTCCTGCTCGCGGCCTCGGTGGCCGGCGCCCAGACCACCGACAGCACGCTCGCTCTCATTCCGCAGCCGCGGCACCTCAGCCGCGTGCACGACGTCCCGCTCCGGCACGGCGTCTCGATCGATCTCCCCCGGGACGCCGCCGATCGGTTCGCGGCCCGCGACCTCGGCGACGCGCTCAAGGCGCTCGGCCTCCGCGTGGTGTACGGCGGATCGGCGTCGGCGCGCGTGGAGTTCGTGCGGAGCGGCACGGCCCGGGCACGCGAACTCCTGCGCTCGGCCAAGCTCGAATGGTCGGCGCCGATGGATGACGAGGGCTACGCGATCGTGTCGGCCGGCGCGCATCTCACCGTGATCGCGAAGACGCCGTCGGGGATCTTCTACGGGGCGCAGACGGTGAAGCAGCTCGTGGACGGCGAGCGGACGAGCGCCGTCCTGCATCTGGTGGACGTGCGCGACTGGCCGGCCATGCGATATCGCGGATTCCACGCCGATCTGTCGCGCGGCCCGATGCCCACGCTGGACTTCCAGAAGCTGCAGATCCGGACGCTGGCGGCGTACAAGGTCAACGTCTACTCGCCCTACTTCGAGAACACGCTGTACTACGCGTCCAATCCGTTGCCGGCGCCGCCTGGCGGCGCGATGACCCCGGACCAGGTGAAGGAGCTGGTCGCCTACGCCGCCCGCTACCACATCGATGTGATCCCGGAGCAGGAAGCGTTCGGCCACCTGCACCACATTCTGAAGTACGACCTCTATTCCGGTCTGGCCGAGACGCCCCATGGCCACGTGCTCGCGCCGGGCCAGCCCGGCTCGATGGCCCTGATCAAGCAGATGTTCTGGGAGATCGACTCGCTCTTCCCGAGCCGGTTCGTGCATCTGGGCGCCGACGAGACCGTGGAGTTGGGCAAGGGCCAGACGCGCGATCTCGTGAAGTCGGAGGGCTTGGGGCAGGTATACATCGACTTCCTCAAGTCCATCGATTCGACCCTCCAGCCGCTGCACAAGCGCCTGCTGTTCTGGGGTGACATTGCGAGCGGCAGTCCGGAGTTGGTGAAGACGCTGCCCAAGGACATGGTCGCCGTGGCCTGGGGATACGGCCCGTCGAAGCACTTCGACGACGCCATCAATCCCTTCCGGCAGGCGGGCATGGAAACCTGGGTGGCGCCCGGGGTGAGCAACTGGAGCCGGGTCTATCCCGACAACGACGTGGCGCTGCGCAACATCCAGGGCTTCGTGCGCGACGGCCAGCGTCTGGGCGCCACCGGCGTGCTCAACACGAGTTGGGACGACGATGGCGAGGCGATCTTCAACCAGACCTGGTACGGCGTGCTGTTCGGCGCTGCGGCGGGTTGGCAGGCGGGTGAGTCGAGCATTCCCGCCTTCGAGCACGCGTATGGGCGCGTGTTCAACGGCGATACCACCGGCAAGATCGACGACGCGCAGATGAAGCTGTCCGAGGCGCACGCCCTGCTCAGCAAGGCGGGGCTGGGCGATGCGAGCGACAACCTGTTCTGGGTGGATCCGTGGTCGAGCGAAGGGCAGCGCACGGCGCAGCAGATCCGGCCCGTCGTGCACGATCTGCGCATCCTGGCCGAGTCGTCGCTGGTGCTGATCGACCAGGCCCGTCCGTTCGTGCACCGCAATCAGGACGCGGTGGATGCGATGGCGCTCGGGGCGCGCAAGATGGACTTCATCGGGATGAAGTTCGAATTCGCCGATGAAATGGTGCAGATGTACGCGCGCGCCGCCGATACCACGACGCCGCCCGCTCAGCGCGTGCAGTCGCCGGCCGCCGAGCTGATCGACATGTCGAGCATGAACGGCCGGGCGCAGGATCTGCGCGACGGCTACTCGCTGATTCGCGACCTGTACGAGCAGGCGTGGCTCAGGGAGAACCGCCCGTACTGGCTGCACAACGTGCTGGCGCGGTATGACATGGCGACCCAGCTCTGGATCAGCCGGGGAGACCGGATCACCGACGCGCGGGCCGTGTTGGGTCGCACCCACCACTTGCCGCCGGCTGATGTGGTTGGCATTCCTGCGAGTATGCCGGGGTTGGGAGTAGGACGGTAGGACGGTAGGGGAGTAGGACGGATAACTGCGGAACGCCGTTTACCCACGACCGTCCTACCGTCCTACCGTCACTCTTACCAGATCTTCGGCCTGAGACTGTCCGGACGGACCATCGGATCGCCGTCCTTGCAGCCCCAGGCCTTCCTGAATTCCGGCATGTTGCTGAGCGGCCCGTTCACGCGCCATCGGGACGGCGAGTGCACGTCGGCGCTCACGAGCATGCGCGCGTACGCCGGCCGGTCGAGTTCCCGCCACACCTGGGCCCAGGCCAGGAAGAAGCGTTGCTCGGGCGTGAAGCCGTCGATCGTGGGGCGCGGTCCGTTGCCGAGCGCCTTCTCCATGGCCGCGTAGGCCACCGTGAGTCCGCCGAAGTCGGCGATGTTCTCGCCCAGGGTGAGTTGGCCGTTCACGTGCGTCGTGGAGTCGAGCACGGTGTAGCCGTCGAACTGCTTGACCACTTTCTCGGCCTGCGCGTTGTAGCGTTCGGCGTCGCCCTTGGTCCACCAGTCCCTGAGGTTCCCGTTCTTGTCGTACAGGCGGCCCTGGTCGTCGAACCCGTGGGTCATCTCATGGCCGATCACGGCCCCCATGGCGCCGTAGTTCACGGCGTCGTCGGCGGTGGGGTTGTAGAAGGGCGGCTGGAGAATGCCCGCCGGGAACACGATCTCGTTCATGAGCGGATTGTAATAAGCATTCACCGTGGGCGGGGTCATCCCCCACTCGGTGCGATCCACCGGTTTGCCGATCTTGGCCCAGTCGCGGGCGCTCCCGAACTGGTCGGCGGCCATGACGTCGGCCAGATAGCGGCCCGGGGTGACGTCGAGCCTGGAGTAGTCGATCCAGTGGTCGGGGTATCCGATCTTCTTCGTGTACGCCGCGAGTTTGGCCAGGGCGCGCTGCTTGGTGGTGTCGCTCATCCAGGTGAGCTGCTCGATCCGGTCGTGGAGCGCATCCACCAGATTGTCGACGATCTTCACGGCGCGGGCCTTGGCCGCGGGCGGGAACGCTTCCTTCACGTACTCCTGGCCGAGCAGTTCACCCAATCGCTGGTCGGTGGAGTTGGAGCAGCGCTTCCAGCGCGGGAGGTTCTCCCTGGCGCCGGTGAACAGCTGGTTGAACTTGAAGTTCTCGGCTACGAACGGGGAACTGAGCGCGAATGCGGTGGCGTGCACGGCCCGCCAACGGAGGAGCACCTTCCAGTCGGCCACGGGGACGGTGGAGAACATGCCGTCCACCGCCTTGAAGAATTCGGGCTGGCCGACGTCGATCGCGGGCACGCGGGGGGCGCCCTGCGCGATGAAGAACGCGTCCCAATTGAAGTGTGGGGTGAGGCTGTCGAGTTGGGCCAGCGTCATCTTGTGGTAGTTGGCGTTGGGGTCGCGCAGTTCCACCGGCGGCTTGGAGGCGAGGGCGAGCCGGGTCTCGATGGCCAGCACCGTTCGGGCTTCGGCGGCCGCGGTGTCCGCGGGATCACCCATCAACTGGAACATCCGCGTCACGTGGGCCACGAACTCGTCGCGAATCTTCTTCGAGGCATCGTCGGTCTTGACGTAGTAGTCGCGGGTAGGCAGCGAGAGTCCGCCCTGCGAGAGACTGGCGATGACCGCGGTGGCGTCCTTGGCGTCCTGTACGGAGCCGTCACTCCAGGGGGCGAGGCCCGCGGTGTGCTCGAGACTGCCGAGGGCCCGCTCGAGGTCGGCGGGTGTCTTGATGGCGGCGATGCGATCGAGCACCGGCTGGAGCGGCGTGATTCCCTGCCGGTCGATCGCGACCGTGTCCATGCAAGCCGCGAAATAGGTACCGACTTTCCACGCGGCCGAACCGGCGGCGAGCTTGCCGCCAGTTGCCTCGTTGGCGTCGCGGTCGAGGATGGTGTGCAGGACGTCCCAGTTGTGATCCTGGACCGCGTAGAACGCGCCCCACGAGGGGTAAGCCGAGGGGATGGTGTCGTGCTTGAGCCATCCGCCGTTGGCAAACTGGTAGAAGTCGGTGCAGGGGGCGCACGTGGTATCGAGGTTGGCGCGATCGAGCGGTCGCGGGGTCTGGGCGCGTGCTGGCGAGAGACCGGCCGTTGCAAGGGCGAGCACGACCGCGAGGGCGGCGGAGAGTCGGCGCGTGATGGTCATGGCTGGTGGGTGTGTCGGGTGAGAGCGGTGTGTCGATTCGGGAGAAACTACGGTGTGGCGTGCCGGCTGGTGTCCGGGAAATGCTGGGGGGTCGGGCGGGGTGATGTGAGGATTATTGGAGTCCAGCGATTGCCCCACACGTGAGCCAGAATTAGTAGCCATCTGCATATATTTAATTGATCGGAAGTATCTGTCGTATATGATCTTACGACATTGCACGCGTTCTGGGCCCCCATTGGTTGCGAGCCATATTGTAGGCAATTGCCCTACACTCTCGTGAGATTTGCGACTAAAAAGATACGGTTATTCCGTGCATGGCCGGGGCATATCACCCGACGCCGGGCCCGTTCGGTGTTTCCTAGGTTAAGCACACGATCTCAGTAGTTCCTTCAGTCCTGGTTGCAGGAGCTCTCCATGAAACGGCTTTCCCTGACTCTCGGTTTCGCTGCCCTGACCCTGATGGGCGCGACCGCCAAGGCACAGGATGGGCGGGGTACCCGCCTCGTCCTGCGCGATTCGAGCACGCTCTCGCTGGACGGCACGTCGACGATGCACGGCTTCACCTGTCGTACCCAGAACATCGAAGCGCTCGTCGAGGTGGATTCGAGCTACTCCATCGTACCATTGAACACTCTGGCGCATCCCATGGATCGGGTCGAAGTGACGATTCCCGTGAAGTCGCTCAAGTGCGGGCATGGCCAGATGGATGACAACATGTACGGCACTCTGCGCGCCAAGGACTACCCGAACATCACCTACGTGCTGCGCGGCTACGACCTGGTGTCGGCGGAAGCCGCGGCCGACAGCTTCGTGGCGAAGACGCACGGCGTGCTCACGATCGCCGGAAAGGCGAATCAGGTGGACATGACGGTGGTCGGCGGGCGGAGCCCCAACGGAGTGGCCCGCGCGACCGGCAGCCTGGAGCTCAAGATGTCGGATTTCGGCATCAAGCCCCCGTCGTTCTTCTTCGGGACGCTGCGGGTGGGCGACAAGATCGTGATCAAGTTCGACCTGTCGGCTGATCAGGCGGCCGCGGTGGCTGCCGGGATCCTGCAGCAGCAATGAGGACCTCCGGGTGTCGGGAGCGGCGGATCCCCGTGGGGGATCCGCCGCTCTTTCTTTGGCTACGCCGGTCCGAGGGAGTGCGCCTACCGTGGCAGGGTGAAGCGGAACGTCGCGCCCTCGCCCGGAACGCTCTCGGCCCAGACCTGGCCGAGATGAGCTTCCACGATCGTCTTGGCGATCGGCAAGCCCAGGCCGGCACCCCGATTGCGCCGGCTCGATTGCCAGTAGCGATCGAAGATGTGCGCCAGGTGCTCGGCGGGGATTCCCGGACCGGTATCGATCACCGACACGAGCACGCTGGCCAGGTCGGCGGACGCGGTGACGCGAATGCAGCCGCCGGACGGCGTGAACTTGATCGCGTTGCCGACGATGTTGGAGATCACCTGGGTGATCCGCTCGGGATCGACCTGGACGTCGGGCAGCGGTTCCTGCCACTCCGTGACGAGCGCCACGCCCTTGTTCGCGGCCAGCGGCGCGAGCGTCCGCAGCGCATCACGGAGCAGGGTGGCGCAGGGCACGCTCCGGAGATCGACGGCGAATCGCCCGGCTTCGGCGCGGCTCATGTCGAGGAGGTCCTGGATGAGCGTGTCCATCTGCTGGGCCGCGCTCTGGATGACGCTCACCTGCTCGGTGATCTCGGCGGGAAGGCCCGCGCGATCGGCCGCCTGCAACACGGCGCCGGCGAGCATCTTGACGGCATTCACCGGATTGCGCAGGTCGTGCGACACCACGCTGATGGTATCGTCCCGCGCGCGCACGGCGCGGTGGAGCTGCTCGTGCAGCCGCGCGTTCTCGAGAGCGACGGCGGACCGGTGCGCGAGGTCCTCGGCGAGAATGAGATCATCGCCGGCGAGCGGGCCGGCACGATCCGCGAAGAGCGTGATTCGGCCGAGCAGCCCGTCACGATGATGCAGCGACACCACCATGGCCGTGCGCGGGGCGAGCGCTTCGACGGCGGCCCGATGCGGCGGGGCCACCGCTGCCAGCGCGACGTCCACCGGCACGCCGCCTACCGGCTGCGTTCGCGAGCCGTCGACGCCCTCGATGGCGGAGAACCGTTTTCCGGCGAGCGTCACGATGTCCGAGTGCTCGACGGTGCCGTCGGCGGACCGTGCCGCCCGCAGATGGTAGAACTCGCCGCGGTGCACCATCTCGACGACGGCGAGATCGGCGAACGACGGGATCCACAGCCGGGCAAGCAGCTGGAGCGTTTCGTTCAACTCGAGCGACGCCGCCAGCAGCGTCGATGTCTCGAGCAGGAAGCGCTGCCGGGCTTCGGCCCGCTTCTGATCGGTGACGTCGCGGAGCACGACCGAGGAGAGGATGTCGTCGCCGTACGCCAGTTTGGCGATGGCTGCTTCAGCCGGGAACTCCTCGCCGTTCTTGCGTCGGCCTGCGATCGGGCGGCGCTCTCCCATGCGACGGGAGTGGACCGGGGAGTTGGCGAATTGTTCGACGTGGTGGTGGTGCGTGGCTCGGGCGCTGGCCGGGAGCAGCATCTCGAGGGGCTGCCCGAGCACCTCACCGGACGTGTAGCCGAAGATCCGTTCGGCACCTTCATTGAAGAACGTCACCCGCTGGTCACGACCGACGCAAATGATCGCATCGGCGGAGATTCCGATGATTTCAGCTAGCAGTGAGCCGGGAAGCGGTGCGGTCATCGAGGGCCGGAGAGTGTCTTGCAGGAATCTTAATCCAACGCACGCTCTCGTAGGGGCTTGGGTCGTCAGGCATTTCCCTACAATGTTCCTGAAAACCCCTGAGCACAAGCCCGTTCATTCCCGACAGTTTGACACCACTCCAAAAACTACGTTCGAGTCGGACCCACCTCCAGCCGGCAGACCGCATGACCCACATGGGGATCACCCACTGCAGCTCCGCATCGCGAGCTCTGAGCCACGGCGCCCATCAGCGCCGCCGGGCCCGGGCGTTGTTCGCGACCATGGTGGGGCTTCTGTGACGCCGGTTCCAGTCCTGATGTTGGCGAGCAAACCGTTGGCGGACGCGGCCTCGGAGGTCTCGGGGCGGCACGCGCTGGGGCGGCGGCTGCTTCGCGTGCCATTGATCGGCAAGCTGTTGGGCGCGAACATGCTGATCGCGGTCGCGGCGATGAGTGCGGCGGCGGTATTCGGACATCCGGGACTGTTCGCCCTGGTCTGTCTCGCGTTGACGATCAGCTTCGTGGCCAATGCCCTGTTGGTGCGGCTGGCTCTGCTGCCGCTGGACGGGCTTCAGGACGCGGCTCAGCGGGTGTCCGAAGGGGACTTCTCGGCGCGGGTGCCGGGGTCGGCGATCGCCGACCGGCAGATTGCACGGCTCGGCGAAACGTTCAACCGGCTGCTGAGCCGGGTGGAGAGCGACCGGGCGCGGATCCGGCATCTGGTGCGGCAGAGTCTGCGGGTGCGCGAGGCGGAGCGGGCGGGGATCGCCGACGAACTGCGGGAAGCCACCGCGCAACAACTGTCGGCGCTGACGATGCATCTGGCGGCCGCGATGCGCGAATGCCGCGACCCCGACGTGGCGCCGATGCTGTCGGCGGCGCGAGACATCGCCTCGCACATGGTGGAAGAGGTGCAGGGCGTGGCCGAGTCGGTGTATCCCGGGTTGCTCGGGGAATTCGGGCTGCCGGCGGCGCTGGAGGCGCTGGGGCGCCGCGTGTCGCGGCGCACGAATCTCGACGTCAGCGTGACGTCGGATGGGGTGGACACGCCGTTGCCGCTGGCGCTGGTGACGGCGCTGTATCGGGTGGCGGAAGAGGCGGTACGGAACGTGGAGGCGCATGCGCATGCAGGATCCGTGTGGCTCAGCCTTTCGCGTGAGGACCATACGATCCGGCTGCAAATCGAGGACGACGGGCGGGGGTTTGACGTCGCGGCGGCGGATCGGACATCGACGGGGATCGGGATCTTCCGGGCGCGGGAGTTGCTCGCACATGCGGGCGGCGATCTGCAGATTTCAAGTGCCCCCGGAAGCGGAACCAGCGTGGTCGCGACGACCACCGTGCAAGAGGGATTGAATCAGTGACAAACGACATCATTCGCGTCGTCCTGGCGGACGATCACACGGTGGTCCGCGCCGGGTTGAAGGCGGTGCTCGGCGGAGCGAAGGACATCCAGGTGGTGGGAGAGGTGGCCAACGGCACCGATGCGGTGGCGATGACCGAGAAGCTCGATCCGGACGTATTGGTGATGGACCTGTCGATGCCGCAGATGGACGGAGCGGAGGCGACCAAGACGCTCTCGGCGGCCGGCACGCGGACGAAGATCCTGATCCTCACGATGCACTCGCCCGACGAAGCGTTGGTGCCGCTGCTGGAGAGCGGGGCGAGCGGATTTCTGCAGAAGAGCGCGGCGGACCGGGAGTTGGTGGACGCGGTGCGGGCCGTGGCGCACGGCGACACGTATCTGCAGCCGTCGGCGGCCCGGGTGCTGGCGGGCGGCTTGCGGAAGAAGGCCGAGCACATCGACGAACGCACGAAGTACGAGCGGCTCACGCAGCGGGAGCGTGACGTGTTGCGGTTGGTGGCGCAGGGCTATTCGGCGCCGGAGATCGGCGAGCGCCTGTTCATCAGCCCGAAGACCGTGGACACGTACAAGCAGCGGATCCAGGAGAAGCTGGGACTCCAGCACCGGTCGGAATACGTGCAGTTCGCGTTGCATCTGGGCCTGCTGACCGAGGAGTAACCTGGCCCGCAGCCGGGGCCATCCGGCGCGTCGGTTCCCGGGGCGGCGGGTGCGGAAGCGGTTTGCCGACATTAGTATAAGGGTCCATCCGGGCATGGCGTCCGCGATGTAGCCGAGCTGCTTCAATGACCGCCAATCGCAACCTCGAGCCGGCGTCCCGCGTATCGACGGAGCACGCCGGCCACGGATCACGGCCCGTGCTGGTCACGTCCGATCGCCCCAAGCCACCGTCGGGGCACGTGGACCGGAATCCGGGCGTGCCGCTCGATCTGGACGTCGTCCGCTCGATCCGGGTGAACCGGAGCGCGGTGGAGCGTCGTGCGGCGACGATTCCCACGCGCCGCACCGTGAAGAAGGAATGGCAGGCGGGGTGGCTGGTGCGGGCGATCACGCTCATCGATCTGACGACGCTGTCGGGCGACGATACGCCGGGCAACGTGCGCCGCCTCTGCGCCAAGGCGGCGCACCCGCTGCGCGAGGAGATCGCGCGTGGGCTGGGGGTGGAGCATCTGGGGATCACGGTGGGCGCGGTGTGCGTGTACCACGCGATGGTGAAGACCGCGGTGGACGCGCTGCGCGGCACGAACATTCCGGTGGCGGCGGTGTCCACGGGGTTTCCGGCCGGCCTCAGTCCTCTGGAGCAGCGGATCGAGGAGATCCATGCGTCGGTGGCGGCGGGGGCGCGGGAGATCGACATCGTGATCACGCGTGGCCATGTGCTCACGGGCAACTACGAGGCGCTCTACGACGAGGTGAAGGCGTTTCGGGCCGCCTGCGGCGATGCACACATGAAGGCGATTCTCGCCACGGGCGAGTTGGCCACGCTGGGCAATGTGGCGCGGGCGAGCATGGTGGCGATGCAGGCCGGCGCGGATTTCATCAAGACCTCCACGGGCAAGGAGGGGGTGAACGCGACGTTGCCGTTTGCCCTGGTGATGAGCCGCATGATCCGCGAGTACTTCGACGCGACGGGGTACGCCGTGGGATTCAAGCCGGCGGGTGGCGTGCGCACGTCCAAGCAGGCGTTGGAGTTCCTCTATCTCATGAAGGAAGAGCTGGGCAGCCGGTGGTTGCGGGCTGATCTGTTCCGGTTCGGAGCCAGCGGGTTGCTCACCGACATCGAACGGCAGTTGGAGATGTTCCTCACGGGGCGGTACGCCGCGGGGTACCGGCAGCCGATGGGGTGAGCCATATGGTAGGACGGTAGGAGGGTAGGACGGTAGGACGGACACAGCGTTCACGCGTTCACACGGCGCTCCAGCAATCCCCGACCATGGCGACAGTTTCCTCGATTTTCGAGACGATGGAGTATGGGCCGGCGCCCGAGAGCAGCGCGGAAGCGACGGCCTGGCTCGGCCGGCACGGCCGGGCGTTCGGGCATTTCATCGGCGGCAAGTGGACCAAGCCCGGCAAGACGTTCGACGTGATCGATCCGTCCACGGCCGAAGTGCTGGCCGGGGTGTCGCAGGGCAGCGCCCGTGATGTGGACGCCGCGGTGGCCGCCGCGCGGCGGGCGCTGCCGGCGTGGCAGGGACTGAGCGGTCATGCCCGGGCCCGGTTCCTGTACGCGCTGGCGCGCGAGGTACAGAAGAACTCGCGGTTGTTCGCGGTGCTCGAGAGCATGGACAACGGCAAGTCCATCCGGGAGACGCGCGACATCGACATCCCGCTGGTAGCGCGGCATTTCTACCATCATGCGGGCTGGGCGCAGTTGATGGAAACGGAGTTCGCCGGCTACGGCGCGGTGGGCGTGGTGGGGCAGATCATCCCGTGGAACTTTCCACTGCTCATGCTGGCGTGGAAGATCGCGCCGGCGATCGCTGCGGGAAACACCGTGGTGCTGAAGCCCGCGGAGTTCACGCCGCTCTCGGCGCTGCTGTTCGCCGAGGTGGCGGAGCAGGCGGGCATTCCGGCCGGCGTGATCAACGTCGTCACCGGCGACGGTGACACGGGGCGCGCGATCGTGGAGCATCCGGAGGTGGACAAGATCGCCTTCACGGGCTCCACCGAGGTGGGGCGGATCATCCGGCGTGCCACGGCCGGGAGCGGCAAGAAGCTGAGCCTCGAGTTGGGCGGGAAGAGTCCGTTCCTGGTGTACGAAGACGCCGACCTGGACAGTGTGGTGGAGGGCGTGGTGGACGCGATCTGGTTCAACCAGGGCCAGGTCTGCTGCGCGGGGTCGCGTCTGCTGGTGCAGGAGGGGATCGCCGACCGCCTGATCGCCAAGTTGCGCGCGCGGATGGAGACGCTGCGCCTGGGGTCGTC
>Ga0307373_10004412_pt1 | contig 23694 bp, 23 predicted proteins | sample OX2MG_FD_202534 | JGI IMG/M metagenome (GOLD analysis project Ga0307373, IMG submission 202534) | Soil microbial communities from Risofladan, Vaasa, Finland - OX-2 | ecosystem: Environmental > Terrestrial > Soil > Coastal area > Acid sulfate soil | place: Finland: Risofladan, Vaasa | collected... | reverse complement strand
ACCCGTCGCTGAACGGAAGTTGACAGCCTATGGGGTGGACTTTGGTGGATTCTGGTGGACTAACCGGCCGTCAATTCTGGCTGCTTGAACTCGAAAACGACTCTGGTGGACTCTGGTGGACGGTTAACCGTGTGCATGGCATTCAGAAGGTCAGGGGTTCGAATCCCCTCGGGTCCACACACCCTCGGGTCCACCAAATTTCCGAGTTCAGACATCCAAGGGGACGCTGCCGAGATCGTCGTGCCATCGATCGAAGAATTTTGCCCGCGGAAATAAGGCTAAAGTCCAATTTCTTCGGCGCCCCTAACTCTCCAAGAAACTCAGGGTGATTCAAGCCTCACCTAAGATGCCACTTTCAAATGCCGAAACCCACGTTCGCTGAATTTATGGCGGTGGCCGAGTTCCGAGCCGCGCTTCAGCATTACTTGCGCGAGAGCGAACGAGTCGCAGCTCGACACGGACTGACTTCGCAGCGCCAACTTCTTCTACTTAATGGTCAAGGGCGCTCGTGACGGTACCGAGCGCGCGACAGTCGGCGAACTGAGCGCCAGGCTGGAGCTGACCCGGCACGCCGTTACTGAGCTGGTGGGCGGAGCCGTAAAGGCCGGCCTGATCCGGCGGGAGGTGTCCACCGAGACCGACGGTTCGTTCATGTGAGCCTGACGCCGTTGGGCGAGCGCAGGTTGGCACGCTCGTTCCGCGATCTCGCAGGGGAGCGGCACGCTTTGCGCGCGCTGGTCGAGACGATGAAAAGCTAGATGATCCGCGAGCCTGCCTAAACAAGTTCCAAACCTCGTTCTCCGTTCGTGAGTGGATCGTAGTACGATGCATGCGCCGGGGGGTGTGTGACGAACCTTGGAAGCACCATGCATATTCGCTGCAGTTTCCAGCATGCTTCCGCACGGCTTGGGCTGGCAGATCTACAGCTGGCGTCGAGACAGAACCACTAATTTCAGGGTGAAGGCTGATCGGGCCAGGTCGCATTCGGACCCGGGTTTCGGGGCGTTGTGCACCCTTCGGGTAAACGTGAACCTCTAAGAGAGTTGCGGGCATCGGCGCGCGTGCACGAACCCCATGCGTAATTCCTTACGCCTAGAAAAGGTCGACGCAGCTTTCCAAGCCTGGTTTGCTCAGGGCAAACCGGCATCAGGTGCAGTCCAAACAGAGCTATGGCAGGTGTGGTTGACGGCCTATATGTTTGCTCGGGTCGAAGAGGCCGAAGGCTATGACCGCGCCATGGTCGCGCTCGCGAGCAAGCGGCTCCCTCTTCGGAAGCTAATAAACCTAGCCTGAGACGAGGCGCAGCCTCTTTTCGTAGCGTGCGAGCCACGTCTCGGTCCGAATGACCAGCGATAAATGGGTGAAATTTGACACGGTCCCGGCGTGGGGCGGACTGTCTCATGGACCTGATCGGAGTGCAAGGATCCTGCGGCCGCCAATAGTGGCATGGGGCGAGGACAGCATTCCTGATCGTCGTCGCTCCGTTTGACAGCCTATCGGGTGGACTTCGGTGGACCCTGGTGGACTACTCGACCGTCATCTCTGGCCGTTTGAACTCGAAAACGACTCTGGTGGACTCTTGATAGACCGTTAACCATGGGCATGGCATTCAGAAGGTCAGGGTTTCGAATCCCCTCGGGTCCACCAAATTTCTGAGATCAAAAGCGGGCTCTCCACCGTCTCTTTGTGAGCGTGCGCACTCATGTTCTGTGAGTAGCGGGCTCGGCGTGTTGCTGCCTTTGTTTCACTCCAAAGGCAACCGTAGAAGACAGTGAATCGGGTGAACCGGCGCCGCGCGCGGAATCAGCATCGTTGGCCGTCCTTTCCCAGGGACTCGCGATTGCTCGAACCAACGAGGCGGGCTTTTACAGCGTGTGACGCGCTTCGCGGGAGGGCGGACTTGAAGCGGACTGTGCCTGCCGCGTCAATTGCCAGTCGCACTTCTCACGAGAGCGCTGTTGACGTGAGATCGAAATGATCGCGAACACCTTCCCCGGCGAATATCTCATTGCGGTGCTCATCGCAGCGGCGATCGTAGTCTCGTTTAGGCGTAAGACGCCACGAGTCCTCGAGCTCGCGGTCTGGATCACCCTTGTCTGGGTCTGCGTCCTCACGATCAGAAGCAACGGCAACCCTCAGGCGCGTGCTCTGACATCTGCCACGGTCTGGGGCGCCAGCATGATCGTGGGGATGATCGCGGCAGTATCCGGGCACGACACGCTGATGTGGCTGTACGGTGCACGCTTTGCGATCGCCGACCTGACCGTCTTGGTATTTGCGGTCGACGTTCTTGCTCTCGCGCTCGTGTCGACGAAGCGCCAAGCCGACGCCTGGATTCCGGTGACCAGGCTAGGTGATTGGATGTTATTGCCACGGCTGAGCATCGCCGAACCGTATAGACCCGCCCCGTCGGCGGTTGACGAGATCAATCAGCGATTCAATTCCTGGGCTCCTTCGGCTGCGGCGGCGAGCCTGGCATGGTCGATTCTCCTCATCAAGCGGTGGCGCAATTTCGAATTCCCGCGAGCGGCGCGTGGACTGAAGAACTTCTCGCTCGTGGCAGGCGTCGCTTGGCGGCGGGTCGCCGCCGGGCGCCCGCAGCTTGGCGAGGTGCGCATCTCGCACGTGGTGCTTGCCCCTTCGACGGATGCCGCCCAAGAAGCCATCCGATCAAAGGGTGCCGCCGCGAAGCCGGCGCCTCTCGGCGTAAACATCGTCGCCATCAAGTCGCTCGGCGAGAGCGGGGCAGAGGCCCACGCCGGCACGACACCACGCAGGCGCCGCGGGCGCGCAGCTCCGATTCCGCCACCACCAGATTCAGGGATTGACAAGAATGGCTCACCGAAGCGACATCGACAGGACCGACTGGCCTCTTAGGCCAAACGGGGCCAGAAGGCGAGCGACGGCATCCCGCGAGGTCGACAAAGGCCGGATCTCGCGTCCGTCCGGCCGCCTGGTACGACTCTTCCTGTTAGGCATGATCGTCGTGCCGACCTTGTTCGTGTCTTCGCCCGTGTACGCGACGTATGCGTCTGCCCTCCCTGACATCGCGCAGATCACAGATCCGATCCCGAGCGACACGATCATCTACGCGTCAGACGGGATCTCCGTGCTGGCTGACCTGCACCCTCCGGGATCCCAGCACTACCCCGAGCTGCTCTCGGCGATGGGCTCATACATGCCCGAGGCGATCGTTGCGATCGAAGACCACAACTTCTATCAAGAGCCAGGCGTCGACCCTATGAGCGTGGTTCGGGCCGCCCTCGTCGACTGGAAAGCTAAGGGCACCGTGCAGGGCGCATCGACCATCACACAGCAGCTCGTGAAGATCCGTCTCGTAGGCGACCAAGCGACCTTCGATCGCAAATTGCGTGAGGCGCTACTGTCCTTCGAGCTGGAGAGGACCTACTCGAAAGCTGAGATCCTCGAGCAATATCTGAATGTCGTCTCGTTTGGAAATAGCGCGGTTGGGACCGCCGCCGCCGCGCAGATCTATTTCCACAGCAAGACCAGCGCCCTGGACCTGGCCCAGGCAGCGATGCTTGCCGGTCTGGTCCGAGGGCCGACCTACTACAGCCCCATGCTCGACTGGACTAAAGCCAAGGCTCGTCAGCTGCAGGTCCTGGATGCGATGGTCAGCGACAGGGCCACCACACAGGCCAAAGCTGACGCCGCTTATGCCGAGGACGTGAGTCCGCCCAATCACATGTTCCTGCCGGTGAACCAGATAACCGCGCCGGGCTTCGTGAGCTACGTCACGACCCAGCTCGTGCAGCAGTTCGGGGCCGCTGTGACGTACGGCGGCGGCCTCAAGGTGATCAGCACTCTCAACCTGACACTTCAGCAGATCGGGCAAAACGCCATCACGGCTACGGCGCAAAGCCTCGCCTTTCGCAACGTTCAGCAAGGCGCGCTTGTCGCTATCGACCCCACCTCAGGGGCCATCATCGCGATGGTTTCATCGGCAAACCCCAACGTGAACGGAGGCCAGTACAACCTCGCAGTCTGGCCGCCCCGCAACCCAGGTTCGTCGATGAAGATCTATACGTACACGACCGCGATTGCCAGCGGCCGGTACACGATGACGACCCCGATCACCGATTCGCCGATCAGCATCCCCGACGGTTCTGGCTGGTGGCGGCCGCGGAACTACGACGGTCGATACCACGGCACTGTGCAGCTGCAGCAGGCGATGGGCAACTCACTGAACATCCCCGCCGTCAAGGTGGAGCTTGGGGTTGGGACCCAGAACGTGGTTTCCATGGCGAGGGCCATGGGGGCTCCTCCGTGGCGCCTCAACGCCGACGGGACGGAAACTGACAACGATCCACTCAACACCTACGGTCCGTCCCTGACGCTGGGGGGCTATGGCGAGACCCCACTGCAAATGGCGACTGGCACCTCCGTGCTCGCGGCAGGTGGCGTGCTTCATCAGCCGTTTGCGATCGCCCGTGTCGACCAGGCAGGAAAGACGATCTACGCGCATGTGACCACCTCAACGCAGATGGTCGATCCGAAAGTGGCCTACATCATGAGCTCGATCATGTCCAACGATGCCAACCACGCGCTGATCTTCGGACGCAACACGGCGCTGGTCGTGCGCGGCTACCACGTGGCGGTGAAGACCGGAACGTCGGACAGCTTTGCTGACGCATGGACGGTCGGATTCACACCCCGTATCGCCGTAGCAGTCTGGATGGGCAACCCCGACTGGCGCACCAAGATGACCCAGGGCTCTGACAGCTTCTACGTCGCCGTTCCGGCATGGCACACGTTTCTCGCCCGCGCGCTGCCGGCGTTGGGCGGTGACGTCTGGTACACGCCACCGGCCGGCCTGGTCCAGGTCGGCGCCAACTACTTCCTTCCCGGCACCGGTCCGCGCACCCGGCCGTAAGGGAGCTGACTCCGGCGCCTTCATCGAATGGCCATTCTGCTGATCATTGCGTCACTGACGCTCGGCCTGGCCTGGCGCAACCGCGCTGGAAAGCGACCGACGCGCAGGTGATCGAGGGCAATGGATTCCAGGACGCTTACGCGTTGGCGTCGATCCTGGTGCTCACGTCACTTTTCGGGCTTCTCGCCCTTGGTGTCATGTACGGAAACGTTCTCGGGGTCAACGCGCCTCCGTAGCTGGAAGCCGGAAGGAGATCAAAACTGGCGCCGACACGCTCCAATCAGGCTCTCACAAGCCTTCACGGTAATTAACCTCGGGGCGGCCAGGAGGATGCGAGGCCCCCCGTAGCTTGGCGCTTAGGTCATCGTTCGGCAAAGCGGTGACTTAGGACAGTCAAGCCGTGCGCAGCCACGCGAGGGCCTGCGCATCCGGATCGGGGGGTTCACTTGCAACCGACTTCCAACTCACTACTTCCGCGCGTCCGAAATTCGCGCTGGAAAGCCGTCATCGCTCTGGCTGCGATCTCGGTTTCCATTCAGATCGTCGCCATCACGATCGGCACCGCCCCGGTCCTGGCAGCGGCGCCACAAACGAATGGAGCGCAGGTGCCGGTCGGCGCTCGCGGCTACGTCAAAGTGCCAACTGGAGCTCTACCGTGCCCGAACTCAGGCGTGGGCGCCAGCTGCTCGCGAGATGTCGCGGCCGCGTCGGGACAAAGCAGTTCATCACCGGTCCCATCCCTGTTGACGGAGCAGGTGGCGGCGCCGGAAGCAGTGCAGAGCAGGCAACCTGCTCCCCAGATCGACCTCTCGGCAGACAAGACCATCCTCGCGCCGGGCGACTCCGTCGAGCTCACCGCGTCGACGACCGTGAACGCCAGTGGCTCGCCATTGGCCTTGGAGATCTTCGACCAGGCCACCCAGGCGCAGGTTGGAGCCTGCGTCCAGGTAAGTACCTGCCAGGTGGCTTTTAGCGCGGATGGAGGAGAGCACCAGTTCATCGCCTATCTCGCCGTGCCCTCGCCGACGATACCGGTTGAAGGCATCCGTCTCGAATCAACAACTCTGAACGTCCAGTGGCTCGCGGTCAACCTCGTTGCATCGAATCCCTCAGTGGTCGGGCCGGGGACCCCTGTGACGTTCACGGCTAGGGCATCCACTGAGGTCAGCAGGATCGGGTACCAGCTCAACTTCATTGACGGGATGACCAGCCAGCGCCTCACCTACTGCAGTCAGGGAATCACGTGCAGCACCTCTCTGGTCGAGCCCGATGCCGGCACGCACCAGGTCATCGCCACGTTGACTGCCACGGCCGGGAGCCTGGCCTCACCACCGGTGCAGCTTAAGTCGGCTCCGGTGGCGGCCACGTGGCTCGGCATTGGCGTGACCGCCAGCGCGTATTCGCTCCAGGGCGGAACAACAGCGGTTGTGGCAAGCGCCAACGCGGATCTGACCGCTACTCCCTGGGACATCTTGATTTACCGCAACCCGGGGCAGCTGGTCGGCGGTCCATGCGTGGCCGCCACCTGCACCGCAAACGTCATTCTGCCCGCGTCCGGCACCCCGTCATTCTTCGCGGTCATCGCCCGCAAGAGTTCGGTGACCAATGGCTCCGCCTCTCCCTCGCCGACGCCCAGCCCGGCGGAGGGCGTCACCGCGAAGTCCGACATCCAGGTACGGTCCGCGAACGTGACCCCGGTCCGAATGTTGTGGGGGGTTGACTCGTGCGCCTCCTTCACACAGGATGCCGCGGGCTCAACGGGCCTACTACCCCAGGTCAGCTCGATGCTAGGAGCCCCCGACTTCTGGGCGCGGTATCTGCCAACCACCGGCAACTGCCCCGCCCTCAGCACGACGGAGATTGCCGCGGCGCGCAGCCGTCACATGGGCATCCTTCCGATCTACAACGACTACGACTGCTCGGCCGTCAGTGGCGCCGCGGCCGGCGCCGCCTATGCAGCTTCCGCGGTGCAAATCGCAGCAGCTGACCTGATCCCTTCGGGTACTGGGATTGCGATCGATATCGAGCCGCCTGGTGATGCCTGTCCCGGCGCCGCCAACGTGGACGCTGGGTTCATCACCGCCTGGTACGACGGGATAGCCAGCGCGGGATATGCGCCGATCTACTACGGCAATACGACGCCGGGAAGCGAGTTTGGGCGGGCCTGGTGCAGCGCGGTCGGACAGCGACCCGCGATCGCTGCGAACTCCTTCCTCTGGACTTTCGAACCGGACCTGCTGGGCGTCTTCGCCAAGAGCACTGCTCCGGAATTTGCCCCGAATTACACCGGATGCGCGGGCCAGTACGACGCCTGGCAGTATCGGATCAGCGACGGCTCGCCGCCAGATGTCGATCACGACGAGGCGACGAACCAGCTACCAATCTGGTACCCGTGACCTCAGCTACCTGACCAATCACAAGCGAAGCTGTCCCTCGGCCCGTGATCAGGGCCGCGCTACGTTGGGCCGGCTTCGTGGTTCGACGTGGCGTCTCATGAAGTGCCCACTTGCCGGTGGGTAGGATTGAGGCGCCACCCGTTTGAATCTATTCAGGTTGGCCGAAACGCGACCCAGCCGATGCAGTAGGGTGGTCGCGTGCCGGCCCTGATCACGATCCTCGTCGTCGACGACGACCCCTCCATCCGCTTTATGCTCAGGACCATCCTGGAGAACGAGGGATACACGGTGTTCGAAGCCGGCAACGGCGAGGCGGCCTTGGCCGTGATCGGATCCCGGATCCCCGACATTGTTACGACCGACCTGATGATGCCGGTCATGACCGGGGCCGAGCTGATCGTGCGGCTCCGCTCAGAAGCCAGAACGGCCGACATCCCCATCGTCGTCATTTCTAGCAACCCCGAGGCCGTCGAAAGCCTTGGAGTGGATGCCACGGTCACCAAACCTTTTTCGGCCGCCAAGCTCGCTGACCGTGTCCGAGAGGTCGCGGGTCAGGCGCGCCGTGGACAACCGGCATGAAGCGGCTCAGCACCGGCATCCCCAACCTCGATGCCGTTCTTGGAGGCGGGCTGCCGGTGGGATCCCTTGTCGTCATCGCCGGAGCACCCGGTACAGGCAAAACAATCTTGGCTCAGCAGATGTGCTTTACGAACGGCACTACCGAACACAAAGCCATCTACTACTCGACGATCTCTGAATCGCCAGGCAAATTCATCATGCACGTGGAGGGTTTCGACTTCTTCGACAGCGCCGCTCTGGTGAGCAGAGTCGAGTTCATCAACCTTGGCGACATGCTGCAGGCGAGTCCGGACGGGTTGAGCCTGATGGTGGATGAGATCATCCGAAAGTGCCTTGAAGAGCACCCTTCGATGATCGTCGTCGACAGCGCGAAAGCTCTACGTGATTACAGCGAAGATCACCGCTCGCTGCGGTCTGCTGTTTATCGCCTGGCTTCCCGGATCGCACACACCGAAACGACGCTCGTCTTTGTCGGTGAGTACACGCCAGAGGAAATTGGTTCGGCCGCCGAATTCTCCCTGGCCGATGGGATCGTGGAGTTGGCTTACGAGTCGCAGGAGCCAATGGACAAGCGGTGGCTGCGAGTACGAAAGATGCGCAGCTCGAACCACTTGCCCGGGCATCACCCGGTGCAGATCACCAATGCGGGCATCGGGGTGTTCGTGCGAGCCGAGTCGGTCGACGCGGACGTCCAGTCGGGGGCCGAGACCAGCGGTAGGATCTCGACCGGCGTCAAGGGATTGGACGAGATCACCCACGGTGGCCTGCCGCGTGGAGGTTCGACCTTGGTCCTGGGGCCGTCGGGTTGCGGGAAGACCGCTCTTGCCCTCCGCTTCATAGTGGAGGGACTGGAGAATGGTGAGCGCTGCCTGTATGTCACGTTCCAGGAAAACGTCAGACAGCTGACCGCCAAGGCGGCCAGCTTCGGATGGGACTTGAGCAAATATTTGAAAGCTGGCCAGCTCAGGATCTTCAACGTCGATGAGGGCTCGCTCGACCTGGACTTCATCGCTGCCGTGGTTCGAGCCGAGCTGGCCAAGGGTTCGCTGAGTCGAATGGTCATCGACAGCCTCGCGGAGATGGTGGTGGCGGCACGGGAATCGGAGCGCTTTCCCGCTTACGCCCGGTCGCTCCTGGGCTCGTTGCGCGCCGCCGGCGTTTCCGTGCTGACCACCAGTGAGACCAGCAGTCTTGGTCCGACCACCGATGTTGTCGGTGGCCTTTCATTTCTCTACCACAACGTGGTGTTGCTTCGGTACATGGAGAATCATTCGGAGGTCGGGCGAGCGGTCGCAATCTATAAGATGCGAGACAGCAACCACGACAAGGGATTGTGGGCTTTCACGATCACCGAACACGGTTTTGAGGTTGGGAGCAAAGTCGAAGGCGTGACAGGCCTTCTTGGCTGGAGCGCTCTCCGTAACCAAAGCGGCGCATAGTGGACGCGCTCAGAACGACGCGTACCGCACAACCCTCTGTTGCTGCGGATGTTCTTGCGGATGCCAGATCCTGGATCAGTGCGCACGACTCTCCGGATAGCGCTTCGGTGGCGAGTGTGGCGACCGCGGACGCGATTACGGCTGATACGGATGCTCATGCGAGCTGAGGATCGCGGCATCGCCCCAGCCGCCTAGTCTCATGCTCTGCGAGGCAGCTGCCTCGTTCATTCGAATCGCGGACATATCTGCCGGCAAGAGTTCAGCCAATCGCGCGTGGTTTGATCCCGCGGCCAAGGTTCCATACGATCTGGCCAGCCACGGCAAGTTCCCGCTTCTGCGGTCGCATTCTCGCGTCAACTCGTCGCCAGAACCTGCCTTTCGCGCCTTGATACGGTCCTGCCGCCGGCGTTCGGTTACTGCTTTCGTTACGGAGCATTTCGGATCATCACATTCAGCGGCCCTGCGAGGCCTACCCCTCCGCAAGGCCGTTTTGTTTTCTTTGGCCGTCCCACGTCTATGCAAGCTCGTTGAGGAACTTCCCTTGGTGCCAATCGGATGCCACCGCGGACCTTTCCTCGTCGTTGAGCGGGACCACAGGGTTGATCACCCCTGTGTTGTCAGCCTATCCGGTGGACTTCGGTGGACTCTGGTGGACTAATCGACCACCGGAATGGCCCGGTTTGATCTCGGAAACGACACCGGTGGACTCTCGTGGACTATCAACCGTGTGCATGGCATTCAGAAGGTCAGGGGTTCGAATCCCCTCGGGTCCACCACTCTGAAACTGACGGAGGAAGTTGACACTGGAGCCCTCCAATCACAGCAGAGGAGGATTTCAAGTGACCGACCGAGAACTAACCAAGAATGCAGCCCGGCGCCGCGCCATGATTCGCCACGTCGAAGAGGCCACCGGCAACCTCGCGTTGATCTGCGCCATTACGAGGTTAGCGCGGCGATCTATTAGCGCTGGCTCCGCCGCTATGAGCAACTCGGAAGTGGACGGACTCTCTTCTCGGAATGGATTTTCATGTCGGTCGGAACGTCGAACGGATCGTGCCAAACGATGCTGGCGAGGTGACGCTGGCTAATGCTTGGCGATGGGGCGATCGGGAACATTGACGACCATCCTGTCGCTGGCCGGTGTGATGAGCTTCAAGTATTCCTCCAGCCATCGGATCACGAGGTGGTTGTTGCGCACCATCCGGTAACCCGCCAATCCCATCGTATCGGCGAGCACCGGATCGGCCACCAGTTGCGTGATTCGCTCAGCGGCATCGTTGAAAGACTCGAATATGAAGCCCGTCGTCCCATCCACGATCTGGTTCGGCAAAGCGCCGCAACCTCCGGCCAGCACGGGCCGACCTTTCCATGATGACTCGAGTAGCGCCGCCGAATAACCACGGTGAATGCCGCCGTGGACGGCCACCGCGGCTGCGCCTTGCAGGGCGTTGATTTGAACCTCACTCAAGTCGCGCCCTCTCAAGAGATGGATGTTGGGATCCTCGTGGGCAGACTTCGAAAGAAAATCGAACGGGTTGTCGCCGGTCTCTTTCGGAAAGTCGGGCGTCCACACCAATGCCAGTTGCAGATTGGGGATGGCTTTCGCAGCCAACTGGTACGTATAGATAGCCGCCTGAGGATCATCCCATTTATCGAAGGGTGAGACTTGGACAACAAGCGGCAGGTCGGGTCGAATTCTCAGGCGTCGAAGCACTGGGTCGACAATGGAGGCCGTAAGTTCCCGGTTGCGTTCAGCCCGTGGGTCGATGACGGGAGGGATTAGGGCCAGGATCTCCGGAGGCTGCTCTCCTGCGAAATCGGGCAGCTCCACTGCCACGCCTGCGTAGTTGTTCATGTGATCTCTCAGCATTGCGAGCACTCGCGGTTCGCAGTCGCGAAGGTCGAGATGGCAGTGCCACAGCCAGCGGCTGCGCCGGATTTGTCGCGATGACAACGCACTTCGCAGTGGAAGGAGATGAGGATCGTGCACGATCACCAGGTCTGCCTCCTGGCTGATTTGGGTGGCGCATTCATCTGCGAACCGTTGCCACACCCGTTCCAAACCCGGGATCCAGGCCCGATCGTCGCCCTGGATTGCGGCCAGCAGCGGACCGGCCAGTTGGTCGAAGTCGCGGGTGTGCGCAGGAACCGCCAATCGGACGTCAAGGCCAAGGTCTTGCAGCAGGGGCACGGTAGCGCTCAGAACCCGTGCATTGTGAGTTTCAGAGGCGGTGATCGACAGGTGCAAGATGCGCGCCCCGCGTAGCGGCTCGGCCAGCTCTCGCAAGTGGTCGACAGCCTCGGCGCCCAGCAAGTCTGCGTAAGCCTCGAGAGGCTCTAGAGCATGCGCTGTCACCGGCATTGAGCTCACGCTGCCACCGTCTCCGGGCCAGTGCTCCGAGTCAGGATCAAAGTCTTCGGCATGCCATTGACGACTGACTTCAGAGTCGAACCGACCAGGATTCCCGTTCGGCCGGAGTCAACGTGGGCGCCCATAACCACTGCGTCGTACTCGGACCCGACGCGAAGCAAAAGAGCTGCGGGTTCTGGAGCGATTACTTCGCGCACGACCGGACTGAGGGCGCTGACTCCTTGAATTAGATCGTGAAAGACGGCCGCTTCACGCTGCGCCCTATCGCGATGATGGCTGCTGTCGTAGACGTGCATGACAGTCAGCCGAGCCTCAGCTTGGGCCGCCAGGGCGGCTGCCACTGCCAGGGCCAGCCTCGCGTTGGGACCGCCACGCAGAGGGGCAAGTCCCGACCGTGGCGCAAGCGGACCCTTTTCCGCTGGGTCTGGCCGGACGAGTACCAGTTTGGCTGGTGGATGAATGTCTAAGCTGCGCAACAGAGCTTCCAGGAGGCAGCGTCTCGGCGACTTCTGGCTCGGCCATTCGAGCAGCACTGTGTCGCATAGGGTCTCGAGCGCGGCTTCCCGAATACCCCGGGCCACATTGGCTACAAACCGAGTCTGCAGCGTCAACTGACCCCGCTTGACCGAGCGGCACTCGTAATCTGCTGCTGCGATCCAACTCAGCAGTTCGCGCGATCGTTTGGCGACCGCCATCTGCAGTCCAACATGCGACGCGGGAATCTCGACCAGTCCTAACAGCACGCCCTGGGTTGAGGCGTGGCGCGCGATGGCGCTGCCAAGACTGAGGAGGGGAGCGGCCTCCTGTCCGCGAATAATTGGTACGAGAACACGGGTCCTATCCAGCTCGGGGAGTCCCGCAGCCGTTGGCTGAAGCTCGGGTTGCGTCGCCATCGTATACGGACGCTATTTGGCGTCTCTGACGGCCAGCTAAACAAGCGCGATTGCGGTCAGTCGGCCCTGTCCTCCCCGTTGGGCCCGGAGGCAGCCGGGAACCTGAGCTGAAACACGGCGCCTTGCCCCTTCGCATCTGCAAGAACGAGATCAGCTTCCTGAACACGTGCAAGGGTTCTACTAACCGAAAGGCCCAAGCCCGTGCCACCCAGGCCTGCACGCGCCCGAGCGTTATCCGCACGGGTAAAGCGGTCGAAGATCTTGGCGCGCTGAGCTGCTGGAATACCCGAGCCTTGGTCGGCCACCTCGAATACCCAGGAGTCCCCCTCCTTCTTACCGCGCAGCCAGACCTTACCCCGCTTGGGCGAGTGACGGATCGCGTTCTCGACCAGGTTGTCAATCACCCGCCGCGTCAGCGTGGCATCTGCGATCACGACCCCGATGTCCGGAGCTTCCGCCTCCAGCCGAACGTCCGCGCGTTCGGCCACTGCGGTCCAACGCGCAGCTACCTCGTGAATGAAATCGGCCACGTCCAGCTCGCGTCGCGCCGGCCGCAGCACGCCGGCGTCGGCGCGCGCCAGCAACAGCAACTTGTCGACCATGTCAGAAAGGTGCGCGATCTCCTCTTCGAGCACCAACAGTGTGTTCCTCAACTCCACAGTGGTAGTCGACCCGTCCTTCGCCAACTCGATCTCGCTTCGCATCTGGGTCAGCGGACCGCGCAGCTCATGTGATGCGTCGGCGATGAACCGGCTCATGGTCTCGAAGCTGACCTCCAACCGGCCAAGCATGGCGTTGAAAGTCTTCACAAGCTCGCCTAGCTCATCCTCCGGGACCGGGATATCGACCCGGCGGTGCAAGCTGTGTTCACTGAGAGACTGTGCCAGCGCCGCGATATCCCTCACGGGTCTCAGGACTCGCCCGGCCTGCCAATACGCAACTAGGCCGCCCAGGCCGACAAAGACGATCGACAGGGTGGCCAGGAGTAGGCGCGTCCACCCCAGCGACGAGTTCTGCAATTCAATCGACCGCTCGACGATGAGCGCCACCGGCGGATCCACCGTTCGAACCAGGGTGATGTAGACCCGGCGTTGGACATGGGTGGCGTCTGCTATGTCCACCCAGATCGACCGTCCAGTTTTGAGAACCGGAGCCGCAAGCGCCTCTAGCGTGACCGGTCGTAGTGGCATATCGACGGTATCCGTGATAAGGCCAAATGTGCCGACCACAGCCACGTCTGTTGCGAGTCCGTCGCCGGCCTCCGTCGGCAAGTCGCCTCCAAGGTAGGTTGCTCCCTGGCTGGTGAGCCGCAACCCCGAACTGATCAGATCCGCCTGTTGCTTGAGGGTAGCGTCGGAGGCGCTGGCGCCGGAGATGACCGCGACGGAGTAGAGTCCGCCATCCGCAATCAGAGCAGCAACGCCCAGCAGTGCCACCGAGAGCGCGGTCAAGCGCGCCCGAGTGGTCGTGAATCTAAGGGTCTTGATCGGCGTTCTCGAATCGGTAGCCCGCTCCGCGGACTGTCGTAATCGGTTTGCCGGCGCCCGCCAGATCCAATTTCCGGCGAATCCGACCGAGCATGACTTCAACCAGGTTGTCGCCGCCCTCCAACTCAAATCCCCAAACGTGCTCGAGCACTTGGATCCGGCTCACGAGCTGACCGCGATTGACCATCAGGTACTCGAGGATGGCGTACTCCTTTGCTGTAAGCGGTACCAGCGCACTTTCGACCCGCAGGGTGCGTGCGGCGGTGTCGAGCCGCATGGGACCAGAATCGATTTGAAGACTGTGACCCGGTAGCCGCCGTCGCAACAGCGCCTTGACACGGGCGATGAGCTCAACCATCGCAAAAGGCTTGGACAGATAGTCGTCTGCGCCCGCATCTAGCCCGGCGACCCGTTCCACTACCGCATCGAGTGCGGTGAGCATCAGAATTGGCATTTGCTTACCGGCCTGACGAAGAGCCTTGCTGACGGCGATCCCATCTTGGCCGGGAAGCATCACGTCGAGCACAATGGCGTCGTAATCGAACGCTTCCGCTGCGACGACCGCTTCGTCACCACGTTGGGCGATGTCGACGTCGAACCCAGCGCGTTCGAGTCCCTTCCGCACGTTCGCCGCCACGCGCGTGTCATCCTCCGCCACGAGGATCCTCATTGCTGAGGTTTATCAGAAACCGGTTCGCGCCGCCTGCACTGCCACCGTCACACCGCCGACCATGGATCCTCAACTCGAAGCCGCGCCATGCGCTCGGACAGCACGCGAAGAAACGCATTCATACCGTCCGGTCCGTCCACGACCAGGTCGCAATCTCGAAAATCCTTGGCCGGCCTCTCGGCCGAGCTGACTCCGACTGACAGATGCGGCCTCGGAAGTCCAGACATCATGACAAACACTTTTAGATCCGTCTCGTCGTCGCCAGCGTAGATGACTGCTGCCGGCTCCAATCCGGCGATCAAGGTGAGGAGAGCCCGTTCTTTGGATGCCCGACGCGGTGCAACTTCGATCACCATCCGTCCCGCCGTGGCGACGAGGCCGAACCGATTGGCGAGTGGCAGCATGGCTGCCCGAAGATCCGGACCCGAGTTTGGTGCATTTCTGTAGTGAACTGACGTGGAGCCTGGTTTCGATTCCAGCCAGACTCCGGCTTGGCGCGCGATCGCAGGGCCTGCTTTCGAGTTGAAACGATCTAGGGCTCGCCGTTCGTCGACGGTCGTCCCGCCGATACCGTTATCCCCAAGCAACCGGGAACCAGCAATCGGCACGCGCTGGCGCAGGTCGTATTGGGCGCGGCCACTGAGCACGGCCACGTGGACGCCACAATCAATCAGGAGATCGATGATGGCCAGGTTTGCCGGGAGGGCGCTTGCGGTGTCCGGCTGTGCTGTGATCGGCGCGAGAGTCCCATCAAAATCGGTTGCCAAGAGCAACCGGCCCGGCCGCACATCGCCCAACCTTGAGAGGGCCGGCTGCAGGTCGCCTCGCTCGATTCGGATCGCCGGTTCGCCGACACCGTGCAGGCCAATCAATGGCGGAAATAGCTCTTCGGGATGCTGCATTTGATGTTGCGCGCGCCGTTTTTGATCGTGCAAACACCCAACGATAGAGCGCGTTGTTAAACGCGAGCTAAACAGGTCGGCCGGCTTCGGTCGAACTCTCCGCCGCTTTAGCTAGTCGGCAAGCGCCTCGTCCTTGGCCACGGGTCGGACGCGTCGGGGCCCGGTATTTTCCACCTGCGGAAGACGAGCGACATGCGCAAACGGCCCCGCCGGGCGAGTCGAGTCGAGGGCGCACCCCGCACAACCGACCCTCGACCTTAATCGCTGCAGGAGATGAAGCGCGGGGGTCTTTCGAGTCTGGCGCCTCCCAGCTGACCGAACGCTGTTGCTGCCTCTGTTACGGCACCTCGATGACGCTGTTTCGATCACGGCAACCCTTCGCTTCGCGCTTCGTTGGCAGCTGTGGCGACCGCGAACGCGATTACGCCTGCGGCGCCTGCTGATGCGATGGCAACCCGACCAGGTTGCGCGTGAGTTGTTTCGATCGTAATCACTTAGGCCGCATCGAACTGGAGGTGTCCATATGATCCACGCGTTACTTGTCGCAGCGGTCATTCTTTTCGTCATCTGGTTGCTGTTCCACGCGGCCGGCGGCCTGGTCAACCTGATCTGGCTGGTGATCATCGTGCTAGTCGTGCTCTGGGTGGTTGGTTTCGTCCGAAACCGCTCCCTGCGCTGAGATGGGCCACGTTTTCCAGCCTTAGACCCCTGACAAAGCGTCCCGCCTGAGGACGCGGGGCAACTTACTGTCAGCGTGCACACGGCAGTTTCTGGCATTGCAATCGTCTGCGCGCTTCTCTTTCTCGAGGAGGCCGGACTTCCCCTTCCCGTGGCTCCCGGCGAGGCCGTGCTCATCGGGGCTGGTCTTCTCATAGCCGGTGGAGGCGCTCCCTTTTGGTTGGTTGCCCCCGTCGCCTACCTGGCGGTCATCTGTGGCGTCCTGACGGGCTACGCCTGGGCGCATCGGATCGGGCCCAGGCGGGTGCATGCACTCGCCGTACGGCTGCGTGCGGGCGGACCGTACGATCGAGCCGCGTCCAGGCTTAGAGGAGCTACCCCCCTTCAGATCGCAGCTTCCAGGCTCTTGCCGGGTCTCCGCGTCTACACATCGTTGATCGCCGGAGCCGTCGGCGTGAATATGGGCCGATTCATGGCCGGGGTACTGCCGGCGAGCGCGCTTTGGGTCGTGGCCTTCATTGGGCTGGGCTTCTTCGTGGGTGCGCCCGTAGAAAGGCTTCTGGGCCGTGCCGAAGCCTACGTGCTGCAGGCGGCCGTGGTCGCGGTAGTGGTCATTGTTTGGGTGGTAGCTGCGCGCCGGATGCCGCCGTCGCGAATTCACTCGGCCACCACGCCCGATCACGAAGCGCTGCGCCTCGCGGTCGCGCTCGTTATCGATCTCTTCGCCATCATGGGCGTCGCCGGTGCTCTAGTCCTGCTGACCGGCCTCGCCCTGGGCGACTCTGCCGATCTGCCTTACGCGGCGGTGATCTTTGCGACCCTCGGCATCCTCTATTTGGTAGTGGCTCGCCAGACGGTGGGCTCCACCCTGGGCGAGGCGCTGCTCGACGTCCGCTATCACCCGCCTCGGCGACCTTGGTTGCGCCAGGCGCCCTAGATGAGCCTGCAGGGTGCAAATATGCCGCCAAGGTCCAACGAGTGGCGCGGCGCCAGGGCTCGCTTTCGGTGCTCTTCACCCTGGCCGTCGGCGCGTCTGGTTGACAGCCTATCGGGTGGACGCTGGTGAACTCATCGGCTTTTGTCCCATCAGATTAAGGTCCGTCGACCCTGTCGATAGGGCGGAACATACTTCACCCTGTTTTCATTGATCACAGATCGCGTCGCGTTGATGCATTCGGAGCTCAAGCCGCTCGATCTCGGCCTGAGGCGTCACGACATGACGGTGCCTGGCATTCCGCCTGACTTGAAGATCGCCTTCGTGTCTTCAAATCTGCCTCGACGCTGCGGTATAGCGACGTTCTCGGCGGATCTGATGGCGGCTGTCAAGGCGGCCGATCCAGGTGTGACCTGCAGCGTTGCAGCGATCGACGAGCCCAACGAGACCCGGCTGTACGGCGACGAGGTCCGCTGGCGCATCAGACAGGGGGACGCGAGCAGCTACCGCGCTGCGGCTGAGGCGATCAACTTCTCAACGGTCGATATCGTCAACGTGCAGCACGAATTCGGGCTCTATGGAACATGGACCGACGGCGTTTATCACGATCACCTACGCCCCTTCCTCGAAGCTCTGCGGAAGCCAGTCGTCACCACTCTCCATACGGTGCCGCCCGAGCCCACGCCATCGATGCGGGATGCGATCCGCTCCGCGGTCGAGCTGAGCGACGCGATCGTCGTGATGGCCGAAGCGGCAAAGGGCATCCTCGCGGACCGCTACGGCATCGCGAAGGTGCCTGTGGTGATACCGCACGGCATGCCGGCGATCCGGCCCCACGGCCGAGTTGGGATGAAAAAGAAGCTAGGCGTGCCCGGCCGGACGATCATCTCAACCTTCGGGCTCGTGGACCCTCGCAAGGGCATCGAGTACATGATCGAAGCAATGCCGGCCATCGTCGCGACCCATCCTGCGGCGCTTTACGTGATCGCCGGCCAAACTCACCCCGAGCTCCGGCGCAGCGATGGCGAGAGATATCGCAATCAGTTGGTCGGGACTGTCAGGCGGCTCGGCCTGCAGAACCACGTGTCGTTCATCGATGAGTACATGGCTCAGCGGGACATTATCGACCTGCTGCTCGCCAGCGACGTTTACGTGACCCCATACCTCGACCCACAGCAGATAACGAGCGGCACACTGGCGTATGCGCTCGGGGCTGGCAAGGCGATCGTCTCCACCGCCTACCTGCACGCCAAAGAGGCGCTGGCCGCAGGCCGCGGCCTTCTCGTTCCGTTTAGGGACTCAGCCGCCCTGGCGGAGGCGGTCAACTTGCTGCTCGACCACCCTGACCGCAAGCATGGATTCGAACGTGCCAGTTACGCTTACGCCAGCGACATGTCGTGGCCGCGAACAGGTGAGCACTGGCTGGCGCTCATGCGCTTGGTAGTCTCCTCGATGTCGGTCACGTCCGGCCGACATCCCACATGAGCATCGAAGCTCTCGCGCACCGCCTGGCTAACAACCCGATCTTGACCAGTGCGGATGTGGCGCCATCGCAGGCCGCTCTCGAGGTGGTTTCGGTGTTCAACGCCGCCGCGGCCCAGGTGAGAGAACACACGATACTGCTCCTGCGAGTGGGCGAATGTCCGCGCGCCATGACGGGCCTGTTGTCCGCGACTGCAAGGACCATCGACCTGGCCGCCCCGCACGAAGCGCTCCAACCGTTTGCGCCGGGGACGCTCGGCGAAGACGTGATCGGTATCGCCTACCTGGATCCGACCACGGAACCTCAGCGTGTGGTCGTGGCGTATGTTCGCAAGAATCTTCCTGGGCTCGATCTGAGTGATCCCCGCGCGGTTCGGGTCACATTGCCGCCCGCCACGCCGGGTGGCCGTGCGGAGGTCCGCGACTACCTGACGCAGATGTCTCATCTTCGCGTGGCCCGCAGCACCGATGGGGAGCATTTCGTGGTCGATCCTCTTCCGGCGGTGCTGCCCGTTGATACGTTCGAAGAATACGGATGCGAGGATCCTCGGGCGACTCTGATCGATGGCGTTTGGCACATCACGTACGTGTCGGTGGGCTCGCTCGGCATCACGACCAGCCGGTTGACCACGACCGATTTCAAGACGTTCGAGCGCCGTGGACTCATGTTCTTGCCCGACCACAAAGATGTCGTGCTGTTTCCTGGTCGCGTGAGGGGCCGATACGTCGCTCTGACCCGGCCCATGCCCTCCTCCTTCAACCGCGTGCTCGGGATCTGGATCGCGTTCTCGGATGACCTGGTGAGCTGGGGCGGGCACCGACCGTTGGCGCTGCCCCGGCGAGGGATGTGGGACAGCGTGCGAACTGGCGCAGGCGCGGTTCCATTTCGCGTGCCGCAAGGCTGGCTCGAGCTCTACCACGGCGTGAATTCCGACGGCCACTATGCGATGGGCGCGCTCCTCCTGGACGCCGAGGATCCGTCGCGGGTCACCGGCCGTTCCCCCGAACCGATCCTCGTGGCGACTGAGGCGTACGAACAGTCGGGTTTCTACAACAACACGGTCTTTTCGTGCGGCGTGGTCCCTCTGGACGAGCAAGGCAAACGCATCCGGATGTACTACGGGGCGGCGGACTGTCGCATGGCCGCGGCCGACTTCGACGTCGATGCGATCCTCGCCACTCTGGCACCGTGCTGAGGCAGCTCGCCGCACTGACGAAGCCCATCCCGGCAGCCGGGCCTCGGGCACTGGGAGTCGCGGTCTATTCCGACTCGGCGGGCGAGCACTTCGAAGCCCGGGAAAGCGGTGTAGAGGGCGTCGCGTGCGTGGACGACGCCGCGCGCGCCTGCACGCTGCTGTTCAGGCTCTGGGCTGCGACAGGCAACGACGCACTCAAACGGTGGGCAGAAGGGTTGCTCGACTTCGTCCTCTGGATGCACGCCGGCGACGGCCGCTGGCACAACTTCATCTACGACTGGCAGGGCACCCGCAACACCGACGGCCCGACCTCAGATGCCGGGATCAACTTCTGGCAGGCGCGGGCGACCGGCGCCCTCGTAGAGGCGGACGCGCTCGTCGGCCTTGGTTGCGCGAAGCCGATCTTGGTGGCCGCGCTCTCCGCCGCCGCGTCCGCATCTCCGCCTCCAGATGTGCGAGCCATCCACGCGCTGGGTGCATTGACACTTCTCCAGCGAGCGCCGGACCCCTGGCTCTCAATGCAGCTCTCCGCCTGGTGCGACGAGCTCACCGAATGCCGGCGCGGCGAAATGTTGATGAACTCCCCCGACGAGCGCGGCCGGCCCCACCTCTGGGGGCACGTACAGGAAGCGGTGCTGGCCGACGCCTCGGTCGCACTGGGTAGGACGGATCTGCGCAGCCTCGCCCTCAGCAGCGCTGAGGCTGTGTTCGCGGACGTGATCGAGTCTGGTTTCGACCTCCCGCACGTTCATAGCTACGACGTGCAGTCGGCGGTGCTCGTCATGGACCGGCTTGCCGCGGTCACGGGCCAAGTGCGATATCGGGAGTTCGCGCGGAAGGCCCGGAGCTGGTTTGACAGCCGCAACCCCACCGGCGTCGCGATCTATGACCGAGTGGTGGGCCGTGTCGCCGACGGGATCGACAATGGCCGGCTGAACGATCGTTCGGGGGCTGAAGCCAACATCTCGGCGGGCCTTGCGCTGCTGGACGATCCGGCGGTGCTTTCCACGGCACGAAGGTGGTCGGCCGCATCGTAGCTGGTTCTCATTCGAGACCGACTCAGTTTCGATCCAGGCGCTGAGCGCGGCAGGCAGCGTCTCGACAGAGCCCAAAGTCCCGATTTGCACAGGTCGTTTGGGGCTTTGATTCTGACCACGCCGAGGTCCATCTTGTGAGCATGGACAGACGCCTGGCGCTCGATCAGACGATCGAGGTGATCTCGTCCGATGAGTGCTTCCTTCTACTCAGATCTCGGGACCTGGGCAGAATCGCATTCAGCATCGAGGGCGACCCTGAGGTTTTTCCGATCAACTACGCGATGGAAGGCCAGATCGTAGTGTTCCGCACTGCTCCAGGTACCAAGCTCGACCATGTGCCGAAGGCTCGACTCGCCTTCGAGGTGGACGACTGGGACCCCAAGCTGGGCATAGGCTGGAGCGTCGTGGTCAAAGGCCTCGCCGAAGAGGTCACAGGAAATCTGGGCCGGACTGCGGAGCATATTCGAAAAGCGCCGGTGCATCCGGTTGCGCCGGGCGAGCGATGGCACTGGCTGGCCATCCGCCCCTTTGGAGTGTCGGGCCGGCGCTTCCAAATGCGGGCGGGCCCGCAACGGCGCGCCCGTGACTGGCGTCGCCCTCCTCCTGGCGACTACAGGCGAGCCTAGGGTGTGGGGTTCGAGAGAGACGTAGCCGTGCCGACGACGGAGTTGCTGAGCGAGGGATGAATACCGACGATCTCCGCTTGGCAGCGTGACGCCATGGTTGAACCGGACACCTACGCCTGGAGATGGCCGCACGGCATTCAGACAGAAGGACTAAAGGCACGTTACGTCGCCGCTCGGCTGGACTACTTTGGCCATGGCCCCGAAGCACCTGTGAACCTGAGCGACCGAGAAGCGAGCGATGGCGAGCTTGATAGGACAAGGAGTGTATTCAGATGAGTCGATTTACAATCGGCGCCGCTCTCGGTGGGGCGGCGGTCTATTTCTTCGATCCTATGCAAGGTGAGGATCGGCGCCGGCGCGTGCAATCGCTGTGGCGCGAGAATCGTGACACCGCCCTCCAGGTTGGAGGTGGAGTAACCCAGGCTGCTGAGTCGATGCGACCATTGGTTGGACGTGTGAAGCGCCGCCTCGAGCAGGGGGACTGGGCCGAAGATGCCGGCAGGAGTTGGATGCCTGCAGTGACGGGCGTTGTCATCGCGACCGCGCTTGGTGGTGCCCTTGTCTATTTCCTAGACCCACAGAATGGGCTGGTTCGGCGGAAACGAATCCTCGCATTCTTGGGGGATGAGCGGGGCACACTTAAGCAGGGGTTTCGGAGCGTCCAGAAAGCAGCCGGGACGGTAAGACCGCGGGCCAAGCACGCGGTGGCCGAGGCATCAAAGGCTGGTCAAGAAGTCAGGGCGAAGGGTCGTGGCTGATTCTCTGCTGACCACGCCATAGCCAGTGCCTTACCACTTGGCAGTTACTCGACCAGCGCCGCTACTCGGGAAATTACTGCTAGAAGCTGCCGGAAGATTCGAAGGCCCACGCCAGGCCAGAGCGCGCCCTCATAGCCATCAGGCGTTTTCTTGGACGGTGAACATAACCTCAGGGGCCACGCCAACCTTGGCCGCGATCGAGGTGATCGCCGCCCACTCGACCCGTGCCCCTGGCAGTTCCAGGACCTTACGCACCACCAGCTCGCGCACCGCTCAGGGAATGGAGAATCCGGATTCCCGGGCCGGTTCAGCGAGACAGCCGCCTCATTTCTGAGTCAGGGCGTGCCCAAGTCGGTCCTAACGCTTCTTGCGGGGTGCTCCACGTCGGATGCGATGGCTTTGGCAGTCTCTTTGACCCGCCCCACCTTCTGGCGGGCTTTGCCCTTGACCTCAAGTCCTTTGTCTCCAGTGACCTTGCCCTTGACCTCTTCGGCTTTGCCTCGCACCCTTTCCTTCATTTCCAATCTCCTCCCGTCGCGCCTAATCGAGGTCAGTGTCCAGTGTGAACGGCTCGGGCATTCGCCTCAAACGGCGCGGTGACCTCTAGGACACCAACAGCATCATCCAGCCCAGCGGATGCGGCTATCGCGTTCCGGCGTACCTCGCCCCCAGATGTGGGCATGTTGCTGCCGGCTTTCTGGGCCGCTGACAGAGTTCCCCCGGCTGCTTCTGTGTGGCCTCGGCAGCGTTGCCTCGCTGGCTACGGGCATCAGAAGCCGAAGGCGCTGCCACCGCACTGGGCGTCAACAAACCGGCGACGTCGTGATTTGGACCTCCCGGGAGGCCGAGTGGCCACACGGACGCGGGTCCCTAGCCTCTACTCGTTCCTGCGCGCCGCGAACACGATGCTCGATAGGAGGTAAACGCAAATGACAGATCAGCAATCGGCTTCCGCGTCGGCTCCCGCGTCGGCTCCGGCTCCCGCGGCCGCACCTGCTTACGTGCCCGCACCGGCTCCGGTCCAGGCTTCCGCACCTGCACCTGTTTCGATAACCGAGAAGGGCCGCTACAACTTTCGCGCCGCAGCCGTCGTCGGTTTCATCGTCGGCGTCGTCGACATCCTCATCGCCGCTCGATTCTTGGGCAAGCTGTTCGGCGCGTCTGGACAGTCGGCCTTCGTCAACTTCATCTACCAGGCCAGTGCACCGCTGGTGGCCCCCTTCCAGGGCATCTTTGGAAACGGCGGATCGACCGCAAACAGCTTTGAGACTGCGGACCTCGTGGCGATCGTCGTTTACGCCGTGATCGGCTGGGGACTCGTGATGCTCATCAGGATCATCAGCGCTCCGCAC
>Ga0307373_10004410_pt1 | contig 23702 bp, 19 predicted proteins | sample OX2MG_FD_202534 | JGI IMG/M metagenome (GOLD analysis project Ga0307373, IMG submission 202534) | Soil microbial communities from Risofladan, Vaasa, Finland - OX-2 | ecosystem: Environmental > Terrestrial > Soil > Coastal area > Acid sulfate soil | place: Finland: Risofladan, Vaasa | collected... | reverse complement strand
GCCTGTGAAGTGAGCGGTGCAGTCATGCCGCCAGCAGCAGGAACCCACCGAAGCGGCTCAGGAGCGGCTCAATGCCGCGCCTGAACGCCGTAGGAATCTCCGGCTTTCATGCCGGGGAGGATGTCAACGGGACGACCTTGCCCGACAGCCCCTGCATTACTGCTTGGGCCGCTTGTCGATGACGCGCTTTGCCTTGCCGATCGAGCGCTCGATCGCGCTCAGGGGCACGATACCCACGTCGGCGGTTACCCCGATGAAGGACTTGACGTTGTGCTGCAGCGTGGCCGCGGCCTCGTCCTTCTTCGCCTGCGGCCACGCGTCGGCTTCGGGGCGCATCTCGACCAGCACGCTGAGGTGATCGAGCGGCCCCGCCTTGGTCAGCTCGAGCACGTAATGCGGCGAAAGCTCGGGTTGCTTGAGGATCATCTCCTCGATCTGCGTCGGAAACACGTTCACGCCGCGGATGATCAGCATGTCGTCGGAGCGCCCGGTGATCTTCTCCATGCGCCGCATGCTCCGCGCGGTGCCGGGCAGCAGGCGCGTGAGGTCGCGCGTACGGTAGCGGATCACGGGCAGCGCCTCCTTGGTGAGAGAGGTGAACACCAGCTCGCCCTTGTCGCCCTCTGGCAGCACTTTGCCGCTCTCCGCGTCGATAATCTCGGGATAGAAGTGATCTTCCCAGATGGTCAGCCCGTCCTTGGTCTCGACGCATTCCTGCGCGACGCCCGGGCCGATCACCTCGGACAGCCCGTAGATGTCGATCGCCTGCAGCTCGAGGCGCTGCTCGATCGACTTGCGCATCTCGTTGGTCCAGGGCTCGGCGCCGAAGATGCCGATGCGCAGCGAGCACTTGCGCGGGTCCATACCCTGGCGCTCCATCTCGTCGGCGATGGCCAGCATGTAGGAGGGCGTGACCATGATGACTTCGGGCTGGAAGTCCTGGATGAGCTGCACCTGGCGCTCGGTCATGCCGCCGCCGATCGGAATCACCGCTAGCCCCAGGCGCTCGGCGCCGTAGTGCGCGCCCAGCCCGCCGGTGAACAGCCCGTAGCCGTAGGCCACGTGCACCTTGTCGCCGGGGCGCGCGCCGGCGGCGCGGATCGAGCGCGCCATGACCTGGGTCCAGGTGTCGATGTCCTTCGCCGTGTAGCCGACCACGGTCGGCTTGCCGGTGGTGCCGCTCGATGCGTGGATGCGCACGATGCGGTCCATCGGCACCGCGAACATTCCGAAGGGGTAGGTCTCGCGCAGGTCGGCCTTGGTGGTGAAGGGGAACTTGGCCAGGTCCGCGAGCGTGCGGCAGTCCCCGGGCGTCACGCCGGCGTCGTCTAATTTCTTGCGGTAGTGCGGGACGTGGTCGTAGGCGTGCTGCAGCGACCACTGCAGGCGCTGAAGCTGCAGCTTGCGCAGGTCGGCGAGCGGTGCCTTCTCGATAGGGTCCAGGGAAAATCCCGGTGCGGCTGGCATAGCACTCATCGCATTGCTCCTTATTCCTCGATCAGCTTGCCCTTGATGGACGCGGACTTGCCGCGAAACAGGGCGATTAGCTCGCATTGCTGATTGGTGACCTTCATGTCGTACACGCCGGAACGCCCGGCGCGCGCCTGTTCCACGCCCTCGGCGGTGAGCAGATCGCCGAGATGCGCTGGCGCCAGGAACTCGATCGAGCACCCGGCCGCCACCGTGCGATGGTTGTGGCTGTTGCAGGCGTAGGCGAAGGTCGAGTCGGCGAGGGTGAAGATCATGCCGCCGTGGCACAGGTCGTGGCCGTTGACCATATACGGTGTCACGCGCATCGACAGTCGCGCGTAGCCGGGCCGCACTTCCTCGATCTTCATTCCGAGCCATTGCGAGGCGCGGTCCTCGCGCCACATGGCGTCGGCGCAGACCTCGGCGAGCCGCTGCGCGTCGCTCATCGCCCGGTGAATTCCGGCTTGCGCTTGGCGAGGAACGCGGCGACGCCCTCGCGGTAGTCGCCCGAGAATCCGGCCTCGCGCTGCAGGTCGCGCTCGAGCTCGAGTTGCGCGTCGAGCGTGTTGTCAGTCGAGGCCTCGAGCGCGCGCTTGATCAGACCGTAGCCCCGGGTGGGCCCGCGGGCGAGCATCTGCGCGAGCTTCGCCGCCTCCTCCGGCAGCTTGTCGTCGTCCACGCACTTCCAGATCATGCCCCAGCGCTCGGCGTCCTCGGCGGCGAGCTTGTCTCCGAGCAGCGCGAGGCCCATGGCACGCGCCCGGCCCACCAGTCGCGGCAGGAAATAGGTGCCGCCCGAATCCGGCACCAGCCCGATCCTGGCGAACGCCTGGATGAAGGACGCCGAGCGCGCCGCGAGCACCAGGTCGCAGGCGAGCGCGATGCTTGCCCCGGCGCCGGCGGCCACGCCGTTGACCGCGCACACGATCGGCTTGGGCAGCGCGCGCATGCGGCGCACCAGCGGGTTGTAATAGACGCTAATGGTGACCGCCAGGTCGATCGGCGCGTCGCCGCCCTTCACCTCGCGCTCGGAGAGGTCCTGCCCGGCGCAGAAGCCGCGCCCGGCGCCGGTGAGCAGCACGCAGCGGATCGCGGGATCCGAGTCGGCCTGCGCGAGCGCCGCCCGCAGCAGCCCGTGCATCTCGGGGTTGAAGGCGTTGAGCTTGTCCGGGCGGTTCAGCGTGATGCGCTGCACCCCGGCTTCGACGGATACCAGGATCGACGTGGACATGGCTGCGCTCGCGCCGGGCCCGCTCGGGGCTGCTATGCGCGGATTCGAACGGGAGGATAAAAGGATACACCATAGGGGCTAGAATCGAGGCCTGCGAAGCTCCATGGTCAAGGTCTACGCCATCGACGGCATCACGCCTGTCGTGCACCCCAGCGCCTACGTGCACCCGAGCGCGGTGCTGATCGGCGACGTGATCATCGGGCCGCGCGTGTACGTCGGACCCTGCGCTTGCCTGCGTGGCGATTTCGGCCGCATCGTGGTCGAGGAGGGTGCCAATATCCAGGACACCTGCGTGCTGCACGGCTTCCCCGACCGCGACATGCGGGTCGCGGCCGACGGCCACATCGGCCACGGCGCGGTGCTGCACGGCTGCGTGATCGAGCGTGACGCGCTGGTCGGGATCAACGCGGTGGTCAACGACAACGCGGTGGTGGGCGAGGCGTCGATCGTGGCCGCGATGGCGTTCGTCAAGGCCGGCTTTGTGGTGCCGCCCAGGAGCCTCGCGATGGGCGTGCCGGCAAAGGTGATGCGCCCGCTCTCGGAGGACGAGATGGCCTGGAAGCGCGAGGCGACCCGCCAGTACCAGACGCTCGCGCTGCGCAGCCTCGACAGCATGAAAGCGGTCGCCGCGCTGAGGGCGCCCGAGGCGCGGCGCCGGCGCCACGCGGCCGACAAGGACGTCGTGCCGCTGTCGGAGATGAAGCGGCGCAGCGCGAAGAAGTCATGAGCGACACGCCCACTCTCCTCGACGACCCCCTGATGACCGTGCCGGAAGGACCATGAGCTACGAATTCATTACCACCGAAGTGAAGGGGCGCGTCGCGCTCGTCACCCTCAATCGTCCCAAGCAGATGAACGCGCTCAACCCGAAGCTCATGCAGGAGCTCGGCCAGGCGCTGTACGGCTTCGACGCCGACGAGGGCATCGGCTGCATGGTGATCACCGGCAGCGAGAAGGCGTTCGCCGCCGGCGCTGACATCGTGGCGATGAAGGACTGGGACTTCATCGACGTGTACAAGGCGAACTACATCACGCGCGACTGGGAGCACATCCGCAACGTGCGCAAGCCGGTGATCGCGGCGGTGGCCGGCTTCGCGCTCGGCGGCGGCAACGAGCTGGCGATGATGTGCGACATCGTGATTGCCGCCGAGAACGCGAAATTCGGCCAGCCCGAGGTCAACCTCGGCATCCTGCCCGGTGCCGGCGGCACCCAGCGCCTGCCGCGCGCCCTGGGCAAGGCGAAGGCGATGGACCTGTGTCTCACAGCGCGCATGATGGACGCGGCCGAGGCCGAGCGCGCCGGGCTGGTGTCGCGCGTAGTGCCGATCGAGAAGCTCATGGAGGAGGCGCTGGCGGTGGCCGGGAAGATCGCTTCGTATTCGCTGCCCGTAGTGATGATGATCAAGGAGTCGGTCAACGCGGCCTACGAGAGCACGCTCGCCGAGGGCGTGCACTTCGAGCGCCGCCTGTTCCACGCGGCGTTCGCCCTGGCCGACCAGAAGGAAGGCATGGCAGCCTTCGTCGCCAAGCGCAAGCCGGACTTCAAGCACCGCTGAGCGGCTGGCGCGGCGCCGGCGGTCGAGGAGAGGGAAATGTCCGCTAGGCGTGTCGGGCTGCTGCTCCTCGCGGCCCAGATCCTGTCGATGCTCGGCTTCGCCAGCTATCCCGCGCTGCTGCCGCAGTTGCGCGACCGCTGGGCGCTGTCGAACTCGGAAGCCGGCCTGATCGGCTCGAGCTTCTTCGTCGGCTACGTCGCCACCGTTTCCTACTGGACTGCGCTCACCGACCGCCTGGACGGCAGGAAGATCTATCTCGCCGGCGGCCTGATCGCGGGCGCCGGGCTGCTCGGCTTCGCACTGCTTGCGCGCGGGCTGTGGAGCGCGATGCTGTGCCAGGCGCTGCTCGGGGTCGGCGTGGCGGCCACCTACATGCCGGGGCTGAGGCTGCTCTCGGACCACGTCGGCGGGGTGGCGCAGAGCCGCTACATCGCCTTCTACACCTCATTCTTCGGCGTCGGCACCGCGCTTTCGCTGCTGCTCGCTGGCGCCGTCGCCCCGGCATACGGCTGGCGCGCGGCGTTCGCGATTTCGGCAGCGGGGCCGTTCGCCGCGGCGCTGCTGGTGCGTAGTGGGCTAGACAAGCGCGCGCGCGTGGTGCCGGCTGCGGGCGCGTTCTCGCTCGCCAGCCTGTTTCCGCTGGGCGCCTGGCGCAGGGTGCTCGCGCAGCGCGCCGCGGCCGGCTACATCGCCGGCTATGCGGCGCACTGCCTCGAGCTGTTCGGGGCGCGCGGCTGGATCGTGGCGTTTCTCAGCTTCGCCGCGGCATCGCACCCCGCGGGAGGGGGTTTCCCATGGGCTCCGGCCGCGATCGCCGCGTTCGTCAATCTGTGCGCGGTGCCGGCGTCGATTCTCGGCAACGAGGTGGCGCTGCGCATCGGCCGCCGGCCGTGGATCCTGATCGCGATGCTCGCCTCGGGGTCTTGCGGCATCCTGCTCGGTGCATCCGTGTCCTGGTACTGGCCGCTCGTGATCCTTCTGGTCGTGGGCTACTCCATGCTGGTGATGGCGGAATCGGCCACGCTCACCGCTGGACTGGTGGCGGCGGCGCCCGACGATCTGCGCGGCGCGGCGATGGGCCTGTATTCGCTGGCGGGCTTTGGCGGCGGCATGATCGGGCCGCTCGCTTTCGGGGCGGCGCTCGACCTGGCCGGCGGCGAGCATGCCCCCGGCGCCTGGGCCTGGGGCTATGCCGCGATCGGCTCGGGTTGCCTCGCGGCGCCGCTCGTGGCGCGGCTGTTCGGCCGCGGACCCGCGGCGTAAACTGCGCGGGCACGAGGAGGGTGGCTCGAGGCGTGCCTCGCCGGGCGGGGCGCGGCAACGCTGCCGACAGGACCAAGAGGGAGCGCAGGCATGGAGCGCATCTGGCTCAAGAGCTATCCGCTCGGCGTCGCAGCCGACGTCGGCTGCGACGAGTACCGCTCGGTCGGCGAGCTGTTCGAGAAGTGCGCCGCGCAGTTCCGCGAGCGGCCGGCGTTCGTGTGCATGGGCAAGTCGATCAGCTTCGGCGATCTCGAGCGGCTGTCGCGCAACTTCGGCGCCTGGCTCCAGGCGCAGGGCCTCGCCAAAGGTGCGCGCGTGGCGATCATGCTGCCGAACGTGCTGCAGTACCCGGTGGTGCTGTACGGCACCCTGCGCGCGGGCTGCACGGTGGTGAACGTCAATCCCTTGTACACCGCACGCGAGCTCGAGTATCAGCTCAACGACTCGGGCGCCGAAGTGATCGTGATCCTGGAGAACTTCGCCCACACGCTCGAGACCGTGCTCCCGCGCACGCCGGTCAAGCACGTGGTGTTGGCGGCGCTCGGCGATCTGTTGGGCTTCAAGGGCGCGATCGTGAATCTCGTGATGCGCAAGGTGAAGAAGATGGTGGCCGCGTTCGCGCTGCCGCAGGCGCGGCGCTTCAACGCGGTGCTGGCCGAGGGCGCGGGCAAGCCGCTCAAGGCGCTCGAGGTCGGGCATGAGGACATCGCGTTCCTGCAGTACACCGGTGGCACCACCGGGGTGTCGAAGGGCGCGATGCTGCTTCACCGCAACATCCTCGCCAACATCGAGCAGGTCGCGGGCTGGCTGATGCTCGGCCTCAAGGGCGAGACGCCGACGATCATCACCGCGTTGCCGCTCTACCACATCTACTCGCTCACGGTGAACTGCCTGCTGATGCTGAAGGTCGGCGGCTGCAGCATCCTGATCACCAACCCGCGCGACATTCCGGGCTTCGTCAAGGAGCTCGCGAAGCACCGCTACAACATGATCACGGGCGTCAACACGTTGTTCAACGCGCTGCTGCACAACCCGGAATTCGCCAAGCTCGACTTCTCGGCGCTCAGGGTATCCGGCGGCGGCGGAATGGCGGTGCAGAAGGCGGTGGCCGAGCGCTGGCAGCAGGTGACCGGGACCGTCCTGCTCGAGGGCTACGGCCTCACCGAGACCAGTCCCGTGGCGACCATGAATCCGTTCGACCTCGAGGGCTACACCGGCTCCATCGGGCTGCCCATACCCTCGACCGAGATCGTGATCCGCGACGACGCAGGCAAGGACCTGGCGATCGGCGGCACGGGCGAGATCTGCATCAAGGGCCCTCAGGTGATGAAGGGCTACTGGCAGCGGCCGGACGAAACCGCCCAAGTGATGACCGCGGACGGCTTTCTGAAGACCGGCGACATCGGCGCGATGGACGACAAGGGGTTCATCCGCATCGTCGACCGCAAGAAGGACATGATCCTGGTCTCGGGCTTCAACGTGTACCCGAACGAGGTCGAGCAGGTGGTCGCCATGCTTCCGGGCGTGCTCGAGGTCGCCGCCATCGGGGTGCCCGACGAGCATTCGGGCGAGGCGGTGAAGGTGTTCGTGGTGAAGAAGGATCCCGCGCTCACCGAGCACGACGTCCTGGAACACTGCAGGCGGGAGCTGACCGGCTACAAGCGTCCCAGGCACGTCGAGTTTCGCGGCGAGCTGCCGAAGACCAACGTCGGCAAGGTTCTGCGTCGCGCGCTGCGCGGCGATCAGCCGGCAGCGTAGCCGCGCACGCGCACAGCTAGGGCGCGGGCTCCAGCACCAGGCGCCGCGGGCGCGCGGCCTCGAGCCGCGCGCGGTCGGTGATCATCGGGATGTAATCGCCGCGCGCCCAGGCTGCGGCGAAGTCGCGATAGTGCGGCGAGAGCACGTTGCCCGACTGGCCGGTGGAATCGATGAACAGCGAATTCTGCAGGTCCGACAGGTCGTAGATTGCGCGCAGGCTGGGCGCCTTGCGGTTGGCGAACGGATCGGCGGCGGCGAAATCGACCGCACCCCGATCGAGCGTATAGTCGCCGCCCGGCGTCGGCACGCGGATGTCGAAGATCCTCGCGAGCCATTTGTTGCGGCCGAAGGGCCGGTGCTCGCCGAGCGCTCGGTGAGCGTCGCCCCAGCGCCAGCGCGTCATGTCCTTGCCGTAGCGCGTGCGCAGGTCGGCGAGCGCCGCCTCGAGCGAGGCCGAGAGCTGCTGGTCGCAGGTCTCCACCGCTTTGGTGCGCACGTCGTCGCACCAGCGTGCCTCGCCGTCCTTGTCGTAGAGCACGTTGCTGAGGAATACCGGGCGCGGCAGCCAGTTGGCGCGGAACGCGTCGCCGAGCTCGTCGGCGTAGATCGCGCGCGCGAGCTCCCGCCACCAGGCCATGAAGATCAGCGGCTCGGGTCGCCCGGCCGACATCGACCCGTCCCAGTGCGCGAGCAGCTCGAGCGCAAGCTGAGCCTGCTCGCTCGCCGGATGCGTCGCGCTCATGCGCGGCAGCAGCTCGCGCGCCGCCAGCGAGACGACATCTCCCTGCATGCGCGCGAAGCTCGAGATCGTGTGCCTAAGCACCGCCGCCAGCAGCTCGGCGATGCGCTTCGCGCGGTAGGGCGGTTCCCATTCGCTGGTGATGAACGGCCCGTAGCCGGGCGGAGTGATCTTGTTGTTGGCGCTGTAGATCTCTCCGTTCGGCGAGTCGTAGAGCTGCGGCAGCTGGTCGAACGGGATGAACCCGACCCAGTCGTACTTCGCGTCCCAGCCGGGCGCGGGCGCGAGCCCGTGCAGGTCGTTCTCCGGCTTGCGAATCGGCACGCGCCCGGCGGCGATGAATCCGATGTGGCCGTCGACGTCCGCGTACACCATGTTCTGCTGCGGCGAGTCGAACTCGCGCACCGCGGCGAGAAATTCCTTCCAGTTCCCGGCGCGCAGCATCTTCAGGCCCGCTTCCACGGTGCGGTCGTCGTCGCGCAGCGCGGTCCATTGCATCGCGATGCCGTAGCCCGGCGGCGCGAGATTTCCTGCGCTGCGCAGCACGTCGGAGATCAAGGGACCGTGGCGCGTCTGGCGCACGGTCAGATGCACGTCGTCGCCGCCCCTCACCTTGATGGTCTCGTCGATGCGGCTGAGCGGCCGCCAGCCCTCGGGGGTCAGGTAGTTGCCGTGGCCGTCGAGCTTCTCGATGTACAGGTCCTGCACGTCCGCCCCGGTGTTGGTGAAGCCCCAGGCGATGCGATCGTTGTGGCCCAGCACCACCATCGGCACACCCGGAAAGGTGGCCCCGATCGCGTCGAGCCCGGGCGCGCTGATCTGAGCGAGGTACCAGACCGACGGTGCGCTCAGGCCCAGATGCGGATCGTTGGCGAGCAGCGGTTTGCCGGTGGCGCTGTGCGCGCCGCTGACCACCCAGTTGTTCGACGCCGGGCCGTTCGCGGGCGGCGCGATGCGCGCCAGTGCGCGCGCCTGCTTTGCCAGGCCGCCGTATAGATCTTTCAGGTCGCGGATCTTGAGCGGCGCGTCGCCCGGGTAGGGCGGCAGCAATTGCTCGATCTGTGCCGGCGAGAGCGTCTTCGCGAGGCGCATGCGCAGCAGCTCGGTGCGCCAGTTGCCGCCGAGCTCCCAGGCCATCATCTTCACCCAGCCGATGGTGTCGGCCGGCGTCCACGGCGCGAACCGGTCGCGCGTGAGCCAGAATTCGATCGGCAGCACGGGGCGGGTCGCGATGAACGCGTTCACGCCCGCCGCGTACGCATCGAGCGCGCGGCGCGTCCCGGGCTCGAGATGCGCGAGGGTTGCCTGCGCGGCGCGATAGATTCCGAGGGTGCGCAGGAACTCGTCGGTCGGCAGGGCGGCCGGCCCGAGGATCTCGGCGAGCCGTCCGGCGGCGATGCGCCGGCTCATCTCCATCTGCCAGAGCCGGTCTTGGGCGTGCACGAAGCCGAGCCCGAACGCCGCGTCCTCGGTGTTCCGGGCAAAAATGTGCGGGATGCCGTAGGCGTCGCGCAGGATCTCGATCGGCGCGTGCGGACCGGCGAGGCGGAGCGTGCCCTCGGTCTGCGGCAGCGAGCGCTGCAGGTAGAAGTAGGCGCCACCCGCGGCCAGCAGCACCAGCACGATGAGCGCGAGCAGCGAGCGGGCCAGAGCGCGCATGGACTAGAAGGATACCTTGGCGCCCTGCTTCCCACTAATGCGGCACTGCCGCATTAGTGCTATAAGCAACGCATGACCGCGACTCGCTGGTGCCCTTTCGGTGCTCTATAGCCTGTACGAAGCGCAGCACGCCGCGCTCGAGCCATTGCGCTATCTGGCCGAGCTCTCGCGCGGCTGGCTCGGCCACCCGTACAACCCGTTTTCCTACTCGCCGCTGGCGCGGCGCATGGCGGCTTCGAGCGACCTGTTTCTGCGCGTCACGCAGCGCTATGAGAAGCCCGGGTGGCGCATCGATTGGACCCGCATCGGCGGCGAGACCGTCCCGGTCTCGATCGAAGTCGCGCTCGACAAGCCGTTCTGCAAGCTGATTCGTTTCCGCCGGGCGCTCGGCGCGCCGCGCGACGACCCGAAGGTCCTGCTGGTGGCGCCGCTCTCCGGGCACCACGCGACCCTGCTGCGCGACACGGTGCGTGCGCTGCTGCCCGAGCACGAGGTGTGGATCACCGACTGGGTGGACGCGCGCATGGTGCCCCTCGCCGAGGGCCCGTTCCGGCTCGCCGACTACGTGGATTACATGCGCGAGTTCATCAGGCTGCTGTCTCCCGAGCTGCACGTGATCTCGGTGTGCCAGCCGACGGTGCCGGTGCTCGGCGCGGTGGCGCTGATGGCCGAGGGCGGCGAGCCGAATCCGCCGAAGACGATGGTGATGATGGGCGGACCGATCGACGCGCGTAAGAGCCCGACCGCGGTCAACAACCTCGCCATGCGCAAGCCGTACTCCTGGTTCGAGCAGAATCTGATCGAGCGCGTGCCGGCAAAGTATCCCGGCGCGATGCGCCGGGTGTACCCGGGATTCCTGCAGCACCTGGGCTTCGTGGCCATGAACCCGAACCGCCACCTCAACGCGCATTGGGACTACTACAACCACCTGCTCCAGGGCGACGGCGATTCGGCCGAAGGCCACCGCCGGTTCTACGACGAGTACAACGCGGTGCTCGACATGCCCGCCGAGTATTACCTCGACACGATCGCCACCGTGTTCCAGGACTTCGCGTTGCCCAAGGGCCGCTGGTTCGTGCGCGAGGAGCTGGTGCGCCCGCAGGCCATCCGCGCCAGCGCGCTGCTCACCATCGAGGGTGAGCTGGACGACATTTCCGGCAGCGGTCAGACCGAGGCGGCGCACCTGCTGTGCCTGAACATCCCGCGCGGGCGCCGCGAGCACTATCAGGTGCCGGGTGTCGGGCACTATGGCATTTTTTCCGGCCGGCGCTGGCGCGAGATCATCTACCCGCGCATTCGCGAGTTCATCCGAACGCATGCCTGAGAGCGGCGCGGGCGCGCCTCGGCGCGCCCTGCTGGTCGGCGCCACCGGACTGGTCGGCTCGTTCCTGCTCGACAGGCTGCTTGCGAGCGCGCTTTACGCGAGCGTCGGCGCATGGGTGCGGCACGCCTTGCCGCGCGAGCATCCGAAGCTGCGCGTCGAGCAGATCGACTTCGAGCATCTGGGCGAGCGGCGCATCGAGACCGAGGACGTGTACTGCTGCTTGGGCACGACCATTCGCCAGGCCGGCTCGAAGGACGCCTTCCGGCGCGTCGATTTCGACTATCCGCTCGCGCTCGCGCGCGCCGCGGCGCGCGACGGGGCGCAGCGCTTGCTGGTGATCTCGGCACTCGGCGCCGATGCGCGCTCGGCGGTGTTCTACAGCCGCGTCAAGGGCGAGATGGAGGACGCGGTGCGCCGCGCGGGGGTGCCGAGGACTTACGTGTTTCGCCCCTCGCTGCTCGACGGGCCGCGGCGCGAGTTCAGGCTGGGGGAGCGACTGGCGCTGCTCGCCGGCAACGCGCTCTCACCGCTGCTTCTTGGCAAGCTCGCGCGTTACCGGCCGATCCAGGCCGATGTGGTGGCGGCGGCGTTGCTCGCCGCCGCATCAGGCGACCTGCCCGCGGGCGCATACGAATCCGAGCAGATCCGCGCCCTCGCGGGCGGGTAGAGCGGGCGCACTCAACGCTTGAAGGCCACGACTCCCTTCACCCCGACACCGCTGAAGCCGACCTGGCCCGCGTCGAAGGCGACCCCGGCGCCCTCCGCGTTCGGACCGGCGAAGAATCCCGCGAATGACCCGCCCGGCGAACCGGGACAATACGACCTGCTGCAGGTTACGCTCGAGAATCCGGAGCCGAAGCGTCCGGACACCGAGCTGATGCCCGAGGTGCCGTTCATCTGGTAAATGTTGCCGTCGCCGCCATTGGTGGCATTGAGGCTGATGCTCAGCGACTGGCTGACGAAGTTCGCGGTGATGCTCGCGCTGTTGAGCGTTCCGACCGATCCGCCGCCCGTGACGTACGCGCCGATCGGCGTATAGGTGACCGTGCCGAGCGACGTGTGCAGCGCGTCGTGGTCACCTGCCCGGTGATCCACGGCTCGTCGCCGCCCGTGGTCGTGTAGGTGTTGTAGTTGTAGTCAGTGATCGTCGCGCCGGGTCCGGACCAGTGACCCCAGACCAGGTTGCCGTAGGTGGGCGCGCTGCTGACGATGGTGTTGATGGCGGTGCCAACGACGCCTGTTGGCTCGCCCACTCCCGAGCCGAGCGCGAGCAACTCGCCCGAGGAGCCGAGTGTCACGTTCCAGTACGCCGCGGAGGCCGAGATCGCCGAGTAGCTTGGGTTCATACCGCGAATCACCATCGCCGCGCCGTACGGATTCGGCAGCGCGGTCTGGGTCAGCGTGGCGTTGAAGCTGCCGCTCCCCCCAGTGGCGCTCGAGCCGGTCAGCGTCAGGTTGACCTGCCCGCCGGAAATTGTGCCCGACACGCTGAGCGTGTCCAGGAAGCCGGCTACGAGGGAGAGGTAGCTGTTGTTGGCGCAGCCCAGGCAGCGAAAAGCGCCTTGCTCGTACGGGAAGGAACTCCGGTTGAACGTAGCGTTGAAGGTGGCCTGGTCCCCGCTGACGGTGACCGGGATACCGCCGGAGCTGAACGGAGTTCCTACATTGAAGATGTTGTTGCCGCTGCCGGACGTGAAGTTCGCCTGCAGGTAGGCCTGTTTGGTGGTGAAGTTCACCCCGAGCGTGAGGAAAGCCATCGTGATCGTGCCGCAGGTTCCCCCGGTGCACGAGGTGACCGGGATGGAAGTGCTGCCGGAGAGGCGATAAAAGATCGTGCCGCTCAGCGACGCCAGCAGCGTGTTGACGCTCGGCGTGCTGGTGGCCGAAGTCACAGTCGGCGTCAGAAAGACAGGGACTGGGACGCTGGTGGTGGTGCTGGTCACGCTGGTGTCGCCGGTGCCCCCGCCCAGGCCGGTCTGCGCCACGGTGTTGGCGCTTTCTCCGCCACCCCCCGAGGTGCCGCCCCCGCCCTCGCCCTTGCCGCGCTCGCCATGTTCCTCGGCGACTTTATGGCCCGCCCGCCCGCGTCCCTGCAAGGTGTCCTGCAGGAATGGCGGCGGACCGATTAGCTGATGCGGCGGCGTGTTCTGGCTGGCAACGCTGAAGAACTGGTTGGCCCCGAAAACGTGTTCACCGGTCCGGTTGCTCACCGAGATGCGTCCAAAGATGATCGCCCCGTAGGTGCCGTTGGGTGCGAGCGATCCGTCGGCGTTGCGGCAGTTGTTGTCGCACTCGACCAGGGCGTAGTTGGTGCCGCGGATGCCGATCGTCGCGGTGGGCGTGGTGACGTGGTACTCCTCGTGCCGGATGTGGCCGATGATTCCGGTGAGGGTGCGCATGCCGCCCTTGAGCAGGGAGAGGAACGCGTTCTCCCCGGGCGCGCTGTGGCCGGTGAAGTGGTACTGGGCGAGGCGGAAGGTGGTCTCCGGGCGTAGCGCGATGATCGAATTGTCGGTGAGCAGGAGCTGCGCGTTCGAGCGCGACCCGAGCTGCACGGTGTCGCCGCTTTCCACTTCGGTGCCGCTTTGCGCGGCGATCGTCTGCGCGCCGCGCACAATCGTCACCTCGCCGGCGGCGATCAGCACCCGGCCGGCGTTCTCCGCCCCGTAGGAAGACGGCGCGCAGGCCGCCAGCGCCGCACCGATGAGAATCGCCGCAAGGGAAGCTCTCATGTGTTTGCCCAACCTCTAGTTGAATTCGTAACGGGCCTTGAACAGGACGATGTCGCGCGGGAAGCTGTACAGCTCGATGTTGGAGCGGTTGCGCGCGCTGGTCAGCTCGCCGCGAAAGGACAGCTGGCGCGTATACAGGTACGACACGGCGGCATCGATCGCCTCGTAACGGTCCTCGCGCGTGACCCCGAGAATCACGTCGTTCGCCTCGTAGACTTAGACTTGACTTTGCCATGTGAGGCATTACACTTGCTGTAATGCAGGACATAGCAGTGGTCCCGTGATTGGGAGCTTCCGGCACAAGGGCTTGGCGCGCTACTTCACGGCGAGTGATCGACGGGGCATTGATGCGAATCATGCTACCCGTATCAAGCGAATTTTGGATCGGCTCGATGTCGCAGTGAGGCCGGAGGATATGAACCTGCCCGGCTACGACTTTCACGGGCTGAGGGGCGAACGGAAGGGCACTTACACGGTATCGGTGTCCGGGAACTGGCGCATCACGTTCAGATTCGAGGATCGCGATGCAGTTGACGTAAATCTCGAGGATTACCACTGATGAAGACTATGCGAGACCCCAACAGGAAGCCGACACACCCGGGTGAGGTGCTTCGGGTCGACGTATTGCCCGCCCTTAAAATGACACAGGGCGAGCTCGCGCGCCGGCTCGGAGTTAGTCGGCTCAGCGTGTCCGATCTGCTGCTTGAGAAGCGTGCCCTTTCCCCGGATATGGCCGTGCGGATCGCGAAGCTGTCGAACACGAGCCCGGAGAGCTGGCTGCAAATGCAGGAAGCACTCGAGCTCTGGGAGCTGCAGCAAGATCCGGCACGCTATCGGCACATCGAGCCGATAGTTGCATAAGGGCAATACCGGCCTGCCGGCGGCGCCCCTCGCGGGCGCGAAGACACACATGGAACACCGATCAAGGAAGGCCACCAATCCGGGTGGGGGCCAGGGTTCAGCACCGGAGGGTGAACTTGGGCCGCCAGATAGCCAACACTCTCTCACGCTCAGCTACACGCTCGAGCCAGGGCGGGCGCATCGCCTCCTTTACGCTTGGTAATGCCGCCTACGGATCACCTTCGCGCCGCAAGCCGCATCATGGGAATCGCCGAGACGAGCAGCCCAGCGAACGCTAACATCTACGGCTACGATGTGGTGGGCAACCAGCGCTGCTCGCGGGCAACGCGCTCTCACACCGCTGCTCCTTGGCAAGCTCGCGCGCTACCGGTCGGTTCAAGCCGACGTGGCGGCGGCGGCCATGCTCGCCGCAGCGTCACGCGATCTGCCCGCGGGCGCATTCGAGTCCGAGCAGATCCGCGCCCTTGCGAGCCGGTGAAACGGGCGCAAGGCGTCTTCAGCGCTTGAACGCCACGGCGCCGTCGACCCCCTGGGCGGTGCCGACCCCGCCCATATTAAAGGCGACGCCCGCGCCCTCGGCGTTCGGGCCGGCGAAGAATCCTGCGAAGCTGCCGCTTCCGGTGGTGGTGGGGGGGGAGGCTCCCCCGCACGGTCCGGTGCAAGTCACGTTGCTGAATGCGGCGCCAAAGCGCGCGGAGGTCGAGTTAATGCCAGAGGTACCGGTTCCAACGAACGTGTTGCCGTAGGAGGTGTTCGTGGCGTTCAGGTTGATGCTCATCTGACGGTTGACGAAGTCCGCAGTGAGGCTGCTCGCGCTGCTATTGAACGTCGCGGTGGGGTCGACGGTCCAGCCGATCGGCGTGAAGGTCACTGTCCCGAGCGAAGCAGGTAACGTTGTAGTTACGTCGCCCGTGATCCAGGGGAGGTAGCTGTCTGGACCCGTGCTGGGAGTCGTGTACCCGCTGTAATCGAAAGGAAGGACGCCAGCTCCAGCTCCAGTCCAGTTGCCCCAGACCAGGTTGCCGTAGGTGGGAGCGCTACCGACCAAGTTGTTGGTAGCGGTGCCGACGGCAGCTTCAGGTTCGCCTATCCCGGAACCGAACACGAGCAGTTTCTGCGACGAATCGACCTGTAGGCCCCAGTACGCATGCGAGAAGGAGACCGTGGGACCGCCCGTCGTCAGATTCGCGGGAAGGACTATCGCCGCGCCGTACGGATTCGGCAGCGCGGTCTGGGTCAGCGTGGCGTTGAAGCTGCCGCTCCCCCCAGTGGCGCTCGAGCCGGTCAGCGTCAGGTTGACCTGCCCGCCGGAAATTGTGCCCGACACGCTGAGCGTGTCCAGGAAGCCGGCTACGAGGGAGAGGTAGCTGTTGTTGGCGCAGCCCAGGCAGCGAAAAGCGCCTTGCTCGTACGGGAAGGAACTCCGGTTGAACGTAGCGTTGAAGGTGGCCTGGTCCCCGCTGACGGTGACCGGGATACCGCCGGAGCTGAACGGAGTTCCTACATTGAAGATGTTGTTGCCGCTGCCGGACGTGAAGTTCGCCTGCAGGTAGGCCTGTTTGGTGGTGAAGTTCACCCCGAGCGTGAGGAAAGCCATCGTGATCGTGCCGCAGGTTCCCCCGGTGCACGAGGTGACCGGGATGGAAGTGCTGCCGGAGAGGCGATAAAAGATCGTGCCGCTCAGCGACGCCAGCAGCGTGTTGACGCTCGGCGTGCTGGTGGCCGAAGTCACAGTCGGCGTCAGAAAGACAGGGACTGGGACGCTGGTGGTGGTGCTGGTCACGCTGGTGTCGCCGGTGCCCCCGCCCAGGCCGGTCTGCGCCACGGTGTTGGCGCTTTCTCCGCCACCCCCCGAGGTGCCGCCCCCGCCCTCGCCCTTGCCGCGCTCGCCATGTTCCTCGGCGACTTTATGGCCCGCCCGCCCGCGTCCCTGCAAGGTGTCCTGCAGGAATGGCGGCGGACCGATTAGCTGATGCGGCGGCGTGTTCTGGCTGGCAACGCTGAAGAACTGGTTGGCCCCGAAAACGTGTTCACCGGTCCGGTTGCTCACCGAGATGCGTCCAAAGATGATCGCCCCGTAGGTGCCGTTGGGTGCGAGCGATCCGTCGGCGTTGCGGCAGTTGTTGTCGCACTCGACCAGGGCGTAGTTGGTGCCGCGGATGCCGATCGTCGCGGTGGGCGTGGTGACGTGGTACTCCTCGTGCCGGATGTGGCCGATGATTCCGGTGAGGGTGCGCATGCCGCCCTTGAGCAGGGAGAGGAACGCGTTCTCCCCGGGCGCGCTGTGGCCGGTGAAGTGGTACTGGGCGAGGCGGAAGGTGGTCTCCGGGCGTAGCGCGATGATCGAATTGTCGGTGAGCAGGAGCTGCGCGTTCGAGCGCGACCCGAGCTGCACGGTGTCGCCGCTTTCCACTTCGGTGCCGCTTTGCGCGGCGATCGTCTGCGCGCCGCGCACAATCGTCACCTCGCCGGCGGCGATCAGCACCCGGCCGGCGTTCTCCGCCCCGTAGGAAGACGGCGCGCAGGCCGCCAGCGCCGCACCGATGAGAATCGCCGCAAGGGAAGCTCTCATGTGTTTGCCCAACCTCTAGTTGAATTCGTAACGGGCCTTGAACAGGACGATGTCGCGCGGGAAGCTGTACAGCTCGATGTTGGAGCGGTTGCGCGCGCTGGTCAGCTCGCCGCGAAAGGACAGCTGGCGCGTATACAGGTACGACACGGCGGCATCGATCGCCTCGTAACGGTCCTCGCGCGTGACCCCGAGAATCACGTCGTTCGCCTCGTAGTTGCTCTTCTGGTAGGTGTAGTCCGCCGAGACCCCCCACTTGGCCGCCGGAGTGAAGCTCACCCCGACGCGCGCGCCCCAGGTGTTCGGCACCAGATCGGGGCGATCGGTCAGCGAACGCTGGTGCCCGGTGCTCAGGTCAGCCGAGAGGATCGGCTGCCAGGCATAGCTGAACAGCTGCCGGTAGCCGCCGCTCAGGCCCACGAAATTCGCGTTCCTCGGGCTGTTCATTCCCGGGTAATCGAGGCGCGCCGTTTGCGCGCTGAGCGAGAGCGCCTGCAGCTCGCTCAACTGGTGCTGCCATTGCACCTGGGCGCCCGCCGTGCTCAGAAAGCGGCTCGATCCCAGCTCGAGCGAGCTCACGCTCAGGCCAGCGCGGAACAGGTCCTTCTCGCGCAGCAGCGATACCCCGCCGCCGGCGTTGTAGGTTCCCAGGTCGTACTGGCGGTTGCTTTGCTCGCTGTTGCTCTTGAGGCTCGCATCGCCGTTCGCGTACAGCGCCACGCCCGGGGCCACCGGATCGCTCACGTAGCCGCCCGCGCCGAGCAAGGTGAACGTGTCGGAGCGCTTGGTGGCGGTCTGCGCGACTGTCACCGGGCCCAGGATCGGGAGCGAGATGTTGGCGTCGGCCACGCCGCCGTTGACGTTGGAGTCGGTGCCGATCCCCGCTTCCATGTACAGGCCCTTGCTCAGCGTGTAGCGCGTCTCGCGCAGCCGGATCGCGTCCAGATATCGATCGATGGTCGCGGTCACGTCGGACGGCGGAGACAGTTTGCGCAGCGCCTGGAACTCCTCGCGTGCGCGCGCATCCTCGCCGAGGATGAAATACCCGCGCGCGAGCTGCAGCCGCGCCGAAACGTTGTTCGGGTAGCGAAGGATGTAGCGCTCGAGCGCGAGCACGCCTTCGCCCGCGTTCCCGGTGTCGACCGCCGCGATGCCGAAATAGAAGTCGAAGACCGGCTCGCCGAAGGCTTCCCGGTGCTCAAGGCCGTACGTATAGGCGTCCTTCATCCGCCCGGCCTCGACCATCGACTTCACCTGCTCGGCGGGGCTCGCTCCATAGGCGCTCGCCGCCCACAACGCGCACGCCAGCACCCAGACCGCCCATCCCCTTGCCCCCATGCCGCGCTCCCGAGCTTCTTGTGAGTTTGTTATCGCCTTGCCGTACCGTTACCGAGCCTGCGCAGGCACTGTTTCATCACGCAAGATGCCTGTCAAGTCTGTGTCTGTCTGACTGACCGCCGTGCCTCGGTGACCTTTTTATCCCTGACGTACGTGCAAGCTTCGCGCTCGGTCCGCTCCGATCCGTATGGGGCTTCTTGTGCGACTCGCGCTTGCGGGCGCTAGCGCGGGCGCCGCGTGCGCGCCGCAATCCACAGCGCATACAGCGCCAGCGCCGCGAACCATGCGAGCGACCATTCCGCGATCGACAGGCCGAGGAACCTCCACTTCACCTCGGCGCACTCGCCGGTGCCGATGAACAGCTTCTCGAGCGTGCGTGAAAGCGGGAAGTTCTGCAGCATGAAGTACAGGTCGGGCCCGCAGGCCGGAACCTGATCCGCGGGCAGGTGCTGCAGCCAGGCCTGGCGCCCCGCAACTACGAGGCCGCCCGCAGCCGACAGCAACGCGAGCACCGAGTACACGAGCGCGCCGGAGCGCCCGGGGTTGTGCACGGCGCCGACCAGGAACGCCACCATCACGAGGGTGAAGAAGCCGCGTTGCACCAGGCACAGCGGGCAGGGATCCTGGCCCTGGAAGTACTGCAGGACCAGAGCGTACGCGAGCAGCCCGGCGCAGGCCAGAGCGCCGAGCGCGAACCACGGGCGCAGCGACGGGGAGCGGGGGGTCATGGCAGTCGGCTCGCGTCAGGAGGTGGCCGGTTCTTCGGCCGCAGGCTGCGGGGCGGCCTTGTTGGCGAGCGGCGCCACGCGCTGATCGATCGCGCCGAAGATCGAGCGCCCCTGCGCGTCGAGCATATCGATGCGCACGCGGTCGCCGAAGCGCAGAAACGCGGTGCGCGGCGTGCCGTGCTCGATCGTTTCGAGCGCACGCTTCTCGGCGATGCAGCCGCAGCCGACCGAGCGGTCCTTGTTCGAGACCGTGCCCGAGCCGACGATCGTTCCGGCGCCGAGCGGACGCGTCTTCGCCGCGTGCGCGATCAGCTGGCCAAAGTGGAAGTTCATGTCGCGCCCGGCCTCCGGATGGCCGAGCTCGGCGTCGTTCACGTGCACCCGCAGCGGCAGGTGCAGCCGCTTGCCGTCCCAGGCCTCGCCCAGCTCGTCGGGGGTCGCCGCCACCGGCGAAAACGCGGTCCACGCCTTCGACTGGAAAAACCCGAAGCCCTTGGCAAGCTCCGCCGGGACCAGGTTGCGCAGCGACACGTCATTCACCAGCGCGAGCAACCGGATGTGCTGCGGCGCCTTGTCGCGCTCGATGCCCATCGGCACGTCGCCGGTGACCACCGCAATCTCGGCCTCGAGATCGATGCCCCAGTCCTCGCTCGCGATCACGATATCGTCGCGCGCGCCGAGCATCGAGTCCGAGCCGCCCTGGTACATTAGCGGCTCCTTCCTGAACTCGGGCGGCATTTCTGCGCCGCGCGCCTTGCGCACCAGCTCGACGTGATTGAGGTAGGCGCTCGCGTCGGCCCACTGATAGGCGCGCGGCAGTGGCGCCATCAGCTGCGCAATATCGAGCTCGAACGCCGGCCCCGGCGGCTTGGCGTTGAGCTCGTTGTAGAGCTGCTCGAGCAGCGGGGCGAGGTAGTCCCAGTCGTCGAGCGCCGCCTGCAGCGTGGGGGCGAGATGGTCCGCCTTGAGGGCGTGCCCGAGCTCGCGCGATACGACGAGCAGCGTGCCGTCGCGCGTGCCGTCCCTGAGAGTGGCGAGCTTCATGCGGAGGAGGTTCCGGCGGGACGCAGATGATAGCCGATTTCGGCCGCGTCCTTCAGTCGGCCGCGCCCACGAACAGCCGCCTCGCGCCGGTTGCCATCGGCGCCGTCCGTGCGGCGGCTGCGCTTCGGCCTGGCGCGGGTCACGGCGCGGCGAGCCGCGGCAGCGTCGCGGGCGCATCGATTTCCATCCTGAGCAGCGCCGCCGCGACGTTCTTGCCGAGATTGTCCATCCGCAGGCTGCGCGCCGCGCCGCCCTGCAGCGCCTCGTTGAGCACGATCTTGAGCGCGAGCAGGTTGTCAAGCGCATAGACCTCGACCGGGCCGCGCGCGAGCTCGGCGAAGTGCGCCGCGATGCGCTCGGGCGTGACCTCGCGCTTGAGCACCGCGTAGGTCTCGGCGTCGTAGGCGAACAGCCCGATGTCGGCGCGATCGGCCTTGTCGCCGCTGCGCGCATGGGCGATCCTCCACAGCGGTACGCGCATCAGGCCTGCTCCACGCTCACGGCGACCCGCGGCTCGATCAGCTCGCGCGCGGCGAGCGTCGGCCAGATGCCGAGCAGCTCCCGGGCGCGCTCGATGCCGTGAAAGCCGCCCGCGTACGGCGGCCCCGACAGCCCCAGCCACGGAAACAGCCGGCCGAAGGCGTCCGCCGCGCGCGTGTCCTGCGTGCGCACGGTCATGCGCAGGAAGCACTCGTTCAGCTGCTCGCGGTAGGTCGGATCGGCGTTCGCGCCGAGGAGCGAGTCGTAGCCGACATATTCGACGTTTATCTCTTCCACCGGCAGGCGATTCTCGGCCACCAGCGCGCGGATGATCGCCGCGCTCGCCTCGCACTTGCGGTAGGCGTCGGGCCAGGAAAAGCCGATCATGCCCGTGCCCATCCAGCCGTCGTGGTAGCCGGCGACGATCTTGAGCTTCGCCGGGCGCGGCGCGCCCCCGGCTCCGGTCACGCGCACGCGGTCGCCCCCCAAGTCCTCGAGGCGCAGGCTGCCCATGTCGAGCACCACGTCGGGGGAGACGTAGGCGTGCGGGTCGTGCACCTCGTAGAGCAGCTGCTGGCGCAGGGTGTCAAAGGAAACGCGCCCGCCCGTGCCGGGCGCCTTGGTGAACAGCGCCGCGCCGTCCGCCGTCACCTCCGCGATCGGGTAACCCAGATGCAGCAGATCCGGGATCTTCGCCCACTCGAGCGCCGAGCCGAAGTTGCCGCCGCTCGCCTGCCCGGAGCACTCGAGCAGATGCCCGACCGTGAGCCCCTGTGCGAGCTTGTCCCATGCGTCCCAGCGCCAGCCGAGCTCGTGCACCAGCGGCCCGAGTGCAAGCGCCGCGTCGGCCACTCGCCCGGTGAGCACGATGTCGGCGTCGCGCGCGAGCGCCTCGGCGATCGGCTGTGCCCCGAGGTAGGCGTTGGCGAATAGCAGCCGCGCGCGCACTCCCGCGATGTCGGCACCCGAGTCCATGTGCGCGAGCGGTTCGCCCGCAGCGCGCAGCTCGTCCAGGCGCTGAGCCACGTCGTCGCCGCTCACCGTGGCGATGCGTGCTTTCCAGCCGCGAGCGGCGAACGCCGCGGCGAGCGCCGCGCGCGCGCCGTGCGGATTCAGGCCGCCGGCATTGAGCACGAACTTCACCCCGCGCGGCGCCGCGAGCGGCCACAGCTCGACGAGCATCGGCACCAGGTCGCGCGCATAGCCCGCGGCCGGATCCTTCTGCCGGTCCTTCTGCAGGATGGCGAGCGTGAGCTCGGCGAGGTGATCGGAGGCGATGTAATGCACGCCACCGCGCTCGATCGACGCGCGTACCGGGCGCCAGGAGTCGCCGTAGAACCCCAGGCCGGCGCCGATGCGGACGGATTTCATGTCGCGGGCGAGTCTAGTGACCGAGTTGCGGAAAGGCAAACGCCGGCAACGCAGTGGCCCTACTGCATCGCCGCGTCCTCCAGGATCAGAGCCGAAGCCTTCTCGGCGATCATCACCACCGGTGCATTGGTATTGCCCGATACGAGCGTCGGCATGACGGAGCAATCCGCTACGCGCAGCCCGGCGATGCCGTTGACCCGCAGGCGCTGGTCGACCACCGCCGCCGGGTCGGAGCCCATCTTGCAGGTGCCCGAGGGGTGAAAGATCGTCGCGCCGTACTGGCGCGCGAATTCGAGCAGCTCCTCGTCGGTGCGCACTTGGGCGCCCGGCCGATACTCTTGCGCGAGAAGCGGCGCGAGCGGCTGTGCCGCGGCGAGGCGGCGCGTGAACTTGAGCGCCTCGATCGCGCAGCGGCGATCGGCATCCGCCGACAGGTAATTCGGCCGGATCGCCGGAGGCTCTTGCGCATCGCGCGAGCGGATCATCACCGTGCCGCGCGACTGCGGCCGCAGCTGGCACACGGAAAACGTGCAGCCCGACCACGGGTGCGGCCTCGCTCCGGCCAGGTCCGCCGACAGCGTGGCGAAATGGAATTGAATGTCCGGTGATGCCGATTCGGGCAGGATGCGCGCGAACATCCCGCCCTGGTTGATGCCCATCGCCAAGGGCCCCTTTCTGAACAGCAGCCACTTCAGGCCCATCCTCGCGCGGCCTGACAGCGTGCGCAGATCGTCGTTGGTGGTGATCGGCTTGGCCACCTTGTACATCACGCGCAGTTGCAGATGGTCGCTCAGATTGTTCCCGACCCCGGGCAGATCCCTCACCACGGGCACCCCCATGGAAGCGAGAAACCGCCCCTCGCCGATGCCAGAGAGCTGCAGCAGCTGAGGGCTCTGAATCGCGCCGGCGGCGAGTATCACCTCGCCCGCGGCGCGTGCCTCGAGCGAGCGGCCCCCTTGCTGGTAGCGCACGCCCACCGCGCGCCTGCCCTCGAACAGCACGCGCGTCACGAGCGCGTCGGTCTCGACGCGCAGGTTGGCCCGCTTTACGGCCGGGCGCAGGTAAGCGCTCGCGGTGCTGCAGCGCCAGCCATTTCTGGTGAAGAGCTGGTAATAGCCGACCCCTTCCTGGGTCGCTCCGTTGAAATCATCGTTGCGCGGGATCCCGAGCTCGTTGGCGCCGCGAATGATCGCCTCCATCAGCTCGTGCGGCTCGCCGATGTCGGAGCACCACAGCGGTCCATCGGCGCCGTGATAGGCGCTGGCGCCGCGCGTGTTGTGCTCCGAGCGGATGAAGTACGGCAGTACGTCCTTCCATCCCCAGCCGCGGTTGCCGAGACTTTCCCAGTGGTCATAATCCTGCTGCTGGCCGCGCACGAAGATCAGACCGTTGATCGAGCTCGATCCGCCCAGCCCGCGACCGCGCGGCCAGTAGATCCTCCTGTGGTTCGTGGTGGCCTCGGGCTCGGTGTAGAAGCCCCAGTTATAGACCTTGTGGAACATGGTCTTGCCGTAGCCGATCGGGATGTGGATCCACAGATAGCGGTCCTGCGGCCCGGCTTCGAGCAGCAGAACGCGGT
>Ga0307373_10004409_pt1 | contig 23703 bp, 18 predicted proteins | sample OX2MG_FD_202534 | JGI IMG/M metagenome (GOLD analysis project Ga0307373, IMG submission 202534) | Soil microbial communities from Risofladan, Vaasa, Finland - OX-2 | ecosystem: Environmental > Terrestrial > Soil > Coastal area > Acid sulfate soil | place: Finland: Risofladan, Vaasa | collected... | reverse complement strand
GAGCGCCCCCCATCCGGTACCGCCGCCGCGCCGTCCGTCGCCGCTTTCAGCGCTGCGCTCAACGCAGCATCACATTCACGGTACGTGCGATACGCCGCGAGCCTCTTGATCCTCGCTCGCAGACGATACGCATTTCGAAACGCCCATCGCGCCGTATTCCCCGCCGCCGATTCCGATCCGAATAGCTCGACGAGGCGCACCCTCGATACTGGCGCATCGGCATCCCTCAAAATCGCCGCCGCCGCCCTCGCCTCTTCGATCCCTCCGTAGCGTGCTGCCCTGGTCAACCCCCATCGGAAAGTCGCACGGTCGATAAACTGATCCAGCGCGCAGACCATGCGTGCCCGTGTAGCGGAGCAGATAGCGGAATCATTCTCCATCGATCTTTTCGTGAGCATCTGGGCCCTGCGCCACGCGGCAAGCGCTACTTTGTTGAACATGCCGCCCTCAAAAAAAACGGCGCACGGCGTCGGCGAGAAAACTACGGCATAGCGGCTCGCGACCTTCGCCATCAGGTCACCGTCAAGGAATTCGGCTGCGGACGCCTCCAGTCCGCCGACATTCTCCACTGCCGCCCGTCTGAACATCGCGCTTGACCATCCGAATGGCGCCTTTATCCATTGGAAGAATGCGTCGGGAGGTTGGTAAAGACCCTCAGGCCAGCCGGCGAATGGGAGTGCGATCACGGCACCATCAGGATTCGCAAATATCTGGTTGCCGAGAAACATCATCGGGGACTGATGCCGCTCGAATGCATCCATCGCGGTCTGGAAAAACCCCGGAAGTATCAGATCGTCGTCGCCGAGAAAAACCAGGAACTCGGTCTGCACCCGCTCGGCGCCGAAAACAAAATTTCTGAGCGCTCCAATGTTCTCGGAATGACAATGATATTTGACTCGGCTATCTCTTACCGCGAAACTGAGTACCACGTCGCGCGTCTCATCACCTGAGGCGTTATCGTAAACGTAAACCTCGAACTTCGGATAGGTCTGATTCAGCACGCTCTGGATTGCGCGGCCTACCAGGTGCGGCCGCCGATACGTCGGAAGGACGACTGTGATCACGGGACCTGTACTCGACATCCGCTAGCCCCTCTATGCCGCGAGCGGCTCCCACAGCACATCCACCACCGCCGCCCGCAGCCGCCTGCCCGCCATCAACCACGCCCCCAGCGTAAATGCCGCCGTCGCCGTTACATAGTAGACCGCAAGCTCGGCCCCCGATGCGCCCATTAACCGCGCTAGCCACCAGACCGCGCCATAAGTCCCGCCAGTCAGCGCGCCCACCTTCGCGATATGCAGGTACCAGTCGAAAACCGGCGTCTCGAGGCATTCCCGGCACAGCCGCGGCACCCAATAGGCATAAGCAAATATGTGATACACCACCCACGACAGTCCTGCACCTGTCAACCCGAATGAGTACACCAGCCACACCGCTATCGGCAGCGTGCCAATCAGCGCCCACAGGTTAAGCCGCATCGCGATATCCGGCCGCCCCGACGCCAGCGAAAAAAAATACGGCATGTTCAACGTGCCGTTCATGTAGTATCCGACGCATAGCAGCGCGACCGGTATCATCAGTTGGCCCGCTACCTGCCGATTGAAAAGAAATGTGAACAGCGGCCCCGACGCAAACACCATCGCCGCGAAGATCGGCACCGTCCCAAAACACACCAGGTCGTGAAGCCGGTTGTACTGCCGGATCGCCCCAGCCCGTCCCTCCCGATGCATCGCGGCCGACAGCGCGGGATACGCCGCCTGCGAGATAGCCGCCACCACTGTCATGCATCGCCCGGTAATCCTCGCCGCGAAGCCGTAGAATCCGACCATCCCGAGCGGCATCAGCCTGCTCACGATTATCTTGTCGGATTCCGTGTGCACCACGCTCAACATCGAAATCCCGCTCATGTGCGCCGCGAAAGCACGGTTGCGCCGGATCGTCGCCGCAAACATTCCCGGCCTCACTGCGCGCCATGACAGCGCCCAGGCGCTGATCACGATATAAGCCGCCGTCCACACCGCGAAACTCGCCGCCAGCCACCAGCACAGCATCATCAGGCCGCCGTCCATCACCAGCACCATGATACATCCCGCCTGCTGCGCCGCCGTGAAAACAACATCGATACCGTTGGTGATGCTCATCCTCTCAAGGCCCCGCAGCAGGCTCCCATAGAGACTCCGCGGCAAGCCCAGCAGCGCGCCAATCCCGAGAATGCGCAACACCGCCACCGCTTCCGCCACGCTGATCGTCTCGAGCCGCAGCCAGTGCCGCGCGATCCATGGCGCGCCCGCGTAAAGCCCAATCGCCAGCGCCGCGAACGCCGCCCAGTATAACGTCGACGCCGTCCTGACTAATTCGGCCACATAATCGGGCTCGTCGCGCCAATGCATCGCCACTTCGCGCGTCGTGGTTGTGCTGATCCCCATGTCGAGCGCGGATCGCAGCACCGCACTGAGCGGCCACACGAAATAGATAATCCCCAGCGCGTCCGGTCCCAGCCGCTGAAAGATGTATCTGACCGCGATCAGGCTGAGCACCGCCAGCATCAGGCCGCCCGCCAGGTTGTAAATGATGTTTTTCGAAAGCCGTGACATTACCGATTCAGCGCCAGCCGCACCAGGTACGCGCGCGGCCAATGGGTGACGCGCTCCGCGACCATGCTCTCGTTGAACGGAAACGCCATCCGCATTGCAGCCATGCCTCCGATATCGCCGCGAACGCTTCCCGCGCGGCGAACGGATATGAGACCTCCCGCCCATCCTCAACCAGAGTCACGCGCCTCGCCTTCAGATCGATCTGAATCATGCAACGCCTTTCGCAACGACTATGCTCTCGATCATGTTTACCGAAGGAACGCGCGCGGTCATTCGACCAGCCGGACGTTCATACCCGCCTCACGCAACAACCGCTCGTTCTCTTCCCGATAGTTGGGATTCATCAGAATCGCGCTCGACACTCCCCGCTCCGCCAACTCGCGGTAGCCCACTATCGGATGGCCTGTGCCGGGAATATAACGGCCCTGCTTTTGCGGGTTCAGATCAACCACGCAGTCCAGCAGGTTGCCCTCGGCATCGACTATATTTGCGAAGGTCACGCCTTTCGCTCCCGCACCCCAGAGCGCCAGCTTTCCTTCCGCTCGAAGCGCATCCACCTTGTCCCGCCATTGCGCGATCAACAGGTCATCCGCATTGCCATATTGCCGGGCCGCCTCGCACGCTCCGTCCGCCTTCGTCACTGCGTCGCGCCCGGGCGCGGTTGCCACCGTCGCCTCCAGCCAGAGGTATTGCCCTCCAAACACTTCGCGCACTTCCTGAACTGCGAAGCCTGCAAGCTCGAAGGCCGTCGTCAGCGAGCTTGCCGAAAAAAGCGAGCAGTGCTCATAGAAAAAATCCCAGACCACGCGGTTGTGGAAAATCCATTCCACTGTCGGCGTCTCGAAGAAAACCCGCGGATTCGCCGAGCCGTCCAGCGCTTCCCGCACCGACGAAAGCAGCTCGACCGGATTCGGCACATGCTCGATAACGTGGCGGCACACTACTACGTCCGCCGCAAGTCCGCGGCACGTCCGGTCGAAAAAGCGAGTCTCGAATCTCAGCCGTCCATCAAGTTCGCTCCGGGCACCGACATAGCTCGGATCGAATCCATAGCCTGAGTTCCCCGCGCTCGCGTCCTCGACCAGCTTGCGAATAAACAGTCCCTTGCCGCATCCCACCTCGACGATCTTGCATCGCCGGACGCCGCGCTCGTTCATTAGGTAGTGCGCCAGCTCATTCAAATAGTCATTGAACAATGGCGAGTATGCCTGCGAGTTATCATAGTTCTCGCCGTATGCGAGCCTCGACGGATCGAATGCGGCGTTGAAAACAAATCCGCATTCGGCGCATACCATCATGATCAGGTCGCCGCGTGCGATTTCGAGCGCCGCGCTTCGCCCCGGCAGCACCAGATTCTGATGGACCGGCGTACCATATCTGGCGAGAAACTTTTCGGTCTGCGCGGAGCCGCACACCCGGCAGCGTCCGCTCGCTGAAGCCGCGCCGTTCTTGCGCGCGGCGGCGCTCAACTTATCCGGAGCTTCGCGCGCCACCATCGCACCGTCTCCGCAATACCCTCGTCAAGCCCCATTCGCGGCGCCCATCCCACTTCATCGCGCAGCCGGCTGATATCCGCAAGCACTATCGCCGGATCGCCCGCCGCCGCCTCGATCGCGCCAAACTCAACCCGCCCCCGCGCATCCATCACGTCCGCGATCCGCTCGACTATCGATCGCACCGTCACCGGCTCGCCCGACCCGATATTCACCACTCCGCGCACGTCGCTGTCGAGAATCGCCACGAACGCATCCGCAACGTCCCCGACATGCATGAAATCGCGCACCTGCCGCCCATGGCTGCATCGCGCCCGCTCGCCCTTCAACAGCGCCACTATCACCGACGCCGCCAGCCGGCTCGCCGCCTCCTCAGGTCCGTAAAGATAAAAGATTCTTCCCCATGCCGTGCTCATCCCCTCGGGCGGACATTTCGTGACAATCTGCCCCAGACTGAGCTTGCACACTCCGTACCGGGTCGCCGGCGCGCATGGCGTAATCGCCTCGGAACAATAGCCGTGGCGAAGATCATACTCGAAGCAGCTCCCCGCAAAGACCGCGCGCCGTCCGCCCGCCTTCGCGAACTCGGCTATCAGGTCGATTCCGGCCCTGCACCATCGGAGGTTCTCCTCCGACGCCTGATACTTCCCCGGCGCCGCGTACCACGCAAAATGAAGCAGATGGCTCGGCTTGACCGCCGCCATCAGCCGCGCCACTGCCTCCGGCTCGAGCAAGTCCGTCCGATACCACGCGACTCCATTCGCCGCCGGCCGCTCGCCGTCCCACGAGACCGCATGCACCTCGTAGCCGCGCGCAATCAGCGGCGCCAGCGCATTACGCCCAATAAACCCGCTCGCCCCGGTGACCAGAACCCGCCTCATGCGACGAAATCCGGACGGCGCCGGTCTGTCTCCGAAATGATCGCCGCTTCGATCGGCCATTCGATCCCGAACGCCGGATCGTTCCATCTCAGTCCGCGCGCCTGCTCGGGCGCATGGAACTCCGACATCTGGTAGAAAATTTCCGTCTCGTCCCGCAGAGTCTGAAAGCCGTGCGCGAATCCTTCCGGAATATAGAGCATCCGGCAATTTTCCTCGCTCAGCTCGGCCGCCACCCACCGCTTGAAGGTCGCCGAGTCCGGCCTGAGATCAATTATCACGTCATAGATCGCGCCGCGCGTGCATCGCACCAGCTTGGCTTCCTGATTCGGCGCCGCCTGGTAATGCATCCCGCGTATCGTGCCGCGCCGCCGGTTGAACGAGATACTGCACTGGACAATGTCCGGATTCATCCGATGCGCCTCGAACTCCTTGCGGCAGAAGGTCCGCGCGAAAAATCCCCGCTCGTCCTCGATTCGTTCGGGCTCGACGATCACCGCCCCCTCAAGCTTGGTCTCGATAAATCTCATCCGCTGGACCGCCCCGGCAAAGCGCATCCGATCGAAGCGCCGCTCACGCCCCGCCCGCTTCGAGCACGCGCGGAATCGGCACCGGCACGATAAATCTCCCCCCGGCGCGAACGTAGTCCCGCTGCTGCCCGACGATCTCGCCCGCAATATTCCACGGCAGTATCAGCGCGTAATCGGGCTTGCGTCCCAACAGCTCCTCGGGCGCCAGTATCGACAGATGAGACCCCGGCAGCAGCTTGCCCTGCTTATGCGGACTGCGGTCGACCGTGAACTCCAGCGTCTCGCGCCCGATTCCGCAGTAGTTGAGTAGTGTGTTGCCCTTGGCCGGCGCCCCATACGCCGCGATCCGCCTGCCGTCCGCCTTGAGTCCACCCAGCATCCCGCAAAGCCGCTCCTTGAGCTTCGCTACCTCGCGCCCGAACGATCTGTAGCGTTCGAAGCTCAAAAGCCCGTTCGCCTTCTCCTGCTCGAGCAGTTCGGCCGCCGCGCTCACTATCGGCGCACGCCCCTGATGGCGCATAAAGACCCGGACCGATCCGCCATGCACCGCCGTCCGTTCCACATCGAACACTTCCAGTCCCGCCCGTCGCGCAAGACCCTCTATCGCGCTCAACGAATAGTAAAAGACGTGTTCGTGATAGATCGTGTCGAATTCGGCGTTTGCCAGCAGTTCGCCGATATATGGAAACTCAAAGGCCGCCACGCCGCGCGGCTTCAGCGCCGCCGCAACCGCGCTCAGAAATCCGTTGATCGCCGGAACATGCGCCAGCACATTGTTGCCGGCTATCAAGTCGGCGTCGCCAAACTCGCTTAGAATCGCGCCAACCGCTCCAGCCTCGAAAAAACACTCCATGGTCGGGATGCCGCGCTCACGCGCCACCCGCGCGATATTCCCCGCCGGCTCGACCCCCAGCACTCCAATCCCGCGCCGCTTGAAGTATTGCAGCAGGTAGCCGTCATTGCTCGCGATCTCCAGCACCCGGCTCTCCGAGGTAAGTCCGAACCGCTCGATATACGAATCCGCCATCCGGCGCGCATGCGCGAGAAAGCTCTCTGAGTACGAGGAGAAGTACGCATACTCCGAAAACATCTTTTCCGGGCTGACCGTTTCGGCAAGCTGCACCAGATGGCATCCCTCGCAATATGCCACCGCCAAAGGAAAGGTTTCGTCGGCCCGCTCGGCGTCCTCCGCCCGCACATAGGAGTTCGCAAGCGGCGTCCGCCCCAGGTCAAGGAATATCGGCGGCGCCGCCCCGCCGCATCCAAGGCACCGGCGCGCCTCCGCCTGTCCTTGCGCTTCCCCCATTTGTATTCGCTCCCGCCCTACCCGCGCGATTTCGTCATTAGATTCTCGTAACTATGAATCTGCGCGGCACTGAATGCGTACATATCGCCCGGCTCGCTGAGCAGCGCCTGCCGATACCAATCCACCGTAATCCTAGCGGCGTCCACGATGGTTAGGCGCGGCCGCCACCCAAGGAGTTCCCGCGCCTTGCTACAATCGAGCCTGAGGCTCCGCGCCTCGTGCGGCGCGCCCGCATTATCACCTGCGTTCCACTCTCCTTTGCCCCACATATGGAACACCAAATCGAGCAAAGCTGAGGTCGAAATAACGCTCTCTTCCGCCGGGCCAAAGTTCCACGCACCATTCCATGGCGCGCCTTCAGTAGCTAAAAGTTCAGCCAACCGGAGATATCCGGACAGCGGCTCCAACACGTGTTGCCACGGCCGCACCGCCGCCGGATTCCTTAGAATGACCGGGCGGTCGCGGGTCAGCGCGCGGATCGCGTCCGGCACCAGCCGGTCTCCCGCCCAGTCGCCGCCGCCGATCACGTTGCCGGCGCGCGCGGTCGCGCACGCTGTCGGAGATTCCGGCCGATCGAAAAACGAGCGGCTGTAAGCGCTGGTGACCAGTTCCGCACAGGCTTTGCTCGCGCTGTACGGATCGCGGCCGCCAAGCGCTTCGTCCTCCCGGTAGCCCCATAGCCATTCGCGATTCTCGTAGCACTTGTCGCTAGTGACAGCGACGATCGCTTTGACAGAATCGATATTGCGCGCGATCTCGAGAACGTTCGCAGTACCCATCACATTTACCGCCAGAGTCAGGAGCGGCTCGCGATACGAACGTCTGACCAGTGGCTGCGCCGCGAGATGAAATATAATTTCGGGCTGCGATCGAGTAATCGCGGTTTCGAGCGACCGACGATCCTGAATGTCACCCGTGACGGAAACCAGTTTCCGATCGAGATTACACAGTTGGAAATAAGAGGGCTCGGTTTCGGCCGGCAATGAGTAACCGGTAACGAGGGCGCCCATCTCGAGCAGCCAGGTCGCGAGCCATCCGCCTTTGAAGCCGGTGTGGCCGGTGAGAAAAATCCGTCTGCCGCGCCAGAAGCCGCGATTCATCTGTCAGCGCCAGACCGCCCAGGGCGCCCGCGCGTTGCGCCACAGTTCGTTTAAGAGCTGAACTTCGCGATAGGTATCCATGCATTGCCAGAAGCCCTCGTGCTGGTAGATCGCGAGCTCGCCCATCTGCGCGAGCTTCATCAACAGTCCGGTCTCGAGAGCTTCGCCGTCGCCCGCAATCATATCGAGCACTTGTGGCTCCAAGACAAAGAAGCCGCCGTTGATCCATCCGTCGCGCACCTGAGGCTTTTCGTGAAACAGCGCGACCATGCCGTTTTTGATGCCGAGTTCGCCATACCGCGACAGCGGCCGGACTCCGCTTACGGTCGCGAGCTTGCCGTGGGAGTGATGAAAGGCTTTCAGCCGGGTGACATCGATATCGGCGACACCGTCGCCGTAAGTGACCATGAAGGTTTCACCCTCGAGATACCGCGCGATGCGCTTGACGCGGCCGCCGGTCATAGTCGCCTCGCCGGTCTCGGCCAGGGTTACCTTCCAGCCGTTCTCAGAATGGCAATTGTAAACTTCGAGCTCGCGCGAACCGAGCGTGACGGTGAAATCGCGATTACGGATTTCGTAGTTGAGAAAGTAATCCCTGATCGCGTCCCCCTTGTATCCAAGACATATGACAAACTCAGTGAACCCATGATAGGCATAGGACTTCATGATATGCCATAGTATGGGCCGTCCGCCGATTTCGACCATTGGCTTGGGACGATACTCAGTCTCTTCGCGCAATCGCGTCCCGAGTCCACCGGCGAGAATAGCAACCTTCATTCTTTGACCCTCTGTCGTGGCTGGCGGTCAAACTGCTGAATCTTCCCTCGTCCCCAGTGCAACATTTTTACGCTGACGGGTACCGAAGTACAGGGCGGATCACCCGTTTTGGTCAGAAATGGATGATACCTGTGGAAAGCGGACGGGTCGATGGCGTCGGAGTAACGAGTCAAAAGACCTTGTCAAAGCGAGTCAGAGCCATGCAGCAGTAGTGAATTGGAGCTTACGCGAACCAACACAAGGCATGACGGACAACATTGCGCCGGATTGCGGCGGCCGAGGGCTCGCGGCCGTAAGCCCCCTTGCGGCCAGCGGTAACGCTCGCGCGACAGGCGCTGGATAGCGGGGAACGGAGGCGCCGGGCGCCTATCTCAGAATCTCGTTCAGGCCGCTCGGGGAGGAATATTTTTCGAGGTCGTTATACTCAGCCGGCACCTGTTGATTGATTAATACAGTATGTCCCTGGTCGTCGAAGCTGGTATCGTAACTGGCATGATGGTTAATCAGATCCCAGAATTGCTCGGAGAAGGAACCGGCGTTATTGACTACACCGATTTGAGGCACCATCATTGCCTCCGGCGACATGAGTGCGACTTTCCATAGTTGCATATCGGCATTGTATAGATCTTCCCAGAGCGGCGCGTAGAATTGCTTATCGACATACATGATCCGCTTGCCGTAGCAGTAGCCGGAAGTTCTGGAAGCGATCGGCCTCACGTCGATTACATAGACATCGCGCAATTCCCAGTTTCCCCACGAGGGCATCGGAAAGCCCAGGGGCATGAAGTAGTTCTGCGGGAAGGCTCCAAGCGGAGTCTTGTAATCGAGCAGAGCGAGGATTTTGCGTTCGCTGATAAGGTTAGCGGAAAAGTTCGAGATGGTGCCGGCGAAGCCGTAACGGAAATCGTCCTCGGTCATATCACTGCCGCGCGCAGTCTGGCATCGCGCCGCCGCGGAGAGCTGGGTGACCCGGCGCTCGGCCGGGCTGAAGACATATACCGAGGGCAACCGGGCAGGATCGTCATAGTAGATTGTCAGACTAGTAGAGTACTTGTCCTGCTCGGGCTCGATTACCATTCCGAAGCGGGTTTCGAATCGATTGTCGGCCTTGGGATTGGTCATCGGCTCGCCGGGGTCGGTGACATGCGAGAGCCAGCGATCGATAAATACCTCCTTTTCACATGAGACATTCCCGTAGGCATTCTGCGAGCAGTCGATCACCGGATTCGACGGCGTCGAGGCGGTCAGGTGGGGCGTATAGCGGTACCACAAGTTGGTAAGAATTTCCCATCCTTTGTAAGGACCGCCGGGAGACGGGAAGGGCACGCCGGCGCGGTAGTTGCTGATCGTCAGGCCGCCGTCGGGGAGCTTCACCACCTGGGTCTGTGAGCCGTATTTCTCGGTCGCCGCGACGTAACCGGCAGGCAGCGGATGGATTATAGTGGGGCCGACATCGATTTCGATATTTTGCGGCATGCTCCAGGAGTGGCCGCCCTCGAACAGCGCCACCATCCCATCGGGCATGAACTGCTGAAACTGACGCCAATTTCCGATCGTGATCTTAGTGCCGGGCGGGATTGTACCGCCGTCGGCACGGGCAAGACTTCCGGTCCCAAGACCCGTTACAACGATCACCACCACCGCCGCGAACAGACCCGCCAAAGAACGGAACTGAAGCATGTCAAACCTCCGGTTACAGATCCCGTCGACCACCGAAAAGCGTTACATACGACATTTCGGGCCGGAGGGTGAAACGGTTGAGGATTGAAAGCGAATGGGCGGTCGGCGAGAACGGGAAGAGAGGACTGCGAAACGGGCGCGAGCGGGAGGCGCGAAATGGCGGCGAGCGACAATGGCGTCCCGGTGCTCGCACCGGTCGGCGATGAGTCAGACGTTCGGAAGAGGATCGATGGGAAGCGCTGGACAGAGAACGGCCGGGCTACCGTTTGACCGCACGTTTGGGGGACCTACGGAGGTAGCCCGGCCTGCTTGGGGACAAGCGCTGGTGTTCTCGGGGGAGACTGCAGCGCCAACTTTGACAGAAGCAACTCTCGTGCCTTGTGAGAATTGCTGAAAATTGGGAGATTTCCCGACCGAGCGATTTTCGTGAAATGCAATCAAAGGCGATCGATCAGCCTCGATAGCTGCCGTAAGTGACTGTTTATTATATAGATTCGCAAAACGCTTCGGGATTCCGGCAAGACGCGAGCGAAAATCGCGCGTTTCGCCAAAAAATGGCGTCTGAGCCGACCTGGTGTGGAGAAGTTACCACCCGGGAAGCGCGGAGTGTTTTGTTGCGATTCGGAACGAGGTGAAGCGACGATCCTGGACGAGAGGAGCGCTTGGGGCATTCGAGGATCGAGGGATGTAATGTTGTAGCGCGAGGGAACGTATGTTATCGAAATAGGTTCACGGGGCGTGGCGCAGCCTGGTAGCGCACCTGCCTTGGGAGCAGGGGGTCGGCCGTTCAAATCGGCTCGCCCCGATTTTTGCGCCAGTAGCTCAGTAGGAAAGAGCAGCGGCCTTCTAAGCCGCGGGTCATGGGTTCGAATCCCTTCTGGCGCGCGCAGCGCTGACAGGCCGCCTGCACGCGGGCGGGCGCGAGTGTTTGAGAGCGGTGGGTGTAGCTCAGCTGGCAGAGCACCGGGTTGTGGCCTCGGTGGTCGAGGGTTCAAATCCCTTCACTCACCCCAAAACTCAAGCCATGGCGTTCGGCGGACCGTTGTCGGGCGCGCGAAAATTCATCGGTGTGGGCCGTTAGCTCAGTTGGTAGAGCAGCTGACTCTTAATCAGCGGGTCTCCGGTTCGAGCCCGGAACGGCCCACCATAAAAATCTGCGGATAAACGACGCGGTTCTCTCTAGCGCGCGTGTTTCCATAGGCCGGGGACGGAGTGCGGTTTTATCTTTGAACGATTTCGTAACTGGCCCACATGTAGCTGCAACCTCTACACTTGTTGTGACACCTGTGCCGTTCAATCGTTACAAGCCGCAGTTCCTGCCGATCAGAATGGCCGAGGGATCCGCCGTAGTTATCTTTGTGCTCGGTTCGCAGGGTCACAAGTCTCTGCGAGACTCTGCGGTCAATGATTTCGCGCCTTAGCTCTACTCTGCCCCACCAACGCTTGCAGCTGGGACATCGAGCCGCCCACCCTTTTATCAGAATGCACGCTGACAGGAGAGCGATCGCGCAGCTCAAAAACAATGATACTTGAAGCGGCTTGGGGATGACCCATCCCGCAGCGGCCGCTTCGCCCAGAAAAAGAGCGAAAACCGCTCCCGAGATAACCAGCGCAATTACGAGAGCGAGGGGCAGCGGTCGGATTCTTCGTGACCGGCGGAGCGGACTATCGGGCCGAACTGTAACAGGCTGGGGGCATTCGAAGACAAAATCCGCCTCGCCAAACCGGATCCGACTACCATGAGCGAGAGGAGCATATGAGCTGATCTTTCGACCGGATACGTATGTTCCATTGCGACTATGACGATCTTTGACGAGGAAGTGCCTGTTAATATTGAGAATGAGGGCGTTGGCGTTTTGAGACTGATTGGTCCGGCAGCACTATATCGTTGTCTGAGGCGCGCCCAATTGTCGTGGGACCGTTCGCGATCAGATTGAACCGCGAGCCTCGAGCATTTCTGAGCCAAGCCGCCATAACCCACAGTTTTGCACCACGATCTCCTAAAAGAACGCATCTCAAATTGACATCCGAAATGCAACGGGGCGGTTGGTGTCGCGCCGCATTCTTTCGCTCGCGCAGGCGGCGCGGCGCCGGCGGCCGGACTGGCGTGGAGTCGGGAGGGCGATGGACGTATGATCGATCGATATGGCTTCGGAGCATCGCCTGGTGATGGTGACCGGTGGCGCGGGCTTTATCGGATCGCATCTGGTGGACGCGCTGTTGGGACGGGGCATTCGCGTCCGGGTGCTCGATAACCTTTCGACCGGGCGGCGGGAGAATCTGGATAGGCGCGCGGAACTGGTCGACGCCGACATCCGGGATCTCGCCGCGATCACGCCAGCCTTCGCAGGGGTCGATTGCGTGTTTCATACCGCCGCGCTGGCGCGCGTGCCCTTGTCGATCGCGAAGCCGGTCGAGACGCACATGGCCAATGCGCTGGGGACGCTCAACGTGCTGATGGCGGCGCGGGAAGCTCGTGTGAGGCGCGTGGTCTATTCGGGCTCGTCCTCGGTGTATGGGAATCAGCCGTCGATGCCGTTGCGCGAGGAGATGAAGCCGAATCCGCTCAATCCCTATGCGCTGCAAAAGTTGATGGGCGAGCAGTACACGCGGCTCTTTCATACGCTGTTCGGCATGGAGACGCTGACGCTCCGATACTTCAACGTCTTCGGACCGCGGATGGCGGCGGAGGGCGCTTACGTCACGGTGATCAGCGTGTTCATGCGCGCGCGGCGCGAGGGCATACCACTGACTATTCAGGGGGACGGCGAACAGACGCGTGACTTTACTCATGTGCGCGACGTGGTGCGGGCGAACATCCTGGCAATGGACTCGGTGATTGCTGACGGGCGTCCGATAAATATCGGGCAGGGGCGCAATGTGAGTATCAACCGGGTTGCCGCGCTGATTGACGGTCCGACGGTGAGCGCGCCGGCGCGGCCGGGCGATGCGCGCGACACGCTTGCGGACTACAGCGAGGCCGAGCGAGTTCTGGGATGGCGCCCCGAAGTGACTATCGAAGAGGGGCTGCGCGAACTCCTCGAATCCGAGGCGGCGAGCGGATCGGACGCGCCGGCAAGCCGGAAAGATCCGCCTTGGCAGGCATAATCACACCGATGCGATGGCGCGCCACGATCACGACGGCTCAGTGCGTGGGAGTGCGGTTACTCAGGCGACACCGAGATCGCTCGCCCATCGGAGCATCTCGCGCGCGACCTTCACATGTGCGGTATCTACCATCATGCCGTTGAAAGTCACGACCGAGCTGCCCTGGCTTTCGCATTGCTCGACGACAGCGATCAATTCCTTCCAATGATGAATCTGCTCCGGCGTCGGGGTGAATACCTCGTTGACAATCTTAACGTGCGAGGGATGAATCAGCAGCATCCCATTGTAGCCGAACTGGCGGGTCTGAGTGGCTTCGGCGCGCAGCCCCTCGAGGTCGGCGATATCCCACCATCCGCGGCCGCCCATCGGATAGGGGACGTTGGCAGCGCGCGCGTCAAGCAGCACCTTCGAGATGTAATATAAGGCTTCGCGGCCCTCGGGGGTCCATTCGAAGCCGATGGCGCGGGCGATGTCGCCATCCTTACCGGTGAGTCCGCCCATATGCGCGACGCGCGGCGACGCGACTGCGACTTCATATGCGAGGCGCATCCCCTGGGCGGTCTCGAGCACGGGATCGATGAGGACCGAGCCGGGCTCCATCCCGTTCTTGCGCTCGAAGAAGGTGATTAGCGTGTCGGCGGCCTTGACGTCGTCGGGACCGGTGACCTTGGGCAGCATCACGGCGTAGAGCCCGGGGCAGACGACGGCTTCGAGGTCTTCGGCGGTCATCCCGGTTTCGAAATCGTTGACGCGGACGAAAAGGGTCTGGCCCGCGGCGCCGAGATCACCGACCATCTTGTGCACGCCCACCCGCGCGCGCTCCTTATCGGGCATCGCGACGGCGTCTTCGAGGTCGAGAATAAGCGCGTCGGCACCGAATCGGGGCGCCTTGGCGATACGGTCTTCGCGGTTGCCTGGGACAAACAGGGCCGAGCGAACGGGTTTTGCGCGACGTGCCATCACTTCCTCCTGCTAACAGCCATATCCTTATCATTTGCGGGCGCGGGTCACGCAAGCGCGATAGCGGCTTGCCCCAGCGTCGACGCAACTGTAGGGTCACAGGATGGCGCGAATCGCATCGATGATTCTGACGGTCGCGATCGTGTGCCAGTTTGGCGCGGCGCCGACATTGAGCATGCGGGCGAACTGCGTTGTGCCGCGATGTTGCGCCTCCGAATGCGCCCAGCCGATCCTGAACTGCCATATGGACTGCGGCACCCTTCCGAACAGTGAGTCCAACGTTCAGGCCGTTCCATCGAGGACGGCCGCCATCGCCTCTTCGATTCCGATCGCCTTGACAGGCTTATCGCTTGCGCCGCGATCCTCGGTGACGAGCGCAGGCGGCGGGATGCGAATCGCGCGCGGCAGATCGGATCCATTGTCACTACTCTGTTCCCGACAAATCTGAATATCGCACAAATCCGCTTTTGTTTCGCAGCGGAGCTGAGATGCGTGCAGTCGATTCGGCGCTTTAGCCAGTAGCGCCGTTCGAGCCTCACGGCCGCAACTTCTCGCGGCGCAGCAGCGCATCGGCTCCCTCCGTTTCAGGAACGGCGTCATGCTCGACGATAAAGGTCGGCACGGCGCGAGAAGAGTTCGATTTGGTGGTCAGATGCGAAATCGGTTTCCGCGAGCGCCGGGATGGCGCGCGATTGGAATCTTCCTGACAGCGGCCGCGATTCTGATTCCCGCGCTTCCGTTTGCGGCCAAGGCGAAGCAAACGTCCACGCGCGATTCCACGGCGACACTCAATAAGCTGGTCGCCGAGGCGCTCGCGCAGAATCCCGATGTTGTCGCCGCGCAGGCGCGATGGCAGGCGACGACTCACGCGCCGATTCAGGCGCGCACGCTGCCCGATCCGGAAGTCCAGTTGCAGGAATTCACCGTCGGCAGTCCGCAACCGTTCTCGGGTTACGAGACCAGCAATTTCTACTACACGGGCTTCGGCGTTTCACAGGATATCCCTGGCCCCGGCAAGCTCGCACTACAGGGCAAGATAGCGGAGAAGGACGCCGAGATCGCACAGCATCAGTACGAGATGGCTCAGCGCGGTGCGGCGGAGAAGGTCCGCGAAGACTACTTCGAACTCTTCTATCTCGCGAAAACTCTCGAACTGCTACAGCGCAGCCAAACCGACCTGAGCCATATCGAACAGACTGTGCAGGGGCTCTACCGAGTGGGACAAGCCCAGGCGCAGGACGTGCTCAAGGCGCAACTCGAAGCGACGCGAATGCTCGATGAGATCGAGCATCGCCATCTCGAGATGCAACAGCGCCAGGATGATTTGAAGACCGCGCTCGGACGGGATAGCACGTCCGCCGATATCGAAATCGGGGATGTCCGACCCACTCAAGTCAGTCTTGCATCGGAGCCGCTCACCGATCTGGCCGAGCGCCGATCGCCCGACGTGCAACTGGAGCGGGCGTCACGGGAGCGCAGCGAGGAAAGCCTGCGACTCGCGCAAAAAGGATACCTACCCGATTTCACAGCCGGGTACGTCTACGAGAAGACCGGCCCCGGATTTCCCGATTACTACATGCTGACGCTTGGGGCCAGGATTCCGCTCTATTTCTGGCGCAGGCAGACCCCGGCTATCGAGGAGGCCGCGCTGGACGCGGCGGCAGCTCACGCCCAGATGAGGGCACGCATGCTTGACGCGAGCGCCTCGGCACAAGACCAGCTGGTGGCGATACATATCGCAGACCGCGTCCTCACGCTCTATCGTGAAGGGCTTATCCCGCAGGGTGAGAATTCGCTGGGTGCCGCGATGGCCGGCTATCGGGTAGGCAAAGTAGACTTTGAATCGGTTCTGTTGGCTTTCGTCGACCTGCGCAATCTGCACGAGGAATACTATCGGGAGATTGCGGATCATGAGATCGCGGTCGCGCGGCTCGAACAGACAATCGGTGACTTGAAGTGAATAAAACTGCACTTTCTGTCCTTGTTATGACTACTTTGCTGGCAATGACTATTATCATTGCTTCTCACACGTCCGCGGATGAAAACGGATCGGCAAAGCTTGCGCCGATTCAGTTATCGCCTCAGCGCCGCCAACTGATCGGCGTAACCATGGCCACCGTCGAAAAGCGCGATGTCGCCCAGCAGATCAATACCACCGGCAATATCGCACCCGACGAGCAGCTTCAATCATACGTTCAGACACGTTTCGCAGGATGGATCGATCGGGTGTTCGCCGATCAGACATACCAGTACATCCGCCAGGGCGCGCCGCTGTTCACGGTTTACAGTCCCGATCTGCTCAGTACCGAGCAGGAATATCTGCTGACGCTGCAGGATGAACAAAACGTCAGTGGCAGTAAGGTGCCCGGCGTTGCGCAGGGAGCAAAGTCGCTGGTCAACGCGGCAGCCGAGCGGCTCGCGTTATGGGGTGTGCCGCGCGCGGAGATTGCGCGACTAGCCCGCGAGCGTTCGGTCAATCGGACGGTCACCATTGTCTCACCCGCCAGCGGTTACATAGTAGAGCGCAACGCGCTGCCGAATATGTATGTGCAGCCGGATACACGGCTTTACACGATCACCAGTTTCTCGACGGTATGGGTATATGCCGCGGTGTTCCAGGATGAAATGGGTCGGCTGAAAACGGGTGATCCGGCGCAACTCGCGATCGACGCCTATCCGGGTGAGGAATTCCTCGGGCGCGTTGACTACATATGGCCGCAGATCGATATCGCGACGCGTACCGCTCGCGTCAGAATCGCTTTCGACAATCGCGATGGGCGGCTGAATCCCGGGATGTATGGCCGTGTTACGCTGAAGGTCCCGCTCGGGCGCCAGATCGTGATTCCCGAGGGCGGCATCCTGCGGACAGGCCTTAACAACGTCGCCTTCATCGATCGCGGCGACGGCTACCTGACTCCGGTGAATATTGAACTGGGGCCGCGCGTTGGCGACGACTTCGTAGTTCTGAGAGGCCTCGCGCCGGGCCAGCGTATAGTGGCATCGGCGAACTTTCTGATCGATTCCGAGAGCCAGCTTCAGGCGGCGACCGGTGCTTTTCTGCCACCTCCTCCGGGCGTGGGCGCGAATGCCGCCTCGCCAACAATGTCCGTCAATGCCCAGACCGCCACGCTTGATATGACGACGATGCCCGATCCGCCAGTCCGGGGCCACAACCAGATTCGTATAACTCTCCGCGACCCACAAGGAAAGCCGATTTCCGGCGCGGACGTCAACGTGACCTTCTATATGGCGGCAATGCCCGCGATGGGTATGACGGCAATGCGCGCTCAGGCTATCGCCAAGGAACAGAGCGCGGGAACTTATACCGGCAGCATCACTCTCGGCGGCGGCACCTGGCAGCTAACAGTGATTGCGGCCAAAGGCGGTCAGACCATCGCGACGCGCCAACTCAGCCTCACCGCGATAGGTGGTATGTAAGCCAGAAATGCCATGATTGAAGCAATCATCGACTGGTGTAACAACAATCGGTTTTTCGTGGCGCTCGGAGTCGTCGCACTGATCCTCGCGGGGTTATGGTCCCTTAATCGAATCCCATTGGATGCGCTGCCTGATATCTCCGACGTACAGGTAATTATACATACCCAGTGGATCGGGCAGCCACCGAATCTTATCGAAGACCAGGTCACCTATCCGATTGTGTCCGCGATGCTGTCGGCGCCGCGAGTCAAAGCGGTTCGCGCGCAAACGATGCCCGACGACTCCTACGTCTTCGTCGTTTTCCAGGACGGCACGGACATGTACTGGGCGCGCAGCCGCGTCCTCGAATATCTGCAACAACTCTCCGGCCAGCTTCCTGCGGGCGTCGCGCCTGTGCTCGGCCCCGACGCCACCGGTGCGGGCTGGGTATACGAATATGCCATCATCGATCGGAGCCATCGCCAAACCCTGGCCCAGCTGCGAAGCCTTCAGGACTGGCATATCCGCTATGCGCTCGAAAGGGTGCCTGGGGTCTCTGAAGTGGCCACGATTGGCGGGTTCGTCAAGCAATACCAGGTGAAACTCGACCCCAATCGCCTGCTCGCTTTGCAAATTCCGCTGCAAACGGTTATCGACAAAATTCGCGATAGTAACAGTGAGATCGGTGGACGGGTCCTCGAGATGTCGTCGGCATCATATAACGTACTCGGCCTCGGCTATATAGGTTCGCCCTCGGATCTCGATAACATTCCGGTTGCGGAGCACGAGGGAACCCCCGTGCTCATCAGAGATCTGGGCGTCGTCAGTCTAGGCCCGGATATCCGCGAGGGTGTCGCCGAATGGAACGGCGAGGGCGAGACCGTTGGCGGAATCGTCGTGATGCGCTTCGGGCAGAATGCTCTCAATGTGATCAGAGGCGTCAAGCAAGAGCTGGCCGAGTTACAAAAGACGCTGCCGCCCGGAGTTCAGATTGTCGCAGGCTATGACCGCTCAGGTCTCATCAGGTCCTCGATCGACACCCTCGAGCGCGACCTGGTCGAGGAAGCAATCATCGTGAGCCTGGTGATCATCGTGTTTCTCTTCCACTTCCGCTCCGCGCTTGTTCCGATACTCACACTACCACTCGCCGTCCTGGCGACCTTCATTCCCATGTACTATCTGAGCGTCAGCTCAAATATCATGTCGCTGGGCGGACTGGCGCTGGCGATCGGCGTTGTTGTGGACGCGTCAATCGTGATGGTTGAAAATGGCTACCGACACCTCTCCGAACATCAGCGGGCCGCGACCAGAGAGGGCCGCACGCTATCTGAACTGCAACGGCGCCATATCCTGCTCGACGCGGCTAAGCAGGTCGGCCGGCCGCTCTTTTTTTCGCTCATAATAATCGTCGTCTCATTTTTGCCGGTATTTCTGCTCGAAGCGCAGGAAGGGCGGATGTTCCGTCCGCTCGCCGATACCAAGACATTCGCGATCACTTTCTCCTCGATCCTGGCGATCACCGTGGTGCCGATTTTAATGATCGTGTTCATTCGCGGCGGCCATCTCAGGCCCGAAGACGCCAATCCGCTGTCACGATTTTTTCAGGCGCTCTACTTGCCGATAATTCGATGGTGCCTGCGGCACAGACTCATTACGATCGCGATCAATATAGTGTTTCTGGCGATAACGCTGCCGCTCATTTTCCGACTCGGCAGTCAGTTCATGCCGCCGCTCTACGAAGGCTCGGCGTTGTACATGCCGACCGCCTTGCCGGGCATTTCAATCACGGCCGCGACCGATCTTCTGCAGAAGCAGGATCAGATACTCCGCACATTCCCGGAGGTTGCGAGTGTCTTCGGAACGGTCGGACGGTCCAACAGCGCGACTGACAATGCGCCATTAGATATGTACGACACAACGATCATGCTCAAGCCGCGAGGTCAATGGCGCGCCGGTGAAACATACGATGACTTGATCGCGGCGATGAACGCGAAGCTTCAGTTCGCAGGCCTGGCGAATTCGTGGACGATGCCGGTCGAAAACCGACTCGATATGGAATTGACCGGAATCAAAACCCCAGTCGGGCTGAAGATTCAAGGACCCGACCTGGGCGAAATCCAACGGCTGGGAGCCGAGGTCGAGGAAATTCTCGGCCGAGTCCCGGGAACGCGCGGGATCTTCGCCGAACGCGTCTCCCAGGGCTTCTATATCAACATCAGCGCAAATCGCGCGGTAGCCGCACAATATGGGCTCACGGTGGGCGACGTGCAGCGCGCGGTCGGCTCGGGAATCGGCGGGGAGAATATAGCAACCACGGTCGAGGGCCGGGAACGCTACCCGATCAACGTGCGCTATCTGCAGGATTATCGCGGTGACCCCGACGCTCTCAGACGAATACTTATAATGACGCCTTCGGGCGCGCAGATTCCGCTGGGCGAAGTCGCCTCGGTCGTGATCAGCCCCGGCCCTTCCATGATCCGGGACGAGGACGCGCAATTGACCGGCTATGTATATGTCGACCTTGCCACGTCCGATTACGGCGGATACGTAAGTCGCGGCCAGCAGGCATTGGACCGGACATTACACCTTCCTGCCGGCTACTCATTACATTGGTCGGGCGAGTATGAGTTTCAGCTTCGGGCGCGAAGGCGGCTGACTATCATTATGCCAATAGTGTTCGTGCTGATATTTGTCCTCCTATACATGCTGTTTCACTCGATGGTCGAGGCTGCCGTGCTTATCTTTCCGACCATCTATGCGATGACCGGCGGACTGGTGCTGCAATACCTGATGGGCTTCAACTTCAGCGTCGCGGTTTGGATCGGCTATATCGCGCTCTTTGGTATCGCGGTCGAAACCGGCGTGGTGATGGTCATCTATCTGCATGAATCGCTCGATCGGCGAATCGCGGCGGGTCCGGTCAGCCACGAGGAGATCGAGCAGGCCGTGATCGAGGGGGCGGTGCAGAGATTGCGGCCGAAGCTGATGACGGTCGCGGTCGTGATGCTGAGCCTCGCGCCAATCCTATGGGAGTCGGGGATCGGTTCCGACGTGATGAAACCGATCGCGGCTCCAATTGTCGGGGGCATGATAACCTCAACCGTGCACGTGCTGATCCTGGTACCGGTGTTTTTTGCGCTGCTGAAGGAGCGCAGCCTGCGCAGAGGGGAACTTCACCAGACTCGATAGGCGGGCCTTGCGGATGATATATTGCACGGCGGCCGGCAGGTGGCAGAGAGGAATCGCATAGGTGTTTTTCAGCTAACTGTCCCGTGGGCGATTCTTGTCTTTGCTTTTGTGATGAGCGTGGCTGAGGCCCCGGCGTCACGGATCGTCCCGGCACGACCAACTCGAGCGTCGTGGTACCAACTGGAAGCCTCCAGGCCGAGAACGGCGAATGAGGGCGGAGATAGAGGAATTTATCAAGATTCTGGCCGTCGCCTTTGCGGTCGGCCTCGACGTGTTTGCGATTTCGGTGGGTGTCGGGATCGCGAAACTTGCCTGGAGCACGAGCCTGCGTCTGGGCTTTGTGTTTGCGTTTTCCGAAATCGTCATGCAAGCGACCGGCTATGCGCTAGGCGCGGGCGCAGGGCGGATGTTCGGTGCGATAGCGGCCTGGACAGGTCTTGCGATTCTGGCTCTGGTCGGCGGGTTGATGATTCGAAGTTCCCTGGCTGGCGGAGCCGATTCGCAATTCAGCGCGACCAGAGGAACCGGCCTGGTGATGACGGCGCTCTCGGTTAGCCTCGATTCGCTTGGCGTAGGCATAGCGTTGCCCGCGGTCGCGATCCCTCTGGTGCCCCTGTTGATCGTGGTATCGATCAGCACGACCCTTTTCACGCTGGGGGGACTCGCGTTTGGCGCGCGATTGGGCGAACGGTTCGAGCACCGGGCTGAGCTCGCCGCGGGGGCGATGCTGCTGTTGCTGGCAATTCTTTTCGCAATGGAGCGCATAGCCTAGTCAGCGCGGCGGCAATAGCGGACGCATTTCACTTCATCTCCTTTCCACACCCGCATTACGGCTTCGGTACAGCGATTGCTTGATATCAATCCTATCGCCTCGCGCATCGGCGTCAGGCGAGAAGCCGTTGATCTTCTCATTCAAATCGGCTCAAAAAGGGATTGAGTAATGCGCAGAGCCAATTTTTTGACCGTCGTGATTGTGCCATCGGCAATATTAGGTCTGGCGCTCACGTCGATCGGGACCTGCTCGGCGCAGACTGAGTCACATTCGCGGCAACTCAGTGTGTGGGCGCCTTATGGCGCGCAGGCGCGGGCGCACTTTGGACCCGCGGCACGGCATCTGTCGTCGGCCTGGCAAAATTTGTTCGTGCTCGCAGTCGCGATGCGCCAACTGGAGCAGATGAACCCGGCGTCCGTAACGTCCCCACCCGATATAGCTGCCGCCAGAGCGCCTATGGCAGCGGCCGCCTCGTATGCTGCTGCATCGCGGTCACCGGTCTCCAGGCCGCCGACCCTCGGCTCGTCGCGCTTCTCGTACTTCACCACCAATGAAACGTCCACCGCCTGGTGCGGCAGCAATGTCGTGGTCGGATTCAACGATACCGGCAGCCTTACCGAAACCGTCTCGAGCGAGGGCGCAAGCGTAATCGGCTATGCTCATTCGACCGACGCGGGCGTATCATATAGTGACGACGGCACTCCGCCGCCGATGAGCGAGCCTTTGTCTCTCCTCGCAGGGGATCCGGTGCTCGGATGTTCGAATGCCTCGATCTTCTACTACGCGTCGCTATGGAATCTGTGCAACACCGTCTCGAGTGGTACTTGCATCTCAGGCACCAATGGCGTGTCCGTCGCGACGTCGAGCAACGGTGGCGCGACCTTTGGGCCGCCCGTGCCTGCGATCTCCAAAGACATTACCACTCACATGATTGACAAGGATTGGATGGCTGTAGTCGCAGGCAATCCAGATCACCTCTACGTCACTTACACGGATTTCGATACCTCGAATCCCAACGATTGCGGCGCCGGCCGCAAGCGCGTCGCGATCGAGATGGTCACATCCGCCAACGACGGCCAGACCTGGAGCAGCCCGGTCGAGATTCAGAAGACCTGCGACGGCCACACGGTCGTGCAGGGTTCGCAGGTCGTGGTAGGGCCCAGCGGCGAGGTCTGGGTCGCATGGGAGCAAGCGGACGGCGCAACCCGCGAGATTGATATCGCCGGCTCGGTCAACAATGGCGCAAGCTTTAACACACCGGCCAGAGTCACAAGTGTTCACTGCGCCGGCGACTGCTTCGAGCTTCAGGGCTTCATCCGCAGCAGCGAGAGTCCCAGTCTCGCCGTGAATGCGAAGGGTAAGCTGCTGCTCGTGTGGAATGACGGTACAAAACAGGTTGCCGATTCGCTCGCGCTCCTCACCAGCGGCGGCGTCAGCACCAGCTATGGCTTCACCGACGTGCTATTCGTGACATCTGTCGACGGCGTCAACTGGACCCCCCCGGTTCGGGTGAATGACGACCCCGAAAATGGCGTCTCCAATCCATATACCGATCAGTTCGAGCCTGCTCTAGCGGTTGTGCCGGGTCATATCGTCGTGTGCTTCTATGATCGCCGTAACGATCCGCTGAATTTTCTTATCGATCGTTACTGCGCCGTTTCGACTAACGGCGGGCAGACCTGGATCAATACCCAAGTCACGCCGCATGGTTTTCCATCGTTGATCGCCCAGGATTATCTTCTCGCGTCGGACTATATGGGTGATTACGATTCGGTCGCGGTTGACGCGCTGAAGCTGAACCCGGGATTTATCGAATCGTTTGCCAACAACCTTCCCGGCCATCCCGCCGTCAAAGCCAATCGCTTCTAGCCGAGCAGGCTCCGCGCTGCAGAATCGCTC